>Ga0209415_10002045_pt1 | contig 38270 bp, 38 predicted proteins | sample PeaSoiSIISIP2007_FD_187696 | JGI IMG/M metagenome (GOLD analysis project Ga0209415, IMG submission 187696) | Peat soil microbial communities from Weissenstadt, Germany - SII-SIP-2007 (SPAdes) (version 2) | ecosystem: Environmental > Terrestrial > Soil > Wetlands > Peat | place: Germany...
TGCTGTTCTGTGCTCATACTGGCCGAATCTGCCGGCTTGACCGGGGTTGGCAATCAGCCAACTGCCGGATTTAGGATAAAAGCTCTATCTTCCCCCCTCCCGCGAAGCGGGCTTGAGCCGCGAAGCGGATCAAGGCCGGGGGAGGGTGACGCGAACCGCACGCAGCACGCTCCCCTGACCCCTCCCGCAAGTGGGAGGGGGAAACGCTTACATATTCCCGACCTCGTCCGGCACCGCGTAGAACGTCGGATGCCGGTGGATTTTTGAGCCCGTCGGTTCGAACAACGTGTCCCGGTCCGCCGGGTCGGAGGCGGTAATGGCGGCCGATGGCACCACCCAGAGCGACAGGCCCTCGCCGTGGCGGGTATACACATCGCGCGCCGCCTGCAGCGCCATGGTGGCGTCGGCGGCATGCACCGAGCCGACATGCTTGTGCGCCAGCCCGTTGCGGCTGCGGATAAAGACCTCCCAAAGCGGAGTGGGGGCGTCATCAGGCACGGCCACCACTAGCGGTTCAGCGCGTCCTGCGCCATCGCCTGCTGTTCCGGTGTGCCGCGAGCCAGACAAAGCATGATCGCGTAGCCCTGGCGCTGGTGGAAGGATTCCTCGCGGCAGATGCGGATCATGGCGCGCGCATAGGGGCCGAAGGAGCAGCGACAGAGGGGGATCTGATTCATGATGGCGGCGCCGTCCACCAGCCAGCCGGTGGCGCCGATATCCGCCCAGGTCAGGGTCGGGTAGTTGAAGATCGAGCTGTACTTGGCTCGGCCGGAGAGCAACTGGTCCACCAGTTCCACGCGCGACACGCCCAGGGTTTCCGCGGCGGCCTAGAGATACAGGCCGTGGCCGCCCTCCTCCTGCACCTTGGCGAGCAGCGCGGCCTTGCGGCGCAGGCTGGGGGCGCGGGTGATCCAGTTGCCCTCCGGCAGCATGCCGACGATTTCGGAATGCGCGTGCTGGCTGATCTGGCGCACCAGCGTGCGGCGGTAGGCGTCCGGCATCCAGTCGTTCGGTTCGATGCGGTCCTCGGCGTCGATGCGCGCCTGGAAACGCGTGGCAGCCTCGCTGGTGTCGGCCAGAGTCGTCGGGGTGTTGAGCGCCTGACTGTACATAGTGTTGAATATGGCCCCGCGGGGCCGGTGGCGGAAGAGTGGCAACCACCGCCCCGGAGTTCGGTCATACGGCGGAGGCTGCACCGAGTGGTCTACCCTTTGCCGCGCCGCAACCTGCGCCGGCGCAATGGCGTTGCGAGCCCGCCAATGGCTGTGACCTCCATGGCGATGCCGGCGGGTTCCAGGATACTCACGTTTGGCCGGAGGAACGGGTTACTCACAGCGAAGCCCGTAGTACTCGAACCCATGTAGACCGGCACGCTGTCGCCGCTTGATAGCGCGCGTGAACCCTCGCCGTAGCCGTCCCACGCTGCATCGCTCGCATCTACGCTTCATGACAGAACAATGACAATCATCGTAAATATTTCGCCGTCCCGCCGAGCGAATTCCAATCTTCTCGCTTGCGAACGACCCCCGGTTGCTGTCTGATCCGGTTGTATAGCCATCAGGCCTACGCACCATGCCGCTGGAGCATGTCCTGCCGCACGCCGTGCTGCCGATCGCCGAACGACGACAAGCCGGCCACGCCTTGCGCAAGGTCGTGCCGCGAAGCCTGCACGCGTCCTGGAAGCCACCGCACAACCGCCGCGATCCCGTCCAGACGCTGATCGACAACGACCGTCACCTGCTCTCGCACCTGCTGCCGATCCGCTACGGCCGCATGCGCGCCTCGCCGTTCAGCTTCATGCGCGGCGGCGCCGCGGTGATGGCAGCAGACCTCGCCGAGACGCCGACCAGTGGCCTGTGGGCGCAGTCCTGCGGCGATTGCCATCTGGCGAACTTCGGCACCTTCGCCTCGCCCGAGGGCGCCCCGATGTTCGACGTCAATGACTTCGACGAGACGCTGCCGGCGCCGTTCGAATGGGACCTCAAGCGGCTCGCCAGCAGCTTCGTCGTCGACGCCTGCGGCCGCGGCGCGCCGGAGAAGTCCGCGCGGAACCTCGCGCGCACGATGGCGCTGTCGTACCGCACGCATATGACGGAACTGGTGAAGCTGGATCCGCTGGCGGCCTGGCGCCAGTGCATCGACGTGGCGCAGGTGCTGAACGGGATCGAGGACGCGCGGCTGCGCGACCGCGAATTGAAGCGGCTGCAGTTGGCAACCGAAGCCTCCCACAAGGGCTATCCCAAGTTGATCGAGCGGCATAACGGCGAGTGGCGCATCCGTGCGCGCCCGCCATTGCTCATGCCGCTGTCCGGTCAGGCCGACGACACGCATGAACTGGCGGCGCGCGCGGCGTTTGAATCCTATAAGATCAGCCTGCCGGAAGAGCGGCGCCTGCTGCTCGACCGCTACAAGCTCGCTGATGTCGCCTTCAAAGTCGTGGGCATCGGCAGTGTCGGCACGTTCTGCGCGATCGCCTTGCTCGTCACCAGCGACGATGCGACCCTGCTGCTGCAAGTGAAGGAGGCGCGTACCTCGGTGCTGGCGACGTATGCCGGGCCGAGCCTCTACGCCAACCAGGGCCAACGCGTCGTGGTCGGCCAGCGCATCATGCAGGCTACGCCTGACGTCTTCCTCGGCTGGACGGTGGATCGCGGCGATGACCAGCACTGCTATGTGCGGCATCTGAAGGATAGCCGCCTGGCGCTGATCGGCAACGACGTCGCGGCACAGGCGCTGCCGCATCATGCGATCCTGTGCGGCGCTACGCTGGCGCGGGCGCACGCCCGCTCGGGCGATGCGGCGCGGATCGCCGGCTATATGGGGTCGGGCGGCGTGTTCGACGCGGCCATCGCCGACTTCGCCGTGGCCTATGCAGTGCAGGTCGAGCGCGACTGGCGGTTGTTTCTTGAGGCGATCAAGGCCGGCGCGATCGAGGCGCGGGCCGATTAGCCTCTCCCGCGAGAGCGGGAGAGGTCGAGGTGCGGAGCACCGAGGGTGACGGTGATCGGGTCGTCACGTAGCGCTTCCTGCCGACCCGATCACCCTCGGTGCTCTCGCGTCATCGACCTTTCCCGCGAAGCGGGAGAGATTTACCCAATGCGCACCGGCAGCGACCGTATCGCGTGCAGGAAATTCGAATACGCGTATACCGGCTTGTCCAGCACCTCGATCCGCAGGTCGCGCCGCAGGACTTCCTCCCACAGGATCCGCAACTGCAACTCGGCCAGCCGATTGCCCAAACACCGGTGGATGCCGAACCCGAACGACATGTGCTCGCGCGGCCGGCGGCGATCGACGATGAACTCGTTCGCGTGCTCAATCGCATCCTCGTCGCGGTTGCCGGAGATGTACCAAACCACCACCTTGTCGCCCGCCTTGATCGGCTTGCCACCGATCTCGGCATCCGCCAGCGCGGTGCGCCGCATATGGATCACCGGCGTCTGCCAACGCACGATCTCCGACACCGCGCTGGTCACCAGTTCGGGGTTCTCCCGCAGCTTGCGGAACTGATCGGGAAACTGGCTCAGCCCCCACACGCCGCCCGACATCGAATTGCGCGTTGTGTCGTTGCCGCCAACCAGGAACAGGATCAGGATGCCCATGCGCTGCCGCAGTGTCATCCGGCTGGTCGCCTCGCCATGCGCCATGATCGAGATCACGTCGAAGCTCTTCGGCTGCTTCGCCCGCTCTTCCCAAATCTCGTTCATATGCTCCGCGAACTTCATTTGCTCCGCGAAACGCGCCTCCTCGGAGCGCACCGGCGCATCCGGCGCGTTGATGTCGCAGATGAAGGTGTCCGACCACCGGATGAGGCGCGCCTTCTGGTCGATCGGATAGTCGAACAGCGTCGCCAGCATCATCGATGTCAGTTCAATCGACACACGGTCGACCCAGTTGAATGGCTCACCGCGTGGCAGGCCGTCCAGCACCATGTTGGTGCGATCGCGGATCAGGCTTTCCATCTTCGCCAGGGTGATCGGATTGACCGTCCCACTCACCTCGCGACGTTGCTCGTCATGCTCCGGCGGATCCATGCGGATGAAGCTGGTGCGCTCCATGCCCTTCGGTGCATCCTGGATCATGATCCCGCCGACCTCGTCGGACGAGGAGAACACCTTGTGGTTCACCTCGACCTGCACGATGTCGCGATATTTGGTGACCGCCCAGTACGGCCCGTACGGACTCTCCGGCGTATAATGCACCGGGTCCTCGCGCCGCAGCCGCTCGAAATACGGCTGCCACGCGTCGTCGTAGTAAAGCTGCGGATCGCTCACGTCGATTTTATCGAGCGGCAGCGACCAGGCATGCGCCCTGGGGTCGACATTCACGGGTGCGTTCATCGTCGTCCTCCCTCGTTGGTTTCGCTGCGCGGCGCGTCGTGGCCGCGTCTGGTCAGGTCAGTGCTGGCCCTCCGGCATGCGGACGACCAGGCCGTCGAGTTCCTCGCGCATCTTAATCTGGCAGGAGAGCCGCGAATCCGGCTGCGCGACCGCGGCGAAGCTCAGCATGCTGGCTTCCTGCGAGCCCGGCACCGGCAGGCCGGTCTTGTCGAGCCAGGCGGCATCCACATAGACGTGGCAGGTGGCGCAGGCGCACTCCCCGCCGCAATCGGCATCGATGCCGGGAACGTTGTTGTCCACCGCGCCGCGCATCACCGACAGCCCGATCGGCACGTCGACGTCATGTACGGTTCCGTTGAATTCGATGTAGGTCACTCGCGGCATGCCTTGTCTCTCCCCGGCGACGCGGCTGCTGTTGGGGCCGCGCAACTCTTACCCGCCAGTAGCATGATTTGCCGCCGAGGACGACTCCCTTTCTCGTGCCTGCCGATAGCGAGGCACAGTCCTCCCCCTCTCCCCAACCTTGGTCCGCTTCGCGGCCCAGGCCCTCAAGGGGAGGGGGAGAATATTCGGCGCCTGTCCCCTATGTCCTGACGTCTATGCGGCAGGCCGCGACGCCAGCCGTTCCAGCACGGGTCGCAACCCGGCAGTGGCCGTCAGGTCAAGCTCGAAGGTGACACCTAGCATCAAGCCGTCAGCATCGCGCACGGTGAACGGCAAGGCGGGTCGCACCCCATCGAGCTCAAGCGTGCCGCGGGCCCCGATAGGCAGCGCTGCCGCACCTTGGATTCTGGCGCCGCCTTCCGAGAGATCGATCACGCGCGCATTCAGCACGCCGTGGCCCGTCACGGTCAGACGACAGGGCAGGTCCACTGCATACCGTGGGCTCGTGCGACGATCGACCTCGGTGGTGGAGGTGCGGATCACCCGCATCACAGTGCGCCTCAGCTCACTTACCATTTCGGCCAAACCGGCCGCGTCGATTTGGACGTCGGCGGCATGCTGCCCAGTCTCTTGCGCCTCGGCCGAGACCTCGGCGATGCGACCAGTGATCTCATTGGTCGCCTCCGCGGTCTGCGCGACATTGCGGGCGATCTCGGCTGTCGCCGCCCCCTGCTCCTCCACGGCCGCGGCAATCGAACTGGCGATCGCGTCGATCTCGGTGATGGTCCGCTCGATGTTGCCGACCGCGGAGACCGACTCGCCGGTAGCGCTGCGCACCTCGCCGATGTGGCGGGTGATCTCCTCGGTGGACCGCGCAGTCTGGTTGGCAAGCTGCTTCACTTCGCTTGCCACCACGGCAAATCCCTTGCCGGCCTCACCGGCGCGGGCGGCCTCGATGGTGGCATTCAACGCCAGAAGATTGGTCTTTGCGGCGATATCGCGGATCATGTCGGCCACCGCGCCGATGCGTTCCACCTTGCCGTTCAGTGCCTCGATCGTCGAGCGCGCCTGGCTGCCGGCGGCGACCGCCCGCCCGACCACCGTGGTCGATTGGCTCACCTGGCCGCTGATCTCCCGGATCGAGGCAGAAAGCTGTTCGGCAGCACTTGCCACCGTCTGCGCATTGGCCACTGCCTGGTCGGCGGCCTCCGAGGCACTCTGGGCGGCGGCCCCGGTACGGGAAGCCGACGCGTTCATGCCGGCGGCAGTCTGCGCCATCGCCGTGGTGCGCTGACCGATCTGCCCCAGCGCAGTACCGGTCTCGACCTCGATCTTTTCCGCCATACCCTGCAAGGCGGCAGCCTTGTCCAGTTGGGCTTGCTGGTGCTCCAGTTCCCGTTTGTCGGCAGCCAGGTTCTCGATCGCGTGCTGCTTGAACACCTCCACCGCACGCGCCATGGCGCCGATCTCGTCGGCATGACTCTGCGTCGGGACTTCGACCGCTTGGTCGCCTTCGGCCAGGCGCAGCATCACCGCCGTAATCCCATTCAGCCGCCGGCTGATCACGCGTCCGAAGATTATCCGGATCACCAGCACGAGGATCACCGTCCCCACCACCGAGGCGCCCGCCATCTCCATCAACAGTTGTCGCAGCGCGGCAAATTCAGCCGCGGTGGACAGACTGCTGGAGAACACGGAGAGCACCTGACCCTTGGTCAGGTTCATGGTCGCGCCATGGCAATCAAAGCACGACTTCTGGTCCGTCCCCGGCGTGACACCAAGGACGACGGGAAGGCTGTAGCGATAGGTACCATCCACGAACCGGCCGACCGGGCGGCCAGTGCGCAGCACCTCTTCATCGATCGCGTCGCGCGGCGGCTTGGTGAGGGGCTGCGTCCCTGACTTGGCCGTGGACGCGCCCATCTGCGCCATGAACGCGGACATCTGCGGGCTCCAGACGCTCCAGAGCTTCCCGGGATAGTCGGCATTGCGGTGCACGAACCAGCGGTTGAACACCTTGATCGCCACGTCCTGCGGGTCGACCGCGCGCTGCTCCATCGCGGCCGACACCAACGCGTTCAGCGACGAGAGCTCGCTCTCCGACGAATCGCGCAGCTTCTGCTCGACCTGGGCGACCTCGAACCAGCCGACGAGTGCGATGACACACACGGCAACCCCCAGCAGGCCACCGCTGGTAATCATCATGAACCGGGCCTGCAGGCCGAGGTTCTTCCACCAGTTGAACACGAGATGCCTCCGTCTGGCCGGCCCACAGGGATGCCGGACTGCCCGGCGACAATCGGCGCAAAGTGTTTATTATCCGTTACCGTCGTAGCGTTGACGCGCTTGGCCGCCAGACCCGTCATCGCCGTGCGCAGCGGGCGCGGGCAGTTCCTGGTGTTCTGGAAATACTTCACGCAGGGCGCCGGAGATCGATATCTTGGTTCGCTCTTGGTCTTGCCCCGTGCGAGCCTTGCGACGCCTCGATAAAGTCGCCAACCTCCGGTACGAAAATCCGGCTTTCTGGGAAGTGCCGGCTTACGGATGCAACGCGGCGGGCAGGTGCACGGCCGCTTGTCGGAGGCTCCGCGATGCTTACCGCCGAGAAGAACAGGCTGATCACGCAAACCGGCGCCGGTACGCCGTGCGGCGCACTGATGCGCCGATACTGGCAACCGGCCGCCCTGGTCGAGGAACTCGACACCCCCCGCCCGGTCAAACGTATTCGACTCCTCGGCGAGGACCTGGTCCTGTTTCGCGACAATGCCGGGCGCTATGGCTTGCTCGGCCGCCACTGCGCGCATCGCGGGGCCGACCTTGCCTTTGCGCGATGCGAGGATGGCGGCCTGCGCTGCCCGTTCCACGGCTGGCTGTACGACGCCACCGGCGCCTGCCTCGAGCAACCCACCGAGCCCGCCGGCAGCACGTTCCACCGCAAGATACGGCAACCGGCGTATCGTTGCGAGGAGCGCAGCGGCATCGTTTGGGCCTATATGGGGCCCGGCGAGCCGCCGCCGTTTCCATCATTCGATTGCTTCGTCGCGCCGGCCACACATAGCTTCGCCTTCAAGGGCCTGTGGTCCTGCAATTGGCTGCAGGCGTTGGAGGTCGGCATCGATCCCGCGCATGCCAGCCACCTGCATCGCTTCTTCGAGGACGAGGACCCGTCGGACGCCGCCTACGGCCGCCAGTTCCGCGCGGCTACCATCGGCGCCGACATTCCGATGACCCGGCTGATGCGCGAAGTTCCCAATCCACGCCTGGATTTCACGGAAACCCCGTACGGCCTGCGCATCACCACGCTGCGGCCGGTCAACGATTCGGTCACGCATCTGCGCATTACCAACATGCTTTTCCCGCACGCCTTCGTCATCCCGATGAGTCGCGAGATGTCGATTACCCAATGGCACGTTCCGGTCGACGACACGCATTGTTATTGGTACGCGGTCTTCACCAGCTTCGCGGCGCCGGTGGACAAGGCAAAGATGCGCGAACAACGGCTGGCATCCTGCACGCTACCGGATTACGCCCCGCGCGCGAGCCACGACAACGACTGGGGGTACGACCCGGAGGAGCAACGTACGGCGACCTATACCGGCATGGGCATGGACATCAACGCGCATGACCAATGGGCGGTGGAGAGCATGGGCGCGATCCAGGACCGCACGCAGGAGCATCTCGGAAGCTCCGACCGGATCATCACCGCCGCGCGTCGCTTATTTTTCCGGGCCATCGACGATGTTGCCGAGGGCCGCGACCCGCCGCTGACACGCGGCGCCGAGGCGTTGCGTGGCCCCGCAACGATCGACGCGGTCGGACCGGCGAGGGACCTGGAGAATTATTGGCAGGCGCAGGAAGCGGCGCGGCGGCGTGCGACGCCGTGGCTGGCTGAGACATTGGAAACCGCGTGAGCGATTTCGTCACGCGGCATGGGCTGTGGACCCAGGCGCAGCGGGACGCGGCGGCAGACGTGGCCGCGCGGATGGAAAAACTCGGCGTCGTGCGCTTCGCCTTTTCCGACGTGCATGGCGTGGTCCGTGGCAAGACGCTGGTCGCCGCCGAGGCGGTGCGCGCCATGCGCTCCGGCGTCACCTGCACGCTGACCATGCTGCTGAAGGACCTGTCCGGGCGCACCGCCTTTCGGATTTTCCAACCGGGCGGCGACGGCGCCGGCGACATGGTCATGGTCGCCGACCCTTGCCGCTTCCACATATTGCCCTGGGCGCCGCACAGCGGCTGGATTCTCTGCGACCTCTACCGCACGGACGGGACGCCGCATCCATATTCCACCCGCGCGTTGATGCGCCGCATGGTGGCGCGGCTTGCCGACCAAGGGTTCACCTGGCGCGCGGGGCTGGAGGTCGAGTTCCATCTGCTGAAATGTTCCGATCGTCTGCCCGCGCCGGATCACATCGCGATGCCGGGCCCGCCGCCGGACGTCACGCCGCTGAACCACGGCTACCAATACTTGACCGAGCAGCGATACGACGCGCTCGATCCGTTGCTGGAAACGTTGCGCGGCCATCTACAGCAACTTGACCTGCCGCTGCGCTCGCTGGAGGTGGAATTCGGACCGAACCAGGTCGAGGCCACGTTCGCCGCCACCACCGGTATGGAACCCGCCGACCTGATGCTGCTGTTCCGCAGCGCGGCGAAGCAGATCTTCGCGCGGGCCGGCTACCTCGCCAGCTTCATGTGCCGGCCGCAATTGCCGCACGCGGCTGCCTCGGGCTGGCATCTGCATCATTCGATCGAGGACGCCGCCACCGGCGGCAATCTCTTTGCCTCACCGGAAGGACTATCCAGGCTGGCGCAACACTGGCTGGGCGGGTTGTTGCGGCATGCTGCGGCGGCGACGGCGTTCAGCACGCCGACGATCAACGGCTACAAGCGCTATCAGCCGTACTCCATGGCACCGGATCATGTCGTGTGGGCCTATGACAACCGCGCGGCGATGGTGCGCGTGATCGGCCAGCCCGGCGATCCGGCGACGCATTTGGAAAACCGCGCGGGTGAACCCGGGGCGAATCCCTATCTCTACATGGCGTCGCAGATCGCCGCCGGTCTGGACGGAATCGCGACCGATGCCGATCCCGGTGCCACGGCCGACGCGCCGTACAGCGCCGATGCCCCCCGATTGCCACGGACGCTGATGGAGGCGATCGCGGCATTGCGCGACAATGCCTGTTTCCGCGCCGCGTTCGGGAACGTGTTCGTCGATTATTTCGTGCGGTTGAAGGAGTTCGAGATCAACCGCTTCCTGTCAGACGTGACCGACTGGGAGCAGCGGGAGTATTTCGCATTGCTGTGAAGATGCCGGTGTCATTGCGCCCCGACGCCGCCGTGGACAGCGGATAGACGGCGGCGCACAGCGCGGTGATCCAGAAGCTGGCCGGCCAATCGGTGTAGTGGGCGAGCGTGATGCCGCCCCAGGCCTCAAACAGTGCCAGCGCGGCCGACAACAGGATGCCCTTGCCCACGCTGCTGGTCAGACGCTGGGCCGGCGCGGCGGGGCCGACCATCAGCATGAACACCAGCAAAACCCCGACGATCTGCGCGCATTCCGCCGGCGCCAGCGCGACAATGGCCAGGATCAGCACGGCATAGAGGCGCAGCGAGACATCCTTCGCCGGCTGCTGTTGGGTGCACGCAACGATTGCCCGTCAGTAGCATGGTTTTCGGGCAGGGACGACTCCATTCTCCGCACTTATCCGCGCCAGGAGGCACGGCGATCGCCTGGGCGCTGTGGCGGGTCGGCTCTGCTGGGCGGGCGCGCGTTTCTCATCCCATGTCCCTATTGGGGCGAAAGCTGGGGCAAGCCTAACAGGCAAGGGGCAGCCTGCTGTCGCTGCCTTCAGCGTCAAAGTTCCGGGCATGCCTCTCCATGCCTTGACAGAGGGATTGACGCTTTCTACGGAGGAACATTGATATCGGCGGGGTATGGACATCGCCGGCCTGGCCGTTGGGTTTCGCTTGCGTAGCTGGGCTAAGCGGCAGCGCTATGCTGCAGGGGCCCTCCGCTCAAGGATTGCCGCAATGCGACGTCTGACCGCGTCGATTCTGACCCTGGCCATGCTGATTGTCGCGGCACCGATTTCAGGCCGACTGCACGCGGCCGGGACGCCGGCTGCGTCGGGACCGGTCAAATCGGGCACCGACAAGCCCGAGCCGGCGGAATTGTGCCCCGAGTCCTACCCACCGGACACGTCGGCATCGGGCCGCACTCCGCACGGCACGTTGACAATCATGCCGGCGACGCGCTGGCAACCGGTCGGCGGCGTGGTCCAGTTCGAATTGACCGGCATGGAAAATCCGCCCAAAGACATCAGCGTCTATTTTGCCTGGCAGGTGAACCGTGAGAAGGCAGGCTACTGTCATAAGAGCCAGAGCGTGCGGCTTCTGCCGAACCCGTCCGCCACCGCCTCCCAAACTACCTACCTGTACGCTGCCCAGGTGTCGGCATTCGAAGACCATCCGCCGTGGTTTGAAGGTATTGACCATTGGGAACATAACAGCACGGTTCCCATGGCGGACATCTATGTGCATGGCGTCATCCAGGCGGACCAGGGTGCACCGGTCAGCTTTATCCTGACCGACAGCGTCGGCATCACCACGGTATGGTTCGCCGGTGTCGTTGCTGGTGGAGTCGCGCTTATCGGCTTGGTCGTGCTTGTCGTATGGGCGGGGCGGATCCCGATTCCGGGCTGCCGCCTGGTCCGGATCATCTCCACGCCGAACGGTGTGGCCAGTCTTTCGCAGTTCCAGATTTTGATCTGGACCGCGGTCATCGCCACCGGTGTCGTTTATGTCATCATGCTGTCCGGCTATCTGATCGACATCCCGACGACGACGCTCGGCCTGCTTGGGGTCAGCGGGGTCGCGCTGGTCGGATCCAAGTTGCACGCCGGTAACGACGGCTCACCACAACGCGTCAGCGCGCCGGGCACCGTGACCAATCTGGACGTCCTGGGCACGCCTACCAGCGATACCGTAGTGCTGACCTGGGTTGCCCCGGCCGGGACGGCCCAGCCGCTCAGCTACACGATCCAGAAGCGGCTATCCAGCGGCGGCTCGTGGGAAACCGTGGCGAACAACGTCGGCGGACCGCCTTATGCCGTTATCGGCCTGCAACCGTCTACGCCATATGAGTTCCAGGTATTCGCCATCAACCAGGGCGGTCCGGGCTCGGCATCGGTCCCGCTCACAAAGCCGACGGCTGCGCGATCAGCTCAGGCAGGTGGTTCGGCTGGCGGCCCAAGCCAGGTAATGGGATTGCAGGCCACCGCGCCGAAGCAGGGGCCGATCGAACTTGGTTGGGCGACGCTGGTACCGGCACCGGACTCCTATTCGGTCCAATATCGCAAAGCCGGTACGTTGCCTTGGGCGACCTATAGTACGACGGCCAGTCCGCCGACCCTGGTCGCCGGCCTTGATTCGGGTACTACCTATGAGTTTCAGGTCTTCGCCGTGGCGGGTGGCATTGCCGGTTCCCCCTCGCATCTGGCCGTGGCCAAGACGCCGGTGCGGAAACCACGATTGTCCGATCTCGTAATGAGCAGTGACGATAATCCGGAGGTCGATCTGGCGCGGGTGCAGATGCTGGCATTTACGTCGGTGGCCGCACTGTTCACCGGCTTGACCCTGTTCAATACCGGCACCATACCTGACATTCCGGTCGGAGAACTTGCACTGGTAGGGGTGAGCAACGGCGTCTATCTGGCTTCGAAAGTGGCAGGGCGTAGCTCAGGCGATTGAACGGACTGTCGCGGTCGTCCGCGCGGCAGCAGCGAATTAGATATGCGTCGTCTGCCTCGCATGTCACGGGCGGGATCGTCAGTGCGCCTCAAACTTGGGACCGTGTCTCGGTTGTCAACCGCTCGACGTCCACGCGCGACCCGGCAGCGTGGCCAGCACATAGGCCGTGGCGCTCAGTGCGGTGATCCAGAAGCTGGCCGGCCAATCGGTGTAGTAGGCGAGCGCGATGCCACCCCAGGCCTCGAACAGCGCCAGCGCGGCCGACAGCAGGATTCCCTTGCCCACGCTGCTGGTCAGTTGCTGGGCCGCGGCGGCCGGGCCGACCATCAGCGTGAACACCAGCAGCACCCCGACGATCTGCGCGCATTCCGCTGTCGCCAGAGCGACAATCGTCAGGAACAGCACGGCATAGAGGCGCAGCGAGACGCCCTTCGCCTCGGCCAGTTCCGGCTGCAGGCTGGCGAACAGCAGCGGGCGGGAGATGACCGCAAGCGCCGCGAGGCTCACCACACCCAGCCCCAGCAGTATCCAGACAGTGCCGACATCCACGGCGAGGACGTTGCCGAGCAGCAACGCCGTCGTCTGCGTCGCGAAGCCGGTGTAGAAGTGCAGGAACAGCAGTCCGAAGCCAAGCGACAGCGCGAGCACGAGGCCCACAGCAACGTCCCGCTGCGCCAGTCGCTCACCCATGACTCCCATGCCGATGCCAGCGGCAACCGTCATCAGCACCATGCCCCAAAGCGGCGCGATGCCAACAAGTACCGCACCGGTGGCGCCGGTGAAGCCGACATGGGCCAGCGCGTGGCCGGCGAATGTCTGGCCGCGCAGCACCAGGAAGTAGCCGACCATCCCCGCGACCAGCGCGACCACGGTGGCCGCCGCGAAGGCGTTGCGCATGAAATCGTAATCAAACATGGCCTGAATGCGCCCCTTGATGATCGTGCCGATGCACCGAGCCATCGTCGTGCCGGTGCTCGTCATGTTCCATGTCGTGGCTGCCGGACATGACGAAGATCCGACCTTGCAGGCGCACGACGTCGATCTTGGACCCATACAGCCGCGACAGCACGGGGCCGGTGATGACCTCATCGACCGTGCCAAGCGCCGCTTGGCCATTGCCGAGGTACAGCACCCGGTCGAGCGCGCCGAGCAAAGGGTTCAGCTCGTGGGCGCTGAACAACACCGCGATCCCAAGCTCGGTCTGCAGCGACTTCGTCAGCTCCACCACCTCGCGCTGGTGGTGCGGGTCGAGGCTGATCAGCGGCTCGTCCAGCAGCAGCAGGCGCGGGCGGTCGATCAGCGTCTGCGCCAGCAGCAGACGCTGCCGCTCGCCGCCGGAGGTCTCGGCCAGTGGTCGGCGGGCCAGGTCGCGCGCGCCGACCAGGTCGAGCACCCGGTCGACTTCCGTTCGCCCCGGCTTGCCGAGGATCGGCAAGCCCAGGCGGTAGCCATCGAACGCACCCGCGACAAATTCCCAGCCGCTGAGCCGCATGGGGGCGATCGCGCTGCGCACCTGCGGCATGTAGCCGATCGCCGGATTGCCCCGCTCCGCCGGCCGCCCCAGCACATGAATGGTGCCATTGCCCGGCGGCACCAGCCCGAGAACGGCGCGCATCAGCGTGGTCTTGCCGGAGCCGTTCGGTCCCAGCACGCCGACGAACTCACATGCGGCGATGTCCAGGTTGACACCGTCCAGGATGATGCGACCGCCCAGCGCCAGGCGAACGTCGCGCAATTCGATCGCGTTCATACTGCTATTCCGGCAATGCGCGATCGACCGCGTCGAGTTCGTTCAGCATCCACGCCTGGTAGTTCTTGCCGGGCGGCTCGGTTTCGGTCGCACCCACCACCGGGATGTGCGACGCCTCGGCCAGCTTCTGCATGCGCGCGGCAATCGGGTCCGCGGCTTGGCTGTTGTAGACCAGCAGCTTCACCTGGTGCGTCTTGAGGTCGTTTTCGAACGCGGCAACGTCGGATGCGCCCGGCTCGGTGCTGTTCATCACAGCCATCTGGAAGCGCATGCCGCGTACGCTCATGCCGAGCGCGTCGAAAATGTAGCCGAACACCGGCTCCGTCGCGGTGACCGGCGTGCCGGCCAGTCTTTGCCGCAGCTCGGCGATCTTCGCCTCGATCGGTTGCATCGATGCCTCGAAGCGCGCCAGTCGCTGTTCGTATCCGGGCTGATTGGCGGGATCGTCCGCGATCAGGTCCGCGGCGAGGGTCTTCGCCAGCGCGAGCATGGTTGCCGGATTGTACCAGATATGCGGGTTGTCGCCAGTCTTCTTGCCGATCAGGTCAGCGACGACAATCGTTTGGCGATTGGCGGAGCGGGCGGCCTGGAGCAATTTCTGCATCCACGGGTCGTAGTCGATGCCGCTGTAGATGACGATGCGGGCGGTGGACACATTACGGCCGACGGACGGGCTGACTTCGAACAGATGCGGATCCTGGTCGGGGTTGTTGAGGATGCTGTCGACCGTCACGTCCGGGCCGCCGACCTGTTTGGCGACGTCGCCGTAGAAGTTCTCGGCGGCGACGATAGCGATCGGAGGACCGTCCGCGTGCGCCAGCGCCGGCGCGCCGAGCAGGACTGCGAGAGCGGCGATGGCGGCGAGCTTGGTCATCGTGGTCCCCGGGTGCGGCGCGGCGACCTGCGGCGCCGACGTTCCCGGATGATATAACATATCGCCGCAATTTTCTCCCCGTCCCCTTGTGGGAGGGGGAGAATCCTACGTCAGGCCCTACCGCATTTCGGGCACCCGCCGTGGTGACACGCCCGGCAATACGCCTTGCCGCACCCCAGACACGCCGCCAGCCCGCCGGCGCTAACCAGATGCACCGCGTCGTCGCACGCTAGGCGCGGCCGCTCCGGCGCGAAACTGTCCTCGCAGGGCGGCGGCTCCAGCCGGCGCGCCAAGCGGTTCCAGTCCAGCCACACGACGCGTTCCGCCTTGCGCCGGCGCACCAGAACTTCCAGCCGCACCACCGGCATCACCAATTCCAAGGTGCGGATCCATTCCAGCGCAACGCGCAGTGCGTATTTGTGCCCGAGATCATCGAGCTTGGCGCGGTACTCCCGCCCGATCGCCGAAATCCGCAACTGTTCCCGTTGAAACATCGGATCACTTTCCACCGCTCCCGCGGCGCGCCGCATCGCCTCGCGGTAGAGGTCGTTGTGATACGCATGCAGCCGATCCTGGTCACGCGCCAACCGCCGGCGCAGCCCGCGCTCGAACGGCGCCAGCGCCAGCGCCAGGCGCGGCGGCACCGCACGTCGCAGCACATCCAGCACGCGGGCCCGCTCCCAGTCCGGCGGCAGCACCCAGTCATCCGGCGGCACCGCGCCGGTCTCCGGACTCGATCCGGGGATCTCCGCGTCGTCGAGCCACGGTGTTATTCGTTCCAACACCGCATCCGGCAGCGCGCCGGTCGCCAGGTTCACTATGCACCGCAGCACGCCGTCGCGCTTCTCGTCGGATATCGCGGTGTAGCGCAGGTCGAACACCGGATAGCGCGTCCAGGCCGGCCGCGCCGCAACCAGCCGGAACGTCGCGTTATCAAGCGCAAGCTCGTGCCCCAGCGCCGCCTCCGCATCGCCCAGCCCCGCCGAAGCATCCAGCACGCGTCTGCTCCAGCGTCCCCGCTCGCCCATCGCGCGTCCGCAACGCTCCAGCCAGTCGGATTCGATGCCGACCCGCGCCGCCGCTTCGGGCAGCGTGGCGCCGAAGCCCAGCCGGCACAGCTCCGGAACGCCGAGCGCCTGCTGCAACGATGGTGGCACGACCGCTTCCAGCCCCTCCGGTTCGATCGCTTCGACCAGCCCGCCCTCGGCCGTTAGCAGTTCGGCAACGAAACGCTGCAGCGGTCCCGGTTCAGCCAGCATCGAGTTCATTCCCGAACAGTGCCTCGTCCAACTGTTTCGCATCTTCGTAATCGCGCCGCGCCGCGGTCAACTGGCCCTCCAACGCGGCGAATGCCGCATCACGCGCCACATCGCTGCTCTGCAGCCAAGCTTCCAGTACCAGACTAGAGAAATCCTGCTGCTCTTCCAAAGCGCCGAGGATGGCGCCGACCTCGCCCACCACCAGCTCGAACATGTTGATCTTCTCATCGAGGATACGCAGCACCTGGTCCTCGATGGTGCCTGATGTAGCGAGGTTGAACACGAACACCTCGCGCACCTGGCCAATCCGGTCGATACGGCCGATGCGTTGCTCGATCGCCATCGGATTCCAGGGAATATCGAAATTGATAAGCGTGTTGCAGAATTGCAGGTTGCGACCCTCGCCGCCGGATTCGCTGCACAGCAGAATCGGCACGCTATCGCGGAACGCGGCAACCTCCTTGTCTTTCTCTGGCCCGCTCATCGATCCGTCAAACGTTGCGAACGCCATGCCGCGCGCCCGCAGCAGACCGGCGAGATGCGTCAGGCTGTCGCGATGATGCACGAACACCATCTTCTTCTCGCCGGGGTTGCGTTGCAGCAGATCGAGCAATGCCGCCTGCTTGGCACCGGCGCCCAGCGCGCCGTAGCGCGACTGCAGCGCCGACCAGCGCTGGTCCGGCGCATGGCGTTCGCAGAAGTGGGCGATCGCCACCGCCGCGGCCGCCGGCGATGACCCGGCCGCCGACAGCAAATGCTGCGCCGCCAGGCGATGATGGCCGCCGGCCGCAACGTCGCGCACCAGTTCCGTCAACGCGCGATAACAGGCGGCCTCCTCCGGTTCCGGCGTGGCGCGTAGGGTGGCGGCGTGCCGGCGCGGCAGGCGCAAGGCCGCCAGGGCGCGGGTGTTGCGGACCATCACGCCGCGCATCAGATCGCGCAATTTCTCGCGGTTCACCGGTTCGCGCGGTTTGCCATGTACCATGTAGGCGGCGCGGAACTCCTTCGGCGTCTTGAAGATCCCCGGCTGCAACAGCGTTAGCAGGTTGTACAGTTCGATCAGGTTGTTCTGCATCGGTGTCGCCGAGAGCAGCAGGAGAAACCGCTTCTGCAGGCTGTTGATCAAATGGTAGCTGGCGCTGGACTGATCCTTCAGATGATGGGCCTCGTCCACCACGACGACGTCGTAACCCTGTTCTGACAACAGTACGGCGTGGTCCTTGCGCCGCGCCGCCGCCATCGAGGCGATCACCCTGGGCTGTGCCCAGAACGCGGCGGGATCGTCGCGCAGCAATTTGTCATGCGTGGTGGCGCAGTCGATGCTGAACTTTTCTGCCATCTCCTCCCGCCATTGGCCGACCAGCGAGGCGGGGGTCACGATAAGCACGCGCTCGGCCATGCCGCGCAGCATGTATTCCTTCACTACCATGCCGGCTTCGATGGTCTTGCCGAGGCCGACCTCGTCGGCCAGCAGCACGCGGCCGCGATACTGCTTCAGCACCTTGCGCACGGTTTCGACCTGGTACCAATGCGTCTCCACGCCACGCAGCAGTGGCAGGCACAGTAGCTCGTCGAAACCCTGGAACAGGCCTAGCTGGGTGAGTTCGCCGCGCAGACGGAACCAGTCGGGATCGGGCGAGTCGCCGGTGACGCGGATCGCATCCGCGTTGACGAATTCGATGCTGGTGGTGAAGTCGGCTTCGAGTCGAGGCAGGTCCGGCACCGGCGGCGGTGGCTGCACGGCCGGCATCGCGGTTGCGCGCGACTTTGGTTTGACGGGCTTCGCCGCGGCGGGCTTCGGCTTCAGCGGCGGCGCCCTGCCCCGCTTTCGGGCGATTTCGGCCAGGCGGTCGCCCAGCCAGTCCATCATGCCGGGACATTGCGGCAAGGCGCCGTAGGCACGGTACAGGGTGTCGAGGCCGGCGTTTTCCAGCATGACGCCGGCCCGCCCGACATGGCCCTGTTGCGCGAGCGCCAGCGCGGTAAGCAGTTCGTTTCGCTTGCCGGGCACCCACCGTTTCTGGTGGCGCTTCAGGTAGGTTAGCGCGCGATCGGGCTGCTTGGCGACCAGCATGATGAGCGCCGAGAGCAGCGGAACGTCGTAATCGGCGGGGGCGGTGCGCATCGCGTCTTCGGCGAGCGCCGGCGCCCTCGGGTCCCGCGCGGCCAGCGCCGCACGCAGGAGATCCGCTGCCGATGCAGGGTTGGCCGCGGGGGACGCCGTCGGGTCCGACTCAAAGCCGGGCAGCGTGGTCTGCTCGTCGATGCGGTGTCTCGGCAGGCTGTCGTCCATTGCGTGCGCCACCGGCTGATTTGCCGGAATTACACCGCAGATTCGGGGCAAGCCGCAAGGGGTAGATGCCAGAAACGGCGCTAATCCCCTATATGTTGTGGATAACCGGTCTAGGCGCAGCCTCGGCCTGCGACCCTGGCCAAACCCCGCGGTTGCGCTAACGTCGCCTGGGATGGGCAAACTGGCGGCGACGACCTGAACGTCCGCATAGGAGACGAGGCACATGAGCTATCCGACGCATCTGCTGCCGACCACCGTCGTTGGCAGCTATCCGCAGCCCGACTGGCTGGTGAACCGCGCGACGCTGCAAGCGCACGGCGTGCCACGCACCCACGCGCATGACATGTGGCGCGTTGCCGAGCCGTGGCTGGAGCAGGCGCAGGACGACGCGACGATTTTGGCGATTCGTGCGATGGAACAGGCAGGGATCGATATCATAACGGATGGGGAAGAAAGGCGCGAAAGCTATTCGAACCGGTTCGCGCTGGCGTTGGAAGGAATCGACGCGGAACATCCGGGCGCGGTGCCGGCGCGTGGCGGGCGGACGACACCGGTGCCACGCGTAGTGGGTAAAATCCGCCGCCATGGGCCGGTAGAAGTGCGCGATGTCGAGTTCCTGCTGCGCAACGCCGATCGCGCGACGAAGATTACGCTGCCCGGACCGTTCACCTTGTCGCAACAGGCGCAGAACGCGTTCTATGCCGACGAGGAGGAGATGGCGATGGACTACGCCATCGCCGTCAATGAGGAACTGCGCGCGCTGAAGGCGACCGGCGTGGATGTGGTGCAGCTCGACGAACCCTGGGTGCGCACGTCACCGGAGAAGGCGACGCGCTACGGTCTGCGCGCGATCAACCGCGCGCTGGAGGGGATCGAGGGCCCGACTGTGGTGCATCTTTGCTTCGGCTACGCCGCGGTGGTGCCGTCGGAGACCAAGCCGAGCGGCTACAGCTTCCTGCCACAGCTTGCCGATACGGTGGCGCAGCAGATCTCGATCGAGGCAGCGCAGCCAAAGCTGGATCTTGGTGTGCTGCGCGAGTTGTCGGGCAAGCAGATCATGCTGGGCGTGCTCGACCTCGGCGATCCGGCGGTGGAGACGGCGGCACAGGTGGCCGAGCGCATCCGCGCCGGGCTACGATATGTCGCGCCGGAGCGACTGATTCCGGCGCCGGATTGCGGCATGAAATACCTGCCGCGCGAGACGGCGTTCGGCAAGCTGCGGGCGCTGGCGGAGGGTGCCGCGATCGTGCGGCACGAGCTGGCGGGGTAAGCCACCCCCGTCATTGCGAGGAGCGCAGCCACGAAGCAATCTCCCGCAGGGGGGAGCCGTGGCTTGTCAGGCGGGGGATTGCCGCGTCGCTGCGCTCCTCGCAATGACGGGAGTGGAGCGCGTCTGGTATCAGATTCCCGCCAGCGGCGCCTTGGCATCCTCGATCACCAGCCGGTACTTGAACACCCACTTGAAGTTCACCCGCACGAGCTGACACTCGTAACGCCCCGGCGGCCGCAGTACGCTCTTCCCATCGCGCGTCATGATGGTCACCAGGTAGCAGGTCGCGTGCGCATCATCGCCGTCGACCCGTACCGCGAGGTTGGACAGCACGTGGCGCAACTGCGTACCTCCCTCACGTAACCGGGCGAAGCGCGTGGCGAATTCACGAATGGCGTCGCGTCCCGTATAGATTCCGACCACCGGACTTTCCAACGATCCGTCTTCGGCGAAGCAGCCGACGATCGTCTCGACATCGCCGGCGTCCAGCGCCGTGGCATAGCGCACGAAAAGATCGTGGATCGCCAGCCGGTCTTCCAGTGCCTGCAGGTCCACCGCTGCTACTCCGCCGCCGCGCGCCGGGCGTTCCTGCGATCGATCTCCGCCTGCACCGCCGCCGCCGACTGGGTGGTAAACTCCGCATGGTGCGCCTTGGCATAGTCATAGCTCTCGCGCCGCCATTCGCGCGAACGCTGGAAGTGCGGGTGCACATAGCGCGCCATCAGCTCATAATGCCGCTTCGTCGCTTCCCAGTCGGCCCAGTTCTGCGCCAGCTCCATGATGACGCCGAACCCGCCGGTGCCTTGCAGCAACCGCTCGATGAAGGCGATCGCGTCGTCCGGCGTGCCGATGCAGGCGGCGCCGCTGTCAACGAACCAGTGATGCGGATCCTCGATGCCAGCCGGCACGATCGGGAAGGTCGCGACATCGTCGAAATAGTCACGGAATTTTATCAACCCGAACCGTACATTCTCCTGCGCCTTCTCGCGGGTTTCCGCCACGTGCAGCAGCGTCACCAGCCGCCAGTTCCGCCGATCCGCCACATGTCCATTCAGCCGCGCCTGCTCTTCATAAAGTCCCCAGTTCTCCACATGATGATTCATCGCATCGGCGCTGGTGCCGCCGATCGACAACATGCCGATGCCGTGCCGTCCGGCCGCCAGCGCGCCGGACGGCGAGCGCGCCGCCGCCACCGCCAACTCCATCATCGGTTGCGAGTAGCAGGGCAGTTGCAGCCGCGCATCCTGCAGATCGAACCAATCGCTCTTGCGAGTGACCGTCTCGCCGCGCATCAGTTCAACCTGGATGTCCAGCGACTCGTTCATCCGCCGCCTTTGGTCCGCCGGGTCGATACCGATCTTCTTCGCGTCATGCACGAGGGAGCCGGGTCCGACGCCGAACATCGCGCGACCGCGCGTCATGTGGTCGAGCTGCACCATCCGGTCGGCGAGCATGAACGGGTTATGATACGGCAGGGATACGACGCCGGTGCCGAGGCGGATGTGCCGCGTTCGCTCCGCTGCCGCGGCGATGAACATCTCGGGACTGGCGATGATTTCGAAGCCGCCGGAATGGTGCTCGCCGATCCAGGCCTCGTGGTAGTTCAGCCGGTCGAGATGCTCCAGCAGCTCCATGTCGCGCTGCATCGCGAGAGTTGGGTTTTCCTGCAGGCTGTGAAATGGCGCGAGGAAGATGCCGCTGCGCAGATAGTCGCCCATGTCCGTCGGTCCTGTGTCCGGTTCAGGGTGCAGCCTAGCGCCGGGCGGGTTACACCGCCAATCGCCATGTCTCGCCGTCGCGCACGATGTGGCCGGCGGTGGCCCCGGCGAAATGCGTGCCGATCACCAGAACCGGCGCGCCGGCGAGGCGTTCGAACATCTCGCGCCGCGTACGGATGCCTTGCGCCGGATCGCTGTCCGCCGTGGTGTCCCATTCTGGATGCGCGATCTGACACGGATGGTGCATGAAGTCACCGGTAATCAGAGCCTCTTCGCCGCGCGAAACGATGCGCACGCTGACGTGGCCCGGCGTATGGCCGACAGTGGGAGCCAGGCTGATCTCGTCGCAAATGCGGTGATCGGTCTCCACCAGCTCGGCCAGGCCGGCATCGAGGATCGGGGTTACCGAATCCGCGAGTACAAACTGCATATCTTCCCGGCTGGTGTTGCCGTGCCAGTGTTCGTATTCGATGCGGCCCATCAGGTAACGCGCCCGCGGAAATGTCGGCACCCAGTTCCCGTCGCGCTTCATTGTGTTCCAGCCGACATGATCGACATGCAGATGGGTGCACAGCACGGTGTCGACCGACTCGGCCGGGAAACCGGCGTCGGCCATGTCGGCGAGGAACGGACCCCGCCGGTCGTTCCAGTGCGGGATGCGGCGGTTCTGTTTGTCGTTGCCGAGGCAGGTGTCGACCACGATGCGGCGGGTTGGCGTTTCGACGATGAAACCGTGGATGCTCATGCGCAGGCGCCCGTTCTCGTCGGCGAAATGCGGTTGCAGCCACGCGATCGGCATGATCGCGTCGCGCGTCGCCTGCGGCAACAGAAAGCGGCTGCCGCCGGTCACCTCCAATTCCACCAGCTTCGTTACCGTCACGTCGCCGATCCGCCACTTGAGCATCGCACATCTCCCGCTTGCACCATTCCGGCCCGTCCGAACCGGGTCAGCCATGGCGGCACGGTGCCGGTATGGATTGCCGGGTCAAGCCCGGCAGCGACGACCGAGGCGGCGCTTGTGCCATAGCCCTCTCTCCCGCAGGATCGCCGCCGTCGGCCGCCGGGGAGGGAACGCCACATGGCCCTGCACATCGACTACTACGCCTCGCTGAATTCGCCGTGGACGCATTTGGGTGCGGCGCGCATCGAGACGATGGCCATGGCGCATGGCGCCAGCATGCGCATCTGGCCGGTGGATTTCGGCACCATCTTCCCCGCGTCTGGCGGGCTGCCGCTGCCGAAACGCGCGCCGCAGCGGCAGGCCTACCGCCTGATGGAACTGCGCCGATGGCGCGACTATCTCGGTGTTCCCATCAACATCCAGCCGAAGTATTTCCCGTCGAACGAGCAGTTGTCGGCGCCGTGCGTGATTGCGTTGCGCGAGACGATGGGCGATCAACCCGCCATCAAGCTGGCGCATCGTGTGCTGAAGGCGGTGTGGCAGGATGAGCTGAACCCCGGCGATCCCGCCACACTGGCCGCGCTGATCAAGGATATCGACCTCGATCCCGATGCGGTGATGCAGCTTGGCGCGGAGCAACGTTGGGAGCAGATGCGCACGGCCGACACGCAAGCCGCGCTGGATCGCGGCGTGTTCGGCGCACCCAGCTATGTCATCGGCGACGAGATCTTCTGGGGCCAGGACCGACTGCCGTTCGTCGAACGCCGGCTGGCGCGCGGCTGACATCATGCGCGTTTTCACGTTATTGCCGCAGGACGATTGGCAACAGGCCGGCCCCGCCGCGCGTGCCGCCGAGGATTCCGGCTTCGACGCGGTTATGGCGGTGGAATTGGGGCACGATTGGTACGCACCGCTCGCCTTCGCTGCCTTGGCAACGCAACGAGTCGAACTAACGCCGTCCGTCGCGATAGCGTTTCCACGCAGCCCGACGGTGCTCGCGAGCCAGGCGTGGGATCTGCACGCGAATTCCGGTGGTCGCTGCGTGCTGGGATTGGGCAGCCAGGTGAAGGGCCACAACGAACGCCGCTTCGGGATCGCCTGGACCCCACCAGCGCCGCGGTTGCGTGACTATGTCCGCGCTTTGCGTGCCGTCTGGCATTGCTGGGAGACTCGCGGAAAACTCGATTTCGATAGTCCCAGCTATAAACTCTCGCTTATGACGCCGGACTTTTCCCCCGAACCGACCGGCTTGCCGATGGTGCCCGTGACCATCTCCGCAGTGGGCGAGGCGATGCTGCGCGTCGCCGGCCAGGTCGCGGACGGCGTGCGGCTGCATCCGTTATGCTCGCGCCGCTACCTGGAAGAAGTGTGCCTGCCGAACCTGCTGGAAGGCATGCGCCGTGCCGGTCGCAGCCGGACGCATTTCGACGTGCACGGCGGCGGGTTCGTCGTTACCGGCCCTGACGACGCCACGGTCGCCGCCGGCATGCAGCGCGTGCGGCGGCGCATCGGGTTCTATGGCTCGACGCGCACCTACATGCCGATCCTGGCCTTGCACGGTCTGCAGGATCTCGGATTGAAGCTGCATCGAATGTCGGTGGAAGGGCACTGGGAGGCAATGGCAGCGGAAGTGCCGGACGACGTGGTGCGTATCTTCACCGCCTGCGGAACGTTTGGCCAGATCGCTAGCGCAATTGCGCTGCGCTTCGGTGGCATCGCGGACTCCATCGATCTGCAATTTCCAGCCGGCACACCGGCCGGACTGCGATGCGAACTGCTGACCGACATCCGCCGCATCCCGCACAGCTTCGCGGGATTCGACACGAACTGGCAGGAGTAATCTCATGGCCGTCCCGATATTCCGCTTTGATCCGGTCGAATTGCCGCCGGAAGCGATCGTGCTGCGTCACGAAGTGCGCGCGTTCATTAAGGAACACCAGCACTTGATGGGCTTCACCCGCGGCGAGTTCAATCGCGACTTCAGCCGCGCGATGGGCAAGCGCGGCTGGATCGGCATGACCTGGCCGAAGCAATATGGCGGGCACGAGCGCAGTTCGTTCGAGCGCTACGTGGTGATCGAGGAAATGCTGGTCGCCGGTGCGCCGCTGTCCGCGCACTACACCGGCGATCGGCAAAGCGGCCCGAACCTGCTGCGCTTCGGCACCGAGGAACAGAAGCAGTTCTTCCTGCCGAAAATCGCCGCCGGCGAGCTGACCTTCTGCATCGGCATGAGCGAGCCGAATTCCGGCTCCGACCTCGCCGGCACGCGCACCCGCGCGGTGAAAGTGGACGGCGGCTACAAGATCAACGGCAGCAAGCTGTGGACCTCCAACGCGCATCGCGCCGACTACGCCATCCTGTTCTGCAAGATGGCGCAGGAAGGCCAGCAGGAGCTAGACCGTCACGCCGGCGCAACACAATTTCTGCTCCCGCTGAAATCGCCCGGCATCGATATCCGTCCCGTGCGTAACCTGCTGGGCGAGCACCATTTCAACGAAGTCTTCCTGACCGACGTCTTCGTTCCAGACTGGCTACTGCTCGGCAAGGAGCGCAATGGCTGGAACCAGGTCACCAGCGAGCTGTCGTTCGAACGCAGTGCGCCGGACCGCTTTCTGGTGTTCTTTCAGGTATTGCGCGAGATGCTGCGCATGGCGGGGCCTCACCCGGATCGCGCCACCGCCGCGGCGCTCGGCAGACTGGTGGCTCAGCTTGCCACCTTGCGCAGCATGTCGTTGTCGATTGCGGGGATGCTGCAGGAAGGCCTGCAGCCGAACAACGAATCGGCGGTGGTGAAGGATCTCGGTACGCGGTACGAGCAGGATATTCCGGTGGTGGCACGACAGTTGTTTCCGACCGAGCCGGAACTGGAAGCGGCGGAGACCTATGTGTCGATGATCGCACGGGCGACGATGAATGCCCCGCGACTGTCGATCCAGGGTGGCACTCGCGAAATCCTGCGCGGCATCATCGCCCGCGGCCTCGGGCTGCGTTGAGGAGTTCATAGATATGGTGATGCGCGACGAAACCCGCATGCTGCTGGAAAGCATGGGCCGGCTGTTCGACGACAAGTGCACGAAACAGATCGTGGACCTCGCCGAGAAGGGCAGCTTTCCGGATGAGCTTTGGCGCGCGGTGAGCGAGACCGGCGTGCCGTTGGCGGCGCTGCCGGAATCCGAGGGCGGTGCCGACGCGGAATGGTCCGATCTCTATGCGGTGCTGCGCGTCGCCGGGCGCTACGCCGCACCGATACCGCTGGCGGAGACGATGCTGGCGGGCTGGATCGCCGCCGCGGCAGGACTGGAATTGACCGATCAGCCGATGACGGTCGGCCCGGTGCGCGCCGGCGACAGGTTGACGCTGGAACGCGACGGCAATGGCTGGCGGTTATCCGGCCGGGCCAGCCGGCTGCCCTATGCGCGCTGCGCGCGGCGCATCGTTCTGCTGGCCGACGGACCGGATGGCGAAATGGCGGTGGCGTTGGACGGCACCGCGGGTGCGGAGAAAACCGAAGGCCGCAACATGGCGGGAGAACCGAGAGATACACTAAGCTTTTCCGGGTTGCGGCTGGCGGCGGATACGGCCGCGCCGGTGCGCGGAGGCACCACGCGCGCGGCATTGTATCGCCGCGGTGCGCTGGCCCGCGCGACGATGATGTCCGGTGCGTTGGAACGCGCCATGGACCTGGCGGTGACCTATGCGCAGGAGCGCCAGCAGTTCGGCCGGCCGATATCGAAATTCCAGGCCGTGCAGCAGAATCTCGCGGTGCTCGCCGGCCAGACGGCGGCGGCCGTGGCGGCGGCGAATGTCGGCATCGAGTCGCTGTCGCGCAACGATGCCGAAGCCGAGGAATTCCGTGTGGCAATCGCCAAGACACGGGTTGGCGATGCCGCGACACTGGCCTGCGAGATCGCGCACCAGGTGCATGGCGCGATCGGCTTTACCCAGGAATACGCGCTGCAGCTTGCCACGCGCCGCCTGTGGTCGTGGCGCGAGGAATTCGGCGCGGATGTGGAATGGGCAGCCCGGCTCGGCACATTTGTCTGTGCACGCGGGGCGGACGAACTCTGGCCGACGCTTTCGGCGCCGTAGCAAGCGCGGTTCGCGGCAGCGCCTAGGCGGCGTGCAGTCCACCCTGCTTTTCGATGAAGGCGGCGATCTCCGCCACGCCCTGGCCCGCGCGGATATTTGCGAATACGAACGGCCGCGTGCCGCGCATGCGCTTGGCATCGCGGTCCATCACGTCGAGGCTGGCTCCGACGAAGGGGGCCAGGTCGATCTTGTTGATCACCAGCAGATCGCTGCGCGTGATGCCTGGGCCGCCCTTGCGCGGTATCTTGTCACCCGCGGATACGTCGATCACATAGATGGTCAAATCGGCCAGTTCCGGACTGAAGGTTGCCGCCAGGTTGTCGCCGCCACTTTCGATCAGGATCAGGTCGAGCGCCGGGAAACGCCGTTGCAGATCGGCAACGCCGGCCAGGTTGATCGATGCGTCCTCGCGGATCGCGGTGTGCGGACAGCCGCCGGTTTCGATTCCCAAAATGCGCTCGGGCGGCAGCGACCCGGCACGCGTCAGGAATTCGGCGTCTTCCTTGGTGTAAATGTCGTTGGTGATTGCCGCGATGTCGTAGCGGCCACGCAAACGTTTGCATAGCGCGTCCATCAACGCGGTCTTGCCGGTGCCGACCGGGCCGCCGACGCCAACCCGCAACGGGCCGTTAGGGGACATGGTCATGAGCGGAACAGCCTGGTGTATTGCGTTTCGTGTCGCATGGCGGCGAGGTCGGCGCGGAAGGTGCAGCCGCCGATATCCTCCAAATGTGCCGTGCCGGTGTCGTTGGCGACCTTCAGGATGGCGGGCTCGATTGCGACAAGGACCTGCAGGCCAGTGGTCTGGCCGAGCGGGACCAGACGTATCGCGGCGGAGATCAGGTTGCTGGCGAAGGCCTGCAAATAGGCGGCAGTGGCTAGGTCTTCGTCGATGCCATGCCAGCCGGCGAGTGCGCCGACCGCGATCGGATATGCGACGGCTTCCGGCAGCGCCGGGCAATTCCAGGCGCGTGCGGCGCGCAGAAAAGCTGTGCCCTGGTCAATGGTTTCGGCATGGCGCTCACGGCTGGGGACGACGGCGGCGGCCAGTTCGGCAAGCTGCGCAAGCGCCGCCGGGTCGCGCGCGGCACGATGGGCGTGGCGCAGCAGGATGGCGTCGTTGCGGCCGGAGCCGTATGCGAGCACGTCCGCCAGCCAGGCGCACAAGGTCTCACCGTTGTGAATGTCGCCGGATTCCACGGCCCATTCCAGGCCGTGCGAATAGGCGTAGGCGCCAGTTGGAAAGCCAGGCGACAGCCAGGCGAGCAGCCGAAGCTGCGCAAGCGGCGCGTTATTCATTGTCATGGTGATGGTGGTGTCCGCCGGCATAGGCGCCAGCCTCTGGATCGAACGGCGCCTCGATTTCTTCCGCGTGTCCGCCGAGGCCCTCCACCATTTCCTGAATCACATGATCGGCTCGGATGCGCATGCGGTCGACAAGCAACTGCACCGGGAGGTGGCGATTGCCGAGATGCCATGCGATGCGCACCAGTTCGCCCTCCTCATGCGCATGGATTTCCAACAGTCTTTCCGGCTTGGCGCAAACCTGAACGACGTCGCCGTCCTCCAGTGCCAGGCCGTCGCCGTCGCGCAGCCGAGCAGTGTGCGCGAGATCAAGCAATAATTCAGCACCCGCTTCGGTGCGCAGCAGGATGCGGCGCCGGTGGCGATCGTCGTAGTCGATCAGCACGCGATCGACGGCTTTGGATCGATCCCAGGTGCCGGCAGGCAGAACGCTATGGCAGCGCATTAGAACAGAAAATAGCGCTGCGCCATCGGCAGTACCGTGGCGGGTTCACAGGTCAGCAAGACGCCGTCGGCGCGTACCTCGTAGGTTTCTGGGTCCACCTCGATCACTGGCGTCGCGTCGTTGTGGATCATCGAGCGCTTGCCGATGCCGCCGCGGGTGTTCGATACCGGCACCAGCCGGCGTTGCAGCTTGACCGCATGGGCAATGCCGGCATCCAGAGATGCCCCAGAAACGAAGGTAATGCAGCTTTCCACCAACGCGCGGCCAATCGCGCCGAACATCGGCCGGTAGTGTACCGGTTGCGGGGTGGGGATGGAGGCGTTGGGATCGCCCATCGGCGCGCAGGCGATCGACCCGCCCTTGATGACCAAGTCTGGCTTCGCGCCGAAGAAGGCCGGAGACCACAAGACCAGGTCGGCGAGCTTGCCCACCTCGATCGACCCGATTTCGTTTGCCATCCCCTGCGCGATCGCCGGGTTGATGGTGTATTTGGAAATATAGCGCTTGATCCGTGCATTGTCGTTGCCGTCGCCATCGCCTGGCAAGGCGCCGCGCTGCGTCTTCATCTTGTGCGCGGTCTGCCAGGTTCGGATGATGACTTCGCCGACACGGCCCATCGCCTGGCTGTCAGACGAGATCATCGAAAGCGCGCCGAGGTCATGCAGGATATCCTCGGCGGCGATCGTCTCCTTGCGGATGCGGCTTTCAGCGAAGGCGACGTCTTCCGGAATGGTGCTGTCCAAATGATGGCAGACCATTAGCATGTCGAGATGCTCGTCGAGTGTGTTTGCCGTGTACGGACGCGTCGGGTTGGTGGAGCTCGGCAGCACGTTCGGCAGGCTGGCGACCTTAATGATGTCGGGTGCGTGGCCACCGCCGGCGCCCTCGGTGTGGTAGGCATGAATGGTGCGGCGCTGGAAGGCGGCGATGGTGTCTTCGACGAAACCGGATTCGTTCAGCGTGTCGGTGTGGATCATCACCTGCACGTCGTAACGATCCGCCACCGATAACGCGCAGTCGATCGCCGCCGGGGTCGTGCCCCAGTCCTCGTGCAGCTTCAGGCAGGCGGCGCCGGCGCGGATCATCTCCTCCAACGCAGCGGGACGCGCGGCATTGCCCTTGGCGGCAAACGCGAGGTTCACCGGCAGGCCTTCGGCCGCTTGCAGCATGCGCGCAATGTGCCAGGGCCCGGGCGTGCAGGTGGTGGCGGCGGTGCCCGTGGCGGGACCGGTGCCGCCGCCAATCAGCGTCGTCATGCCTGCGGCGATCGCGTCTTCCACCTGTTGTGGACAGATGAAATGAATATGGCTGTCGATGCCGCCGGCGGTGAGGATTTTCCCCTCGCCCGCAATGATCTCGGTACCCGGGCCAATGACGATATCGACGTTGGGCTGCACATCCGGATTGCCCGCCTTGCCTATGCGCGCAATGCGGCCATTGGTGATGGCGACATCGGCCTTCACAATGCCCCAGTGGTCGATGATCAGCGCATTGGTGATCACCGTGTCCACCGCACCTTGCGCCTGCGATGCCTGCGACTGGCCCATGCCGTCGCGGATCACCTTGCCGCCGCCGAACTTCACCTCCTCGCCGTAGGTGGTCAGGTCGCGTTCCACTTCGACAATGAGATCGGTATCCGCGAGTCGCACCCGATCGCCAGTGGTTGGCCCGAACATGTCGGCATAGGCACGACGGGTGATGCGGGCCATCAGTCGAGATCTCCCATGACGCCGCCGCGGAATCCTTGCACGACGCGACGACCGCGATATGGCACCAGCGTGACTTCGCGCGTCTGGCCGGGCTCGAAGCGCACCGCGGTGCCGGCGGCGATGTCCAGCCGCTGGCCACGTGCCACAGCGCGGTCGAACGACAGTGCAGGGTTGGTTTCGGCGAAATGGTAGTGGCTGCCTACCTGAATCGGCCGGTCGCCGGTGTTGGCGACGGTCATCGTGGTGCGCGGCAGGCCGGCGTTCAGTTCGACATCGCCGGGTTGGGGGAAGACTTCTCCGGGGATCATGAGGGGTCCCTTTGGTGGAGGACTGTAGCGTCAGGCGGACTCCGGAACCGGCATGTGTTCCAATCGTTCGCGAATCTCCGCCGCGACCTCGCCGACGCCGCGACTTCCAGCACGTATGAGCGGCCAGGCACGAAGCGGTGTCGGCAGCCCGCGCGGCACCCTCCCATTGGCAGGAACCACGGGGATGACCGGTTTATGGGCGGCCACCGCAGCGCCGATTTCCGACATAACATATGCGCTGGCCAATGAGGCAGGGGTCATCAGAAGAACGACCGCGTCCGCTTTCTTCATGGCTTCTCTCAGATGGTCTCCCCAATCGTTGCATGCCGGCACATTGGCGTCATTCCATGCTTCGACGCCCAATGCCTTGAGCGCGTCGGAAATCTGCGCGGCAGTTTCGCGGTCCGCATGCGAGAAGGACAGGAACACATCATGCTTGTGCTTCACGGGCCACCCTTTCCTTCAATTCCACCAGGTACAGATCGAAGTCGTTGAGTTGCCTTTCGACCAGCCCAGCCAAAGCGCCGTCGCCGCCGGAATCGGCTAGGTTGCGCTTTGCCATACCATAGAACACCGGAACTACCCGCTTCCGGTTCAGCCGCATCACACCAATCTCCATCCAAACCCATGCGCGGCTCTTCGAAAACGGCGTAAACAGCGTCACAAGCTCGGTCGCCCGTCCCAGCAGTCCGGCCAGGACCTCCGTCACGTCGTCGCCCGATACCAGATCGTAGGCGTCGATCAGGACTTCAACCCCAGACTCCCGGATACACCGCGCCATCTGTTTTGCGATCCAGGTGTCGTGCGAGCCATGTGAGACAAAAACAATCACCGAATCGGCTCGTGCACGGTCACCAGCTTGGTACCGTCGGCAAACGTCGCTTCCACCTGGACGTCGTGGATCATCTCGGCGACACCTTCCATCACCTGCGCGCGAGTCAGCACCTTGGCGCCGGCTTGCATCAGGTCCGCCACGCTATGGCCGTCGCGCGCGCCTTCCACGACGAAGTCGGTGATCAGCGCCACCGCTTCGGGATGGTTCAGCTTCACGCCGCGCTCCAGCCGACGACGCGCCACCATGGCCGCCATGCTGATGAGCAGTTTGTCCTTTTCGCGCGGGGTCAGGTTCATCCGCTTCCTCTCAGCACAGCCAGACACGCGGCAACGGGCGCGGCGCACGCAGCACCGCCAGTGCGGCAATCACCGCGCGGCGCAACGCAGCAGAATCGCTGGTCAGGATACGCGCCACCAGCATGCCATTCCAGGCGCTAACGCCGGCTTCGCCCACTGTATCGGCCAGTGCGGCGTGCGCACCATCCAAGGCCGCTTCCGCGTGCGGTGCGACATGCACCAGCGTCGCCATGGCGCGTGCGCCGCCGGCGATCGGTGCGCGTTGCAATGCGGCATCGACCTCGCCATCCAGCCGCACCGCATCGTGCAACAGCCAGCGACCACCACGGCGCACGCGGATACCGTCACGCAGCCAGGCGTGCGCAACCCGTTCGCCCATCGCCGCCCGACCGAACACCAGCGACTCCACGCCAAGGAACCAGGCATCGTCTGCAAGATCGACGTCGAGCTTACGATCCAACGCGCAACGATCGAACAGCAGCGTCTCCTGCGGTAGCCATTCGAGGCACGCGCCAGCCGCCACACGCAAGCGGTTCCGCACCAACGCGGCGTCGCTGCCGGGCAACGCACGATAGAACCGTTCCGCCGCCTGCGCGGTGATGGTGGCGCGCGCACCTTCTCGCAGCTCGAACGCAGCGTCCAGCCGATCGCTGCCGGCGACGCCCCCGGAGGTGTTCAATACGACCGCGGAGGTCCATTCCTCTGGCTCGACACGCGGGAAGCGCAGCTTCAGGCATCCGACCTGCCGTAGATCGTCCAGCACCGTCAAGTCGCCACGTCGCCGGAAAACCACGCGCAGCTCGCCGGCCGCACGTTGCAGGTGGAAAAAATCAGACCGAGAGGCGACGTCGAACATCCGCTTCGTCGAGCTCCTCCCGCGGCCCGGACAGCACGATGTCACCGCGGTCCATCACCGCGATCGTCTGGGCCAGCTCCTGCGCGAAATCGTAGTATTGCTCGACCAGCAGGATGGCCATTTCGCCTTGTGAACGCAACAGGGCGATGACGCGGCCGATATCCTTGATGATGCTGGGCTGGATGCCCTCGGTCGGCTCGTCGAGCACCAGCAGCTTCGGCCGCGTCACCAGGGCGCGCGCGATGGCGAGTTGCTGCTGCTGCCCGCCCGACAGATCGCCGCCCCGTCGCCGCAACATCGTCCGCAACACCGGGAACAGCTCGAATATGTGCGATGGGACACGACGCTCACCGCGCGGCAGAACCGCAAAGCCGGTCTCCAGGTTTTCCCGCACCGTCAGCAGGGGAAAAATGTCGCGGCCTTGCGGCACCCAGGCGATGCCGCGCCGGGCGCGTTCATAGGTGGGCAGCGGCGTGATGTCCTCGCCGTTCCAGCGAATGGCGCCGGCGCTGATCGGATGCGCGCCGACAACCGCACGCAACAACGAGGTCTTGCCGACGCCGTTGCGCCCGAGCAAACAGGTCACCGCCCCGGTTTCCACCGTCAGCGACACCTGGCGCAGCGCGATGGCCGCGCCGTAGTGAAGATCGACGCGCTCGACTTCGAGTTTCATCGCCCGAGATACACTTCTATGACGCGCGGATCGGCGCTGACATGGTCGATCGAGCCCTCGGACAGCACGGAGCCCTCGTGCAGCACCGTCACCTTCACGTCGAGCGCGCGGACGAAGGCCATGTCATGTTCCACAACCACCACGCTGCGCGTGCGGTTGATTTCCCGGAGAAGCTCCGCCGTCTGCGCAGTTTCCGCATCGGTCATCCCGGCCACCGGCTCATCGACCAGCAGTAATAGCGGTTCCTGCGCCAGCAGCATGCCGATTTCCAGCCACTGCTTCTGGCCGTGCGACAGGTCGGCGGCGCGACGATGACGATGCTCGGTCAGGCGGATGGTGGTCAGGATGGCATCGATGCGCCTGCGTTCGGCCGGCGTCTCGCGCGCCCACAGCATGAAGCGCGGCGTGCGGTTGCCGGCCAGCGCCAGCAACAGGTTGTCCCAGACCGTGTGCGGTTCGAACACGGTGGGCTTCTGGAATTTCCTCCCGATGCCCAGCGCGGCGATCGCCGGCTCATCGAGGCGCGTCAGGTCGGTGTCAGGACCGAACACCACTTTCCCGGTATCGGGACGCGTCTTGCCGGTGATCACGTCCATCATCGTCGTCTTGCCGGCGCCGTTCGGGCCGATCACCGCACGCATCTCGCCGGGTTCCAGCACCAGCGAAAGCGCGTTCAACGCGCGGAATCCGTCGAAGCTGACTGTAACGTCGTCGAGATAGAGGATCGTATTCGTGCCGTGGTCGCTCATCCGGTAACCTCGCGCGCTTCGGCGACGGGTTCCTCGGCCTCCGGCGCATCCGGAACGATCCGGACACGCGGGGCGAACACGCCCATCAAACCGCGCGGCAAGAACAGCGTGACGAAGATGAACAGCGCGCCAAGCGCAAACAACCAGATCTCCGGCAATGCACTGGTGAACCAAGTCTTCCCAAGGTTGACCAGCATGGCGCCAAGGATGGCGCCGACCAGCGTGCCACGGCCGCCGACCGCGACCCAGATCACCGCCTCGATGGAATTGGCGGGCGCGAATTCGCTCGGGTTGATGATGCCGACCTGCGGCACGTAAAGCGCGCCGCCGATTCCGGCGATCATCGCCGACAGCACGAACACCACCAGCTTGTACGATTCCGGACGATAGCCGAGGAACCGCGTGCGCGATTCGCTGTCGCGCACCGCCACCAGCACCTTGCCGAAGCGCGACGTGACGACGAACCGGGCGAGCAAGTACTGGCCACACAAGAACACCGCGGATAGCACCAGCAGACCACAACGTGTCGTCTCCGCCTGCACCGGGAAACCCAGCAGATCCTTGAAGTCGGTAAGGCCGTTATTGCCGCCGAAACCCATGTCGTTGCGGAAGAACGCCAGCAACATCGCGTAGGTCAGCGCCTGGGTCATGATCGAGAGATACACGCCGGTGACCCGCGAACGGAATGCCAGGTAGCCGAACACCAGCGCCAGCACGCCGGGAACAAGTACCACCATCAGCGCTGCGAAACCGAACCAGTCGAAGCCGTACCAATACCATGGAAGATGGTTCCAGCCGAGGAACACCATGAAGTCGGGCAGGATCGGATTACCGTAAACGCCGCGCGTGCCGATGTGCCGCATCATGTGCATGCCCATCGCGTAGCCGCCGAGGGCGAAGAACGCCGCGTGGCCCAACGACAGGATGCCGGCAAAGCCCCAGACCAGATCGACGGCGAGGGCTAGCATGGCGTAGCACAGATACTTGCCGGTCAGCGCGATGACATAGGTGGGCACATGCGCGGCGGAGCTGGCCGCCGTTCCCAGGTTCAACGCGGCGAGCAAGGCCGCGCCGCCCAGTAGCAGCCCCAACGTCGTCCATGCCGTGCGGTCCAGTTGCATCATGCCTCGGCCGCACGTCCCTTCAGCGGGAACATGCCACGCGGGCGACGCTGGATGAACAGGATCAGCATGATCAGCACGACGATCTTCCCCAGCACGGCACCGGCCACCGGCTCCAGGAACTTGTTGACGATGCCCAATGTCATCGCGCCCACCACGGTGCCCCACAGATTGCCGACGCCGCCGAACACCACCACCATGAAGCTGTCGATGATGTAGTTTTGCCCCAGGTTGGGCGAGACGTTGTCGATCTGGCTCAGTGCCACGCCGGCAATACCGGCCACCCCGGAACCCAGGCCGAAGGTCAGAGCGTCGACCCATGGCGTGCGAATTCCCATTGCCGCAGCCATCAAACGGTTCTGCGTCACCGCCCGCATGCGAAGGCCCAGCGGCGTGAAGCGCAAAGCTGCCATCAGCGCGGCCAGCACGATAACCGTGAACACAATAATGTACAGCCGGTTCAAGGTGATGATCAGACCGCCCAGATGCATGTCGCCGCTCATCCAGCCCGGCGTATCGACGTCCAGGTTGTGGGCGCCGAACAGCGTGCGCACGGCCTGCTGCAACACGAGAGACAGACCCCAGGTTGCCAGCAGCGTTTCCAGCGGACGGCCGTACAGCCAGCGGATCAGGCTGCGCTCGATGGCGATGCCAACGACGCCCGAAACGATGAAGGCCAGCGGCACCGCGAACAGCAAATTGGCTTCGTACAGCGACGGCGCAATCTGGTGCATCACCTGCTGCACGACATAGGTCGTATAGGCGCCGAGCATCACCATCTCGCCATGCGCCATGTTGATCACCCCCATGACGCCGAAGGTGATCGCCAGGCCGGCCGCGGCCAGCAACAGCACGGAGCCGAGGCTGACGCCGTAATAGACGCTCTGCAGGATGCTCCAGAGTTGCAGCACGCGGTCGATCGCGGCCACGGCCGCGTGTGCGGCGGCGGTGACGGCCGGCGTCTGGTTGGTCAGCCCGTCAAGCAGTGAGCGCGATTCAAGATCGCCGCGCGCACTCAGCGTGGCGACCGCCGCCAGGCGATCCTTTTCCGACGGTTCGGACGAGAACAGCAACGCGGCGGCACGGGCCTGCGCCATTCGCGTCCTGACCGCAGGATTGGTCTCCGTCACCAGCGCCTTCGTAAGAGCCGGCAGCGCGGCAACGTCATGCGACTTGAACACCGCCTCGGCGGCGTGCAGCCGCGTCGCCACATCGGGCGAGAACAATTGCAAGGCACCCAACGCAGCGTCGATCTGGCTGCGTACCGGGTTGTTGGTCCGTACCTGCTTCAGTCCGCTGGCCATCACGTTCGGCGCCGCCGCGCCGGTCGCGGCATCGGTAAAGCCGCCGTTCGCGGCCTTGATGAACAACGCGCGGTCGGCGCTCATATACAGCGAGCCGGCCTGTAGCGCGGAGATGATGGTGGCGGCGCGCGGGTTGCCCGACGCGGCCAGTTGCTCTACGCCGTGGCGAATTGAATCGAAGTTTCCAGAGGCAAGCAACGCCAGGGCCGGATCGTCCTGGGCTCGCGCCAGTGCAGGCATCAGCGCCAGAACGGCCACGAACAGCAGGGCGAAAATTCGCTGCATCAGTGCGCCTCGATTAAACCGAACGGGGGCGGCCGGGGAGGAGTCGGCCGCCCCCGACGCGGCAATCAGGCCGTCAGGCCTTCTTGCCGGCGGTGCACTTGCCGGTCACCACATTGAATGCACCGCATTTCATTGGCGCGCGCCAGTCGCCGATCAGGTCCTTGGTCTCGGCCACATAGGGCGACCACTCCTGCGCCACCACCAAGCCCGGTGTCTGCGAGACGATGTTGAACTGCCCGTCGGCCTGGATCTCGCCGATCAGCACCGGCTTGGTGATGTGGTGGTTGGGCATCAGCGCCGAATACCCGCCCGACAGGTTGGGTACCGAAACGCCGATCAGTGCGTCTATCACTGCGTCCGGATCGGTCGTGCCGGCCTTCTCCACGCCCTTCACCCACATGTTGAAGCCGATGTAGTGCGCCTCCATCGGGTCGTTGGTGGTGCGGTTCGGCTTGTTGGTGAATTTGTGCCAGGCGTCGATGAAGGCCTTGTTGTCCGGGTTATCGATGCTCTCGAAGTAATTCCATGCCGCGAGGTGACCGACCAGCGGCTTGGTGTCGAGGCCGGCAAGTTCCTCCTCGCCGACACTGAACGCCACCACCGGGATGTCCGTCGCCTTGATCCCCTGGTTGCCCAGTTCCTTGTAGAACGGCACGTTGGCGTCGCCGTTGATGGTGGAGACCACGGCGGTCTTCTTGCCGGCGGTGCCGAACTTCTTGATCGACGCCACGATGTTCTGCCAGTCGGAATGGCCGAACGGCGTGTAGTTGATCATGATGTCGTCCGGCTTGAAGCCTTTCAGGTGCAGATAGGATTCAAGAATCTGGTTGGTGGTGCGCGGATACACGTAGTCGGTGCCGGCCAGCACCCAGCGCTGCACCTTCTCCTCGCTCATCAGGTAATCCACGGCCGGGATCGCCTGCTGGTTCGGCGCCGCGCCGGTGTAGAACACGTTGCGGCTGCACTCCTGGCCTTCGTACTGCACCGGGTAGAACAGGATGCCGTTCAACTCCTCGAACACCGGCAGCACCGACTTGCGCGACACCGAGGTCCAGCAGCCGAACACCGCGGCGCACTTGTCCACCGACAGCAACTGCCGCGCCTTCTCCGCGAACAGCGGCCAGTTGGAGGCAGGATCCACCACCACCGGTTCGAGCTTCTTGCCCATCAATCCGCCCTTGGCGTTTTGCTGCTCGATCAGCATCAGCATGACGTCCTTCAGCGTCGTCTCGCTGATCGCCATGGTACCGGACAGCGAGTGCAGAATGCCCACCTTGATGGTGCCGCCGCTGGGTGCGGCGGCCTGCGCGCGGGCGGGCGTCGTGGCGGCCTTCACCGCACCAAGGGCGGCGACCGTGACGGCGGCAGCGCCAAGCCGGCCGAGCCGGCGACGCGACATGCTGGTATCAATTGGTGCCATAGCGTGTTTCCCGTTCTGGTTTGGTTCGCGACAGCCTGGGCGTTACCCCCCCTGCCCGGTGGATTGGGTTGCAACGGTCGTGCCAAAACGCGAGACGGCGGCAAGCCGGCATCTGCCGCCTCGCTCCGCGTGGTTCTGCCGCGTCGGCGGGCAAATTTTTGACGAACTCGCCCAAAAACCAGTCACATCAGAGCGTCGCTACTTGGCGCGCCGCGGCTGGATTCGGGCCTTTTCATTCATCAGGCATCGAAAGAATTAACCCGACTTTCGCAACTCGACTGGAATTTCGGGAATCTCACGGTCTGCCGACGGGACAAGTGATTGATCGACT
>Ga0209415_10002048_pt1 | contig 38236 bp, 32 predicted proteins | sample PeaSoiSIISIP2007_FD_187696 | JGI IMG/M metagenome (GOLD analysis project Ga0209415, IMG submission 187696) | Peat soil microbial communities from Weissenstadt, Germany - SII-SIP-2007 (SPAdes) (version 2) | ecosystem: Environmental > Terrestrial > Soil > Wetlands > Peat | place: Germany...
CGTAGCGCAGCCTGGTAGCGCACCTGCCTTGGGCGCAGGGGGTCGTAGGTTCAAATCCTATCGCCCCGACCAATTACTTCTTTCTTTTCAATTCACCGCGCCCGACGTGGACTCACTCGATTGCGTAAGTTGAGTCCAATCCCATGTTTGTCGCCATCTTCCGGCCTCCTCGCAGATGACAGAATGGCTCGTCCTAATATCCGCCGAAACCCTGACACTATCCCCAACGCCCGTTGACAGCATGGATTCACCCCCCTACACTGACAGGCATGGAAGTACATTTCACCCCGGAGATTCAGGCGAGGCTAGACCGACTGGCCGCCGAAAGCGGACGCCCAAAAGACGAACTGGTGCAGGATGCAATGCCCGGTTATCTGGATGAGCTTGAGCGAACGCGGGGGATGCTTGACAGCCGCTATGACGATTTGAAAAGCGGCAAAGTAAAGCTTATGGACGGTGAAGAAGCCTTTCAGCGCCTAATGCAGAAAAACCGCAGCACAGCCAAACCCTAAGGCATGAGCGGTTACCGGCTTCACCCCGAAGCGTACACCGACCTTGACGCAATCCGCGAGTATATTGCCGAAGACAATCCCGCCGCAGCCGCCCGCGTAATCATCGAAATCTTTGACGCCATCCGGTCTTTGGTGCAATTCCCGCAGAAAGGCCACCAGCGCATCGACCTCACCTCACGCCCCTTGCGTTTTTGGCGCGTGCGGGACTACCTCATCGCCTATGCGTATTAGGAGCGGCCCCTGTGGGTGGTTGCTGTCCTGCACGGCAGCCGCAACCCCCGTGTCATGGCCGCGATTCTAAAGGGCAGGGGGTAAACACTGAAAGGCATGGAAGTCCAGTTCACCCCCGAGCAGGAAGCCAAGTTTCGCGCTGGCGTGCGGAAAAGGCATCGCGCGCCCCGACCAACATCCCCTGCAGCATCAATAGATTCTGGAAGCGCCAACTGGAAAGACTGGAAGCGCCAATTATTGGACCCCAATCGGACCCAGCTTGTGGGTTTCAGCGCTCACAAGGTTCATCACGAGGGGACGCAAATTTACTGAGAAGCAGGCTATTTTGTATATTGTTTCGGCCTATGCCGCACAGATCTCTTCTTGCTCCTCTTCTTCCGATTCTGTTTCTGTTCTGGGGCGCCAGCCGTGAGCCATCCTACCGGTACTTTCGAATCGGGAAAAGTGACGATGTTCAAACCAGGGCCGTTGCCGGTGTCGCCATGATGGGCGGCGGCAGCGACGTGGACGAAGCTTTTCGCTGGCTGTGCCAGAAGGCAAATGGTGGTGATTTCCTGATTCTGCGAGCCCGAGGCGATGACGATTACAACCCGTACGTAAACGGCTTGTGTAAATTGAATTCGGTGGCCACGCTGATTATTCCAGATCGCGAGGCGGCGCAAGAGCCGGCGGTAGCTGACATCATTCGTCACGCCGAAGCGGTTTTCATTGCCGGCGGCGATCAGGCACGCTACGTCAACTTTTGGAAAGGAACGGCAGTGCAGGATGCGATCAACGCGGACATTGCAGCGGGTACGCCCATTGGTGGCACGAGTGCAGGCTTAGCCGTGCAAGGGGAATTCGTGTATGGCGCGCTGGGCGACAAGCCGGATGACAACGATCTGGCTTCGACCGATGTTTTGCCGAATCCTTACTTTGAGCGCGTGACCCTGGTTCGCGATCTTCTGAAAATTCCCCAGCTGCAGAATACGCTCACCGACAGCCACTTCGCCAAGCGCGACCGCATGGGCCGAAGTCTCGGTTTCCTGGCACGGATCATCGCGGACGGTTGGTCGAAAAATCCGCGCGAGATTGCAATCGATGAGAAGTCAGCCGTGCTTGTGGAGGCCGACGGAAAGGCCACGGTGGTGGGTTCGGGGAGAGGTGCTTACTTCATGCATCCCACGCAGGGGCCCGAAGTTTGCCAGAGAGGAGTGCCACTCACCTTTCGGAAAGTCTCGGTTTACAAAGTTCCGGGCGGAGCAGACTTTGATCTAGCTTCGTGGACTGGTGTTGGCGGCGTGAGTTACTCGCTTTCCGTGGAGCAAGGAGTCATTCATTCTACCCAGTCGAACCAGGCGATCTACTGATCTGCCAGCTGGGAGGCTGCGGGGCCACATTTCTCATTTGACTTCGGTACTTTTCTTTGCAACACTGCCGCCGTCCACAAAATTCTCCTGGGACGTGACTAGCTTGCGAGTCCTTCTCCCACCCGTGACAGGCGACAATCTTGAGCAGATCGCCTGCCTGGTCGATTTCGGAAAGCTTGAAGCTGGATTGTGATCGTTCTTGCCCGCGGCAGTTCATTCCTGCGAACCCAGTAGCGACCTAAAGTTGAGGATCCCTTATGAAATCCCGCACCGGTTTCAGGCTGTTGTTTGCTGTTCTGGCCAATATGGCTTTTCTGTCCGCACAAAACTATCAGGGCAGGATTTTCGGCACGGTTACAGACTCGTCGGGCGCGGTGGTGGCCGGGGCGAAGGTCACGATCACCAATACCGCGACGGGCCTCAGCCGAAACCTCGCAACCAACGGCATTGGAGAGTACCTTGCGCCAGACCTCGATCCCGGCCCCTACCGCGTCGCGGTGGAGGCGGCCGGATTTAAGCGAACAGAAAGCACTCCGGTGGTGCTGGAAGTGGCCAGAGAGGTGCGCGTGAACCTGCGCCTGGAGCCGGGAGCTGTCAATGAGACGGTGGAGATTACGGCTGAGGAAACCCTGGTCGACACCAGCGACAGCACGCTCAACGGAGTGTTGGAGAACAAAGCGATTAACGAACTGCCGCTGCAGGGCCGCGACTTTCAAAACTTGCTGCCGCTCCATCCGGGCGTGCAGCGGACGCCGGGTGGTGGTTTTCACTCCGTGACCTCGAACGGCAACCGCCCTGACGACAACAACTTTTTCATCGATGGCGCCGATGACAACGACGTGTATTACGGTGAAACGGTCATGAATGGCGCCGGTATCGCCGGCACGCCGGCCAGCCTCTTGCCGCTTGATTCCATCCAGGAATTCAACACGCAGGAAAGCCCGACAGCCGATTTCGGAGTCAAGCCGGGGGTGGTCGTGAACATGGGTCTAAAGTCGGGCACCAACGCTATACACGGTACCGCGTACTACTTCACTCGTAACAGCGCCGTGGATGCGCGCAACTTCTTCAACCCAACGCCGGAACCGGTTTCCGCCCTGATCCTGCATGAATTTGGAGCTTCCGTCGGAGGTCCAATCAAGAAAGACAAGTGGTTCTACTTTTTTAACTATGAAGGCATCCGCGACAAGGTCGGCAATCCCGGGGTCTACGACAGCCCGGTTACGGTCTCATTGGTGCCTGAAACTGCTCAACTCGCCGCACTGGGTGCGGTGCCAGCCGACTACAGCATCATGGATGCGATGGCCGGTTGTCAGGCCGCAGGTAACTGCAATCCCATCAGCCTGCAAATTTCCAAGCTATTCCTTCCCAACCCGGGCTTTAGCCTCAAAGCATCCGATCCCGCCGCGATTAACTTCGACTTCAACAACACCAATCGCGGAGATAACCTGGTGGCCAAGACCGACTACCATTTCAACGACCACCATTCGCTGAGCGCACGCTTCATTTACAGCAACACCGACCTGGTAGAGGATGACACAACCATTATCCGCCCCGAGTGGTTGTCCACGGCTCAGCCGCGGACACAAGTATTTGGCGTGAATTGGACGTGGACCGCAAATTCCCGCTGGATCAATGACGCCCGGTTCAGCTACAACCGCTTCTATGAAGCCATCCAACCGGCTGACCATAACGTCAACCCGACCGCCTACGGCATTAGTACGGGTGTGACCGATCCACGCCTATTCGGCTTTCCCCGCATCAATCCCAGCGAGGCGATTTCCGATTCTATGGGCGGCAACGGGGGTTGGCCTCTTGATACGATTCCCACGCAAACAGACAATTTTTCCGACACCGTGTCTTACTCGGCGGGCAGGAGCAACATCCGTTTTGGCGGTGAATTCCGCCACGGCGCCGTGAATTACTTTCGCGCTACCGACGGGCGCGGCGTGGTGCGCTTCGATACGCTGGAGGACTTTGTCATCGGAAACCCGTATGAATGGTTGAAACTTTATGGAGATCCGGGACGCGACGTCAACCTGAAATCGTTTGGCCTGTTTGTGCAAGACGACGTCCGCGCCACGCCGCGCCTGACGCTGAATCTGGGTCTGCGCTACGACGTCACTTTTCCGATTCAGGACTCGCGCAACCTGTTGGCCAACTTCGTTCCCGGTCAAGGGCTGGTTCAAGTCGGACGGGGAATCAGTTCTCCCTATCCCACCCGTTATAACAATGTGTCTCCCCGGCTGGGATTCGCCTGGGATATCTTCGGCACGGGAAAAACCGTACTGCGCGCGGGCTCGGGTCTCATTTTCGAGCAGCCATCCATTCGCACGTTTATGTTCAACGGCGGCGGTCTTAACCTGAATCCGACCGGTGTGCCAGACGTCGACCTGAGCGGCAACATGATTCCGGCCAACGGCACCATCGACTCGTTTCTTATTGACTCGACCCAGATTGGCGGCCCAACCGGACTGAACTGGACTTCCACGACCGTGCCCATTTTCCCGGCCTCGGCCGGCCAAGCCTGCACCCCCACCAGCCAGTGCAATGTTTTTGCTGTGAACCAGCACCTGAAAACACCCTATGTGCTGAGCTGGAACATGAACCTCCAGCAATTGCTGACCCCCACGACTGTCCTCCAGATCGCCTACGTAGCGAACCACGGTGTGGATCTGTTCAGCGTTACGGATACAAACCAGGACAACCCGACCTACGATCAGGGTGTGCTGTCCTCCATCGCCAGTGGTACTTACCCGCCGGTCGCCGATCATATGACTGGGCGGCCGCTGTATACGAGCTGCCCGCAGTCGCTGAATTTTGGCGGACCTTGTTTCCCCTATCTCGGGTATTTCAATTTTCTGAGCAATCAGGCGAATTCGATCTATAACTCCCTGCAAGTCACGCTGACCAAGAGATACTCGCACGGGCTCTACCTGCTCGCCGGGTACACTTATGCGCACGCAATCGATACGGCAACGAGTAATCTTGCCGGAGTGCCGCAGAATAGCCTGGATTACGCCGCGGAGCGGGGCAATGGTGATTACGACATTCGCAATCGCTTCACTTTGTCGGCAACCTACAGTTTTCCGTCGAAAAAGTCCGCATGGCAGATGCTCGAAGGCTGGTCAGTAACCAGCATTGCAACTCTGGAGGGTGGCGAACCCTACACCCTCTATGATGGGGAGGACGACATAAGTCTGACCGGCGAATTCAACGATCGCTGGAATATCGTGGGCAGCCCCGGCAACATTCATTGGTCGGCGTCCACGCCTATCCCGTACTTCTCAGGCACTTCCAACCCTGCTTGCGTGGCTCAGGCTACGACGCCGGCCCTGATGGCGTCCTTGGGCTACAACGGCTGCTATGAGCAGAATGGGACATTGATTACTCCGCCTGCTTTTGGCACTTTTGGAGACATGGGGCGGAATATTTTCCGCGGCCCATCGTTCAGGAACTGGGACTTTGGTGTATCCAAGATTTGGCGCCTGAGTGAACGGGTCAGAACTCAGTTCCGTGGCGAGTTTTTCAATCTACTAAACCACCCTAACTTCGACGTTTTTTCCATGAACACTGATCTCTATTCCCCAAGCCACGTTGGAACCGTGATCTACACGCCGGACTTGGGGTACGCCTCGAATCCCGTGCTGGGAACGGGTGGATCGCGCCATATTCAATTGGGGGCGAAGATTATCTGGTAGCAGGGCGAATCGCACCCCAAAGGCCCTCGGTTTTGGCGCTCACTGCTTACGCTGGTCGTGAGCCGACGACACCGACTGCGGGTTGGGGATCGGCGCGTCTGTTCAGATCGTACGGGACGCACTGCGGATTCCGCCTTACCAGATCACCAAAGGCCTAGGTCGCGGGGGCTAGACCTTAAGCAACTGTTCGGCCGGGCGCGGCCCGGCTAGACTGTGCCAATCCGGCCTCGACCGCGGGAGTACAGGAGGATCCACCTTCGATGCACCTGCAATGGCTCAGCCACAGCATCCCGTTTAACCTGATTTTGGCGTACATCCCGCTGATCGCGACGGTGACGACCACCATCCTCAGCCTGGTCCTGGCTCGCGCCACGCTGCGTTATGCCGAGGCCAGCGACAAAAGCCTGGCGCTGGCGCGCGAGGAGTTCGAGCGGCAATGGGCGCCGGAGTTGCACATCAAGCTGGAGAAAGTCTCCTCCCGCGAGGCAAGACTTGTGGTCACGAACCTCGCCAAGATTTCTGTGCTATTGCAGATGGTGCAATTGCGCAGGCTATCCATGGCGGTGCCGTCGTTGCGCTATTTCCTGAACGAACCGCTGGTCGGCGGTACCACCTGGACCGACGAATTGGGGAAACGGCTGTTTGCCTGCACCGGCGACGACTACGAAGGTCAGATCGCGGTGTCCATCACGTTTTATGTCTCTGGCCGCCTCTTCCGAACCGACTGGTTCCGCTTCCAGATCCAGGCCAGCCACGGCGAAATCCTTCGGCTAGACCCGGTGAACATCGCCGCACGCCGGGTGCGCGTGCTCGACGGCGCAGCTAAGACCCGGCGCGAGCTGGTGCGGGATGTAGTGGGAGTCGCTGCCGATAGCGACGGAAACTCAGCCCGCTAAGCCGTCAATCCGCTTCCGAGGACAATGAACGAAGCCTAAGGGCTCTCTCTTCGGTTTAGAGATCGATCACGAACGCCGAGCAAGATGGAGGATTTCGCGAAAACCCGCTTTGTCGCGGACCAGAAATGAGGCTTGCGGCGACGGGTGAGAGCTACTTCCTGCCCGGATGGGCTTCTCCCTTGTTTGAAAAAATGGAATAGGGCCATTCATCCTTCTTTTTGGGCAAGGGAGCGGCTGCAGGGAGGGGGGTGGATTCCGGTCCCCAATCCGCGGGAGCGGGCTGGATGCACCAAACATTTCCCTTCTGTTCCAACGCCAGTCCCACTAGCCAGTACGTGCCCTCCGTGCCTAAGGGAACGCAATTGGCAACGCGGGCCGAGGCGCTCCGCCCGCCCGGAAGTTCGGTCAGCGAAACGGGCAGGCCGGGTTCGAGAGCCCGGGTTGTGCGCACGCCGCATCCCTCAGTGTTCACGACCAGAGTGTGGCAGTGTTCGCTGAACGGAACCTCCGGATCTAAGCTAATCAAGCGAAACGGGATCTGCGCCCGGATGCGGGTGCTCCGCCGGGCCGCCTCGTACGATTTTGCTGTCGAACTCATGCGCGGACTCTCTATGAATTCTACGGCTGGCGTGGGAGCTGGGCTCGCTTTCTGCCTCTCGAAATGAAAACCAAAGTAACCACTTCGATCCTAGGATGTTGGGACAGGTGCCAAACTATGCACCTTGACGATAGCCTCAAAAGAAATGCTGAAAGCCTCTGTATGATAGGGGCGGTTGGAGGGTTCGCCCCCTACTGGTTTTGTTCCGTCGCAAGAGAAATTACTTTCTCTACATGTCCGCTGCCGCTCAGCCGCGACCGATTCCTATCCAACCGGTGGATCTCCAGCCAGTGCAGGCGTCGAGTTCCCGCTCGGAGTTTGATTTGTTGGTGGCGTGCTGCGCTGATGCCTCAAGCAAGCCGCATACTGACAGAATCCGTCAAATCGTATCGGGCCCGCTGGATTGGGAGCGAGTCTTACAGCTGATAGAGCACCATCGTGTAGTTCCCAATGTGTATGGCCGATTGTCGGTGCTCTCTGAGCTGGTGCCGCCTCAGCAACTGCATGCACTGCGTTTCCGCTATGAAGACAATGCCCGCAGGGCCCTGTGGTTTAGCGGCGAGCTTGTTCGCATTCTCACGCATTTGGAAGCTGTGGGAATTGAAGCCTTGCCCGTGAAGGGTCCCGCTCTGGCCGAGGCTCTGTATGGCAAAATCACCCAGCGTGAATTCTGTGATCTCGATGTCCTGGTCCGCGCAGGTGACGTGGCCAAAGCGAAAGCCGCGCTATCTAAGTTGGGATATGAACTTGGAATCAGGCTTACACAGCGCGAAGAGCAGGCCTATATTCGCACGGGGTACGAGTACTCGTTCAGCAGCGCGCGCGGCCGCAACCTGCTGGAGCTGCAATGGCAGATCCTGCCGCGTTTTTACTCAGTTGACTTCGAGGTGGCACGTTTGTTTGAGAGAGCCGAAGAAGTCAGCCTTGGCGGACGCCCATTCCGCACACTCTGCGCCCAAGATCTCTTGCTAGTGCTTTGCGTCCACGCCGCCAAGCATGCCTGGGTTCAACTTTCGTTGTTGTGCGACATCGCGCAGCTTGCAAGAGACCCTCGGCTTGATTGGGAATCGGCACTCGAGGAGGCCAGGCGGCTGGGGATTGAAAGAATACTTACGCTGACCTTATTGTTGGTTCATCGGTTGCTTGGGTCAGAGCTGCCGGATGCAATCGAGAGGCGGTTACGGGAAGATCGCGGAGCGACCGCTCTTGCGGATGGAGTTCTCCGCATCATCGAACGCAGTGAGCACAACGATACCGAATCGACTCCTTATTTTCGCTTGATGATGCGATTACGGGAGCGGCGGCGGGATCGGGCGCGGTTCCTGTGGCGCCTTTTGTCCACGCCGAACATTGGAGAATGGTGTGCGGTCCGGCTGCCGCAGCCGCTTTCCCCGCTGTATCGCCTGGTGCGGATTTTCCGGTTGGCCAAACGGCTGGCCTGCGCCGGCTAGGCCCGCTTCGCGTTCTTACGCGCGGGACGACATCGCGCTGTCAAAACCGCCATTTTCGAACTGGCTTTTAGCCGGGAGGAATCTCCTTTTCGCGAGTGAACGAGAGAAAAGCAGATTCCTCGCGGACTGCCCGCTCGGAATGACAATGTCCAGGAGAACTCTAGCGGCACGACTGAAGTCGTGCCCTACCCAAAACCGGTTCTTGAAACAGTCATCAAGAGTCAGACTACCGGCTGGCCAGCCCTCCTGCCGTTTCTGCCCCATCGATTGTGAACACGTGGCCCGTTATGTAGGCCGCATCGTCTGACGCCAGAAATGCGAACAGAGCTGCGATTTCCTCAGGCTTCGCATGACGCCGCAGGGGGATTTTGCGATTCAATTCTTCAAACATCTCATCGGTATATTCCGCACGCTGCATGGGCGTCATCACATATCCAGGTGCCACGGCACAAACACGGATTTTTGGCGCCAGCTCCAGTGCCATGCTTTTCGTGAGCTCGATCACTCCAGCTTTGGTCGCGTTGTAGTCGGCATAGTAGGGCTGTCCCACTAAGCCGTTTGTCGATGCGGTCTGCAGAATCACTCCACTGCCGCGCTCCCACATGTGACGTGCCGCCGTTTGCGCCACGTAAAACACGCCCGTCAAGTTCACGGCAATGACCTTGTCCCATTCTTCGGGGGTGATCTCGAGAAAATTATGCCGAATGCTGATGCCGGCATTATTGATCAGCACATCGACGCCGCCCATGATGCGCACAGCGCCCTCAAAGGCCGCCTCCACCTGCTTCAGGTTGGAAACGTCGGCATCAACGGTCCCGGCCAAACTCGGCAACTGTTGCCGGATCAGCTCTCGTCCTTTGGCGTCGCGGTCCAGAACGCACACGACCGAGCCTTCCTCCAGAAAGCGCGCGGCCGTGGCCGCGCCGATGCCGCTGGCGCCGCCGGTGATGAGTACGCGCTTTCCCGTAAGTCCTCGCATGCGATCTTCCTGGTCTGGCCGGAATAGTTCAGAAGCTTCAGGATAGAACGAGTTGGTTCGGGTCGCTAGAGACGAAATCCGTTCGCAGTTGCCGGTTCTCAGTTCTCAGATGGAATCTGCAACAACTAGAAAGTTCGTGGTTCCCAGTTCTCAGCTAGAACGGCTTGCCCCGAAACAGCCATGCCAGTTCGATCACCAGAATGATCACCACCATCAACTCCAGTGCGAACGCCCGGCTCTGGTTGAACTGATCCACCATGAAGCGATAGAGTTCCTCGGCGGTGTTCACCTTCTGCGTGACCAAATCTTTGTAGTCGGGCACGCCGACTTTCGACGCAGCCAGCTTATACAGGCGGGCCGAGAACATGTCGCTGAGAAACTTGATCGCATTATCGGCGTGCTCGGTGAGTTCGTTGACATCAAGCAGAACGGTGTGCAGCTTGGTCGCAGCTCGCGCCAACCGCCAGCGAGCCCACATGCCAGTGCCCTCGTCCAAAGAACCGTATACGCTTTCCAGTTCGTGCGTCAGCAACTCATCGTAGTGGCGGAACTCCAGCAGCTGCGAGTTGGCGTATTCCAAAAGTTGAATCGCGGTTTCGGCGCCCGCAGCGCTGTCATACAGGAACGCCGCATTCCAGCCGATTACGGCGAGGTCGTTCGGATAATAAGAAATACGTGACTGTAGGATTTCATTGCGTTCGCCGTCGGAGAGCTGAGCGGTTTCTCCGCGAACGATCTGGGCGATCTCCGCGCCGTGGGAGGCGCACAGGTCCGCAGCGGAGGGCGCGCCGCTGATCTCGCGCACATGAAAAATAAAGTAGTCTTCGCTTAGCCAGTCTGTGTACGGCTTTACCAGAGCGGGAGCAGCGCGTTCCAGTTTCTGGCGCGCAATGCGGGAGGCGTGGCCGGAGAAATCCACATCCCACACCCAGCGGCTTCCGAGGCGAATCAACGTATCCCAATCGCCCGAGAAAGGCAGTTCCAATACCACGCTGACCACGCCGTAATCGTAGTATTTGATCTGTCCCTCCAGCCGTTCTCCACTCTCCAGTACCAGCGCGTCAATTGTCTCAACTACTGGGGGCCGTTGGTAACGAACATAGCCCGGCGTCGGATGTTTGAGGCTGGGTTGTTCCAGGGTGCGTGCTCCGAAGATCTGACGGAGTTGGTCGAGGCGAATCTCTTCGCACACATCGAACTGGATCAGGACCAAAACCGAGCCGTGCAGAGAGGTGTCTCCCACTTGCGACGCCTTAATCTGGCTGGCGGTCTCAGTGATGGTGATGGAGGTTTCGCTCATATCTTGCGATCTGCCCGTCGCAGATGTTGGCTACAGAGGCCAACAAACTGCCAAAGGCATCTTGCTATTCTCCCAGAATCCGGGCCGCCTGGCGAGACACGTAACATATCTTGCTTGTAATCAATAGCTTATCCGCCTAGCGCCCTCGCATGAGCGCCCAGAGAAGAATCGCTCCCGCGGCAACTCCCGCCAAGCCCAGACCCGCACGTGTCATGGATCGCTGCGTCTCAGCAGCCCTTCTCTCGACTTGATCCCGTTCAGGATACGCTCCATCCGAACCCGTCGGCCCATCCCGCAGCGCCATCTGGATCACTTCCGCCAGATGCAGGGCATGACGATCGGTGCACTGGGCGATCTGCTCGCGGCAACTGAAACCGTCCGCGACAATCAAGCAGTCGGATGACGCTTTCCGGACAGCGGGCAGAAGCTCCAGTTCGCCGACGGCAAGCGACATCTCATATTTGTTTTTTTCGAAGCCGAACGCTCCCGCCATGCCGCAGCAGCCTGGCGCCGGCGATTTAAAATCCACTCCCATCTTCCGGAGCACAGCTTCTTCGTCCGTCATTTTCATGATCGACTTCTGATGGCAGTGACCATGCACTAGCGCCTGCTTCGCCAACTGCGGCAATTTGAAATGCCCAGCCTTCTTCTCAAGGAATTCACTCAAGACAAATGTCTGCTGTGACAGCTTTTGCGCACGATCATCATGAGGAAACAGATTGATCAGTTCGTCGCGGAAGACGGCCGCACAGCTGGGTTCGAGAACCACCAAGGGGATTCCCTGTTCGATTTCCGGCTCCAGCACGTCGAGAATTTGCACGAGTAAGTCCTTGGCGCGATCTAACATGCCCCAGTCGTAAAGCGGACGGCCGCAGCAGAGGCCAGCGCGAGGCAAACGCACATCGAAGCCGGCAGATTCGAGCACATGCACCGCCGCCTTGGCGGTATCGGGTAGAAAGTAGTTGTTGAATGTATCCGGCCAAAGGAGCACGGAGGAATTGCTGTCGAGCTTCGCGCGACCGGACGGACGGGGGCGTCCGTCCCTACGTGGATGTTGCCGCTCCCTCCACCATTGTCTAAACGTCTGCGGAGCAAACACGGGGATGCTTCGCTCCCGTGGAATGCCTGCAACCAGCTTGGCGAGGTCGCGCAGGAACGGCAGTTGGGTGGCCAGATTCACTAACCCTGGCGCGTTCGAGCCCAGCCGTGCCCAGATATCAATATTCCCGAAGGCATACGCGGCGAGCGGGCGTCGCCGGCCCTCGTAATAATGCGACAGGAATTCTGCTTTGTACGTGGCCACGTCCACGCCTACCGGGCAGTCGCTCTTGCAACCTTTGCAAGCGAGACACAGATCGAGTGACTCTTTCACGTGCTGGTCGCGCCATCCATCCTGAATCACATCGCCCTTGGTCATCTCCCAAAGCAAGTGAGCGCGGCCGCGAGTGGAATGCTCCTCTTCGCGGGTCACGCGAAAGCTGGGACACATCACGCCGCTTTCGTACTGGCGACATTTCCCCACTCCCACGCAGCGCAACGTGGCATTTGCTAAGCTCCCGTGATCTTCGGGAAATTGAAAGTGCGTTTGCGGTTCCCATGGCCGGTAGTTCGCTCCCAGGCGCAGGTTCTCATCCAACTTGTAAGGCTCGACCACCTTGCCCGGATTCATCTTCCAATCGGGGTCCCACAGCGCTTTGAATTCCCGGAAAGCCTGCATCAGCTCTGGCCCGAACATCTTGGGCAACAACTCAGCCCGCGACTGCCCATCGCCGTGCTCACCGGACAACGAACCGCCGAAGCTGACCACAAGATCGGCTGCCTCTTCCACGAACTTGCGATAGTTACTGATACCCTGCTTCGAGCGGAGATCGAAGTTGATGCGCATGTGCACGCAGCCGTGCCCAAAGTGGCCGTAAAGCGCACTGCGATAGCCGTAACCGCTCATCAGCTTGTGCAAGTTGCGCAAGTAGTTGCCGAGCCGGTCGGGAGTGACCGCGGAGTCTTCCCAACCCTCCCAACCCAAAGGCTCACCAGGCACGTGGGAAGTCGCACCCAAAGCCGACTCGCGCACTTCCCAAACTCGCTTGGCTTGCTGTTTATCGCTGAACAGACGCATCTGCGGCGGATCGGAGCTACGATTCAACAACTCCATCAATCCGCGCGCCTGGGCCTCGGCTTCCCCAGCCGTGTTCCCCCCGAACTCGGCGAACAACCAGCCACCTCCGGGCGGCAAGAGAGCGAGTCCTTCCAGGTTGAGGCGCTTGCGCCGGGTAAAATCGACCAGCAGATCGTCGACGCCTTCAAGTCCGATGGGCTTGTGAGCCATCACGTCGGGCACGCGGTCAGCACACTGATAGATGTCGGGGTAAGCAATGACCAGGAGCGCGCGTTCCGGCGGACTTTCCACCAGGCGGCAGGTGGCCTCGAGCACGGTGACACAGGTTCCTTCCGATCCGACTAGCGCACGTGCGACATGAAAACCATTTTCAGGCAGCAGGTAATTCAGGTTGTATCCCGAAACCCGCCGTGGAATATTGGGATAACGCTGGCGGATCAGATCGGAATATTTGTCTCGTAGCGCCTTCAGCCCGCTGTAAATCTCGCCACGACGCCCGCCTTCACGGATGTTCTTCTGCAGTTCCTCATCGCTGGTCTGGCCAACCTTTATGCGCAGGCCGTTGTAGGCGAGAATTTCCAATTCGTCGATGTTGTCGTCGGTCTTCCCCGCCATCACCGAGTGGACGCCGCAGGAATTGTTGCCGATCATTCCGCCCAGTGTGCAGCGACTGTGCGTGGCGGGATCCGGTCCGAAGGTCAGATGATGCTTCTCGGCCGCGTTGCGCAGGTGATCGAGAATTGCCCCTGGCTGCACTCGCGAAATCCGCCGCACAGGATCGACCTCGATGATCCTCGCCATGTACTTCGAAAAATCGAGTACCACGGCAACGTTGCAGCACTGTCCGGCTAACGAAGTCCCGCCGCCCCGGCAGAGAACGGGAGCGCCGTATTCCCGGGCGAGAGAGATTGTGGCGATTACATCATCAACGTCGCGGGGAATGACCACCCCGATGGGAACCTGGCGGTAGTTCGATCCATCGGTGGCGTAGAGAGCGCGGCTGCCATTGTCAAATCGAACTTCCCCGCGCACCTGGCGTCTCAATGCCGCGGCTAGCCGGCCTGTATCCACCACCGCAGACCGGGTTGCGCGCGCGAGTTCAGCAAAGTTGTTGCCCATGTAGGCCGAAGCGGCTAGTCGCTGCTCCCAGGCACCTTACCGCTGAGACTGGTGACGTGAATGTGAGTCTTACCATCTTGCGGCTCAATGTTGATCGTAATCAAGTTCTTGTTATCCGTGGAGACGATGGTGTAGTGATCCTGATCCGAAACATTGATGTTAGCGGTCGGCAATTTCGATTTATAGAACGCAGCAACTTTGTCCGGGGGATCGTCGCTCTCAAATTCCGCCGTGACGGTATGCGTTCCTCCCATGGCCGCGGTGTTGCCCTTCAGCACGCGCGCGCCCGGGTACACTTCGATTCCGAGATTACTGGCCGCCTGGTCCGGATTGTTCGTACTCTCCACCGTGCCGAAGGGAGTTTCCACCCGCACATTGCCATTCTGCTCATGGACACGGGTGTGACGGGCAATCCGCCAGCCTATGAACGCTACCGTTCCCATTCCCACAATTCCAAGGACAACGATCACCGCTACGACGATCAGGATGATCTTGAGCGCGTTGCTGCCTTGGGGTGGAGTCGGCGGCGCGGCAGCGTCAGCGACGGGAGTAGTGCCGCTGACGGGTTGGCTGGCGCCGCATTTCGGACAGAACCTCGCGCCACTTTGCAGATTTGTGCCGCAGGAATTGCAAAAGGCCATAGCTCACCTCGCAGATTTCCCCTCGAGTAGATGGTTTGTGTAGACAGCGGAGTATATCGCAATCCCATCCGGCGGCGCAGTGCGGCGTTCCGACAGAGGATCCGTCTGCGTAGGGGCGGACGCCCCCGTCCGCCCAGCGGAGCGAAGCTCCGCAGTTCCTAACTGATGAGACGCGTGGTGTAGTCGGCCATGCTCAGCGCCAGCAGGAGCAAGAGCCAGAAAAGTGAGGAGACAATCACCATCTTGGTCAGCTTTTCGCTGGTGTATTTAACGTGCATGAAGAACAACACCACGAGCAGGGCCTTGAAAGTGGCGATTACCAGAGCCACAACCGTGTTGAACGGACCAAGATCAATTGTGGCGACCCCCGCAGTGACGACGGTAAGTACAAGTAGGGCGATCCAGATCGCGTAGTAGATTTTGCTCGAAACAATGTGCTCAGACATAAGCGCTCACTTTAACGGTTTGCGATCAATCAGGTACAGCAGCGGAAAAAGATAGATCCAGACGATGTCCACAAAATGCCAGTACAAGCCGGCAATCTCCACCGGAGTGTGATACCGCGGAGTGTAGCGCCCTTTCCAGGCGCAGAAAGTAATAAAAGAGAAAATCCCCACGCCAATGATCATGTGCAGCGCGTGCAGCCCGGTCATGGCAAAGTACAGCGAAAAGTAAATCTGCTCGTGCGACGGATCAATGTGGATCTGAGGGTAGTCCTTAATAATATCGCTGGCGTCAAAAGACGAGCCCGGAATGTGATGCTCTTGGTACTTCGCATACCACTCGATACCCTTGATTCCCAGAAAGGCAAAGCCAAAGACCAGGGTGAGCAGCATCAAAATTACCAGCAACTTGCGCTTGCCCATCTGCGCGGCGCGGACGCCAAGCGCCACCGTCAAGCTGCTGCAGATCAGAACTGCAGTATTGATCGTGCCCCACTTCAGATCCAAGCTGCGGCTGCCGGCGGCAAATTCGTTGAAGTACCAATAGCGGTAGACGAGGTAGGCGCAGAACAGGCCGCCGAAGAACATGATCTCCGTCGCCAGGAAAAGCCACATTCCGAGAGACGCGGCATCGCGCTGCTGCTCCATATCCACGAAGTGGTGCCGCAGTTCCGGACCGTGCTGCTCCACTGCGACTGGGCTATCGCTCAACCGGCACCTCCGCAGGAGCAGGAATGTGTTCGTAATCGTAGGCTTCCCACGTGACCTCTGGTATCTCGTCGAAATTAAAAGTTGGCGGTGGCGAAGCCGTCTTCCACTCCAAACCCGATGCGCCCCATGGATTGTCTTCGGCAATTTTCCCGTAACGCATGGACCATAAGAAATACACCATAGGCAGAACGTATCCCACGGCCAGAATGGTCGAGCCCGCGGTGGAGAGGACGTTCAGAACCTGGAACTCCGGAGGATACTGCCAGTAGCGCCGCGGCATCCCCAGGTAACCGAGAATAAACTGCGGAAAGAATGTGAGGTTGAAACCCAGGAATACAATCAGCGCCGCCAACCGTCCCCAAGCTTCCGGATACATACGTCCGGAAATCTTCGGCCACCAGAAGTGCATTCCGGCCATATATCCCATGACCGCGCCGCCCACCATGATGTAGTGGAAATGTGCAACCACAAAATAAGTGTCGGTCACGTGCACATCAATTCCCAGCGCCGCCAGAAACAACCCGGTCAGGCCGCCCATGGTAAACAGGCCGATAAAGCCGAAGGCATACAGCATGGGAGTGGAAAATGTGATCGAACCCTTGTACATGGTCGCGGTCCAGTTGAACACCTTGATCGCCGAAGGCACGGCAACCAAGTAGCTCAGGATCGAGAAAATCAATGCCGAATAAAGCGAAATGCCGGCCACAAACATGTGGTGCGCCCACACCAGGAATCCGAACACGGCAATGGCGATGCTCGACATGGCGACAAAGTTGTAGCCAAAAATCCGCTTGCGCGAGAAGCAGGGCACAATCTCCGTGACCACTCCCATCGACGGCAGAATCATGATGTAAACCGCCGGGTGGGAATAGAACCAGAACAGATGCTGGAACAGCAGCGGGTCACCGCCTCGTGTGGGATCGAAGATGCCGAGGTGAAACGCGCGTTCAAAGACCACCAGGACCAGAGTGATCGCCAACACCGGCGTTCCAAGAAGCTGGATGATGCTGGTGGCGTAGTGCGCCCAGATGAACAGCGGCAGGCGCGACCACGTCATTCCCGGCGCCCGCATGCGGTGAATGGTCACCACGAAATTCAGACCAGTCAGGATGGACGAGAATCCCGCAATGAAAAGGGCGAGTCCCGCTTCAACCACCTTGGTGTTGCTGAACGCCGTGCTGAAAGGCGTATAAAACGTCCATCCAGTATCCACGCCTCCCGTCACTATGCAGTGTATGTAGATCAAACCGGCAATGACGTAGAGATACCAGCTCAACAGATTGATGCGAGGGAAGGCGAGGTCCCTGGCGCCAATCATCAAGGGCACCAGGAAATTACCCAGCACGGCGGGAATAGAGGGAATCAGAAAGAAAAAAATCATGACCTGGCCGTGCATCGAAAACAATTTGTTATAGGTATCGGCCTGCACCAGATCACCCGCGGGAGTCAACAGTTCCAGCCTAATCAGCAGCGCAAAGAATCCCCCGATGAAAAAGAAGAACGTAATCGAGATCAGGTACAGCAGCGCGATGCGCTTGTGGTCGGTGGTGAGCAGCCAGGACTGGATGCCGTACTCTTTATTCAGATAGTGCTCGCGTTCGGCGGTAATTGCTGCGGTAGCCATTTCCATTCCTTAAATTCTCGGTTTCGTGGGAGGCAGTGGTACACCTTGCCCACCTGCCGCTCCCGATGGCGGCGGGTTCAACGACTTGACGTATTCCACCAGCGCATTCAACTGTTCTTCACTGACCAGTCCCTGGAAAACCGGCATGATCGGCTTGAATCCGCTCACGATTTTCGCGCTCGGGCTCAAGATCGATTCGCGAATGTAATTCTCATCGGCGACGACCGTCCGCCCATCTTCCAGTTGCACTTGCCTGCCGAAGATCCCGACAAGATTCGGCCCGCGACCCTGGGTATCCGCGCGGTGACACGTCGGACAGCCGAGTTGCTGGAAAATGCTCTCGCCGTTCGCCGCCAGCGATCCGAACGTCGCGCCCCCCGCCAACCACCCTTCATATTGTGCGGGCTCCATCACGACTATCTGACCGATCATGCCGGAATGCATTGTGCCGCAATACTCCGCGCAGAATAGGTGATAGACCCCTGGCTTGGTGGCCCGAAACCATGCAGTTGTGTAACGTCCAGGGAGCACGTCCTGCTTGATGCGGAAGGCAGGAACATAGAAGCTGTGGATCACGTCCTGCGAGGTCATGATCAATTTCACATCGCGGCCCACAGGCACGTGGAGTTCATTGATTTCGCGCTGGCCCTCCTGGTGCTGCAGTTTCCACATCCACTGCTTGGCGACAACATAAACTTCGGTTGCCCCCTTGGGCGGCGTCCGTTCCTGGAAGTAAATGATCGCGCCCCAAAAGAAAATGACCATGAAAATACCCAGCGGAATCACCGACCAGGTGATTTCGAGCGCGGTCGAACCTTCGATCTGTTCGGCTTCGACTCCCCGGCGGCGGCGATACCTCATCGCAAACACCAGGATCATGGTGAAAATGGCCACGCTCATGAACCCAGACAGCAGCACCAGAAAAATGTAGAGCGCATCTACATTGCCCGCTCCCGTGGAAGCGCGTACCGGCCAAAGTGGAAAATTATCAAACATGAGTTATGTGACTCGCCCCGCCCCACGGTGATCCGCAACCGACCCCATGCGGAACATCACGACCAGAAACGTTCCCAGGATCAGCACGGTGGCGCCCGCCGCCAATTGCAGCACTCTGCTGATGATCGCACCGTATTTCCCAGTGTTGGGATCGTAGTGGTAGCAGTACAGCAATACTTCATCCACCACCGTGCCAATTTTGTTTTGTGACGCCTGCACCAATCCCAGGCGCAGATCCTTAGGTGCAAACTCGACCCCGTAGTAGTACTGCGCGATTTTTCCTTCGGGTGTCAGTACCATGATTGCGGTGGCGTGGGCAAACTGACCGGACCTGGCGTCGTACTGATACTGAAAGCCAGCCGCCTTGGTGAGCGCGTCGATCGAAGCTTGCGGACCGGTCAGAAAATGCCAGCCTTGTGCCGCCCCCGCTCTTCCATAGCGCTTCATGTATTCAGCCTTCTTTGCAGAAGCCATTTCCGGCGTCTCTTTGGGATCGAAGCTTATAGTCAGGACGTCAAATTCTTTACCAACATCAAACTTCAGCGCCCGGAGAGCGCCCTCCAGTCCGCTTAACACCTCGCCGCATAACATCGGACACTGGTAATAAACGAGATTCAAAATCATCGGCTTCCTGCCGAAATAATCGCCCAACTGAACGGCTTTCCCGGTTTCATCGCGAAACGCGAGATTGGGCGGAATCTGCTCGTTCAGATGCTGCTCAATGCCAACGTTCTTCAGTCCCGGTGGCCGCAAGTTTGCAGGCGGTGATTCCATGCCTTGGTTCATCCCCTGGCCCCAGGCGAGAGTTGTCAGGCACACCCCCAGTAACGAGGTCATGAACCATTTCGAAAGGATCAACCTTCGTGACACATTGCTCCTAATATGAAGGGCATCGCTGACCTTCGCTCACCAGGGCGGGCGAGGACACCTGCCCCTACGTGATTCCGCCAACGACCAACGACTCTGGCCCCGCATCTATTTCTGCTTCTCCGTTTTCTTTTTCACCTGAGCGCCGGGACCGCTGGTGTCCGAACGCTCCGCCGCTTGATTCACTACGTTGACGGGGGAAGACGGCGCCGTCCCAGCTTTGGGCGTAGTGGGCAAGCCTTGTTGGGCGACCAGCTCCATAGCGCGTTCGATCGGGATGCGCACCACTCCCGTCTTCTCATCCACCCAGCCATAGCTGTTTAGCGTTTGCTCTTCTTTCAGACGGAAATCGTCGATTTCGAGGCGTTCATTTCTCTCCAGGCGCGGCTGAGGAAACTTCGTAACCTCGTTGGGCGCGACGATGCGGGTGTCGGTGTCCGCCGGCTTCACCAGCGGACTTTGCGGCGGCTGATGTGCCTTCTGGTATGCATCCATGGAGTGATAAATCCCCCAAATCACGAAGTACACCAGCACTCCCGCCACCGCCAACCCGATCAGGAAAGCGAATACCGCCTTAGCACTCAAATCCTGCCGTTCGAAGCCCGCTTCCTCGTGCTGTCCGTGTTTTGTTTCTTCAATCATGCGCCGGTTCCAGAACTTCCTTCGCGTATATGTCGTACGCGGGCAGGAGAGGCATCGAACTCAGATTGCGGAAAAAGTAAGCGAGCCACAAACCGCCCATGGCGACGGGGACCACGATGTCAGCCCAGGTCAGTCTGATCGTCGCGGAAAAATTTGGCTCGATAATCCAGAACAGATCCAGGTAGCGCATCACCATGAGCCACATCGCCAGCCACGCCAACCGCCTCACGTCGCGCTTAAACGGACGCGAAAGCAGAAGCACAAAGGGAACCACAAAGTGAAACAAGGCCAGGCTCAGCCAGAGGTATTCCCAGCCGCCGTTCGCCCGCTTCAAGTACCATGTGATTTCCTCTGGCAAATTCCCCGCCCAGATGATGAGCCACTGCGAGAATGAGAAGTAGGCCCACACCATGATGAAGGTGAGCATCCACTTCCCGTGGTCGTGCACAAAATCAGGCCTCAGCAGCTCCGACATCGGCTTGTAGTTGAAAAGAATCCGCTCGACGACGACGGCAAAGCACATCGCCGACAACAGCTCTCCGATCAGAAATATCAGGCCGTAGATGGTCGAAATCCAACTGGGATCAATGGACATGACCCAGTCAATTACGGCAAATGAAATGGTAAAAGCGTAAAGAATCAAGCCCGGCCCGCTCAGCGCTTTGAATCGTCCGCTGTTGTCGCGCAGAGGCGGCTGGTTCTGCTGCCTCGACCATTTACTCAGGAAAAACGACAGCGCATTCCATATGGCAAAGTAAACCGCCGCGCGAATCACGAATCCGTGGACCGTGAGATACGACTTGGTAAGCTCCCGCAAGTGCTCCTGAAGATGTTTGTCGGTGATGGAATCCAGGGGCCGCGCCCATACGTACAATCTGGGAAGGCCGAACAGGATCGGAATGAACAGAAGCGCCATCAGCGGTATGCAACGCATCGCCGCGCCCAAAATCCTTCGGATCACCATGCCCCAGCCACCACCGGTCAGGTGCCGGATCATGAGAATCGCCATTGATCCCAGAGTCACTCCCAGCCAAGCCATGAAGCCGAGCAGATAGCCGCGGAAAAATTCATCGGGCCGCACGAATGCGCCTGCGATAGCGATCACGGCGAAAATCAGGCCGATGACGAGCGATCGCCTTTGGATGATCTTAACCACCGGCGGCGCCGTCAGATCGAGATTGTTCACGTGCGCCGTGCTCATTTCGGATCGTCTCCTTTTGCGGCCCCGGCGCCCGGTTGGAGTTCGGGCAAGGTTGCGCCGGAACCCGGATCACCTCGGAACACCGGCGGCTCCGACGGTACTTTTTGTCCTGCCGGAACATCGCTCATCGTTGCCCCCTGGCTCAGCTGCAGAGCCCGAATGTAGGCCACAATGTCCCAGCGATCGCGAACCGGAATTTGCGAAGCGTACTCCGGCATGGCGCCAAAACCGTTGCTCATCACGTCGAAGAAATATCCCAGCGGGGCCTTTCGCAGCCGTTCGGTGTGATAAGAAGGTGGAGCGCGAAATCCGCGCTGCACAATCATGCCGTTTCCATCGCCCACGCGCGAGTGGCAGGGAGCGCAATAAATGTTGAAGCGCTCGCGGCCATGCACCAGCACGTCCTCGGTCACGGGAAACGGCATATAATCGCCGGGGCTGTTCCCCATTTTGCCCGTGTACAAATACGTGTCTTCATGCAGCTGTCCGCGGGCCACGGTTCCCTCGACCGGAGGCCGCGCCGAGCGCAAATCCGGATAAAAATCGCTCTCCGCCAGTGGCTTGAAACGCGGCTGGTCGTGCATGTCCTGACGGCATCCAGCCAGCGCCAGTACGGCGAGCAATGCCAGCGGCCACATTTTCCGGAAGCTCTGCATGGCTCTAACTGGGAACCTCCGAAATCGACCGTGCTCTAAGGCCTTCCAGGAAAGTGCGCGTTCCCACGCTGCTGTACTTGGAATCGGTCGAGAACACAATCAGAAAGAACCTGTCCTTGGTGGCGAACGCAAAACGCGGAACATTGAATACCGGGTGGTATGGCATCGGCAGGCCGTTGAGCGCCAGCATGCCGAAAACCGCGGCCAGCACCGCACACAAAATAGTCATTTCAAAAGTGACCACGATGAACGCCGGCCAGGAATGATAAGGGCGGCCGCCAACGTTGATGGGATAACTGACGGTCGAAATCCACCACTGCAACAAATACCCGGACGCACAGCCCACCAAGCCACCGATCAACACCACCAGAGGCACACCGTTCCTGTGAAAACCGATTGCTTCCGCCAGTTCTTCGATGGGAAAGGGACTGTAGGCATCGATTTTCCTGTATCCGGCTTCGTAGGTCCGGCGAGCCGCATGAACCAAGTCGGTCGGAGTATCGAACTCAGCCATCAAGCCGTAAATTGGAGTGCGCTTCATTCCTTCACCTCCGCCTGAGGCAGCAGAGTGCGCATCTCAAAAATCGAGATGCCGGGTAGAACTCGCAGGAACAGGAACATGCAGGCCAGGAAGAAGCCGATGGTCCCAATGAACGTGGCCCAATCCCAGCGCGTTGGGTAGTACATACCCCAGGACGAATTGAGAAAATCACGCTGCAGGCTGACCACTACAATGATGAACCGCTCCAGCCACATTCCAGTCAGAATGACAGCAGAAACCGCGAACAGACCTAGCGGGCTGGTTCGCAGCTTTCGAATCCAGAGCAGTTGAGGAATAAAGATGTTGCAGGACAGAAGCGCGTAATAAACCAGACTGTAAGGCCCGTGCAGCCGATTCCAAAGCAGAAACGAATCGTAACGGTTTCCGCTGTACCAGCCCATGAAGGCTTCGATTCCATATCCGTAGGCCACGATCAGCCCAGTGGCGAGCATCACTTTGGCGGAGTTCTCCAAGTGACGCTCAGTGATGAAGTCCTCAAGGCCATAGAACTTGCGGATGGGAATCGCCAGCATGAGCACCATGGCGAAGCCCGAGTAAATTGCACCCGCGACGAAATAAGGCGGGAAAATTGTAGTATGCCAGCCCGGCACAATCCCGATGGCGAAGTCAAAGCTGACCACGGTGTGGACGGAAAGCACCAGCGGCGTGGCCAGTCCGGCCAGCAAGAGGTAGGAGGTTTCGTAGCGGCTCCAATGGCGCGAGGAACCGCGCCACCCCAAGGCCAGGATTCCGTAGATGATTTTTGCCCACAGCTTCTCGGAACGGTCGCGCAGGGTCGCGAGATCCGGGATCAAACCCACATACCAGAAAAGCGCCGAGGTCGTGGCGTAAGTCGAGACCGCGAACACGTCCCACACCAGCGGGCTGCGGAATTGCGGCCAGTAATTCATGGTGTTGGGATAAGGAAACAGCCAGTACGCTAGCCACGGTCGGCCCAGGTGCAGCACGGGAAACATGCCGGCGCAAGCTACGGCAAACAACGTCATGGCTTCCGCAAACCGGTTGATCGAGTTCCGCCACGACTGACGCAGCAGAAGAAGAATGGCTGAAATCAGCGTTCCGGCGTGGCCGATTCCGATCCACCACACAAAGTTGACGATGGCAAATCCCCAGCCAACGGGGATATTGATGCCCCAAATGCCGACCCCGCGGAGGAATAGATAGCCTATGGCATACAGCAGGATCATCGTGAGCAAGAAACAAGCGCCAAACCCGATCAGCCATCCGTTCGAGGTCGGACGCGTCAGCACGATCGAGCTGATTTTGTCGGTGACGGTAGCAAACGTGTGCCCCGGCTCGATCACCGGGGCCTGATTGCCGACAGTCAGTTGTTCTGTTCGTTCGTCCATCTTTGACTCTGCTTGTTTAGAACAATCTTTCCATTGTCATTCCGAGGAGCCGACGCGACGAGGAATCTGCAGTTTCTTGGCCGCCGCAACTGCAGATCCCTCGCTTCGCTCGGGATGACAATTCAAAAGTAATTTTGACCGCACTGCTAGCCTTCCAACTCCGGATTCGGATTCCGTATCTCCGCCAGATACGTAGTCCGGGGCCGTGTGTTCAGATCCGCGAGTAATCCATAGTTTCTGCGGCTGCTCTTCAACTTCGAAACCCGGCTGTTGGGATCGTTAATATTTCCGAAAATGATGGCGTTGGCCGGACACGATTGCTGGCAGGCGGTCTGCAACTCGCCATCCCGGATCGGCCGGTTTTCGCGCTCCGAATCAATCCGGTGCTGGGTGATGCGCTGCACGCAGTATGTGCACTTCTCCATGACGCCGCGGCTGCGCACGGTGACGTCGGGATTGCGCATCATCTTGAGCTGCGGCGTCTCCCAATCCTGAAAGAGCAGGAAGTTAAAGCGCCGCACTTTGTACGGACAGTTGTTGGAGCAGTAGCGCGTCCCCACGCAGCGGTTGTACACCATGTCATTCAAGCCTTCGGTGCTGTGGACGGTCGCGCCCACCGGACACACCAGTTCGCAAGGCGCATTCTCACATTGCATGCAGGGCACGGGCTGGAAATACGCTTTGGGATTATCGCGGTCTCCCTGATAGTAGGCATCTACCCGCAGCCAATGCATGTGCCGGCCTTTGACGACCTGCTCCTTGCCAACCACGGGAATATTATTTTCCGACTGGCACGCCACTATGCAGTTGTTACAACCCACGCAGGCATTCATGTCAATGGCCATGCCCCACGCGTTGGGTTCTTTCTTGTAGTCGTAGCCCGGGTAAAGCGTCAGGCCCGGAGGAGGTTGTTCTTCCTGCGCGAAGGTCGGATCGTGGTGGTACTCGTCGAGAGTGGCGGCGCGGACCAGAGGCCGTGTGTTGCCGTCCTGGGTCTCCATCGTCTGGTAGCCTTGAGTGGTCGCCAGCTTGTAAGTTCCCCCGGCCTTCGCGATGTTCACTCCGGAGACGATCCACGGCGCCGCGCTGTTACGCAGCGCGTACATGTCGAAACCCGCGCCGGTTCCCGCACGGCCCGCACGCCGCCGCCCGTAGCCCAGGAAAACCGTCACTGAGTTGTCAGGATGACCGGCTTGAATCCAAACCGGAGCCGTGACTTTCCTGCCATTCAGTTCAAGGTCGACCAGGTCCTCGGTCTTCAACTGCATTCTTTCCGCCATCACCGGGCCAATCAGCACCGGATTGTCCCAAGTCATCTTGCTCATCGGCTTAGGCAGTTCCTGGAGCCAGCCGTTGTTGGAAAAACGGCCGTCGTACACGGAGGGATCGCGGCGGAAGTTGACCTCGATGCTGTTCTGGGCGACTTCGCTCGGAGATGGCAAGGCTAGGGCCTTCATGTTTACTTGCTTGGGCTGAAACGTGGTGCCCTCGATCCATCCGTCGTGCAGCGATTTTCGCCAGAACGTATCGAAGTCCGCTCCGGGATGCTGCTTCCGCCAGTAACTTTGAACGATTTCATGCCCGGTCGCTTCGGCCTGACCGGCAAGCAGTGCGGTCAACTCGTAAATGCTCTTGCCGCCGTAGAGCGGAGCGATCAGCGGCTGCACGATGCTCACCGTGCCGTCGTATGCGCGGGCATCGCCCCAGGCTTCGAGGTAATGAGCCTCGTTGACGTGCCACTGACAGAGTTCGGCAGTCTCGTCCTGATAGAGACCGAGATGCACCCGCATCGGAATCTTGGTGTTCTTGAGCGCACCGGCGAAGTCCAGGTCGGCGGGCGCATCGTAGGCGGGATTTCCGCCCATGATGAATAGCATGTCCACTTTGCCGGCTCGCATGTCCGCGACAAGATCCTTGATCGAGGCGACCTGATTCACTGGGTTGGCATCGATGGGATCAGTGTAGAAAACTGTTTTTCCCACGTTGCCCAGAGCTTGGTTCATAGCATGCGCAAGAGCATGCACAACCGGAGGCTGGTGGTCACCAGCAATGACGACGCTCGAACCGCGATGAGCCTTCAGGTCTCCGGCGACCGCCGAAACCATCTCCAAGTATTCGTATTTACGAGCCCAAGCTGCCCCAGGACCGGGTCCCTCTAGAGCTATAACGTCGCTCTTCGATTCCCAGTGCCTTTTCAAGTCGCGAGCAAAAATCTCAACTTCAACCGCTCGCAACGGTAGCCGATGGTCGGCCTTCGCGCCGGTTGAACTGGGCGTGCTCTCGACCACATACAGCCGGTTCATATTGCCTGCATCCGGATTGCGGCGCTTGGCGAAGTCGCGGATATAGCGCGTACTTCCCGGGAATCCTGCGTACAGGAAATCAGCGTCGAGCGAGAGAATCACGTCCGCCTTCTCCAAGTCGTAGCGCGTCTCCAAAGGCTGGCCAAAAGCCATTTGCGCCCCTGCGAGAACGCTGTCGCGATTCACCGGTTCATAAACGTGCCACTTGGCTTGCGGGTAGAGTTTGAGCACCGACCGCAACTGATCGGCCCACGTAGGAGAAGAAACGGTTTGCGTCAAGATGCGAATTCCCGCTCCCTGCACCGCCTTCTGCGAGTTGAGCGGGCCGCGGATCGCCTCCAGAAACCCTCCCCAGGTACGCACTTCGCCGAGATACGCAATCGTCTGTGAGCGGTCGGGATCATACAATCCGAGAACGGATGCCTGTGCAAACACATCCGTTCCTCCCAGGCTCGCGGGATGAAGGTCGTTGCCTTCGATCTTGGTCGGACGGTACAGATGGCTTTCCACCAGCAGTGGGGATGCGTACCCGCCGAGCGCGAATGCCGTGGCATAAAACAGCGGACGCCCCGGGATGACCTCCTCCGGCTGCCTCACGTAAGGAACGATGGGCTCCATCGGCTGTTTGGTGCAGGCCGTCATTCCAGCCATGGCCAGCGACGCGCCCATCAGCTTGAGGAATCCGCGACGCGAAACCGCATCCAACCACTCTGACGCGCCCTTGGGAAATTCGCGGTGCATCATCTCCTGGAACTCGGAACTGCCGGCGAGTTCTTCCAGGCTGCGCCAAAACTCCGGGCCTCGGGTTTCGGCGATGCGAGCGCGAGCCGTTTCCAGATCCAGTTTGCCCCGTTTGCTGGGACACACATACTCCCGCTGCGCGTTGCCGTTTTGTTCTGGCATTTTCATTACGCTTTATCCGTTACAGGTCCCTTTTGTCATCCTGAGCGAAGTTGTCGTGCGCTTCGGGCACGACAACGCAGTCGAAGGACCCCTACCTCGCTTGCCATGCCTGCGGCGTATCAGGGAATTCTCCCCACGACTGCATCGCGAAAATGGCATGGCATGTGACCTCACCGATGACACGTCGAACAACTGGTAACGTCCGCCACTGTGCGTAATTTGTATTTCTTCACCAAGTCCGTTCCCAGTTCGATCTGATCGGTGTAGTCCTTGCCGTCCAAGCTCACCGGCTTCACGCTCGATGGCTCTTCGTAACGCATGTTGAACACCTGATCGCGCGGGCGGAGATATTTCTCTGGCGCGCGATGGCAATCCAAGCACCACTCCATCTGCAGGGACGCGTAGTTGAACATCAGCGGCATACGGTCCACCGGACCGTGGCAGGTATTGCAGCCCACTCCTTTATTGATGTGAATGCTGTGATCAAAATACACAAAATCCGGCAAGTCGTTGACCCGCGTCCACACCAGCGACCTGCCGCTGCGAAAACTCTCGCGCACGGGTTCGAGCAGCGGCGCACCCGTCCAGATCTGCGAGTGGCAATTCATGCAAGTCTTGGTCGGAGGAATGCCGGCAAAGCTCGAATTCTCCACCGAAGTGTGGCAATAACGGCAGTCAATTCCCAACCCGGCCACGTGATGCTGATGGCTGAACGGAACCGGCTGGGGGCGAGCCACTTTGGCATAAGTGATGTAGGGCGAGCGCTGCAGCTCAAGCACAGCCCACAGTGACGCCGCCATCAGGAAAATCGCCCCGTAAATCGTGGCACGGGAAATTGTGTTGGTACTGCGATGAAAAATCTGCATCGATCAGAGCTTTCCGTGCAGCGGGGACGCCATCCTCTGTCCCCTGTCGTCGCGGCCTACTTGGTTAGACGGTCACAGACGCTTGTGATCCCGAATACGAAAACTTGTGATTATAACAGTTCCGAACAGTTGTGAGCACCGCTAGCGATTCGATTTCCAAAGAACTTGTGCAAAAACCGAAAAACTCCAAGAAGAAGTGCCAAGACGTTCCATGGCGGCCATGAACTTCCCCACAGATTTTATCGTGACGCGATACATTTACCGGCGGGCAGCATACCCGCTGAGCTATCGCAGATTCATCACCAGCAGCTTAGGTTCTGTCATCTCTTCGATTGCATAGCGCAGCCCCTCGCGGCCTAACCCCGAATCTTTGATGCCGCCATAGGGCATGTGGTCAATGCGAAACGTCGGCACATCCCCCGCCATCAGCCCGCCGACTTCCAGTTCTTCATAGGCGTTAAACAGCAGTTTGGCATCCCGGGTAAAGATTCCCGCCTGCAAGCCGTATGGCGAGCTGTTGATTTGCCGCACGGCCTGCATAAAGTCGTCATAGGGCTCAACGGTCACAACCGGCGCGAAAATTTCCTGGCAGTTTACCTTCATTTCCGGACGTGTCCCGGTCAAAACGGTGGGCTCCAGCACGCTCCCTTTACGCTGTCCTCCGCATAGTAATCGCGCGCCGCCGCGCACCGCCTCTTGAACCCAGTCGCTGGCACGAACGGCATCACTTTCCCGAATCAGCGGCCCAACATCAGTGGACTCCTGCAGGGGATCTCCCGTCTTGAGCTTTTTCGTTCCCGCCACGAGCAACTCTGTAAACCGGCTGCAAACCGACCGTTCCACTAGAATGCGCTGCACCGAGATGCAACTCTGTCCGGCATAAGCAAAGCCGCCGGTCACGCATCGTTCCGCAGCGTACGCCAAGTCAGCATCACTGTGTACGATGACCCCGGAATTCCCGCCCAGTTCGAGGAGAACTTTTTTCTTGCCCGCCTTCCGCTTGATATCCCAGCCCACCGAGGCGCTGCCGGTAAAGCTGATCAGCTTCAAGCGTTCATCCGTCACCAGCAATGTGGCGTCTTCGTTCGAAAGTGGGAGAACGTTCAACGCGCCGTCCGGCCAGCCAGCCTGCTGCACTGCCTCAGCCAGCAGCAGCGCGCTCAACGGCGTCTCGGGCGCGGGTTTCAACACCATGGTGCATCCACTGGCAATCACGGGCGCGAGCTTATGTGCCACCAGGTTGAGTGGAAAATTGAAGGGCGTAATGCCGGCAATGGGCCCCAGAGGGAAACGGCGCACGATGCCCCAGCGACCGGCCGTGAATTCCTGCCAATCCAGCGGCAGATACTCGCCATAGATACGGGTACTCTCCTCGCCGGCCACAGTGAAAGTGAAAATGGCGCGCTCGACCTCGCTGCGCGCCGCCTTAATCGGTTTTCCCGCCTCCTGGGCCAGGGTGTGGGCAAACTCCTCCTTGCGATGGGCAATGCTCTCCGCAACCCGGCGCAGCACGCGCTGCCGCTCAAACGCAGGTAGTCTTCGCGTGGTGCCGAAAGCCTTGACGGCAGCTGCGATCGCGGCTTCAGCGTGCTCCCGCCTGCCCTGAAACACACGGCCGACGACCGTGCCATCGTAAGGCGCCCGAATCTCGACAGGGTCGCCTTCCTCCATCCATTTGCCGTCGAGCAGAAAACTTTGCGTGGTGACGGGAGTCACAGTCATCTGTGCCATGGCGTGTTCGCACTTCCCTCGAAGCGAACCAGAAGATTATAGGCCTTTCGGGCCCAGCAAGCGCCACCGCTGAACGATAATAGTCTCTCATCGGAAACCGCCACATGAACGAATCGATTCTGGAAATAGGCGAGTTGTTACGCAAGCGAAAGCTCTCCCCGGTCGAGTTGACGAGGGCCTGCCTGGCAAGGATCGAAAAGCTGAACGCCACTCTGAAGGCCTTCATCACCGTGACCGCGGACTCGGCTCTGGAGCAGGCGCGCGCGGCTGAAGCCGAGATTCAGCGCGGAGCCTGGCGAGGGCCGCTGCATGGTATTCCCCTCGCGTTGAAGGACCTCATTGATACCGCCGGTGTCCGCACTACTGCCGCCAGCGCTATTTTCAAGGACCGCATTCCGGCGCAAGATGCTGAGGTCGTCCGGCGACTGAAGAGCGCTGGTGCGGTTCTGCTGGGGAAGCAGAACTTGCATGAATTTGCGTACGGCGGCAGCTCCGTGATCAGCTACTACGGCGAGGTGCACAATCCGTGGAATCCAGCCCGCATCGCCGGCGGATCTTCGGGAGGTTCGGCCGCGGCGGTCGCTGCCGCTCTTTGTTACGGCGCGATCGGCACTGATACCGCTGGTTCTGTTCGCGAACCTGCCGCGCTGTGCGGGATAACCGGTCTGAAGCCCACCTATGGACGGGTCAGTACCCGTGGTGTGATTCCACTCTCTTCGTCTCTCGATCATGTCGGACCCATCGCGCGCTCGGTTTCGGACGTTGCTGTGATCCTGCAGGGCATCGCCGGTTACGACGCGAAGGACATAAACAGCGCCGACATTTCGGTGGATGACTACATTGCGGCGCTGGTCGATCGGCCGCAACCTCTGCGCGTCGGCATTCCACGCAAATTTTTCTACGAAGATCTCGATCCGGAAGTTGCGGATGCTACGGAACAAGCTTTGTCGGTTCTCAAGACGATGGTTGAAAACATTCGCGAGCTCGAATTACCGGTTCCCACCGACCGTACGCTGCAGGCGGCGGAGTCCTATGCTTACCACGCCTGGTTCGTTGCACGAACTCCAGAGCTTTACCAGCCAGAAACCCTGCGCCGCATTCGCACTGGGGAGAATGTCAGTGAAGCTGAGATCAGCCAACGCCGGCGCGAGCTTCAGCAGATCCGCAGCGAAATCCTCGGAATTTTCACAGAGCTCGATCTACTCGTGACCCCGACCACCCCGATTCCGGCGCCTGCTCTTGCCGAGCTAAAACAAAATCCAGATCTGTTGCGCCCGCGCGAGATTCTGTTGCTGCGAAACACGCGCCCGGTCAACGTCTGGGGACTGCCTGCGATTTCTATTCCATGCGGGTTTACGAACACTGGTCTCCCCATCGGGCTGCAGATCATCGGCCCGCCCTGGGGCGAAGGCAAGGTTTTGCAGCTCGCTAATGCTTACGAGCAAGCCACGGCTTGGCACAAACGAAAACCGCCTTTGGGCGGGGCATAGTCTTCGGGTGAAGGCTCCCACCCCTTCCAGGGCACGTGTTCGGTCAGGTGATGCCCGCGAGATCACGACCTAAACAAAAGGGGCTACCCGCTTTCTTGTTTCGGATCGGACAGCAGGTCCCTCGACTGCGCGGAATGACAGAATTGAGGGTTCGCGGACAGGAATGTCCGCGCCACACAACCGCGGGTCCCATTCGGCCTGCCTGATCTAGTCGCTGCCGGCGAGCCGACTTGCCGCTATACTAATCGTTGCGAGTTATCGCTCAACGGAGAGGCCATGTCGGGTTTGAAGGAATTCCAATGCGAGATTTGCGGGATCGTCAGTGAGAATCCGATCCATTGGTTTGTGATCGAGTGCGGAGATCAGAAGCTCGCAGTGATCAAGTGGGATCTCGCTGCCGCCAATCGACCCGACGCCCGGCATTTCTGCGGTGAAGCCCACGCCCAAGTGTACATCAGCCGCTGGTTTGAATCCGTGTGTGGACCGCCCAAACCGGTTTACAAGGCCTCCTAACAGTCCGGGGTGAAAGTCTAATATCCGATCTCAGCGCCTATAGGCTATTGCGCCCCGGCCTTCCCCATAAAATTCACTTCGTCACTCTTCATTTTTTTCAAGCTCTCGGTGGACAGATACACCATGTGGCCCGATTCGTAGGTGGCAAACGAAATATTTTGCCGGTACTTGCCGCCGAGATCGAGGTGATCCATCGTGTAGTCCGCGGCATAGTACGGAGTCGCCAAGTCGTAATAGCCCTCCATGACCAGCACTTTAAGATACGGATTCTTTACCATGGCCTGGCGTAGCGCGCTGGCTGTATCCGGAAAGCCCTCAATGCTCGAACCCCACTCCCACTTGCCAAATCCGGCGTGCTGGGCGAACACGTTGTAAGGCATGTCGGTCTTGTACCCCAATTCGGTTCGCACGTAGTTGTTGAAGACCGAAGTGTATGGAGGCTCGATGGCGGGCGTGGTTGGATCATAGAATGGCGTGTCCAGCAGTCCCTCCGGATCAGGCCCAGTGAAACGCCCGTCCAACCGGCCTACCCGCAGTTTCTGGTCGAGTAGAAGATTGTGGGTGAACTTCGCGACATCAATGCGCAAATTGGCATTGTCGATGATTTCTCTGCTTAAGCCGGTGTACCGCGCCATCTGTTCGATGACCTTCTGCCGCTCCTCGGAGGTGAGCGCGTCCCCTTTGGCCAATGCCTGCGCGTATTCTCCAGATGCCCACCGCTCCGCTTCCTGCCGCGCCCGATTCACGTCCTGAGCAAGATCAGGCGGCAGCTTGTGGTGGTAAGCTGCGATCATCGTGAACGACGGAATCAAAAGGATGTAGGGCTGGTCATTGGTTTTCGTGTCTTCCAAAGTCTCGAAGTTCAAGACAGTAGAAAGCAGCGTGATCCCGTTGAAGGAAATACCGCGGTCGGCCAGATAGCCGGAAATGCCCGCGGCGCGCGTGGTTCCGTAGCTCTCCCCCAGAAGGAATAGCGGCGAACTCCAGCGTTCGTAGCGGGTGATGTACAGCCGGATGAATTCCGCGAATGCTTCGATATCGCCTTTGACTCCCCAGAATTTCTTTGTCAACTCGGCGTCTGCGGCGCGGCTGAATCCGGTGCCGATCGCATCCACCAGCACCAGGTCGCTCCTGTCCAGCAGCGTGTATGGATTATCTGCAATGCGATATGGCGGCGCCGGCATGAATCCATCCGGCTGCATCACGACGCGCTTCGGTCCCAGCGCTCCCATGTGCAGCCAAATGGAGGCCGATCCCGGCCCGCCGTTGAAGGCGAAAGTCAGTGGCCGCCGGCTCCCGTCCTGGCCATCCAGTGAGTACGCGACGAAAAACATTTCGGCTTCAATCTTGCCGTCATCGCGCTTGATGGGAAGCCGTCCCGTCGTGGCAGTGTATTTGAGTGCCTTGCCATCTACGGTGATCTGGTGATGCGTAACTACGGGCGGCACTTCAGCGACGTCGTAGTGCTCTTCCTTATCTTTATCTTTGTCGCTCGCGCTATCTTTTGCCGCATCGGGCTTGTGCTCCTCCGGAGCAGTCGCGGTCGTCTCAGTCGACTTGGTGGCATTCTCCGCCGGCTTCTTTTCCTGAGTCTTTGCTGCTGCCTGTTTTGCATTCTTATCTTTCGGAGTTTCTGCCTGCTGAGCCAGCGCTCCGGTCAGCAAAACACAGATCAAAACCACATTGGCGATTACAAGACGCATTTGATTCCCTCGAATGTCCCGCATTCCGGCATTCCGGCGAATGACTACAGCGCGGCATTATATCGACACTAGGGCCGAATCGCGCGTGAAATAACATCTGGTTGTTAAGATGTTGTAGTGTCAACCCAGGACGGCGGGGAATCGCAACCTACGATCTTGCATGCTCCGAACCTCATTCGGAGCCCATGGCTGATCCACGGATTCAGCACCCGGCTCGGCGGCTTCTCCCGGGTGTATGGCGGACATGCTCTCAATCTGGGGTTCACCAAACATGATTCCCTCAGCACGGTCGAGCGCAACCGCGAAGCATTCTTGCGGCAACTCGGCCCTATCAACGGCCAGAATCGCTGGCCGCTGATCACGCTGCGACAGATTCATTCCGATCTCATTCATTGTGTTTCCGAACCAAGCAAGCAGCAACTCGTTGGCGATGGCCTCATCACCCGCACGCCGGGTCGTCTTCTGGGTGTTCAGACCGCTGACTGCCTGCCAATCATTCTGGTGGATACGAAGCGTCGCGCGGTAGGCGTCTTCCACGCCGGCTGGCGAGGCACAGTGAAGCGAATCGTCGAGAAGGGAGTGGGGGAGATGCGGCGCTACTTCGGTTCTCTGCCGCGCGATATCAAAGCAGCTATTGGTCCGGGAATTCACGGCTGCTGCTATGAGGTTGGTCTCGAAGTGAGAGAGAAGTTTGAATCCCAGTTTGCCTACGCTGCCGAATTGTTTCGTGAGACCAAAGAATCCGACCCGGTCCGTGAAAAGTACCCGCTGCTGTTTCTTACCGCGCGTGCCCCTGGGCATAGCGATCTGCCGGCCAAACTTTTTCTGGATCTTGTCGAGGCCAATCGCCACCAGTTGATTGATGCTGGAGTTCCCTCGAAAAACATCGGCGCGTCGGAAGTGTGCACGGCTTGCCGGCCGGATTTGCTTTTTTCTCATCGCGCGGAAAAAGGGGTGACTGGAAGGATGATGGGAGTGGTGGGTATTAGGCCTTAGTTCCAGCACGAATCGCGTGGCGACAGCCGCGCAGGCTGTCGGGCGGAGCGAAGCTCCGCAAATCAATCCCCACCGATCGGGGAAATGCTACTTGTTCTTCGCCGCTTGCAGCCGTTGCTCCAGCCCCGCGACTTCGTCCTGCAACCCTTGTGGAAGATGGCTGCCGAATTTGGCGAAGTGCTCGCGGATCAGCGGCACCTCCGCGAGCCAACCGTCGATGTCGACGCTAAGCAGTTTAGCCAGGTTCGAGGCCGGCAAGTCGAGTCCGGTGGTATCTAAGTCGGCGGCTGCGGGCACGCGTCCAATCGGCGCGTCAGTGGCATGAGCCTTTCCGTCACACCGGTCGAAAACCCATTTCAGCACACGGCTATTTTCTCCATAACCCGGCCAGAGGAATTTTCCGTTCTCATCCTGGCGAAACCAGTTGACATAGTAAATCTTCGGCAGCTTGGAGGCATCGGAATGCGCGCCGATCTTGAGCCAGTGGGCAAAATAATCGCCCATGTTGTAGCCGCAGAAGGGCAGCATCGCCATGGGATCACGGCGCAGTTGGCCGACTTTGCCCGCCGCCGCCGCAGTGGTCTCGCTGCTGGCCGTTGCGCCCAGGAAGGTGCCGTGTTGCCAGTTGAAAGCCTCGATCACCAACGGAACGATTCCGGCACGCCGGCCGCCGAAGAGGATGGCATCAATGGGAACGCCCTTCGGATCCTCCCACTCCGGAGCAATCACGGGGCATTGTTTCGCGGGCGTGGTAAAGCGTGAATTCGGATGCGCCGCTTTCCGGCCCGCGGCTGGAGTCCACGGCCGCCGCAGCCAGTCCACCAATTCTGCCGGCTTCTGCTCGGTCATCCCCTCCCACCACACATCGCCATCCACGGTCATGGCGCAATTGGTGAAGATGGAGTTTCTGGTCGCGGTGAGCATGGCGTTAGGATTCGACTTCATGCTGGTGCCCGGGGCCACGCCGAAGAAGCCATACTCAGGGTTGATCGCGTACAACCGGCCGTCGGCGCCGAACTTCATCCAGGCGATGTCATCACCGACGGTCTCCACCTTCCAGCCGCGGATGGTCGGAATCAGCATGGCCAGATTGGTCTTGCCGCACGCCGAAGGAAATGCGCCGGTGATGTACTTGACCTGCCCCGAGGGGCTGATCAGCTTCAGGATGAGCATGTGCTCGGCCATCCAACCCTCGTCACGTGCCTGGACCGACGCGATGCGCAGGGCATGGCACTTCTTGCCCAGCAATGCGTTGCCGCCGTAACCCGAACCGTACGACCAGATTTCACGAGTTTCGGGAAAATGGCAGATGTATTTGTGCTCCGCATTGCACGGCCAGGTCGAGTCCTGCTGATTGGGCGCCAGCGGCGCTCCAATGGAGTGCAATCCGCGCACAAATTCGCCATCATTTCCGAGAACTTCGAGCACTTGCTTTCCGATACGCGCCATGATGTGCATGTTGGCAACGACGTAGGGCGAGTCGGTGATCTCGACGCCAATGTTCGCGATCGGCGAGCCGATGGGGCCCATACTGTAAGGAATCACATACATCGTGCGGCCGACCATCGAGCCGGTAAACAGGCCGGTCAGCTTTTGTCTCATCTTTGCCGGATCTTCCCAGTTGTTGGTGGGACCGGCGTCTTCCTTGGTTTGCGAGCAAATGAACGTGCGATCCTCGACTCGGGCGACGTCGCCAGGATTCGACCGCACCAGGATGCTGTTGGGACGTTTCGCGGGATCCAGCCAGATAGCAACGCCGGAGAGGGTCATCAGCCGCAGCATCGCCTGATATTCCTCCGGCGAGCCATCACACCAATGGACGCGATCAGGCTGGCACATCTGCGCAGCTTCTTCGACCCACCGCTCCAACCGCGCATGCCTGTGATTGCGCCTGGCTGATTCAACGTCCATCGTGATCGTGGCCATGAGAAATATCTCCTCGCACGCGAGCTAAGGCGCGCCCAATGGCGCGCCGAACACAGATGACGCGCGCAGAAGGCGTCGCCCGAGGAGCCAAGTCAGCCCCAGCGTCGCATACGATTATCGCAGCAGAAACCGTGAAAGTGAAGGGTTGTGGGTCACATGCGCTTGTGACGGCAGGAGTTCGGGTTAGGCAACAGGTTGCCGCGACCCCAGTTCTTCTTCCACCACCGCATCCAGATGGTGCAGAGTCTGCTCGACTGTAAGGGAGTACATTTCCTGGCCCACGCCTTCGCCGGACTCCAGTGCCGTCTTGAGATAGTGCCCGGCAATCTCGATGGCCAGCGGATCCGTGATCACCTTGCCCGTGCGCTTTTTGTACTCCACCCACGCGGGATGCGGCAGCGCAACCCAAACCGGACGGCCGTCCACCAGGAATTTGATATCCACCGCATCAGCATGCCGTGTGGCAATGGCCACGATCAGCGCCTGATAGATGCAATGCACCGTTTTCCTGGTCCAGCGATCCACGGCGTGGAAGTCTTTATACATGCCAACTCAAAACTATAGCGGACCGGGCGGTTGGGGGCAAACCAGACTCCATTCCCGGAAGCCTACTCACGTCATATCCCGTTACCGGGCGCAAGTTTCCAATTTGATTGCAGAAACAGGACCCACAACTGCAACTTGTCCCGCGCCTGAGGGTTGGATACGCTAACCGAACGCAAGGGCGGTCAGCCCTAAGACGAAGAGACGAGGAGGATCAATGAAAAACAGAATGCTAAGTGTAGTGGCTTTGCTTGCCATGATTGTAATGCTGTCTTCCCCTTCCCCCGCTGCCCACCGGCATCCGCGAATCATGTCCGCGATCAGTGCCCTGCAGACCGCCAAGGCTGATCTGCAGGCAGCCGCCCATGACTTCGGTGGTCATCGAGTGGATGCGATCCGAGCGATTGACGAAGCCGTTAACCAGTTAAATATTTGTATGCAGTATTGACAAGGGCAGCCGTTACCTGTTCTCACGCCACGGGGTCCGGCTCAGCAAGGCGGCTTCGGCGAGTTGCCGATGCGAATGTGACCAACTGGTTTAGAATCTCGTCCGGTTCGGGTCGCTCGGTATAGTCAGGATTGACTGACGCATAGAGCACCGTGCTGTCGCGGTCCAGAATGTAGGTGGCCGGAACCGGGAGTTCCCAACTTTCGTCACCGTTCGCGAAGGGCAGGTTGGTGAACGCCCGCCGGTAGATGGACCGCTGGTAATCGGGAACGCGGTACACCAACCCGAACTGGCGGGCCACCTGGGTGCCGGCGTCGCTGAGAAGTGGAAATCGCAGCTTGTGCTGATCCGCCATAAAGAAAGACTGCTGCACAGTTTGCGGTGAGATGCCAACCAGCAACGCCTGAGTTCGCTCGATTTGTGGAAGGACGAGGTTCATCGCTTCCAGTTGCCCCACGCAGAACGGGCACCAGCGCCCGCGGAAGAAGCAGATGACCAGGCGTCCTTTCTTGAGCAGTTCGAGTGAAGAAATCGGGTCACGGTTGTGATCTTGGAGCTCGAACGCCGGCGCTTTCATGCCGACTGAAACAGCACGCTCTGCGATCCCTCCTTCCCGGAGTTCTGCAATGACACGGGCGTGGATCGACTGGGTTTCCGGCGGGACGTATTTCGCGATGAGATCTTTGCGTTCAGCGAAGATTTCGCGCAACGGACGAATGTCGGTGTTCGGACCCGATTCGTCAAGGGAGCGCCATTTCATAAACGCGAGTAGCCAGTAGCTAGTAGCTAGGAGCTAGGGACACTCTGAATAAGCGCCCCTGCTAAGTCGACTAATAACAGTGCTCAGGAAACCGCGCTACCGGTTCGGTC
>Ga0209415_10002049_pt1 | contig 38199 bp, 28 predicted proteins | sample PeaSoiSIISIP2007_FD_187696 | JGI IMG/M metagenome (GOLD analysis project Ga0209415, IMG submission 187696) | Peat soil microbial communities from Weissenstadt, Germany - SII-SIP-2007 (SPAdes) (version 2) | ecosystem: Environmental > Terrestrial > Soil > Wetlands > Peat | place: Germany...
GGGGTGCGGGACCGCGGCACGGCGTTGCGGATCTGTCCGGCGGTCGGCAGCGATGCGAGCCTACGTGCCCGCCAGTTCAATATCGAATTTCGCGTCGCCGATGCCACGGCCAGTCCGTATCTGGCGCTCGCCATGATGGTTCAGGCCGGGCTCGACGGCATTCGGCACCGCTGGACCATCGATTCGCAGCCGCGGCAACCATTGCCCGACAGCTTGGAGAACGCGCTTGCCCTGCTGCAATCCAGCGAGCCGGCGGCGCAGTGGTTGGGTGCCGATGTGCTTGCGGCCTACGTGCGGTTCAAGCGGGCAGAGATCAAGAGCCTGGAAAATTTCGATGAAAGTGAGATTTGTCGCCGTTATGCAGAAGTCTACTGATCACGCCGCAGCTGATCATGCCGCAGCTGATCATGCCGCAGCCACCCCCGGCGCCGCCCCCGCCGGCCATCCGTACACGTTGCTCGCTGCCGACGAGCCATCACCCGTCATCGAGTTCGGCAGGCAAGGAAAGTCCAATTTCGTGATCGTCGTCGATCACGCCAGCCGGCGCATCCCGCGCGCCTTGAGCGGCCTGGGCCTGCCGGATGCCGAGCTGCAACGGCATATCGCGTGGGATATCGGCGCGCTGGGCGTTGCACGGCGCATGGCCGCGGCGCTCGACGCACCGCTGGTGGCGCAGAATTATTCGCGGCTCGTGATCGACTGCAACCGCGATCCCTCAGTGGCCACATCGATTCCGACCGTGGGTGAATCGATCGAGATCCCCGGCAACAAGGGTCTGCGCGCCGACGAAGTCGCGGCGCGTCGTGCCGAGATCTTCGATCCCTATCATGCGCACGTACGCGCGCTGCTCGATGAGCGGGCGGCGGCCGGACGGCCCACGATTCTGATCGCACAGCACAGCATGACGGATATTTTCAAGGGGGTGCGGCGCGAGATGCACGCCGCGGTGCTGTACAACCGCGACCGCCGGTTCGCGGGGTTGGTACTCGACGAGTTGCGCGGCGAGCCCGCTCTCTTGATCGGCGATAACGAACCGTATTTCGTGAGCGACGACACGGACTACACCGTCCCTCACCATGGCGAGGCGCGCGGTCTGCCGCACGTCGAGATCGAAATACGCCAGGACTTGATCGCCGATGACGCAGGACAGGACGAATGGGCGCGGTGCCTCAGCCGCGTGCTGCAACAGGCCGAACACGCATTCCTTGGAAAATCGACATGACCCGAACGTTGAGCCGCGAAGTACCCATCGAGCCCGCCCACACTGCGCTGTTGTTCGTCGATGTACAGAAATACAACTGCACGTGGGACGGCGGCGAATATGCGCATCTGACCGCGGCCGAGAAGGAGGAGCGCTATGCGTATTTCTTTCGCACGTTGCACGCGAGCGCCCTGCCCAATATGGTGCTCTTGCAGCAGGCTTGCCGGCGCGGCGGCATCGAAGTGACTGGACATTGCCAATACCGGCACCTGCGGATGTGGCGTCGCCGAACCTTGCGCCGGTGATGGCGATGCTAAACCTATGCCTTTCGTGAGTTCCTCGCGTATCGATCAGGAGTACGACGTCATCGTGGTCGGCTCCGGGGCGGCGGGTGGGCAGAGCGCCTATACGCTGTGCATGGAAGGAGCCACCGTGCTGATGTTGGAGGCCGGCCGCAAGTACCTCCCCGAGTCCGAAACTCCGATGTTTCAGACACCCGATCAGGCGCCGCTGCGCAGTGCCGGTACGCCGGACAAGGAATTCGACTTTTATGATGCAACCGTCGACGGCGGCTGGGCAGTGCCCGGAGAGCCGTATACGCAAACATCCCAAGATCCCGCAGGCCGCTTCGACTGGTGGCGGGCTCGCATGCTCGGCGGCCGGACGAATCACTGGGGTCGCATCGCGCTGCGCAACGGTCCCTACGACTTCAAGCCCTACCGGCGCGATGGACTGGGATTCGACTGGCCCGTTTCGTCTGCGGACGTGGCGCCGTACTACGATAAGGTCGAAAGGCTGATCGGTGTGTACGGCACCTCCGAGGGGCTCGAAAACACGCCGAATTCTCCGCCGGGTTGCCTTCTGCCGCCGCCGGCCCCCATCGTCAGCGATCTGCTGATCGCGCAGCGCGCCCGCCGGCTCGGCATCCCCGTCATTCCCGGCCACCGCGCCGTGCTGACGACGCCGCTCGATTTCAAACGCGCGCCGGCGCTGCTGCATCCCGGCAATCCCAAAGCCCAGGAAATCATTGCCGCGGACATGCAGCAACGGGCCGCATGCTTCTGGGCGACCCCGTGCGCGCGCGGCTGCTCGATCCGCGCGAATTATCAGTCGACGACGGTGCATTTGCCGCCCGCTTTGGCCACCGGCAAGCTCGATATCCTCACCGACGCGATGGTCAGCCACGTGCTGCTCGGCAAGAACGGCGTGGCGCGCGGTGTGAGGTTCATCGATACGGCCGACGGCACGGATCATGAAGCGGCTGCGCGAGTCGTCGTCCTTGCAGCGAGCGCCTGTGAGACGGTGCGGATCTTGCTCAACTCGAAGAGCCCAGGATTCAGGAGCGGCCTCGCGAACTCGAGCGGCAAGGTCGGCCGCTATCTCATGGACACGGTCGGCAGCAGTTTGCGGGGTCAGGTGCCGTTGCTCGAAGGTCTGCCGCCGCAGAATGAGGACGGCGCGAGCGGTCATGCGGTGTATTCGCCCTGGTGGCTATACTCCGAGCAGCATGCGGGGAAATTGGATTTCGCGCGCGGTTACCACATCGAAATCGGCGGCGGGAGACGAATGCCGGGAGTCGGCACGCTGGCGGGTATCGAATGGCTGACCGGGGGCAGCTACGGCAAGCGGTTCAAAGAGGACGCGCGGCGTTACTATGGCTCCTTCGTCAATTTCGACGGACGCGGTGAAATGATTCCGAACGAACGGTCGTACTGCGAAATCGATCCGACCGTGAAGGACAAGTGGGGTATTCCCGTCCTGCGCTTCCACTGGCAATGGTCGCAGCACGAGACGCGGCAAGCGGCGCATATGCAGAAAACCTTTGCGGGGATCGTCGAGGCGATGGGCGGCCGCGTGCAGGGCGGCCCGATAACCGACGGTGCCCGGGCCATCAAGCCGGGCGGCTCCATCATCCACGAAGTGGGCGGTGCCATCATGGGCGCGAATCCGGCCAACTCGGTGACCAACGAGTGGGGTCAGACGTGGGACGTCAGCAATCTGTTCATCACCGACGGCGCGGTTTTTGCGTCGAATGCGGATAAGAACCCCACGCTCACGATCATGGCGCTGGCATGGCGCGCGGCCGACCGCATTCTCGACCTGATGCGCAGGAAGGAGCTCTGATGGACAGACGCACGACCCTCCAATGGATGCTGGCCGCTGCGGCCGGCATGCCGCTCGTGCGGCTGCCGGCGTTCGGCGATGAGGCACCTCCACGGCAGCCGGCGGCGCGAGGGTATGGCGGCGATCCCGATCTATCGAAGACTTACCATCCCGGAGACGTGTGGCCGTTGACGCTTGACGAGGCGCAACGGCGCGCTGCCGCGGTCTTATGCGACCTTATCATCCCGGGCGACGCGCATTCGCCGAGCGCGTCGGCGGTGGGCGTCGTCGATTTTCTGGATGAATGGGTCAGCGCTCCGTATCCACGTCAGCGCCACGACCGCTCGACGTTGCTCGAGGGTTTGACGTGGATCGACGCCGAAGCTTCCCGGCGCTTTGCGCAACGATTCGCTGACCTCACCGACGGTGAGCAACACGCCATTCTCGACGATATTTGCTGCGTAGCCAATGCTCAGCCGGGTTTTGCGCATGCCGCGAAGTTCTTTGCCCGCTTCCGCGACCTGACCGCGGGCGGCTTTTACTCGGCCCCGGAGGGCCGACAAGATCTTGGCTACCGGGGAAACGTGCGGCAGTCGAGCTTCGACGGGCCGCCGCGCGAGGTGCTCCGCCAATTGGGTCTGGACACGGCAGCGACATGAGCAGCGACATGAGCAGCGGCGCGAATAATCGTGCGCCACGCCGTCTCGGCGTGGGCTTCGTCGGCAGCGGCTTCAATGCCCGCTTTCATATGCAGGCATTCCGTGCCGTGCGCGATGCGGACGTGCGCGGCGTGTGGAGCCCCAATGCCGACCATGCCGGCGCTGCTGCGGCATTGGCCCGTAGTCTGGACATCGGCGCGGCCAAGCCGTACGCATCGATCCGCGATATGGTTGCGGATCCCTTGGTCGACGCGCTCTGGCTCACCGGACCCAATCATACGCGGCTCGAGAACATGGAAGAGATCGTGCACGCCATCGAGAGCGGCCAGGGCACCCTGCGCGGCGTTGCCTGCGAAAAACCCCTGGCTCGAACCGTTGCCGAAGCGCAGCGCATGCTGGCGCTCGTCCAGCGAGCCGGCGTTGCCCATGGCTACTTGGAGAATCAACTATTTGCACCGCAGATCGAAATCGGCCGCGCGCGCTTGTGGGCCCGCGGGGCGCCCCGCTGCGGCCGGCCGTATCTGGCCCGCGCGGCAGAGGAGCACAGCGGGCCGCATGCACCGTGGTTCTGGCGCGGGGACTTGCAGGGAGGCGGAGTGCTCAACGACATGATGTGTCATTCGGTGCTGCTGGTGCGGCACTTGCTCACCCGCCCCGGCGCACCGCTCTCGTCGGTTCGGCCGGTGCGAATCACGGCGCACATCGCGAGTCTCAAATGGACGCAAGCACCGTACGTGGCCAACCTCGCCGCGTCGTTCGGCGCCGATGTCGATTATGCCAAGCGTCCATCGGAAGATTTTGCCAGCGTGACGATCGAATTCGTGACGGACGACGGCAAGACGGTCATCGGCGAGGCCTCCACGTCATGGAGCTTCGTCGGCGCCGGGCTGCGCCTCTGCGCCGAGTTGCTGGGACCCGAGTACTCCATGTCATGGAACACGTTGGAGAGCGGCCTGAAGCTTTTTTTCTCGCGCGAGGTTCGCGGCAGCGCCGGCGAGGATCTGGTCGAGAAGCAGAACGCCGAGGTGGGATTGATGCCCGTGGTCGCGAACGAAGCCGCGGCGTACGGCTACGAAAACGAAGATCGTCATTTCGTCCGCGCGTTTCTCGGCAAGGAAGCGCCGCAACTGACGTTCGACGATGGGCTCGAGGTGGTAAGGCTCCTGATGGCGGCCTATCAAAGCGCCGAGCAGGGCAGGACGCTGGAATTTCCGCCGCCGGGGCTGGCCGATTTCGTTCCGGCGGTGGCGCGCGGCATCTGGAAGCCGTCGTGATGGCGTTTCAAGCCGCACGGACAGTCGCCGCCGCTTTGATTGCGGTGGGATGCTTGGGCGCAAGCAGCTTCGCCGGCAGCCGCGAGGCGGGCCCCTCCGCGGCCTGGCGCGACTTGTTCGACGGCACGAACACGGACGCCTGGCGCGGGTGGATTTCGGGCATTCTCCCGGCGGGATGGCATGTCGTGGATGGTGCGCTCAGCAAGGACGGCAAGGTCGAAGACCTGGTGACTCGAGAGCAATTCGGAAACTTCGAACTGGAACTCGAATGGAAGATCGGCAAGACCGGCAACAGCGGGGTTTTTTATCGCGGCACGCGCGAATACGAGCACATCTATTGGAGCGCGCCGGAGTATCAACTCCTCGATGACGTCAACGCGCCCGATGGCCGCAGCCCGCTCACGTCCACGGCGGCGGCGTACGGTCTATACGCGGCGCCCGCCGGCGTCGTAAAACCCTTCGGCGAGTGGAACACGACGCGCATCCTCGTCGACGGCACGCATGTCGAGCATTGGTTGAATGGCCGAAAAGTAGTGGCTTACGAGCTGGGCAGCCCCGATTGGAAAGCCAAGGTCGCGGCCAGCAAATTTTCGGCTTACCCCGACTACGGGCTGGCGAAGCGGGGCTTCATCGGCATCCAGGGCGATCATCCCGGCACGCTGGCGCTGCGCCGGATCCGCATCCGCGAGCTACCGTGACTTAAGATGCGTCGGGGCGAGGCGCCGCTGCCGGCAGCTCATATTTGCAGCGATCGGTCTCGCGCTCATGGGTCATCTTGGCCGTCCAGGCGCTCATGTCCTCGCCCTCGACGAAGTCGTCCGGATTGGGATAGATGAGCTGCAGCACGGTGCCGCCGCGCGCGCTGTCCGACGTGAACGCCGGCGCGCTGGGATCGGAGACCTCGATGGGATCGATGACCGCGATTTTCAGCGTCGGATCGCGCAGCCGCAGACGTTCGACCGTGCCCAAAAAACCTTCCGAATGAAAGCTGCCCGTCAGATGCAGCAGCTTGTAGCCCGGGTGAGTCTGCAATGCGCGTTCGATGGACTCCGCCATCGTGTCGTCGCGCGTCGCCTGCGCAGCGAAACTGCGCTCCGCGCGAGCCGCCGCCTCGGGCGTGGTGGCGGGTCCGCCGCCGTGAGTCGCCGAGCCGCCCAAGAATTGCATGAATTCGTCGCGGTACGCGCCCGGCGTCACGTGTAGATCCTTGGCCACCCACGACCGCTCGAGCGGCGTGAATTGATCGAGTATGCCGGTGCCCCATTTCCCCACGCACGTGATGGTCCAGCGGGGTGCTTCCGCGGCAATCACGGGCAAATGATGCTGCTTGGCAAAGAGCAGCAAGGGCCGGTAGGACGTCGTGTAATTATTCCAGGCGCGACCCTTTTCGATCAGCGCTGTCTCGCCGATGCGCCCGGCGAGGTAGTCATCGACGACGCTTTGGACATCGCGCTCGAACTGCTCGAAGGACAGCACCCAGTGCGCGTCGCGCTCGTACAATGCGCGCAGCAGTTTCATTTGCTGCAAATGGACGCCCGGATGAGCGTGGCTTTCGCCGTAGAACACGACGTCATAAGCCAGCAGCCCATCCGCGAGTTCTGCGAGGCTCACGACGCGCGGGGCGGTCTTGCCGGCATTCGTCCACACGAATGCCGTGTCGTAAAAGTCCTGGAACGGGCGGTCGAGCAGATAGCGGCCGCCGACTTCGCGGAGGCTGGCGACGCGGCGATGCGCCGGCCGCCCGTTGCTGCCGGTCGGCGGCAGCACGCACGAGCTCATCGCCCACGCGCAGAGCAGAGCGCCGATCGCCATCAGTCCGGGAAGCAGCTTGGGTGGCACGGCAGGCATGATAGCCGGTGCCCGGCCCTGTCGTCGGAATGCCCTCGCGCCGGTTGACGCGAGGGGGGCCATGCTAGAACTTATAGTTGATCTGCATACCGACGGTGCGCGGTTGGTTGGTCGGCCGCGCGCGGGCGCCACGCGGAAACTGCGAACCGCTCGGAGCATCTCGTTCGTGCCGACTTGATGGATCCCATATAACCGCATCCCCTTTGTTGTGTTGTGATACTTAAGGCGGCAAGGAGCGTACCAGGAGAGATCTTCGCGGATCGCACGGAATGCGGCGCGCGCCGGCGCGTATCGTTACTGCCCGCGATCATGCGCGGCATATGGTTCAACTTTCATCGCGCAGGCAACGCGACGACTCACCCGACATCGATGGCGTCCCGTCTTGCGTTCCAAAAGCGCGCACATGGCGCGGCGCTTTGCACCGCAATCCGGCGTGGCGGGCGGCGCGGCCCCGCACCCACCCGCGTAGCCTCGAGCGCCGTCAGCCCATCGGCGGCTGGTACAGCTTGCTCACTTTTCTCGCGATCGGCATGGCATTGGCAATGTCCTCCCACGTATACAGCGGCACGGTCTTATAGGATTCGAACGTGCCGCTGTTGATCGCCGGCATGACCGCGCCGATGTACTCAGCATGGCCCGGCGCTTCCACGATCATCACCAGACCATACTCTTGCCCGAACATCCCATAAAATCCGTGCAGTTTCCCGCCCGCGGCCTCGATGGCCTTGCGCGCCATCACTTCACGGTCACTGCCTGTCTTTTCAATATCCCTCAACGCCGCCGCCGAATACCTCGCCATGAGCATGTACATCGCCATGATGGAGCCTCCTAAGTCGTTGTTATTGTCACCTTGGGACCCGCAGGCGCTGTCCTCGCCGGCGGCCGTCTCGCGGTCCCGGGGGCATAGGCTGCGCGCCACGGTGGGGAAAAGCCACCGGAGGCTCGTTTGAATTGCTCAACAATGATCTTGAGGCGGGCCTCCGCTACGTGAACTTCGCTGATTCGGTACTTGTCCAGCGCCTCGGTAGTGCGAAATAAGTTTTGCAAATACTTATCTAATGTTTGAGGGCAGCCTGCCGATACCCAAGATATCTGGGGTCTCGCCTCAGAACACGAACATTAACTAAGGAACTTTATGTCTACTGCCGCTATCTCGAGTGCACACTTTTCGCCTCCGGTCGCAGCCCCTAAATCGTCAACGAGCCCCGCACCGGCTAAAACTTCGAGTGGCGCCGCGCCGACCAGCCCCCCACCGGCCAATCAAGGCGCCTCAGCCGCCAGTACCGCTGTCAAAGAGGCGACGGAGACCAGCGCGCAAACCGCAAAGGAGGCCGCCGGCGGTGATCGCCAGGCTCAGAAGTTGCTGGCCAAGGCAGCCGCTGCCGCGGCAGAGCGCCGTGGTAGCTCACCGCCTGTCGCGGATTCCTCCGGAAAAGCAGCTGGCACGCAGATTGACGTCAAGGCATAGTTGACCAAGGTGCCGTCGCGATTGGTTGCAAGGCGACGGAGCGTGCGGCGAATCAAGCTGCACCGACGAGGATCCGCCGCAGCGCGCACGGAAACGTACTGACGGAATCGACGGTGGGTGCCAGGTCAGTTCCTCATCCGGCCGGAGCCGAAATTACTATCGGCCACCAGGCACAGGATCTCGAACATCAAGCTTGCACCCACCAGCGCGGTATTGCCGGTCTGGTCGTAAGGCGGCGCTACCTCGACCACATCGCCGCCGACGAGGTTGAGCCCGCGCAACCCGTGGAGCAGGCGTTGCGCATCGACGGTTGAGATGCCGCCAATCTCCGGCGTTCCCGTTCCCGGGGTATAGACCGGGTCTAAGCCGTCGACGTCGAATGAAATGTAGGTCGGGCCGTCGCCCACGACCCTGCGTGCTTCCTCGATGATGTAGTCCACCCCGCGCTTTGCAAACTCCTCCATGAAGACCACGCGCATCCCGCTGCTTTCGGAGAAATGAATGCCGTCCATTTGATTCTGGCCGCCGCGGATGCCGATCTGGATCGTTCGTTTTGGATCGAGCAGGCCGTCTTCGACCGCCAGGCGAAAGGGCGCGGCATGCGTGAACTTCGAACCGAACACTTCGCCCCAGGTGTCGGTGTGTGCATCGATGTGAATCATTCCGACGGGCCGGTCGGCCGCGATCCCTTTGAATATGGGATAGGTGATGAAATGATCGCCGCCTGCGGTCACCGGCAGCACTCCGGCATCATGCACCGCTCGATAGAACACGGCGATATCGTCGACCTGCGACTTCAGATCGTAGCGGCTGGCAAATCGCACGTCACCGATATCGGCAATGCGGCATAGATCGTACGGATTCATTCGCAAGCCGAGGTTGAAGGCACGCATCAGACTCGAGGAGTTTCGTATCTCCCGTGGACCGTGACGGGCACCGGGGCGATTCGTCACTCCGAGATCGGTTGGCACGCCGATCAGGCCGATATCGATGTTGTCCAAATTGGCTGCCATAGGCGCGCGCATGAACGTTGCAAGCTCCGCGTACCGCGGCTCCTTCATGGGATCGTAGTCGATGCCGTCGACGGCGCCGCGTTTTTTGTAGCTCATTGTTCCACCGATGTTGCTGGCTTTCCCGCAAGTGCCCGGTCCGGGTCGGACGGGCGCGATAGCAGGCTGATGATGACGTAGATGATAAGGCTCAATCCGAGTCCGGCGTAAATCGGCGCATCGGAGTCGATCCCCTGCGTGACCAGCAGCACGACGACGGCAGTCGCACTGACAGCGATGGATGAGAGCGCGCCGGCGCCGGTGCCGCGGCGCCACAGCATCGCACCGACCACCGGTATCAGCAGCGCACCCACGAGCAGGTCGTACGCGACGGTAACCGCCGCGATGACGTCGTTCGTGCGGCATGCAACCACGGTCATGAGCACGCCGAAGACGAAGGTCACGACCCGGCTCTGGGTGACCGAACCGGTGGTTCCGGAACCCTTAAGGCGCAGATAGACATCTTCGAGCAGCACGGTCGATGAGGCGAGGAGACAGGCGCTCGCGGTCGACATCATCGCGGCAAGCGACGCCGCGAGCACCAGTCCGCGCAATCCGACCGGCAATACCGCGTTGACGATATTCGCAAAGGCCGAATCCGGGTCGGCAAGTTCCGGCAGGAATGCGTGACCCGCCGTGCCGATCAACGCGCCGGCCATTGCATAGGCGAGACAGTAGATGCCGACGGCGATACCACCGGTGCGCGCGACCTTGATGCTCCGCGCCGTGAATACCCGCTGCCACACGTCCTGGCCGAGAATGATGCCGAAGAAGTACAACAGAAAAAAGGAGAGAATCTTTGCGCCGCCGATGTGAGTCGGCGAGAAAAACCCGGCGGGCAGGCGCTGCTGCATGACTCCCAGACCGCCGGCATGAATGATCGCCGCCGGGAGAAGAATGAACAGAATGCCCACGGTCTTGATCACGAACTGCACGATATCGGTGACGGTCAATGACCACATCCCGCCGAATACCGAATAGGCGACCATGACGGCGCTGCTGAGAAAGATGGCTTGCGTGCGCGGGATGCCGACGATTACCTCCATCACGGCGCCGACCGCGATCGTCGCGGTCACGGCGACCATGAAGTCATACGCCACCATGACGACGCCGCCTGCGATGCGGGCGGACGCGCTGTAGCGACGTTCCAGGAGTTCCGGCACCGTATAGAGGTTCAGATCGAGAATGCGCGGCACCAGCACGGTACTGAGCACGAGAATGCCGAGGCCGAACATGAACATCAGCCACATGCCGGAAATGCCGTACTGGTACCCCAGCTTCACGCCGCCCACGGTCGACGCGCCGCCCAGCACGATCGCTGCCAGGGTGCCCGCGTAGAGCCACGGGCCCACGGAGCGCCCCGCGACGAGAAACTCTTCCTGACTCGTGACTTTGCGCTTCGCCCAAAAGCCGGCCCCGAGTATTCCCACCATATAGGCGATCAGAATAATGAGGTCGAGCGTAACCATCCTGAACATTCCCTCGGTGCATCGGTGGGCGCTTTCAATAGTAGCCCGAACGGGGGGGCGGCAACATCGGCCATGGACGGGGTGCTGATGGCGGCCGCGTGACCATCGCGCTTTGCACTGCCTCGTCAATCATGCCGAAGCAGGGGGGTCTTAAGACGCCTCACCCTGGCATGATCGCTAAGTGCTTCGGAATTTGAGGAGTGTCCGTGGACGGCGGCAAAGCATTCATCGAACTACGGGACCGGCTCCTGCGCGAGGGGGTGTCCCACGCGCAAGCGCTCCAGGCCTTTCAGTGGCCTGCAGTCGGCGAATTCAACTGGGCAACCGATTACTTCGATCGGATCGCGGCGGGTAACGATCGGCCGGCGCTGCGGGTGGTGGATGATGCGGGCCACGACCAGGTTCTCTCCTATGCCGCGATGGCGCGCCGTTCCAATCAAGTCGCCAACTTCCTCGCGGCGCAGGGCGTGGTTGCGGGTGATCGCGTGCTCATCATGCTGGGCAACGTGGTCGCCTTGTGGGAGACCATGCTGGCGGCGATGAAGCTCGGGGCCGTCATCATTCCGGCAACGACGCTGCTGCAACGAGCGGAGCTCGAGGATCGTCTCGCCCGCGGCCGGGCCCGTGTCATCGTCACGGATCGAGCCCTCACGGAACACTTCGCCGGGTTGCCGGGCGCGCCGATCCGCATTGCGGTGGGTGATTCAGTGCCGGGATGGATCAACTTCGCCGACAGCGAGGCGGCGGATGCGGCATCCGTGCGCCGTGCGCCGACGCCCGCCGATGCGTTGCTGTTGCTGTATTTCACGTCCGGCACCACGGCCAAGCCGAAGCTGGTCGCCCATTCGCACACCAGCTATCCGGTGGGACACCTGTCAACGGCCTATTGGATCGGCCTGCGGCGCGGCGACATTCACCTCAATCTGAGTTCGCCGGGCTGGGCGAAACACGCGTGGTCGTGTTTTTTCGCGCCGTGGAATGCCGAGGCCACGGTGCTGGCCTATCAGTTCGACCGCTTCAGCGCCGCCGCGCTGCTCGATCAGCTCGTGCGCTGCCGAGTGACCACGTTCTGCGCCCCGCCGACGGTGTGGCGCATGCTCATCCAGGAGGACCTGCGCCGCTGGCCGGTGGTGTTGCGCGAGGTGGTCGGCGCCGGCGAGCCGTTGAACCCCGAGGTGATCGATCAAGTGCGGGCGGCGTGGGGACTTAACGTGCGCGATGGCTTCGGTCAGACCGAGACCACCGCCCAGATCGGCAATCCGCCGGGCCAGCGGCTCAAAGCCGGTTCCATGGGCCGACCGTTGCCGGGGTACACCGTTGCACTGATTGCCGCCGACGGAACGATCGGTGACGAAGGTGAGATATGCCTGGATCTGACGCAGCGTGCCGTGGGGCTCATGCCGGGGTATCTCGATGATCCGGCGATGACCGCCGCGGTGATGCGTGATGGCTACTACCATACGGGCGATGTCGCGAGCCGCGACGCCGACGGCTACCTGACCTATGTCGGACGCTTGGATGACGTGTTCAAGTCGTCCGATTATCGCATCAGTCCCTTCGAGCTGGAGAGCGTCCTGATCGAGCACCCCGCGGTGGCGGAAGCGGCTGTCGTGCCGAGCCCTGACGCACGGCGGCTGTCGGTGCCCAAAGCCTTTGTGGTATTGACGGCGGGCGCGGCCGCCGATGCCGTCACGGCGCGCTCGATCTTGGACTACGTCCGCGAACGCGTGTCGCCCTTCAAGCGCGTGCGGCGCCTGGAGTTCGCGGCCCTGCCCAAGACCATTTCAGGCAAGATTCGCCGTGTCGAACTGCGACGGATCGAAAACGATCGAGCGCTCAGCACGGCGCGGCGCGCCGGCGAGTACTGGGAAGAGGACTTTATCGAACCGCGGCGTTTGTGAGGCAAACCGGTCTTGGACACATGAGGCGGGCGACGAAAAAAATTGCTTATTTTCAGGCGTCCGGAGACCCGGTTGCAAGCGCCGCCGCGATCGCTGCGGACAGTGCCGACAGCGCCCTCACGGTGATCTTCGCGTCCGCCGCGCATGATCTTGCCGCCATCGGCCGTGAACTCGCCGCGCGCGGCGTCAACCGAGTCATCGGCGCTGCCGCCGGCCGGATCATCAGTGCCCGGGGCTTCGAGACCACCGGGCTCGCCGGATTTCATCTGCCGGCCGGCCGGTTCGCGTCGGCCGACCGGGTGCTGGAGGACGTCGCCGGCATGGGTCTGCCGGAACTGCGGGCCAGCGTTCGGGAATTGCGGCTGCAACTCGCGCGCGGCGCGGGCGCCTCGCTGCCGCATCGCTTTGCGCTGTTGTTCGTCGATGCGGAGTCACGTTGCGAGGAGCGTCTGGCCGCGGTGCTCGGCATGGAATTGAACGGCGTCCCGTTGATCGGCGGCTCGGCCGGCGATTTGTACTTCAACCCGCTCGGTCATCCGCCCGGCAGCACACGGCTGCTGCATCAGAGCGGCGCGAAGCGAGGTGCGGCGATTCTCTGCCTGGTCGCGTCGGCCATGCCGGTGATCGCCTACTGCCACCATCACTACATTCACAGCGACAAGAAGTTCGTCATCACCGATGCCGACCCGGCGCGGCGGTTGGTCCGCGAGATCGATGGCCGGCCGGCGCTCGAGGTGTACGCGGCGGCCTGCGGCTTTCGCAAGCCCACGCGTGAGAGCCGCGATTTCGCTCCGTTCCCGCTCATGATCCGCATCGGCGGCCATTACTATCCGCGCGGCATGCAGCGTATTTACCCAAACGGCGCGCTGGAGTTCGCCTGCGCTCTCGAGCCGGGTCTCGTCGTCACGCTGGCCAAGCCGGGAAACATGGTCGCCAGTCTTGATGATCTATTCGCAACCATGCGCGCGCAGATCGGTGCGCCGGAACTGGTCATCGGCGTCGATTGCGCGGCGCGGACCGCCTATATGGAGCGTGAAGGCCTCACCCAAGGAATCGAGGCTATTTTGAGGCCGCACGCGGTGACCGGCTTTTCCTCGCTCGGCGAGCAGTTCAACACCATCCATGCGAACAATTCCTTCACCTGCTTGGGCGTGGCGGCGCCTGCATGACCAAACGCAGCAAGCGCCCCAAGCCGGCGCGGGTGAACAAGCCGGCGCGGGTGAACAAGCCGGCGCGGGTGAACAAGCCGGCCGACGAGACCGAGGCGAGCGCCACAGCCACGCTGCGCATCGAGAATCGCGCGCTCAAGAAGACCGTCAAGGCGCTGATGGAGCGCGTCGAGAAGGCAGTGGATGTCCAGGGGAGCGCGTTCTCCTGGTTCCAGGCCGCGGCGAGTCTCGAGGAGACGATTCGCCATCGTACCGAGCAATACGAGCAGCTCAATGTACGCTTGATGGCGGAATTGGAGTCGCGGCGTGAAATCGAACTCGCTCTGAAGCAGGCCAAGGAGTTTGCCGACCGCGCCAACGAAACCAAGACGCGATTTCTGGCCGCCGCCAGCCATGACCTGCGGCAACCCTTGAGCTCGGCACTCTTGTTCCTGGAGTCGATCGGCGAGGCGGCGCTCGCCGGCCTGGATCTTGACTACTTGAACAAAGCGCGGGTAGCGCTTGCCTCGCTCAGCAACTTGCTCGATACGCTGCTGGACGTGGCCCGCCTCGACTCGGGCGGAATCGAGCCGCAATACGCGGACTTTCCGGTGAGCGCGGTGCTCGACCGCATCGTCCCTGAATTTGCGAGCGTGGCGCGCTCCGCAGGCCTTGAGCTGACCTACGTATCCTGCCGCGTCTGGGTGCGCTCCGACCTACACCTGCTCGAAACGGTGCTGCGCAATCTCATCAGCAATGCGATCCGCTACACGCCGCGAGGCCGCTTGCTGGTGGGTTGCCGGCGACGGCGGGATGGCCTGCTGATCGCCATCCATGACACCGGCATCGGCATCGAGGCGGAGCATCTGGAGGCGATTTTCACCGCCTATTACCAGGTGCCGGCGGGTGGGCGCGCGCGCACCACCGGCATTGGCTTAGGGCTGTCCATCGTGCAGCGCATCGCGACGCTGCTCGAACTGCGCCGCGAGGTGCGCTCGACCCCGGGACGCGGCTCCATGTTCGCCGTGCTGGTGCCGTACAGTCGATCGGGCGCCCGTGCCTGGCCGAGCCTCCTGGCCGCCGCCGGAGCGGCGCGCGCGCGCAGCCTGGCCATCGCCGTCATCGATGACGACCCGGGCGTACGGCTTGCCCTTGCCGCCACGCTGGTCAAATGGGGTCACCGGCCCATCGCGGCCGCGACCGCGACCGAGGCGGTGGTGCAGTTCATCAGCGCCGACCTGTCGCCGGACTTCATCATCAGCGACTATCATCTTGCCGGTTCGGTGAAGGGCGATGCCGCGATCGACGAGGTGCGCCGCGAATTCGACCGCGCACCGGCCGCGGCCATCATGACCAGCGATCCGGACCCGCGGCTGCACGCCCTGGCGCGCGACCAGGGGCTCACGCTGCTGGCAAAGCCATTGAGCCTGGTCGAGCTGCGCAGCTTGCTCGAGCGTCTGGCCCCTCAGTAGCGGGTTTCGAGTACGCGTCTTGCTTCGATACCCGCTTGCACGCGGTTGCTCACCCCGAGCTTGCGAAAAATCGCCGTGACATGCGCTTTGACGGTGATTTCGCTGATGTCCAACGCTCGGGCGATTCGTTTATTCGATAGTCCGGTCGACAGCAGTTCCAGGACACGGCGCTGGCGCAGAGTCAATTCGCCGCGCAACGGGGCCGCATCGACGCTGCGCAGCGCCGCGACGATGCCGGTGGGCATGTAGGTTCCGCCCGCGAGGATGACGCGCAACGCGTTGATGAGCACCTGGCTAGGCGCCGACTTCGGGATGAAGGCGCTGGCGCCGCCCACGATGACGTCTTGCATGATCTTAGGGTCGCCGACCGCCGAGACGATCACGATGGGCGTGGTCGGAACCGCGCGGCGGAGCGCGCTCAGGCAGGACAGCCCGCTTGCCCCCGGCAGGTTCAGGTCGAGGAGAACGAGGTGGAACGCGCGGCCGGCGGCGACCGCGGCGAGCACCTGGTCCTGCGAGTTTGCCTCGCTGATTTGCGCACCGGGGCAGGCCTGCGGGACGACGGCGCGTAACGCGTCGCAATACAGCGGATGGTCGTCGGCGATCAGCACCCGCGGCGCATAGTCGGGAATCGGCGTATTCATCATATGTATTCCAGCCGGAACGCAACCGGCCAATACCAAAGTATTAGTACGTCTGCTGCTTACGACTTATACCCCAGATGGCGCAGGGCCGCGATACTCGCGGTGAAGCTACCTTCATGGCGCTGCCCGACGTCTCCACCCATCAGGAGTTTAAGGATGAATACCGCTGCCGCAACGAGCCCCTCGATGAAATCGCTCAGCAACGACCTGTCGGCGATCATGCCGGCCAACGCGGCGTTTCTCGCGCAGCCGCGGAAACTTTTGATCGACGGCGCGTGGGTGGCAGCGGCCAGCGGCAAGACCTTCGAGGTCCGCGACCCCTCGAGCGACGCCGTCATTGCGCATTGCGCGCTCGGCGATGCGCCCGATGTGGACCGCGCGGTTGCCGCAGCGCGACGCGCATTCGACGAGGGCGACTGGTCGCGGATGACGCCGGTCGACCGGGAACGCGTGTTGCACCGGCTGGCTGATCTGATCGAACAGCATGCGGACGAACTTGCGGAGCTCGAGGCCATCGACAACGGCAAATCGGTCTTGATGGCCCGCCACGTCGACATCAAGCACGCGCTCGAAGTGTGGCGCTACATGGCAGGATGGCCGACCAAGATCGAGGGTAAGACGCTGCCGGTCTCGGGCACGCTGGTGCCGGGCCAACAGTACGCGGCCTTCTCGACGCGCGAGCCCTTGGGTGTGGTCGGTGCGGTCATTGCCTGGAACTTTCCCTTCTTGCTGGCCACCTGGAAATGCGCTCCGGCGCTGGCGGCGGGCTGCACGGTGGTGTTGAAGCCGGCGGAAGAGACTCCGTTGACCGCACTACGCTTGGGCGAGCTGGCGCTGGCGGCCGGATTTCCCAAAGGCGTGCTCAATGTGGTGACCGGCATGGGACCCACGGCCGGAGCCGCCCTGAGCGCCCATTCCGGCGTCGACAAGATCACCTTCACGGGGTCGACCGAGGTGGGTCGTCTCATCGTCCAGGCCGCTGCCGGCAACATGAAGAAGGTCACGGTGGAATTGGGTGGCAAGTCGCCGGTGATCATCCTGCCGGATGCCGATCTGGATGCGGCGATTGCCGGTGCGGCCAGCGCCATCTTCTTTAATCACGGTCAAGTTTGCAGCGCGGGCTCGCGCTTATACGTTGCAGCCCCACATTTCGACCGTGTCGTGGCTGGGCTTGCCGATCAGGCCAAGGCGATGAAGCTCGGCCCCAGTCTCGATCCGACCGCGCAGATCGGTCCGCTGGTGTCATCGATTCAGCGCGACCGCGTGACTCGATATCTGAAGGATGGCGCCGCCGCCGGAGCGCATGCAGCAGCCGGCGGGCATGCGCTGGCGACGCCCGGATACTACGTCGAGCCGACCGTGTTCGTGAATGTCAATCCGCAGATGTCCGTAGTGCGTGAGGAGATCTTCGGGCCGGTGGTGGTCGCCCAGCCGTTCGATGATATGAATGAGATTGCGCGCATGGCGAACGACTCGATCTATGGGCTGGCGGCGAGCATCTGGGGCCGGGACGTCGGCAAGATTTTCCGGCTCGCGCCGAAGCTGCGCGCCGGCACCGTGTGGGTCAACTGCCACAACGTGCTGGATGCGACCATGCCGTTCGGCGGCTTCAAGCAGTCCGGCTGGGGCCGAGAACTCGGCGGCGAGGCGGTTCATTCGTATCTCGAGAGCAAATCCGTGTGTCTGAACATCACGGCATGACGTGCGATGGCCGGTCTCGGCGCAGAATCTGATAAACGATAAAAGTAGGGGAAACGAACTTGCATAAGAGAAAAGCGCGAATCTTCACGGCAGCGCGCCTGCTGCTGCCGGCCGCGGCCTTCGCCATCCTCGCCGCGGCGGCCGCCCGCGCGGACACTCCCCCGGCCGCGGCCAGCGCAGAGGCCGATACCGGCAGCCTCGAGGAGATCGTCGTCACGGCGGAGAAGCGCTCGGAGAGCCTGCAAAGCGTGCCGGTCTCCGTCACGGTGCTCACGAGTTCGCAGCTCGGCGAGCTGAAGCTGGACTCGCCCTCGGACCTCGCGACCCAGATCCCGAACCTGCAGGTCGACGGCGTCAACGGCGAAGGCTCGCCGATCTTCTCGCTGCGCGGCGTCTCGATGTTCGACTACAGCCTCAACCAGTCGAGCCCGGTGGCGAGCTACATCGACGAGGTCTACAAGGGCAACGTGGTGCTGTTCGGCGATGAGTTGTACGACCTCGAGCGGGTCGAGGTGCTGCGCGGTCCTCAGGGCACGCTCTACGGCAAGAATTCAACCGGCGGCGCGATCAACTTCATCACCAGAAAGCCGGGTTTCGACACCGAGGCCGACATCAAGGTGGGCGGCGGCAACTATGGCCGCCAGGAAGCCGAGGGCGCGTTCCAGACCGGCCTCATTCCGGACAGGCTCGCGGTGCGCTTTGCCTTCACCTACACCAAGGTCAATGGCTTCATGCAGAACGTGCTGCCCGGGTATCCGGACATGGAAGGGGTCGACCAGTGGGGCGCCCGCCTGTCGCTGCTCTACAAGATCTCCGACGACCTGACCGCGACGCTGCGCATGTCGAAGAGCAAGCAGGACCCGGTGGACTACGCCATCATCGCCGGCAATATCGGCGCGGGGGGTGTCCCCGGCGTCGGCGGACTCGGCTACTACCGCACGCTGAACGGCACCGCGACCGGCGTGCCGCTCACCAACGAGCAGGTCGCCCAGGACTACACGCCGCATCGTGAACAATTCAACGAGGCCGCGGCGCTGACGGTCGAATGGAAGCTCGACCCGGCGCTGGCGCTGACCTCGATCACGTCGTGGGACGAGGGTTCACTGTTCAACCCGGACAACACCGACGGCGCGCCGATCAACGTCTTCAAGATCCCGTACTATGGCGAGACGCGCCAGGTGACCCAGGATCTGCGGCTGACCTCGACGAGCGACGCGCCGTTCCAGTTCATCGCCGGCACGTACTACCAGCACGAGATGATCTACAACTCGACCGAGAACCAGATCTACAACCTCACGTCGGACGACTACACGACCTGCGAAAGTTCGTCGTTCGGCGCGGGGCAGGGCTACTATGCCGGCAGCCTCCTGAATGCCGGCTGCGATTATTACAACTCGTTCATCCAGGTCCGCAACAGCTGGGCGGTATACACCGACGACAGCTACGCGATCAATTCGCTGGTCAAGCTGCGCGCCGGCCTGCGCTATACGCATGAGAACGCGATCCAGAAGAACGCCCTCGACCAGCTGCGCGGCTCGGACCAGGTACCGATCGCGAACATCGGCTTCTTCAGCGAGCAGCCAGGTCCCAATGGCGCGTACTACGGCCCGACGCTGGCGCTGCCCGGCTCGGCCGACTACAGCTCGATCATCGACCAAACCCGCAGCCAGGCACTGCACAACACCGCGCTCACCGGCCATGTGGGTGTCGACATCACGCCGACCCAGGACTCGCTCATCTACTTAAGCTACAGCCGCGGTTTCCGCGCGGGCGCGTTCAACGCGCAGTTCCTGTTCTCGCCGCAGGACTTCACGACCGTCAAGCCCGAGACGGTTGATTCCTACGAGGCCGGCTTCAAGACCGCGTGGCTCGACAAACGGCTGGAGCTGAACGGCGCGGCGTTCCACTACCAGTACAAGAACCAGCAGATCATCGATGTTCGCCCGGACGGCGAGCAGCCGCTCATCAACTTGCCGAAGTCCAAGATCGACGGCGGCGAACTCGAACTCGTCACGCGTCCGGTGCGCAGCGTCACGGTGCGTGGCGGCCTGGGCGTGCTGTACGCCACGGTCCAGAACGGCGCCATCGCGGGCGGCACGATCTCGGTCGACGAACACCAGCTGCCGGAGGCGCCGCACCTGTCCGCGACGCTCGCGACCGACTGGGACGCGTTCAACGTCGGCAGCAGTCATGTGGTCCTGCACCTCGACGGCAACTACGCCTCGAAGCAGTACTTCGAGCTGGTCAACGAGAACCGCATCGCCCAGGATCCCTATGCGTTGCTGAATGCCCGCCTCGCCTGGCATGGCCCGGGCGATAAATGGGAAGTGGGTCTGTGGGACAAGAACATGACCAACCGCTTCTACCTGACCAACGCCTATGACCTACAATCGCTGGGCTTCGACTACGAGCACCGCGGTCTGCCGCGTATGTTCGGCATCGATGCGGGGTACCACTTTTTCTAGCGACCGCGAGAACTGGCGAGACACGTGCATCCCATCAGCATGCCTGCCGCTGCGAGCTTCGAGTCGGGCACCAGCGACCGGCCGCTGCTCTATCGCACCGTCGATGGCGTGCTCAAGGCCGCGGCCGCCGCGGGCCCCGAACGCCCTGCGCTCGTGGTGCCGTATCAGTCGCTGCGGTTCACGTTCGCTGAATTCGATCGAGCGGTGGAGGGGATCGCGCGCGGCATGATCGCCTGTGGCCTCGAGCCCGGCGAGCGCATCGGCATCTGGGCGCCCAATTGTGCCGAGTGGGTGCTCACCCTGTTCGCCGCGGCACGCGCCGGCCTGACGCTCGTCAATCTCAATCCCGCCTACCGAACCATGGAAATGGATTTCGCGCTGCGGCTGGTGGGCTGCCGGGCATTGGTGTTTGCGCCGCGCTTCAAGACCAGCGACTACGCGGGCATGCTGGCGTCGCTGATTCCCGGACTCGAGGCCGCCGCCCCGGGACGACTGGTGTGCGACGCTTTTCCGGAACTTCGGCTGCTCGTCCAACTGGGCAAGGTACCCCTGGCCGGCACGCTCTCATTCGAAGACCTCGCGGCCGCGGGCCACGATCTCGACGAGACGGTGCTGGCGTCCATCGAGAGCCGCGTGGATCCTGACGACGTATTCAACATCCAGTTCACGAGCGGCACCACCGGCACCCCCAAGGGCGCGGCGCTCACGCATTTCAACATCGTCAACAACGGCTTCTTCGTCGGCGAGGGCATGGGTCTCACGGCCGATGACCGCGTGTGCATTCCCGTGCCGCTGTACCATTGCTTCGGCATGGTGCTCGGCGTGCTCGCGGCGATGACGCACGGCGCGGCGAGCATATTGTCCGGCGATGGTTTCGATCCGGTGGCCGTGCTCACGACCGTCGCGAACGAACGTTGCACGGCCCTGCACGGCGTGCCGACCATGTTCATCGCGCAACTCGAACATCCTCGATTCGGCGAATTCGATCTGTCGTCGCTGCGCACGGGCATCATGGCCGGCTCGCCGTGCCCGACCGCGGTGATGCGCCGGGTCATCGCCGAGATGCACATGCCCGAAGTGACCATCTGTTACGGCATGACGGAGACCAGCCCCGTGAGCTTTCAAAGCCGGCCTGACGATACGCTCGAGCGCCGCGTCGGCACCGTCGGCCGCGTGCACCCGCACGTCCAAGTGAAGATCATCGACGCGGAAGGGCGCGTCACGCCGCGCGGCGTCGCCGGCGAGCTGCTGACCCGGGGTTACAGCGTGATGCGCGGCTATTGGAATGACCCCGAGCGCACGCGGGATGTGATCGACGCCGGCGGCTGGATGCACACCGGCGATCTGGCCATCATCGACGAGCATGGCTATTGCAACATCGTCGGTCGCGTGAAGGACATCATCATCCGCGGCGGCGAGAACGTCTCACCGCGGGAAATCGAGGAGTTCCTGTACCTCCATCCGGCGGTGTTCGACGTTGCCGTCGTCGGCGTTCCCGACGTCAAGTACGGCGAAGAAGTCTGTGCGTGTATCCAACTGCGGGCGGGCATGACCGTCAGCGAGGAGGACATCCGCGAGTTCTGCCGCGGCCGGATTGCGCACTACAAGGTGCCTCGCTACGTGCGTTTCATGGACAGCTTTCCGCTCACGATCAGCGGCAAGGTACAGAAATATCTCATGCGCGAGCATATGCGCGCCGAACTCAAGCTCGCCGAACAGGCCCACGCGTGACGCACGACATCCTGGTTCTCGGCGCGGGTCCGGCGGGCAGCGTGGCCGCACGGCGCCTGGCGTCGGCGGGCGCTCGAGTGGCGCTCGTGGGCGGCGCGTCGCGGCCGGGGTGGGAGGGATTGTCGCGGCGCAGCCGCGCCTTGCTGGCCGAAGAGGGTGAACAGTTACCCGCCGGCGTGATCTGCGGGCCGTTGCGGCGGAGCGGCGCGTGGGCCGGCGGCCGTCCGGTGGAGGGTACCGAGTGGTTGGTCGAGCGACAGAGGCTTGCCGAGGCGCTGCGCGCGAACGCGCTCGCGGCCGGCGCCGACTACCGGTCCGATACCGTGACCGGCCTGGTGAAAGATGGCGGGCTCTGGCGGGCGCGCCTGCGCAGCGGTGGGACGCTCGCGGCTCCGCTCGTGATCGAAGCGCGCGGCCGCCGCGGCGCAGAGCGCCGCGGGCCGCTGCTGCTCGCCGTCGGGCAGCAATTCCACGTGCGGCGGGCCGGTGCGCCGGGCGCGCACCTCCAGCCGGGCACGCAAATTCATGCAACCGATGCCGGCTGGTGCTGGTGGGCGGTGCGCGAGCGGGCGCTCTGGGTGCAGATCGTTGCACGACCCCGCACGGGACATCCGGTGGCCTGGCTCGCGGCGGCGGCGGCGCAGATTCCGGCGCTCGCCCGCGTGCTCGACGCTGCCGTCGCCGACGGTGATCCGGTAGCGCGGCCGGCGCACGCGCGCCGCGGGCCGGCGGGGTGTGACCCCACGCGCTGGCGCGTCGGTGATGCGGCCCTCGCGCTCGATCCGCTGTCCGGTCAGGGCGTGTACGAGGCGCTGCGCGGTGCGCGGCTGGTGGCGACGGCGATTGAATCGGTGATGGGCGGCGGGGATGCGCCGCTCGCGCATCGCTTCGTGGCTGAACGGCAAGCGGAGGCCTGGGCAACGGGTGTGCGTCGGGCGGCGGGCTTTTATCGGGAGAACGCCGCGTGCAGCGCGTTCTGGGCCGACACCGCCGCAGCGTATGAGGCGCTGCTGCCGGAGGCCGCGCGCGTCGCGGCCGGCATCGAGCGGCGTCCGGTGCTGTGTGAAGGGCGCATCACCCTGCGTGAGGTCGTCGTCACTGCGGAGCACCCGCGAGGCGTATGGCACGTCGCCGGCGTACCGCTGGTATCGTTGAAGGGATATCTTGAGTCGACGGAACACGCTACGGTTGCCGGCGCGGCCGCGGCGCTCGACCGGCCGCCGACGGCGGTGGCATCGGCGATTCATTGGCTACAACAGACGGGCATGGTGGCGGGGCGACCGGCCAGCATGCTGTCGGGAGGTTGAATTCGTGTCGATCGGTTTCGCGAAGGTTTATCAATCGTTGACTGCCCGATCATTGGCGGCAGCGCTCGTCATCGGACTGGGTTGCCAGACATGGGCTCAGGCCGGCACGGTGCCGGGTCCGGAGCTGGTGCGCACGTATTGCAGCGGCTGTCACCACGAGAATGCCGGTCAATTCGAGCGCATCAGCACCATTCGCAAGACCCCTGAAGGTTGGGTGATGACGCTGTTCCGCATGCGACAGGTGCACGGTCTGCTCCTCGCTGACGGCGTGCGCGAATCCCTGGTGCGCTACCTGGCCGACACGCAAGGCCTGGCGCCCAGCGAAGCGGCGTCCGGCCGCTTCGCGCTCGAACGGCGCCCCAATGCCAAGGATCTCGATGTGGGCCCGGAGATCGGCGTGATGTGCGGGCGCTGTCATTCCCTCGCGCGCGTCGCTTTGCAGCGCCGCGATGAGGGGGAATGGCGAAAATTGGCGAATACCCACGTCGGGCAATGGCCGTCCATCGAATACTCCGCGTCGGGGCGTGACCGCCAGTGGTTTCAGATTGCCACCGGCCCGCTGCCGGGCAAGCTCGCCGCGCTCTACCCCTTCACGACGACGGCGTGGACCGAATGGCAGAAGCGTCCGGCGCGGGACTTGAGCGGTGCCTGGGTGGTCGTCGGCCGCGTGCCGGGCGGCAAGGATTTCTACGGCACGGCGCGCATCGAGCGCGACAGTGGCGGCGACTACAAGGCGCATTATCGATTGACGGACGTCGACGGCATCGCCTTCGACGGCGATTCGAAGGCCGTCGTTTACACCGGCTACGAATGGCGCGGCAGCGCGGATGTGGGTGATCGCGCTGTGCGCGAAGTGTATGCAGTCGCCGCAGACGGCAACCGCATCGAAGGCCGGTGGTTCGATCCGGAGCATGCCGAGGAGGGCGGCGATTGGGTGGCCGTTCGCGAGGACGGCGCAGCGCGGATACTGGCGGTGCTGCCGCGCGCCCTGCGCACCGGAACCACCGCCAACGTGACCGTCGTCGGCACCGGGCTCGGCCTTGGGGTTGGCGCGAAGCCGGGCCTCGTATCCTTCGGCGCGGGCACGGTGGCGTCGAATGTCCAAGGCGACGCCCATACGATTCATGCGCAGGTCAAGGTCGCGGCCGAGGCGCCGCCCGGACTGCGCGCGGTGTCAGGGGGCGGCGCGGTGTCGGGGGACGGCGCTTCCGGCGCCGACGGCCAATTTGCCGTTTACCGCCAGATCGACCAGCTCGACGTCGTGCCCGCCTATGCCATTGCGCGCCTCGGCGGCGGCCGGCTGGCGCCCGTATCGGCGCAGTTCGAGGCCATCGCTGCCACCCGGCTGCCGAACGGCGAGTTGCTCGCGCTCGGCCCGGTGACGGCCGATTGGTCTTCGGCGCCATTCGATGCCGAGGCGAAGCGCACCGAGGATGAAAAATTCGCCGGGCATTTCGACAAGCGCGGCCGCTTCCTGCCGGGTGGTGCGGGGCCGAACGCTCAGCGTGAATACTCGGGCGACAATGTCGGCAACCTCGCCGTGATTGCGCAGGCGCGGGACGGCGATCATGCCGTCGAAGGCCGCGGCCACCTCATCGTGACCGTGCAGCGCTGGAACACACCACCGATTTACTGAGCGCACATGCACACGGCCACCGCACGACTCGAATGGAACTCCTGGAACGGACATCTGGTCCGCTCCGATGAGGATGCGTACCTGCTGCACGTGCCGACGACGGCCGTGTTCGGCGTCGACGCGCTCGGCCTCGCGGTCATCGGGCACTGCCGGGAGGCCGGCGGCCGCAGCGTCGAGGAGTTGGTTGCCCTGCTCGCCGATCGCTATCCGCCCGCCCGGGTGCGCGCGTTCGCCGCCGAACTGCAGACGCTCGGCATGCTCCAGCCGTCGGGCAGCTTGCGGCCGATCAATCCCCGCAGCGTCAAGGTGAATGCCTATCCGCTCAGCACCCTGGTGCTGAACGTGAACACCGGCTGCAACCTGTCCTGTACGTACTGCTACAAGGAGGATCTGGCGAAGCCGGCAGCCGGCCGCAAAATGGACTTCGCCACGGCGGCGCGCAGCGTCGACTTGCTGCTCGAAGCCGGTGCCGCGCGCGAGCGCATCAACATCGTGTTCTTCGGCGGCGAGCCGCTCACCAATGTCGCCTTGATCAAGCAGGTCGTGGATTATGCCGAGAGCGCGGCAGTGCGCACCGGCAAGAGCATGGATTTCTCGATGACCACCAACGCGACGCTGTTGACGCCGGCGCTGATCGATTATTTCGATGCGCACCGCTTCGGCATATCGGTGTCCATGGACGGCCCTAAGATCATCCACGACCGTCACCGCAAGAGCGTCGGCGGCCGCGGCACCTACGAGGTGGTGGCGCGCAAGGTGCGGCTGCTGCTCGAGCGCTATCGCTCGCGGCCGGTGGGCGCGCGCGTCACGCTGGGCGGCGGCACGACGGAAGTGGAGGCCATCCACGCGCATCTGCGCGGCGAGATCGGCTTCCATGAGGTCGGTTACGCGCCCGTGACCGCCGCGGCCGAGGCGGGTCACGCGCTCAGCGACGCCGAACTGGCCGAGGTGCAGCGCGCCTTCGAACGCCTGGGAGAGGACTATCGCCAGGCAGCGCTGCGCGGCGCCAACAACGGCTTCTCCAACATGCACCAGCTGATGACCGATCTGCACCAGGGTCGCCGCAAATCGCTGCCGTGCGGCGCCGGCGTCGGGCTGCTTGCCGTCGACGGTGAAGGCGACCTCAACCTGTGCCATCGCTTCACGGGTTCCGAACTGCCGACATTCGGCAACGTCGCCACCGGAATCGACGGCGCGCGTCTCGGCGCTTTCATCGACAAAGCCATCGACCGCGAGGGCACCCATTGCGAAACCTGCCGCATCCGCAATCTGTGCGCGGGCGGCTGCTACCATGAATCGTATGCACGCTTCGGCGACCCCCACCACCGCACCTACCATTACTGCGACCTGCTGCGGCACTGGGTGGACTTCGGCGTGCGCGTCTACGCCGACATCCAGCGTCACAATCCGAATTTTTTCACCCGTCACCTCGAGCCGAGGAGTGCGATCGCATGAGCGAATTGAAACCCACCAACCATAAAGCGGATCTGTTGCTGGAGGCGGTGGCCGAAGGCCACGTGGCCGAGGTGCTGGCGATGGAGAACGTCGCCGGCTGCGCGACCACCTTCGATCCCGGCTGGGAGGTCGATCCGTTCGGCGGCGTCGCGTCGCTGTGCCAGCCCATGGAGGCGGATTTGTATGGTTGCTCCGATCCGTGCTGGTGGCCCGCGCAAGTCCCGGACACGATGAGCACGTATCCGAACTGGGATGCGGGCAAGCCCTCGGCGGCGGGCGACTGGCGCGACCTCGATAGCGTATTTCCCAAGAAATGAGCGGGAGAGTGAGCATGTTATCGGCAAGGATCGGCGGCGCCTGGGCGACCTGTGCGGCGCTCGCGGTTTTTTCATTCGCGACCTCGCGTGCAGCGGCCGGCGATCTGATCGTCACCGGCGCCAAACCGGACCGGTTGTTCATCATCGACGCGCCGACCCGTTCGGTGCGCAGCGAAATCCACATTCCGGGTGCGAATGGCATGGTCTCGGTGATTCTGATTTCGCCGGATCAGAAGCTGGCCTATGTGCTCGTCGATCGCATGGAGCGGGTGGTCGGCATCGACCTGGCGACGGGAGCTGAGTTTTTTCGCGCCGATTTGTCGACGCCCGACGAGCGGATCAAGAGTTTCTTCTCGCTCGCGCTCACTCCGGACGGCAAGGAACTCATCGTGTACGAGCTGCCGACGAAGCTCTTGTCGAGCGAGTATGTGATCGAGGAGCCGCGTTTCGCGGTGTTTCGCACCGACGCCGGAATGCTCGCGAAGCCGGTCCGCAGCTTTCCGGCGCCGCGGCGCGTGCACATGCTGCTGATGCGGCCGAGCGGCCAGAGCTTCTACGCCGTCGGTTTCGATCTGTACGAGTATGATGTGAAGAGCGGCAAGCTGCTCGGCACCCGCGGCATCCAGAAATGGGCGCTGGCGGATCACTCCCAGCCCGACCTGCTGGCGTTCTGGCCGGTGACGGAGCCGAGCGGCGTGTGGACCAGCCCCGTCTATTCGGAGCTGAAGAAGGGCTCTGAAAGCGTACCGATGACCGCGCTGATGTCGCTCGACGTTAAATCCGGTGCACTTAGCTTTGCGGACTTCGAACCGCTGTCGGCGCTGATTTTCTCGACCGTGCTGAGTCCCGACCGCACGCATGCCTACGGCGTGTACACGAGCCTCTCGAGCATCGACGTCGCGGGCCACCGCCTCGAGAAGCGGGTGCCGCTCGATCACACCTTCTACGACATCAACTTGTCGTCCGACGGACGAGAAATCTTCATCGGCGGGACGGAATGCGACGTGGGTTTCTACGACGCGAAGACTCTCGACAAAAAGGCGATTCTGAAACTCCCGGGATGTGCCGATCAGTCGGTCTCCACGCTGCGTGTCATCCACGGCCGGTAATCGCCCCGGAATCTGCCGGCTGCTGTGGCCGCATCTGAAGCCGCAGCGGGGCATGCTCGCGCTCGCGCTGCTGCTCGCATTGCTGATCGCGGCGCTGTCGGCGGCACAGCCGCTGCTCACGCGGGTGGTCATCGATCAAGGTCTCATCGGGCGTCAATTTCCGCGCCTGGTGGGCGCATGCCTCGGCATGCTGGCGCTCGCGCTGACCGGCTTCGTGCTGGGGGGCGTGCATCGCGCCATCTATGTACGGGCCTCGGGGCGGACCCTCTTCTCGCTGCGGGGCGCGGTGTATTCGCATCTCCTGCGCGTCTCGCCGAGGCGCCTGGCACGCGTGCCGGTGGGCGACTTGGTGAGCCGTCTCGACGGCGATATCGCCGAAGTGCAGCGCTTCGGCACCGACGCGGCAGCCACCTTCATCAGCAGCGTGCTGTCGCTCGCCGCCGTGGGCGCGGTCATGCTCGGTCTGTCCTGGCGGCTGGCGCTCCTCGTCGCCGCCCTGTTGCCGCTGCAGCTCTTGGTGCGTCACTTCGCAAGACCGCGCATCGAGGCGAGCACGCGAGCGCTGCGCGAGGCGGCCGGAACCTTGAGCGGATTCCTGGTCGAGACGCTGTCGGGCGCACGCCACGTGCAGGCGGCAGCGGCCGAGCCGCTCGAGGGTCGCCGGCTGGCTGCGCTCGGCGACGTCTACTTGGGCCGCGTCCTGCGGCAGCAATGGGTGACCTATGCGACGGGCTCGTTCGCGGGCATTTTGGGACACGCCGCGACCGCGGCGACGTTCGTGCTCGGGGGTTGGTACGTGCTGACCGGTCGCCTGAGCGTCGGTACGCTGGTGGCGTTCATCGCCTACCTGGGTCGAAGTTCGGGTTCGGCTGCTTCGATCGCTTCTTTGTACACCGGATACCATCGCGCGCGCGTCAGCCTCGAGCGCGTCGACGAGTTGCTCGAATTGCCCGTCGTGAGCGAGTCGCCGCACGCCGTGCCGATACCCGTCGACGCGCGCGGCGCGCTCAAGTTCGACGCAGTGAGCGTCGTCGCCGACAGCGGTAGGCCGGTGCTGGATGCGGTGAGCATCGACATTCCGGCCGGCAGCAAAGTCGTGCTGCGCGGCGCCTCCGGCGCCGGCAAGTCGACGCTGGCCGATCTGCTGCGGCGCTTCCTCGAGCCGGACTCGGGACGCATCTTGCTCGACGGTGTGCCGCTCGATGAGTTCGTGCTGGCGGATCTGCGCCGGCGCGTCGTGGTGGTCGAGCATTCGCCGGTGCTGTTCAAGGGATCCATTCTGGATAATCTGCGCTACGGGCACTCGGAAGTGGACGAGGCGACCGCGATCGCGGCGGCGCGCCAGGGGCGTGTGGATGAATTCGTCGGCGCCTTGCCGCTGGGTTATGCCACGCTGGTGGGCGAAGGCGGCGCCGGCCTCTCGACCGGCCAGCGGCAGCGTATCGCCATCGCACGCGCCGCGCTCGCCCGGCCGTTGATCGTGATCTTGGACGAGGCGACCAGCGGTCTGGACGCGGAGTCCGCTCGTGCCGTGCATCGATCGCTCGACGCAACGTTTCCGGAGCGCACGCGGCTGGTGATCACTCACCGCGCCGGGGACATCGAGCGGTCGGACCTGTGTTGGCGGCTCGAAGCCGGCAGGTTGAGCCCCGCGCTCCTGGTCGGCAGCTGATGCGGCGGATCGGAATCGCATGAAGTGGCGCGTCGCCCTCATCGATAGCTGCGGCGGTCGGCCGGAAGCCGTGGATGCCGCGGCGTTCATCACGGAACCGGGCCGCATCGAATGCCGGCAGGCCGGGGTGGATCCCACCGGTCATGGATCACGCATCGCCGAGGTCCTCACCCGCGGCCGGTCGGTGGAGTTGCTGCTCGGGCAAGTTTTCACCACCGCGGGACCGACCAGCGGCGCCGCGGTGGCCGCGGCCATCGATTGGGCAATCGCACGCCGCGCCGATCTCATCCACCTGAGTCTCGGACTCGCCGGCAACCGCGCCGTGCTTGCGGCGGCGGTCGGACGCGCGATCGATGCCGACTGCATTCTCGTCGCGGCCGCACCGGCGCGCGGCGCCGTGGTGTACCCCGCGGCCTATGCGGGCGTCATCCGCGCCACGGGCGATGCGCGCTGCGCTCCCGACGAGCTGTCATGCTTGGCACCGGGGTTGTTCGGTGCCTGCCCACGGTTCGAGCCCGCGGGCCAACTTGGGGCCGGCAGCGCCAGGGTCGGCGGCGCCAGTGTCGGCGCCGCGTGGGTGACACGCGCCATCGTGGAGGGACCCCTGCGCGCCACGAGCCGTGAGGTCGTCGCTGCTCTGACCGCGCGTGCGAAATTCGTCGGGCCGGAGCGCAAGACCTCGGCGGCGTGGAATCCGTGACCGTGCCCGTGAGCGCGTCCTCGAGCGGCGACGTCATCATTCAGCGGTTGATGACCGTTACCGAGCCGCAACTGCGGGGACTTGCCGAGGTCTTGATCGATTGCGTCGACGGTGGAGCGTCGGTGAGCTTCATGCATCCCCTGCCGGCGGCGAAAGCGCTGGGTTTCTGGCGGCGGGTGGCCGACGGCGTGGCGCAAGGCGAGCGTGCGCTGCTGGTGGCCGAGGATGGCAGCGGAGTCATCGGCACGGTGCAGTTGATCTTCGATCAGCCCGAGAACCAGCCGCACCGCGCCGATCTGTCGAAAATGCTCGTGCACCGCCGCGCGCGGCGCCGCGGCGTGGGGGAAGCGTTGCTGCGAGCCGCGGAGAATGTCGGACGAGAGTGCGGCAAATCGTTGTTGGTGCTCGACACGGCGAGCGGCGATGCCGAACGGCTGTATGCCAAGTTGGGTTGGCAACGCTGTGGAGTGATTCCCGGGTACGCGCTCTTACCGCACGGCGGGTTGTGCGATACCACCTATTTCTACCGGACGCTGTCCGCCTAGCCCAAGCGGCACATGGTTTTCGTGCCTGCCTGGCGCGCACGGAACGTACGGGTATGTACGGATTGTCGAGCGGCGCCTCGATCCGGCAGCATGGCAACCTGTACCGCGATCGCTGTGCGCCAAGCGGCGCCCACGGTGACCGATGCGAATTCCCCACACCGATTCTCGAGAAGACAAGAAAAATACCGGCTACCTGGCGCTCGGTGCGCTCGGCATCGTGTTCGGCGATATCGGAACCAGCCCCATCTACGCGGTTCAGGCCTGTTTCTCGCACGGGCTACGGCCCGAACCGGCCAACGTGCTCGGCGTCATCTCCCTCATTCTATGGGGCCTGACCGTGGTCGTGTCGCTCAAATATGCATTGCTCGTGATGCGCGCCGACAATCATGGCGAAGGCGGCGTGTTTTCGCTGCTGGCCCTGGCGCTGAGAGCGGCACGCCGAACCGCTGAACCAGACATCGGCCATGTTCAGCCGGCGAGCGATGCAGCGAGCCGCGGCATCGTCTGGCCTCTGATGCTCATCGGCATGTTCGGCGCGGCCCTGTTTTTCGGCGACAGCATGATCACGCCGGCGATTTCGGTATTGAGCGCCGTCGAAGGCCTGAACGTCGTGAGCCCGCGCTTGCATGAGCTGGTCCTGCCGATCGCGATCACGATTCTCGTGACGCTGTTCATCCTGCAGCGCTTCGGCAGTCAGAGAATCGGCAATAGCTTTGGGCCCATCATGGTCGGGTGGTTCGTCTGTTTGGGGATTTTGGGACTGTCTTCGATCCGAGGGGCGCCCGTCATTCTGCGTGCCTTGAATCCGCTCTACGCAGTGCATCTGATCGCCGCTCACGGTTGGTCGTCCTTCGCCATTCTGGGTGCTGCGCTCCTCGCATTCACCGGCGGCGAGGCGCTGTATGCGGACATGGGCCACTTCGGACTCAAATCCATTCGAGTCGCTTGGTATGGCCTGGTCATGCCCGCGCTGGCGCTCAACTACCTCGGCCAGGGAGCGCTGATCCTCGCGACGCCGTCGGCCGCCGCCGATCCTTTGTATCTGATGGTGCCGAAGGCGTTGGCCCTGCCGATGGTGGTGTTGGCGTCGGCGGCTTCCGTGATCGCTTCGCAGGCGGTCATTTCCGGATTCTTTTCGATAGTCCGGGAGGCCATGCAGATGGATTACCTGCCGCGCTTTTCGGTGGTCCATACGTCGGCGCTCGAGCGGGGGCAGGTGTATGTACCCAAGGTCAATTTATTTCTGTGTTTGAGTGTGGTGATTCTCGTCCTGCTGTTTCGCTCATCCGATGCACTGGGGGGCGCTTATGGATTCGCCGTCGCGGGAGCGATGCTGGTCGACACGCTGCTGGCATCCTATGTGGTGCGGCACGCCTGGGGTTGGTCCGGATTCGTGGCCGCGTGCCTATTCATTCCTCTGTTGACGTTCGACCTGACTTTCTTCACCGGTGCGGTGGGCAAGATCCCGGAGGGTGGATGGCTGCCGTTGAGCGTCGGCATCCTCATACTCATCGTTTTCGTTACCTGGAAACAGGGCCGCGCCATCGTGCACGACCTCAGTCAAATCAGGCATCAACGGCTGGAGACATTAGTCGCCGGGATTACCCCGCAGTGGCCCGCCCGGGCGCCGGGCACATCCGTCTATCTCGTGCCGACCCTGGGTGCCGTGCCGCCGGCGCTGGCCAGCGCGCTCAACCGATATCAAACGTTGCCCCAGGATGTGATCATCTTAAAAATTGTCAAGGAAGACGCGCCGAAAATCGAGGCGCAGCACAAGGCCACCATCCATTCGTTCGGCGTGGGGCTTTGGCAGGTCGTGCTGCACTATGGATTCATGGAGCGCGTGAATGTAGCCGATGACCTGCGCACGCAGGGCAGGCATCTGCCCGGAGTCGATCTGGATAAGCTCACGTTCTTCGTCGGGCGCAGCATCTTCGTCCCGGGGCCTCACACGCTGAGGCCGCACTGGCGCAAGAAATTATTCCTGTGGCTGGCCAACAATGTCGAAGAGGAGTTCGATTACTCGCGCATGCCGTCCGAGCAGCTCATTCAAATCGGCTCGCAGGTGGAGGTGTAGGCCGGTGATCCGGGACACGCCGCCATGACCTCGAGCAAGTCGCCGGCCGGCATGGGCCGGGCAAACAAGTAACCCTGGCCGCAGCGGCATCCCATGCTCTGCAGCATCGCGAGCACCTGCCGCTCTTCGATACCCTCGGCGACGCTGATCATGCCGAGATTCTCGATCACATTGATGGTGGCGTGCGCGACGGCCAGCACATGCGGATCGCGCCCGATGTTGGTGAGGAAGGTCTTATCGATCTTGATGCTATGGAACGGGTAGTCGCGCAGGCACGATAGCGAAGACGTACCGGTGCCGAAGTCGTCCATCGCCAGCCGCACACCCATGTCGCGCAGGCTCAATATCAGGTCGCGTGCGCCTATGGGATCCTTCATGACCTCGCGTTCGGTGATCTCGAGCTGCAGAGCCTCGGCGGGCATACGCGCGGCCGCCAGCGCCGCGCGCACCGTGTGCAGCAGTTCAGCGCCCAAGGCGATCTGGACTCGCGACAGATTCACGCTCACCGTTGCGGGCGCCATCCCCGGGCTCTCTTGCTGCCAGCGTGCCCATTGCAGGCACGATTCGCGCAGCACCCATTCGCCGATCGGCACGATCAGCGCCGTCTCTTCGGCGATGGGGATGAATTCATTGGGGGATACGGCGCCGAGCTGCGGATGATTCCAACGCAGCAAGGCTTCCACCGACAGCATGCGGCCGCTGTTCAGATCGACGATGGGTTGATAGAGCAGCGTGAGCTCGCGGCGCTGCAACGACAGCCGCAAGGCGACTTCGATGGTCAAGCGCCGCGCGAGCCGGTCGTGCATGGTTTGATCGAAGATCACCGTCGAACCTATGCCCGCGCGCTTGGCCTCGGACAGGGCAATAGCGGCGTTGCGAATCAGCTCATGCGGACCGGCGGCCGGGTGGTCGCCCATCGCAATGCCGATGCTGATGCTGGACTGCAACTCCTCGCCTTTGATCGGGTACGGGGCTGAGAGCATCGACCGCAGGCGATCGGCCATGGCGCCCGCCTCGATGACGCCATCGATGCCGCACGCCACATAGACGAATTGATCGGCACCGAAGCGAGCGACCAGCGAGCCTGCAGCGCGCTTCTTGTCGGCGGCTTTCGGCAGCGCGTTGCGCAGCCGCCGGCCCAAGCCGATGAGCATTTCATCGCCGGCGTCATGACCCAGCGCGTCGTTGACGAGCTTGAACCGGGCCAAGTCCAGAAACAGCAGCGCGAAGCGAAAGTCGGGCGCCGCGCGGCTGCGCTCGGCCAGTACCTGCAGCCGCTGTATCAGCACCATGCGGTTGGGAAGTCCGGTGAGCTGATCCACTTCGGCACAATGGCGCAGCATGGCTTGCGCGAGATTTGTCGCGACCTCGGCGCGCTTGCATTCCGTGATGTTGAGGTGCCTGACCAAGACTTGCCGCGTCATGCCGCGCAGCCGGATCACCGTCATGCGGTACCAGCGCAGCTCATTCGGGGAGTGGCGCGGGAACTCGAGATGAAATTCCGGCTGCGTGCCCGCGATCACCGCGCGAATGCCGTCCGCGGCAAGCGGTCCTTCGGCGCCGTCGGGGCTGGCGCCTGCGCGCGCGCAGATGCTGAGGTAATTCAGGCCGATGGGCGATGGCGCGGTTTGCGCGTAGTCATTGAGGAAAGCGAATTGCCGCCACGCTTCATTCACGTTGCGGATGACCCCCTGTTGATCGAGCACCGCGATGGGGTCGGATAGGGAATCGAAGACCGACAGACCGATTGATTCGCTCACGCGATACCTATCGGCTAGGCTCGGGCTTGCTTTACCTGAAACGGCTACGCGGGATTTCACCTACGGCGAAGCGGCCGACCCGCGGACGGCGTAGGCCGCGGCGGGCAGCAGCATCGCGGTGGTGGCGAGCACAACGTCCCGGAGGAGTTCGACCACTCGCGCATGCCATCCGAGCAACTCGTGCAAATAGGCCCCCTAGTCGAGGTGGAGATCGCCGGTACCGCGGTGCTGCTGAGCACGGCGGTACCGGCGCTGGCATTGCCTCATCAATAGGCGAGGGACGTGACGATGGAGGTGGGCTGCGTTCCTGACGGCACGGTCGCCGGGCTGAGCGCTGCGACCCCACCGGCCCCGTTGACGGAGAATTGCGAAATGGTCGTGCCGGTGTAAGACGGGTTCCCGCGATCCGCTACGTACGCATAATTTCCCAACTGGTCGAACGCGAGGGCCCAGGGGCCGTTCGTCGACGCCAATGCCAGGTCGCTGGTATAGCAAAGTTGGCCCGCCGACGCTGTCCCGTTCGTGCACGTCCCGCCGCCGCTGTAGACGTTCAATTGGACGACGGTGGTCGTCCCCCAATTCGTGGCATATATGGAGCCCGCGGAGTCGCCCGCCGTGCCGAGCGTGAGCGACGTGGCGTCCTGGGAGTAAGATGCGGGGCTCAGCGCCGTGAGCGCGCCGCCGCCTCCGATCTGGTATTCGCCAATCGTACCGTTACCCAATTCCGAGACGTAGAGATACGTGCCCGTCGGATCGCTGACGATGGCCACGGGATTGGCGTTCACGGACAATGTGACTGTGCTCGTCGCGGTGGTGCTGAGCGCGCCCGCGGTGATGCTGTAGACAGCGATCGTGGCAGCAATGGTGCCATTGCCTGCAGTGCCCACATACGCGACGGTTCCGGCCGCATTGACGTAGACCGTTTGGGGTCCGGTGCCCGCGCCCACGCCCACGGTCACGGTGGCGGGGGTCAGGGGCTGCAGAGCACCGCCCGCTCCGATGGAGTACTGCGAGACCGTGCCATCCGTGTAATTCGGGACGTACACGTAGTTGCCCTTGACGGTGATGCCGTTCGGGCCATTTCCCGCACCCACGGTGGCGGTGCCCATGGGCGACAGGGCGCCGCCGGTGCCGATGGTGTACTGCCAAACATTGGCAGAACCGTAATTCGCCACGTAGGCATAGTGACCCGTCGGGTCGACGGCGATGGCGTAGGGATTGGTTCCGGCGGGCACGGTGGCCGGGCTCATCGGACTGAGGGTACCGTTCGCCTCGATGGCGTACTGCGATACGGTGCCGGAGGCGTCGTCGTTGACCGCGTAGGCATATTGCGTGGCGGCCGTCACGGTCAACGTTTGCGCCGGGGACACGATGCCGGTGGTGGGGTCGGTCGCGGTAATGGCGGTGGTTCCGACCGCCAAGCCGGTCGCCAGACCGTTCGTCCCGCTCGCATTGCTGATGGTGGCCGTCGTGAGGGTGCCGGAGGCCCACGTGACCGTCGTGGTAATGGTCGACTGCGTGCCGTCGCTCTTGGTCCCGGTAGCGACGAACTGCTGCGTGCCGGAGACGAGGATGCTGGGGTTGGCCGGCGTGACGGCGATGGACGTCAGCACCGCCGGCGTCACAGTCAGCGTAACCGCGGGGGACACGACGCCCGTCACGGGGTCGGTCGCGGTAATGGCTGTGGTCCCGACCGCCAATCCAGTTGCCAAGCCCTGCGATCCGCCGGCGTTGCTGATGGTGGCCGTCGTCGTGGTGCCGGAGGCCCAGGTCACCGACGTGGTGATGATCTGTTGCGTACCGTTGTTGTAGGTACCGGTGGCGACGAATTGCTGTGGGTCACCGGGACCCACGCCGATGCTGGGGTTGCCCGGCGTCACGGCGATGGAGATCAGCGTCACCGGCGCCACTGTCAAGGTGACCGCGGGGGAGGTGACGGTTCCCAAGCTCGCGGTAATGGCCGTCGTCCCGTCGCCCACGCCGGACGCCAAGCCTTGGGTCCCGGTCGCGTTGCTGATGGTGGCCGTCGTGAGGGTGCCGGAGGCCCACGTCACCGCCGTCGTGATGACGGGCGTCGTGCCGTCGGTATACGTACCGGTGGCGACGAACTGCTGGGTGGTGCCGACCGCGATGTTGGGGTTAGCCGGCGTGACAGCGATGGACAGCAGCGTTGCCGGCGTCACGGTCAACGTCACCTTCGGGGAGACGATGCCGCCCAGAGTCGCCGTCATGGATGTGGTTCCGGGGGCCACGGAGGTGGCAAGACCCGTGTCGCTGATCGTGGCGGTCGCGGGCGTCGAGGACGCCCAGGTCACGCTGGTCGAGAGATTCTGGGTCGACATGTCGGTGTAGGTGCCCATGGCGACGAACTGCTGCGTCATGCCCTTCGCGATGGTGGGATTCGCCGGGGTGACGCCGATGGAAACCAGCGCCGCCGGCGTCACGGTCAAGGTGACCGCCGGGGAGACGACGCTTCCCAGGGTCGCGGTAACGGAAGTCGTGCCCGGCGCCACGGCGGTCGCCAATCCTTGCGTCCCGGTCGCCATGCTGATGGTGGCGGTCGCCGTGCTGGAGGACGTCCACGTCACGTCGGCTGTGATGGTGTGGACCGAATTGTCGGTGTAGGTACCCATCGCGACGAACTGCAGCGTGGTGCCTTTGGCGAGAGTGGGCTTCGCGGGCGTGACGCCGATGGATACCAGGGCTGCGGCGGTCACCGTCAGGCTAGTGGTTCCGGACACGCCGCTCGAGGTTGCTGTGATGGTGGCCGAGCCCGCCGCAAGCGCGGTGGCGACTCCCGTGCTGGCAACGGTCGCTACGCTCGTTGACGATGAACTCCAGGTCACCGACGAGGTGATGTTTTGCGTCGACCCGTCGCTGTACTTACCGATGGCCGTGAGCGAAGAGGTCAATCCCGCCGCCAGGCTGGACGCCGACGCAGTGACCGCAATGGACGAGAGAGTGGGTGCTGGGTCAGCTCCGCTCCCGCCCCCGCCGCACCCCGCGACGAACGCGGTGAGTCCCAGCACCAGCGCGGCCGCCATCGATTTGAATCCCGGCATTGATTTGGGCGAGCAGCGAGCGGCGAAATTACGAATCATGCGGCACTTCCAGGGTGATCGTGATTGTTGATGTTCGGTGGGCATCGGTTGATTCTTAACGTCCAGGAGTCATGCCGCAAGCCTTCGCGCCGCCTATCAGTCGAGACTGCGAACCCATGCTCGACAGCGGTCGAGATATGTTCATGAGTCATTGCCAGCCAAATTATTCCGCGCGAGCTAATTGAGCCTTTATGCGAACCTGCATCGGTCAGCGTACCTATGAATATCGGAGCAAATCGTGACGGGAGTCTCACTGCGACGGCTCTTAAGGGTGCGCACAGCACATTGCCGCCAACTGCAATGAGGACGGCGTGCCGGACGCTTCGAGTTGGATGAGCTGGTCGAGTTGCATGAGTTGGTCGAGTTGGATGAGCTGGTCGAGGTGGA
>Ga0209415_10002051_pt1 | contig 38169 bp, 35 predicted proteins | sample PeaSoiSIISIP2007_FD_187696 | JGI IMG/M metagenome (GOLD analysis project Ga0209415, IMG submission 187696) | Peat soil microbial communities from Weissenstadt, Germany - SII-SIP-2007 (SPAdes) (version 2) | ecosystem: Environmental > Terrestrial > Soil > Wetlands > Peat | place: Germany...
CCGGCTCCGCCGCGGCCGCTCTCGCGCGCGGCGCCCTGCGCGGCCGCGCCGCCGTCGCGATCGGCGCGACGACCGCGGCCGAGCTGCGCGCGCGCGGCGTGAGGCCGGCCGCCGTCGCCGCGGCGCCCGACGCGGACTCCTTCGCGGACGCCGTCGCGCGCGCGCTGAGGAGGCCGCGATGACGCGCCGCGCGTGGCTCGAAGAGACCCTGCGCCGCGCGGGGGCCGTCCTCTCGCGGAATTTCGGGAAGGTCGGCTGGCGCGAGAAGCGGCGCGCCGATTTGGTCACGGCGGCAGACCTCGAGAGCCAGCGCCTGATCCTCGCCGCGCTCCGCCGCGAATTCCCGGCCGACGACTTCAAGGCCGAGGAGGACGCGGCGCGCCTGACCGGCGCCGAGAGGCTTTGGCTGATCGACCCGCTCGACGGCACGGCGAACTACGCGCACGGCTACCCGGTGTCGTGCGTGTCGATCGGCCTTCTGCGCCGCGGCCGCCCCGAGCTCGGCGGCGTGTACGACCCGTTCCGCGACGAGCTCTTTCTTGCCGAAAGGTCCTTGGGGACGACGCTGAACGGCCGCCGCGTCCGGGTCAGCGCCGCGCGCCGCGTCGCCGAGAGCCTGCTGATCACCGGCTTCGCCTACGACCGCGCCGAGCGCCCCGACTTCTACCTCGCCCGCTTCAAGGCCTTCCTGACCCGCTGCCACGACGTGCGCCGCTCGGGCTCGGCCGCGCTCGACCTGGCCTGGATCGCCGCGGGCCGCGCCGACGGCTTCTGGGAGTTCTCGCTGAACCCCTGGGACGTCGCCGCCGGCTGGCTCCTCGTCGAGGAGGCCGGCGGCCGCGTCACCGATTTCGACGGGCGCGCGTGGCGCGATCCGATGACGCTCGGCGCGCGCACGCTCGCGACGAACGGGCGCGTGCACGCGGAGATGCTGCGCGTGCTGCGGGGGGTGAACCGATGAACGACGTCCTGATCCTGGCCGGGGCGCGCACGCCGTTCGCGGCGTGGTCGCACGGCAAGAACGGCGCGGGCGCGCCCGGCGGCGCGCTCAAGGACCTCGACCCGTTCGATCTCGGCGCGGCGGCGCTCAAGGGCGCCCTGCCGCGCGCGGGCGCGGCCCCGGGCGACCTCGGCTTCGTCGCGTTCGGCAACATGTACCAGTCCGGCCCGCACGGCTGCTACGGCGCGCGCTACGTCACCCACCGCGCGGGCTGCCCGCCGGAGGTCCCCGGCGCCGCCGTGAACCTCGCCTGCGGCACGGGCCTGCTCGCGCTCAAGACCGCCGCGGAGGCCATCGAGCGCGGAGACGCGCGCATCGCCGCCGCCGTCGGCGCCGACGCGCCCAGCCGCCTGCGCCGCGACGTGTTCGTCCCGTCCTTCGTCGACGTCTCCTGCGGCAAGCACATCGCGAAGACCGCCGAGGAGCGCGCGGGCGAGAAGGCGCTGAGCCGCGAGGTCGTCGACGGCTGGGCCTACCGCTCGCACTACAAGGCGCGCGAGGCCGCCGCGCTGATCGCCGCCGAGATCGTCCCGGTCGCCGGGCTCGCGGCCGACGACGCGGTGCTCGCGGCCCCCACGCCCGAGTTCTTCGCCGCCGCGCGGCCGCTCTTCGACGACGGCTCCACGCTGATGACGCACGCGAACGTGCACGCCGTCGTCGACGGCGGCGCCGCGCTGATCCTCGCCGCGCCGAAAGCGGCGGCCGGCCGCGCGCTCGGGCGCCTCGTCTCGACGTCGCTCGTCGGCGTGCCGCCGGAGCGCATGGCCTACGCGGCCGTGCCCGCCGTCTGTCAAGCCCTCGAGCGCGCGCGCTGGCGCATCAAGGACGTGGACCTGTGGGAGATCAACGAGACCTTCGCGGCCCAGGTCCTGCTCGACGGGGCGGAGCTCGGCCTCGCGGAGGAGATCATCAACGTCCGCGGCGGGGCGATCGCGCTCGGCCATCCGTTCGGCGCGACCGGGCTGCGCCTCGTGCACGCGCTGCTGCTCGAGCTGCGCCGGCGCGGGCAGCGCCGCGGCTGCGCGGCGATCAGCGTCGGCGGCGGGCTCGGGATCGCGGCCTGCGTCGAGGCGCTGTAGCGCGGGAGCCTAGACCGGCCAGACGGGGCCGCGGCGCGGGCGCGTCTCGACGAGCGTGTCGTCGGGATTGAATTCTTCCGCCGGCGGCTCGGCCGGAGCCGGGGCCGCTTCCGCGGCCGGAGCGGGAGCGGCGGGAGCCGGGGGCGGCGCCGGCGCGGCGGCCGGCGCGGGCTTCGCTCGCGGCGCGATGACGACGGTCGCCTCGGGATCCTCGGCGGCCGCGGCGAGCGCCGGGGAAACGGGGAGCGGCGCCGTCTCGGCGGTGTCGTCGGGACTCCGCCCGTTCGTGGCGGAGGGCGCCGCGGCGGCGGGCGGCAGCGGCTCGACCGACGCGGTCGTCTCGGCGACCGCCGGCTGCGGCGCCGGCTCGGGCGCGGGCGCGGGCGTCGGCTCCAGCGTCATCTCCATCTCCGGCGGCGGCAGCTTCGACTGCGCCGGAGGCGGCGCCGGCGCGGGCGGCGCCTCCGCGCGCGGCGGAGGCGCGACGGCCTCCGGCGCGGCCGCGGGAGCGGGAGCGGGAGCGGCGCCCGCCGGGAAAGCGGCGTCGACCGCCGCGCCGAGCTCGCGATGCATCTTGTCGGAGAAATCGTAGCTGAGCTCCTGCACCGGCTCGCGCTGATGGGTCAGCTGGGGCGCGGGCGGAGCGGAACCGCTCCCCACCTGCAGGTGCGAGACGACCGTGGAGATCTCGGTGAGGCGCGCCATCATCGCCTCGTCGCGGTTGCTCTGGGCGTCGAGCCGCTGCGCGAGCGCGTGGATCTCCGACTGCAGCGACGCGAGCTGGGTCTTGAGCCCCTGCAGGTAGGCGGCGGCCGGGCTGGGGCTCGGAGAGGGGATGTCTTCCGCGGAGGGCGCGCTCGAGGCGCCCGCGCGGACGTAGCCCGGAGGAGTGTTCGGCACGGGACGGTGCGCGGCGAGGGGCGGAACGCCCTGCGTGTCCTCGGGCGAACGCGCCTTCGCGACGGAAGGGATCGAGCCGCGCTTCGGCGCCGGCGGAGGCGGAGGCGGCTTGGGAAGGATCGGCTGAACCGGCGTCGGCTCCGGCTCCGCCGTCGCTTCCGCGGCGGCCGCCTCGGTCTCCACGTGGTCCGCGGCCGCCGAGGCGGCGCGGTACTGGCCCAGCAGGAAGAAGAACAGGATCCCGCTGACCAGCAGGCCGGCCGAGGAGATGTAGAACCAGGCGTCAGTCCAGAGCCCTGCCATAAGAGGAATGATAGCGGGTCGACGCCCGGGTGTCAACCGCGCCGCGCCGCGAAAAAGTATAATCTGCGGCCGATGGGTTCGCCGATCTCCGGACGGCCGCCGTACCGCCTCGCCTTCTGTCCTCGCGCCGAGGCGGAGCGCGCCGGGCCTCTGCCCGCCGACGTGCGCGAGCGCTTCAGCCCGGCCGAGCTCGCCGAGCTCGAGAGCCTGCCGGAGCGGCGGCGGCGCGACCGCGCCGCGGGCCGTCTGGCGGCCAAGCGCGCCCTCGCCGCGCACTTCGAGGCCGAGGAGGGCTGGACGCCCGAGCCCGACGAGCTCGAGATCTTCAACGACCGCGACGGGCGTCCGGTCCTGCGCCTTCCGGCCGGGGCCGCCGCCGCGGTCCCGAGCTTCTCGATCGCGCACTCGGCCGAGGGCGGGGCCGCCGCCGTCGCCGCGCCGGGGCGGCGCGTCGGCGTCGATCTCGAGACCGTCGTCGCGCGCCCCGACGAGGTCATCGCCTTCGTCGCGGCTCCGGGGGAGGCGCGCCGCGCGCCCGCGTCGGACCCCGGCGCGCAGGCGCGGCTCTGGACGGGCAAGGAGGCGGCGCTCAAGCTGCTCGGACTGGGGCTGGACGCCGACGCGCGCGGCGTGCGCGTCGAGGACGGTGCCGTCGCCTTCGACGGGCGTCCGGCCGAGGCCTGGCGCGCGCTCGGCGCGCCGCGCGTGCGCGTGGATTTCGAGCGCGTCGGCGCCGCGATGCTGGCCGTCGCGTACACGGGAGACTGAACCATGGAAAAAGATCTGACCAAGAGCGCGAAATCGCCGCGGCCGCCGGCCGCGGCCCTCCAGCGCCTGCGGACCGCCGTCGAGAAGGCGGCGGCGGGCGGGGGCAAGGCCCGCGTCGACGCGCAGAAGGCGCGCGGCAAGCTCACGGCGCGCGAGCGCATCAACTATCTGCTCGACGAGGGCAGCTTCCAGGAGCTCGACCTCCTCGTCAGCACGCGCGCGACTGAGTTCGGCCTCAAGGACAAGGAGATCCCCGGCGACGGCGTGATCACGGGCTTCGGCCAGGTCAACGGACGCGAGGTCTGCGTCTACGCGCAGGACTTCACGGTCCTCGGCGGCTCGCTCGGGCTCGCGCACGCGCAGAAGATCTGCAAGATCATGGACCTCGCGCTGACCAACCGCGTGCCGGTGATCGGTCTCCTGGATTCCGGCGGAGCCAGAATCCAGGAGGGCGTCGACAGCCTGGACGGCTACGCGGAGATCTTCTATCGGAACGTGAAGGCGTCGGGAGTCGTCCCGCAGATCTCCGTGATCCTCGGGCCCTGCGCGGGCGGCGCGGTCTATTCGCCGGCGCTGACCGACTACGTGTTCATGGTCGAGGGCGTCAGCCACATGTTCGTGACCGGCCCCGACGTCGTCAAGACCGCGACCGGCGAGGAGGTCTCGTTCGACCAGCTCGGCGGGTCGGAGGCGCACGCGTCGAAGTCGGGCGTCTGCCACTTCGTCGCGAAGTCCGAGCCCGACTGCTTCCGCCAGGTGCGCGAGCTGCTCAGCTACCTGCCGCAGAGCCGCTGGGAGAAGGCGCCGCGCGTGGCCAACCCCGATCCGGTCCGTCGCCAGGTCCCGCTGCTGGAGAAGATGTGCGACCTGGACCCCCGCCGCCCCTACCGCATCCACCACATCGTCTGGCAGATCGCCGACGAGCACAAGTTCTTCGAGGTCCAGGCCGTCTACGCGAAGAACATCGTGACCGGCTTCTGCCGCCTCGGCGGGGAGGTCGTCGGCGTGATCGCCAACAACCCCAGCCACCTCGCGGGCGCGCTCGACATCAACGCCTCGGACAAAGCCGCGCGCTTCATCCGGTTCTTGAACGCATTTAATATTCCCATTCTCACTTTGGTCGACGTGCCCGGCTATTGGCCGGGCGTCCAGCAGGAGCACGGCGGGATCATCCGTCACGGCGCGAAAATACTGCATGCATACGCGGAGGCCACGGTTCCCAAGATCACGGTTATCTTGAGGAAAGCGTACGGCGGCGCCTACATCGCGATGAGCTCGAAGCACATGCGCGGCGACTTCAACTTCGCGCTGCCGTGCGCGGAGATCGCGGTCATGGGACCGGCGGGCGCCGTCGAGATTCTCTACTCGCGCGACATCGCGGCGTGCAGGACCGACGAGGAGAAGGCCGCCCTGCGCGCGAAGCTCGCCGCCGAGTACGCGGCGAAGTTCGCCTCGCCGTACCAGACCGCGTCGACCGGCTCGATCGACGAGGTCATCGAGCCCGGCCTGCTGCGCTACAAGGTCGTGCGCGCGCTGCGCTTCCTCAAGGACAAGCGCGCTCCGGGAGCGCACGAGAACCGCGGGAACATCCCGCTGTAGAATTTGCTAGACTCGGCGCAATGATCAAAGCGCAGATCCTCATCGTCGAGGATCAGGCCGCGACCGCGGATCTGGTTCTCGAGGTCTTGCGGGCCGAGGGGTTCGAAGCGCAGGTCGTCGACACCCTCGCGAAGGCGCGCGCGCGGATCAAGAAGGCTCCGCCGGAGCTCCTCATCCTCGACCGCAACCTGCCCGACGGCGACGGAGTCGACCTGCTCGCCGAGATCCGCGCCGACGAGAAGCTCTCCGCCCTGCCGATCATCATCCTGACCGCGAAGAAGGACGTGGCCGACAAGGTCGCCGGCCTGCGCCAGGGCGCCGACGACTACGTCGCCAAGCCGTTCAACACCGAGGAGCTCGTCGCGCGCGTCGGCGCGCTGCTGCGCCGCGTCGGCAAGGCCGACGAGCCGCCGACGCTCGAGGCCGGCGGCGTGAAGCTCGACCGCGACGCGCGCAAGTCCTGGGTCGGCGCGCGCGAGATCCCGCTCTCGGCCAAGGAATTCGACCTGCTGTGGTTCCTGATCCTGCGCAAGAACCGCGTGCTCACGCGCGACTTCCTGCTCCAGCACGTCTGGGGCTACGACCCCGGCGTCGATCTCACGACGAAGGTCATCGACGTGACGCTCTCCCACCTGCGCCAGAAGCTCGGCGCGCCCGCCGAAAAGATCGTCGCGGTGCGCGGCTTCGGCTACCGCTTCGACGCGTGAAGCGCGGCTCGCCGGCGGCGCCCGCTAGTCCGGCCGGCGCCGGTCGAGGATGAACGACGTCGTGCGCGCCCGCGCGACGAGCTTGCCGCGCGCGCTGACCGCCGAGGCCTCCATCACGATCAGCGCGCGCGAGCGCGCGACGACCTCGGCGCGCACCGTGACCGACGCGTCGCGCTCGGTCAGCGGCCGCAGGAAGGTCATCGAGAAGTCCGTCGTCGTCGCGGGCCGGCCGCAGGCCAGGTAGGAGAGCGGGCCGCAGACCGCGTCGACGAGCGCGCATAGCATCCCGCCCAGGTAGGTGCCGAGCGGGTTCGCGTAGGCGCGGTCGAGCGGGAACTCCGCGACGAGGAAGCCCTCGCCGAAGTCCACGAACTTCATCCCGAGCGCCGCGACGAACGGAGGGGGGACGGCGACGGGAGCGCCGGCGGCCGCGGCCTTGTCCGCGATCGCGCGCAGGGCGGCCTGTATCTCCGCGTCCTTGCTCATGCTCCCTCAGCTCTTCGGGATCGAGACTTCGAACTTCAGCGCGTCGCCCTCGTGCAGCCTGAGGCGCCGGGCCGCGCCGGCCGGCAGCTCGAGCACGTACTGGCCGCGGCCGGCGGCGCGCACCACCTTGTCGTCGGGAGTGGAGACGGTCGAGGCCTTGAGGTTCGGGTGGACCACGGTGATGCGCTTGTCCGCGCCGATCCAGACGATGTCGAGGCTCACGAGCGTGTTCTTCATCCAGAAGTTGAGCAGGGCCTCGTCGGCGAACACGAACAGCATGCCGTAGTCGCGCGGGAGCTTGCGGCGGCACATGAGGCCGATCTCGCGCGTCTCGGGAGTGTCGACGATATCGACGACGAGCCGCTTTCCCGACGGGAACTTCAGCCGGGCGTGCTTGGCGACGGTCTGCGGTCGGCACGCGCCGGCCGCGGCGGACGAGCCCGCGGCGCGGGCGGAGGGCGTCAGCAGCAGGGACAAGACGAGGGCGGCGAAGGTCATGGCGTTCTCTCCTCGACGGCTTTCGACTTCAAATCGGCGGCGACGGAGCGCGCGGCGTCGGCCCACTCGCGCGCGTCCCACGGCCCGAGATCTCCGTAGAGCAGGCGGCCGACGTCGTGGAAGAAGACGGCGCCCGCGGGACCGTCTCCGTAGACGCGCGAGACGGCCTGGCGCAGTCGGCGCGCGAACTCGGCGGGCCCGTCCGGGTCGTCCTGGTGGAGGCCCCAGGAGAAGATGTCGCCGGGGACGACTTGCACGTCGCCGCGGCGCACGTAGGCGTGCCAGTCGTTCAGCATCGCGTTGAACTGCTCGCGGTCGGCCTCGTAGAACATCAGCGCGTCCTCGTCGACGCCGGCGTCGTTCATCATGACCGGGTCCTGGCCGTGGTTCCAGCCCTTGTCCCAGGTCAGCGTGAAGGCCCACAGCGGCTTGTCCGGGCCGAGCCGGCGGCGGAGCTCCTTGACGACGAGCGCCGCGCGCCGCGCCCGCCACCACTGCCAGGCGTCGACGAGCGCCATGTCCTTGCGCGCGATCTTCCCGCGAGCGAGCCAGGTCATGCGCTGGTCGAAGTCGAGCTTCGCCCAATCCGGCGGCAGGGTCAGGCCCGGCATGTCGGCGACGAAGTCGTCGACGAGCTCGTAGCCGCCGAGCGCGTTGCGGATGTAGTCGATCCCCACGAAGTCGACGTTCGGGTCGTCGGCGAACGGCTTGAGGAACGCGGCGACGTCGTCGAGCCGGCGCGGGTCGCCCAGGGAAATCGCGCGCGTGACGACGGGCTTGCCGCCGTCGATCTCGAGGCCGTACGCGTAGCCCGGGAGCTTGACGTCCTTCGACATGGTCAGCGAGTACATCGCGTAGACGCCGAACTCGATCTTCCGCGCGCGGCACTCCTTGGCGACCTCGTGCAGGATCTTGAGGTTCGCGTCGCGCCAGACCTGGCCCTCCGCGAGCCCGGGCGACTGGCCGCCGAGCACCCAGAACGCGTCGGCCCCGAGGTATTGGACCCAGTCGAGCAGGCCGCGCCAGTCCTTCATGGTCCCGTCGGGCGCGCGCACGCGCATGAGCTCGAGCGGCGCGACGCTCTCGAGCGTCGCGGCCGCGAAGCCGTCGGGCAGGCGGCGCGGCCGGCGCCGGCCGACGCGGAACGGCCGGCTCGCGACGCGGGAGGCGAGGTCGGCGCGGCCGACGAGCGCGGGCAGATAGTCTCCCTCGGGCGCGTTCCACGGCACGGGCCAGCGCGCGGCCCAGACGCCGGGCGCCGTCCGCGCGAGCGCGACCTCGCGCACGCCCGCGATCGTCTCGAGGACCTCGCCTCCGCGCGTGACGACCGCCCGCGGCGGCTCGCGCAGGAACTCGGCGTCGAGCGCCGCGTCGCGCGTCTCCAGCGTCACGTCGACGAAGTCGTAGTGCAGGTACTCGGGAGCGCGGGACCCGAGGCGAATCTCCCGGCGGACGCGCTGCCACAGGAGCGCGGCGAAGCCGGCGGCGAGCAAAGCGGTCGAAGCCGCGGCGAGGGGCAGAAGCCGCCGCCGCGGCAGGATCGAAGTCTTGCGGGCCTTGCCGCTCGTGGCGCGCTTCACCGCGGAGATTCTACATATACGGAAGGACGCGCGCGAATTGTTGTATACTCGGCTCGTCGTTCACGACAACAGCGGAGGCGGCGAAATGGTGACCGGACTTGTGCTGGTGCGTCTGATGGCGGGCAAGGAGAAGGGCGCGCTCGCGCGGCTCAAGGAGGTCAAGGGCGTGTCGCACGTGACCGCCGTGTTCGGCCGCTGGGACCTGGTCCTCGACATCGAGACCGAGGACGTCGCGACCCTCTCGAACGTCGTCGTGCGCGACATCCGCGCCATCCCCGGGGTGCTCTCCACCGAGAGCCTCGTCACGACCTCGATCTAAGTGCCCGAACCCGTCCTCTCGGTCCGCGGCCTGCGGACGCACTTCGTGACTCCCGAGCGGACGGTCAAGGCCGTCGACGGCCTGTCGTACGATCTCTTCCCCGGGAAGACGCTCGCGGTCGTCGGCGAGTCCGGCTCCGGCAAGAGCGTCCACGCGCTCTCGATCCTGGGCCTCCTGCCGATGCCGCCCGCGAAGATCGTCGCCGGCGAGATCCTGTTCCGCGGCAAGGACCTCCTGAAGATGAAGACCGAGGAGCTGCGCGCGGTGCGCGGCGACCGCGTCGCGATGATCTTCCAGGAGCCGATGACGAGCCTCAACCCGGTGATGCGCGTCGGCGAGCAGATCGCCGAGACCGTGATCCTGCACCAGGGCAAGACGCGGGAGGCGGCGCGCGCGAAGGCGATCGACCTGCTCAAGAAGGTCGGCATCCCGCACCCCGAGGAGCGCGTCGACGACTTCCCGCACCAGTTCTCGGGCGGCATGCGCCAGCGCGCGATGATCGCGATCGCGCTCTCGTGCGAGCCCGACGTGCTCATCGCCGACGAGCCGACGACCGCGCTCGACGTCACGATCCAGGCCCAGATCCTCGAGCTGATGAAGGACCTCCAGCGCGAGTACAAGATGGCGATCGTGCTGATCACGCACAACATCGGCGTCGTCGCCGAGATGGCCGACGACGTCGTCGTCATGTACGCGGGCCGGCCCGTCGAGACCGCGTCCGTCGGCGAGCTGTTCAAGGACCCGAAGCACCCGTACACGAGAGGCCTGCTCGCCTCCGTGCCCTCGATCTACGAGCGCAAGGAGCGCCTCGAGGCGATCCCGGGACAGCCGCCGGACCTCGGCGCGGGGAGCGTCGCGGGCTGCCCGTTCACCGCGCGCTGCGCCGTCGCGCTCGAGCGCTGCGGCGCCGACGATCCGCCGCAGTTCCACCTGAAGGGCGGGCGCATGTCGAACTGCTGGAAGTGCGAGGGCGAGAGCGAGGAGCGCTCGCACCGGTTCGCGGACGCTTCGGGGAGCGCGAAGTGAGCGCGACGCCGATCCTCGAGGTCTCGGGGCTCAAGAAGCACTACTCGTCGCGCGCGGGCCTGTTCGGCGACAAGACCACGGTCAAGGCGGTCGACGGCGTCTCGTTCTCCGTGATGCCGCAGGAGAGCTTCGCCGTCGTCGGCGAGTCGGGCTGCGGCAAGACGACGCTCGGCAAGCTCGTGCTCGCGCTCGAGAAGCCCACCGAGGGCCGCGTGCTCTTCGACGGGGCCGACACGGCCGCGATGTCCGGCGCCGACCTCAAGCGCATGCGCTCCCAGATGCAGGTCATCTTCCAGGACCCGTACTCGAGCCTCAACCCGCGCATGACCGTCGAGGACATCATCTGCGAGCCGTGGATCATCCACGGCATGCACCAGGAGCCGGCGGTCCGCGCGGCCAAGCTCGCGAAGCTCCTCGACGACTGCGGCATCGCGAAGTCCTTCCTGAACCGCCACCCGCACGAGTTCTCCGGCGGCCAGCGCCAGCGCGTCGGCATCGCGCGCGCGCTCGCGCTCGACCCGCGGCTCGTCGTCGCCGACGAGCCCGTCTCGGCCCTCGACGTTTCCATCCAGGCCCAGATCCTGAACCTGCTGAAGGATCTTCAAAAAGAGCGCAAGCTCGCCTACCTGTTCATCTCCCACGACTTCTCCGTGGTGCGCCACCTCTGCACGCGCATCGCGGTCATGTACCTCGGGCGGGTCGTCGAGACCGCGGACTCGGAGACTCTGTTCAACGACCCGCAGCATCCGTACACCGAGGCCCTGCTGTCCGCCGTGCCCGTGCCCGACCCGTCGATCGAGAAGCGCCGCAAGCGCATCCTGCTGACCGGCGACGTGCCGAGCCCGCTGAAGCCGCCGTCCGGCTGCCGCTTCCACCCGCGCTGCCGCTACCTGAAGGACGCCTGCCGCACCGACGACCCCGCGCTCGCCGAGTCGCGTCCCGGGCACTTCGCCGCGTGCCCGGTCCTGCCGTTCAAAGACAAGCGCAGCGACGCCGCGCTCGTCGCGCTGTCGAACGACGCCCGAAAATAGAGAGGCCCCATGAGCAGCCACGGAGCCGTGAAGACCGCGCCGAACGCGGAGACCGCGCCGGAGCACAAGCCGTACATCCCCGCCGACGTCGAGATGGAGGAGTACACCTGGCCCGCGGTCGTCGTGGGCGCGATCCTCGGCATCGTCTTCGGCGCGTCCTCGCTCTACCTGGTGCTGAAGGTCGGCATGACGGTCTCCGCCTCGATCCCGATCGCGGTGCTCTCGATCACGCTCTTCAAGCTCTTCTCGAGCCTCACCGGCGCGCGGCGCTCGACGATCCTCGAGAACAACATCGTGCAGACCGTCGGCTCGGCCGGCGAGTCGATCGCGTTCGGCGTCGGCGTCACGATGCCCGCGCTGATGATCCTCGGCTACGAGATGGAGGTCTCGCGCGTGCTGATCGTCGCCTCGCTCGGCGGCCTGCTCGGCGTGCTGATGATGATCCCGCTGCGCCGCGCGTTCATCGTCAAGCAGCACGGCAAGCTCCCGTACCCGGAAGGCACGGCCTGCGCGGACGTGCTGATCGTCGGCGAGCAGGGCGGCTCCAGCGCGAAGACGGTCTTCACGGGCTTCGGCCTGGCCGCCGTCTACAAGGTGCTGATGAGCGGCCTCAAGCTGTGGAACGACACGCCCGAGCGCATGATCGGCTTCTTCAAGGGCGCCGCGATCAGCGCCGAGGTGGCCCCCGAGCTGCTCGGCGTCGGCTACATCATCGGGACGAAGATCTCCTGCATCATGGTCGCCGGCGGCGTGCTCGCGTCCTGGGTGCTGATCCCGGCGATCAAGCTCTTCGGCGACGGCCTCGCGGCCCCGCTGTTCCCCGCGACCAAGCTGATCCACGACATGGCCCCGGCCGAGATCTGGAAGTCCTACATCCTCTACATCGGCGCCGGCGCCGTCGCCGCGGGCGGGATCATCTCGCTGTTCCAGGCCCTGCCCACGATCCTGGCCTCGCTCAAGTCCGGCCTCGCCGACATCCTGGGAGGGAGCGCGCGCGGCGCCGCGACGAAATCGAAGCTGCGCACCGAGCGGGACCTGCCCAACTCCGTCGTCGTCGTGGGCAGCGCGCTCCTCGTCGTCGCGATCGCCGCGGCGCCCAGCCTGGGGCTCGGCTTCGGCGTCAAGGGCATCGTCGGCGGCCTGCTGATCGTGCTGTTCGGGTTCCTGTTCGTCACGGTCTCCTCGCGCCTGACCGGCGAGATCGGCTCGTCGTCGAACCCGATCTCCGGCATGACGGTGGCCACGCTCCTGCTCACCTGCCTGATCTTCGTCCTCGTGAGCAAGTTCGATCCGACGGGCGGCTGGATCGGCAAGGGCGCGCGGCTCACCGCGCTCTCGATCGCGGCGATCGTCTGCATCGCCGCCTCGAACGGCGGCACGACCTCGCAGGACCTGAAGACCGGCTTCCTCGTCGGCGCGACGCCGCGCTATCAGCAGCTGGGCCTGCTCGTCGGCGCGCTCAGCTCCGCGCTCGTGATCGGGCTGACGCTGCTCCTGCTCAACAGCTCGAGCACCGTCTACGCGCGCCGCAGCTTCCCGGCCATCGCGGCCCCGGTCGCGAGCCTGACGCAGACCGAGGGCCTCAAGGGCCCCGACGCGTCCTTCGACTCCAATTCCTACAAGGTCTGGAACGTCAGCGAGGGAGAGGTCGAGGGCCTGCCGCAGGGGAAATACCTCGTCGACGACGCGGGCGCGATCAAGTACCTCGTCGACCCCGGAATCAACGGCGTGGAGAACAAGCGCCTCGACGGCAGCACGGTGCTCAAGTACAACGCGCCCAAGGCGCGGCTGATGTCGCTGATCATCGACGGCATCCTGACCAACAAGCTGCCCTGGGGGCTCGTGCTCCTCGGCGTCGGCATCGCGCTCGTGCTCGAGCTCTGCCAGGTGCCCTCCCTGCCCTTCGCGGTCGGCGTCTACCTGCCGCTGTCGTCCTCGACGCCGATCTTCGTCGGCGGCCTGATCCGCTGGTTCGCCGACCGCGCGACCAAGAAGAGCGCGGCCGAGTCCGACATGAGCCCGGGCGTGCTCTTCTCCTCGGGCTACATCGCCGGAGGCGCGATCGCCGGGATCGTCGTCGCCCTCATCACGATGAACCCGTCCGTGTCCAAGCTGATGGACTTCAGCGAGTCGTTCGGCGGCCTGGCGCAGAACGACCTGACCTCGGTGCTCGCGTTCGGCGCGCTGACGACGCTGCTCCTCCTCGTGGGCTCGGAGAAGTGGCTCGCCGACAAGAAGCGGCGTGGCTAGGCTCCGCGGCGCGCTCGTCCTGACGGCGGCGGCGCTCGCGCTCGCGCCGCTCGCGCGCGCCGACTCGGACCCGCGCTCGCTGACGTACCTGCTCTCGTCCGACGTCGACAGCCTCGATCCGGCCTGGGCCTACGACGCGACCTCGCTGTTCGTGATCCAGCAGGTCTACGAGAACCTCGTCGACTTCGACGGGGCCTCGGTCGACAAGTTCGTGCCGCGCCTGGCCACGGTCGTGCCGTCGAAGGAGAACGGCTTCCTGTCGGCCGACGGGCTGACCTACGCGTTCCCTCTGCGCGACGGCGTCAAGTTCCACGACGGCGCGGCGATGACGGCCGAGGACGTCAAGTACTCGATCCTGCGCTTCGTGCTGGTCGACCGCGACGGCGGGGCGTCGGGCCTCCTGCTCGAGCCGCTGGCCGGGCGCAAGACGACTCTCGGGGCCGACGGCGCGCCGGACCCCGCGGTCTACGACCTGATCGACCGCGCGGTCTCGATCGAGGGCGGGGCGCTCGTGCTGAGGCTGCAGAAGCCGTTCGCTCCGCTGCTCGCGGTGCTCGCGGGCTTCGCGCCCGTCGTCTCGCGCGCGGACATCGTCGCGCACGGCGGCTGGGACGGCTCGAAGGAGCGCTGGCTCGAGCACCGCAACCCGCCGAAGGACCGCGCCTCGCTCTACGAGCGCGAGGACGGCACGGGGCCGTTCGTCCTGCAGTGGTGGGACCGCGCCGGCCGCACGCTCGGGCTCGCGCGCAACGAGAAATACTGGCGCGCCAAGCCCTTCCTGCAGACCGTGCGCCTCGAGACCGTCGAGGACCCGCGCCGTCGCCGCGAGCTCCTCGCGCGCGGCGACGCCGACGTGTCCCAGGTCGACCCGCACGGGCTCGCGTACTTCGAGCAGCTCCCCGGCGTCGTCGTCGACGACTCGCCCGACGCCGAGGTCTCGAACGTCATCCTCTTCAATCTGAAGATCGACCCGAACGACAATCCCTGGCTCGGCTCGGGCGCGCTCGACGGGGAGGGCATCCCGCCGGACTTCTTCGCCGACGTCGACGTCCGCCGGGGCTTCGCCAACGCCTTCGACGACGACGCCTACATCCGCCTCGGCTACCGCGGCAAGGCCGACAAGGCGCACGGGCCGATCCCGAAGGGCCTCCTCGGCTACGACCCGCGCCAGCCGGGCTGGCCGTTCTCGCTCGACGAGTCGGCGAAGGCCTTCAAGCGCGCGCGCGGCGGCTCGGTCTGGGACAAGGGCTTCCTCCTGCCGATGGCCTACACCGAGGGCCGCGACGACCGGAAGCTCGCCTGCCAGATCCTCCAGCAGGGCCTCGCGCAGGTCAACCCGAAGTTCCGCGTCGAGTGCCGGGGCCTCGCGCAGTCGCGCGAGCTCGACGAGCTCCGCGCCCGCCGGCTCTCCGCTTTCGTGTTCCGCTGGATCCTCGACTACCCGGACCCGCACAACGCCGTCGAGCCGTTCCTGCACTCGTCGGGCTTCTTCGCGAAGGCGCTCTCGTACTCGAACCCGCGCGCCGACCAGCTCGTCGAGGCCGCCGAGTCCGAGCAGGACCTCGCCCAGCGCAAGGCCGACTACGCGGAGCTCCAGGCCCTCGCGATCTACGACGCCCCGCAGATCTACACCGTCGACGCGCCCGGCGCGCTCGCGCGCCGGGACAAAGTCCGCAACTGGGTCTACCAGCCGATCCAGCCCTTCGGCAGCCTTTACGAGGTCACCAAACTCCCATGAACGCGATCAAGTCCTCCGCCGCCGTCCTGCTGTCGCTGTGCGCCGCGCTCGCGCCGGCCGCCGCGGCCGTCAAGAACCCCGACACCTTCGTCTACGCGACGATCGGCGATCCGGAGAGCTTCGACCCGGCCTGGGCCTACGACACCGCCAGCCACGCGGTCATCGACAACGTCTACGAGTACCTGCTCGGCTTCAAGGGCGGCGGCTCGCGCGCGAAGGACCTGATGCCGATGCTCGCCGAGAAGGTGCCGAGCCAGGCCAACGGCCTGATATCGAAGGACGGCCTGACCTACCGCTTCCCGATCCGCAAGGGCGTCAAGTTCCACGACGGCTCGACGCTGACGCCGGACGACGTGCGCTACTCGATCCTGCGCTTCATGCTCTTCGACCGCGACGGCGGCCCGTCGTCGCTGCTGCTCGAGCCGATCGTCGGCGACGGCTCGTCGCGCAAGGACGGGAAGATCGTCCCGGCCGTCGGCGAGACGGCGTTCAAGGCGGTCTCCGTCGACGGCGGCCAGGTCGTGATCCGTCTGAAGAAGCCGTTCGCGCCGTTCCTCACCATCCTCGCGCAGTTCGGCGCGGTGTCGAGCCGCGCCTGGTGCGCGGCGCACGGGCAGTGGGACGGCGCGCCCGCGACCTGGGAGAAGTTCAACAACCCGCGGCTCGAGGACTCGCTGCCGAAGAACCTGATGAACGGGACCGGCGCGTTCAAGATCGCGCGCTTCGAGCCGACGACGAAGGAGGTCGTGCTCGAGCGCTTCGACGGCTACTGGCGCAAGCCCGCGCGGCTCAAGACGGTCGTCATCAAGGTGATCGACGAGTTCGAGACGCGCAAGCTCATGGTCCAGGCCGGCGACGCGGACGTCGTCTACGCGCCGCAGATGTACTTCCCTCAGGTCCAGAACATCCCGGGCGTCGACGTGATCGACGGCCTGCAGGACCTCGAGCGCGCGATGCTCGTGAACTTCACGTTCCACATCAACCCCGTCGGCAACTCGAACCTCGGCTCGGGCAAGCTCGACGGCGCCGGCGTGCCGCCCGACTTCTTCAACGACAAGGACGTGCGCCAGGCCTTCGCTTACTCGATCGACTACGCGGGCTACGGGCGCGACATCATGCGCGGCAAGGGCGTGCAGTCGGCCGGGATCATCCCGCCGGGCCTCATCGGCTACAAGGCCGGCCCGCCGCGCTACACGTTCGACCTCAAGAAGGCGGAGGAGCACTTCCGCAAGGCGTGGGGGGGACAGCTCTGGGACAAGGGCTTCAAGGTCGCGATCGTCTTCAACACGGGCTCGGCGCCCGCGCAGTCGCTGAGCCAGATGATCAAGAAGAACGTCGAGAAGATCAACCCCAAGTTCCAGGTGGACGTGCGGCAGGTGCAGTGGTCGACCTACCTCGAGCAGACCCAGCAGCGCATGATCCCGATCCAGCTCGGCGCCTGGCAGGCCGACTACCCGGACCCGCACAACTTCGTCTTCCCGCTCCTGCACTCCGAGGGCTACTTCCCGACGAAGCAGGGCTACTCGAATCCCGCGCTCGACAAGCTGATCGAGGAGGCCGTGCGCACGCTCGACGAGGGCAAGCGCGCCGCGCTGTACAAGAAGATCCAGGACGTCGCCGACGAGGACGTGCCCTGCGTCCCCGTCGCCGACGGGCCGCGCTACCGCGTCCAGCGCTCGTGGGTCAAGGGCTTCGTCTTCAAGCCGACGTTCCCCGACATGCCGTACAACAGCTACTACTACGACATGTACAAAGCCGAGTGAAAAGGTAGAATCCGCTCATGATCCGACTCCTGCTGTCCGCGTCCTTGCTCCTGGGCGCCCTGCCGGCCGGCGCGCTCGCCGCCGCGGTCAAGAACCCGGACACCTACACGTACCTGACGATCAACGATTCCGACAGCCTCGACCCCGCCTGGGCCTACGACACGGCCAGCGACATGATCATCCTCAACGTCTACGAGACGCTGTTCATGTTCGACAAGTCGTCGACCGAGAAGCTGGTGCCCCTGCTCGCGACGAAGGTGCCCACGAAAGAGAACGGGCTGATCTCGCCCGACGGCAAGACGTACACGATCCCGCTGCGCAAGGGCGTGAAGTTCCACGACGGCACGCCGATGACACCGGAGGACGTGCGCTACTCGCTGCTGCGCTTCATGGTGCTGGACCGCGCGGCCGGGCCGTCGTCGCTGCTGCTCGAGCCGCTCGTCGGCTACCCGACCACGCGCGACGAGCACGACAAGATCCTCCCGCGCGTGTGGGAGGACGTCAACCGCGCGGTCGCCGTGCGGGGGGACGACCTGATCCTGCGCCTGCCGCGGCCCTACGCGCCGATCCTCGGCATCCTCGCCTCCTGGGCGACGGTCGTCTCGAAGCCGTGGGCGATCGCGAACAAGGACTGGGACGGGACCGAGGCGACCTGGGAGAAGTTCAACAACTCCACGAAGGAGCAGTCGCCGTTCTTCGAGCGCGCCAACGGCACGGGCCCGTTCCAGCTGGACCGCTGGGACCGGCGCACGAAGGAGATCATCATGACGCGCTGGGACGGCTACTGGCGCGAGCCGGCGAAGATCAAGAACGTGGTGGTGCGCGGCGTCAACGAGTTCGGCACGCGCAAGCTGATGCTCCAAGCCGGCGACGCCGACGTGATCTTCGCCGACCGGCCGCTCTGGTCCCAGCTGCAGAACATCCCTGGCGTGAAGATCATCGACGACCTGCCGACGGTGCAGATGGACCCGATGGTGTTCTTCACCTTCGAGATCGCCACGGTCGGCAATCCGTTCGTCGGCTCCGGCAAGCTCGACGGCGACGGCATCCCCGGGGACTTCTTCGCCGACAAGGACGTGCGCAAGGGCTTCGCCTACGCGTTCGACTACAAGAGCTTCATCTCCGACGTCCTGCACGGCAAGGGCGTGCAGGCGACGGGCGCGATCCCGTTCAGCCTGCCCGGCCACAACCCGAAGCAGAAGGCCTACACCTACGACAAGGCGAAGGCCGAGGAGCATTTCCGCAAGGCCTTCGGCGGCCAGCTCTGGGAGAAGGGCTTCCGCTTCACGATCACGTTCAACTCGGGCAACGTCCCGCGCCAGACGGTCTGCCAGATCCTCAAGCGCAACATCGAGGCGCTGAACCCGAAGTTCCGCATCGACGTGCGCCAGATCGAGTGGCCGACCTTCCTCGACGCGCAGAAGGCGTCGAAGCTGCCGATCTTCGTGCTCGGCTGGAACGCCGACTACCCGGACCCGCACAACTTCGCGTTCCCGCTCCTCCACTCGAAGGGCGACTATCCGCCGTACCAGCACTTCAAGAACGCGGAGATGGACCGCCTGATCGAGGAAGCCAACGCCGAGACGAACATGACCGAGCGCAAGAAGATCTACGCGAAGCTGCAGGCGCTCGAGTACGAGGAAGTCCCGCACCTGCTCATCGTCGACGAGCTGCGCTACCGCGCCCAGCGCGACTGGGTCAAGGGCTGGTTCAACAACCCGATCTTCCCCGACGCGCCCTACGGCAGCTACTTCTACACGATCTACAAGCAATAGTGCTCAAGTACGCGCTCAAGCGCCTCGCCTTCCTGCCCTTCGTGATGTTCGGAGTGACCGCGCTCCTGTTCGCCTGCCTCCAGCACCTGACGCCGGAGATGCGGGCCGCGCTGTACGTGAAGGACCCGCGCCAGCTCTCCCAGCTGGACGCGGTCATCGAGAAGTACGGCCTGCGCAAGCCGGTCTACGTGCAGTACGGAATCTGGCTCAAGCAGGTCGCGCACGGCGACCTCGGCTACTCGGAGACCGCGAAGATGCCGGTCGCCGACGCCGTGAAGTCGTTCTTCCCGGCGACGTTCGAGCTGACGCTCTGCGCCTTCTTCCCGATCCTGATCGTCGGCGTGTTCTTCGGCGTGCTCTCGGCCGTGTACCGCGATCGCTTCATCGACCACGTCACGCGCTTCGTCGCGATCACCGGGTATTCTTTGCCCAGCTTCGTTCTCGGCCTCGTGCTGCTCATGGTCTTCTACGGCCACCTGCACTGGTTCCCGCCCGGCCGCTACACGCTCGACACCGACATGCTCGTCCACTCGGACTCGTTCCGCCACTGGACGGGCCTGCTGACGCTGGACTGCCTGCTCAACGGGCAGTGGGCGGCCTACGTCGACGTGGCCAAGCACATGGTCCTGCCCGCCGCCACTCTCCTTTACATCGAGGTCGCCCTGCTCCTGCGCATCACGCGCTCGTCGATGCTCGAGGAGCTCACCAAGGACTACGTGCGCACCGCGCGCGCGAAGGGCCTGCCCGAGCGCGTGATCATCCGCAAGCACGCGCTCGCCAACGCGCTGATCCCCGTCGTCACTCTCTCGAGCCTGCTCTTCATCGGCCTTTTGGGCGGAGTCGTCATCACCGAGACCGTTTTCGATTTCCCCGGCATCGGCCGCTGGGGCGTGCAGGCGGCGGAGCAGCTCGACATCGCCGGCGTGCTCGGCTCCACGCTCCTCGCGGCGGGGTTGTTCGTCACCGCGAACCTCGTCGCCGACATGCTGTACGCCGTCGTCGACCCGCGCATCCGCATCGGGGGCTGACATGGAGCGCCTGCGCGGGATATGGAAGATGCTGAAGCGCCGGCCGATGTCTTTGCTCGGCTTCAGCCTGATCGGCCTGTTCCTCCTCGTCGCCGTCCTGGCCCCCGTGATCGCGCCGCCCGAGGCCGGCACCCGCGACGCCTACATCATCCCGCAGACCGGCTACAGCCCCGACCCCGTCCCGCCCTCGCGCGAGCACTGGTTCGGCACCACCGAGCAGCAGTACGACCTGTACTACGGCATGGTCTGGGGCACGCGCACTGCCTTCAAGGTCGCGGTCAAGGTCGTCGGCGTGTCGGTGTTCGTCGGCGTCCTGCTCGGCGGCTGCGCCGGCTTCTACGGCGGCTGGGTCGACGAGATCATCATGCGCTTCACCGACATCGTCCTCGCCTTCCCCGACCTCGTGCTGGCCGTCGTCATCGTCGCCGTTCTCGGCCCCAGCCTCGATCACGTGATGTATTCCGTCATGGCCGTGTCCTGGCCGTCCTACGCGCGCCTCATGCGCGGCGACGTGCTGTCCGTGAAGGAGCGCGACTTCGTCACCGCCGCGCGCGCGCTCGGCGCCTCCGACGCGCGCATCTTGTTCCGCCACATCATCCCGAACTCCATCTATCCCGTTCTCGTCGTCGCCTCGCTCTCGACCGGCTCCGTCGTGATCACCGCCGCCGCGCTCTCCTTCCTCGGCCTCGGCGCGCCCATCGGCTTCGCCGACTGGGGCCAGCTGATCTCCCTGTCGCGCAACTGGATCATGGGCTCCTCCGGCAACCCGTTCGCCTACTGGCACACCGTCTTCATCCCCGGCGCCGCCATCTTCCTGTTCGTCCTCGGCTGGAACCTGCTCGGCGACGCCGTCCGCGACATACTCGATCCCCGCCAGAAGTAAGCGGCCCGCGGGACTGTGCCCGATTGGTTCTTTGCATCACTGCGTTATTTCGCGCAATCAAACGATTGAGCTGCATACGATCGGCGCGGAAAGTGCAGATTTGCAAAGAACCAATCGGCCGATGGGTCAGCGCCAGCGCTTCCCGCGGAGTAAACCGTTCTCGCGGCGTTCCTTGCGCCGCCACGACTCCTCGGCGAGAAGGTCGCCGGCCTCCTCGCAGATCTCCTCCGGCTCCAGCCGAACGCGATATCCGAGACCGTCGTAGAGCTTGAGCCACGTCGATAGGCGCGCGTCCATGCCCGCCTCGACGCGCGCGACTTGCGAGACGTTCACGCGGGCCTCGTCGGCGAGCTGCTTTTGGGAAATCCCGCGCTCGCGACGCAGCTCTCGTATGCGGCGTCCGTTCTCACGGACGCAGCGCCGCTCCCAGCCCGGCTCGAAATCCATACAACTCCTACGCGGCGGCCCCTCCGGAAGTTCCATCGCAGACCCTTGATTCCGGGCTTCCGAACGGGCAAACTTACAAGAGAGGCCACCCATGACCACGCTCAACGCTTTGCTCGACCGCTCCGCCCAGGAAGGCGGGGAAAAGACCGCCTACGTGTTCGGCGATCGCCGGCTCACGTTCTCGTCGGTCTACCGCGAGGTCCTGTCGGTGGCGGAGGGCCTGCGCGCGGAGGGCGTGGCCAAGGGCGACCGCGTCGCGATCGTGCACCGCAACGGACCGGAGTTCGTGGCAGCCTACTTCGCGCTGAACCGGCTCGGGGCGATCGCGGTGCCGATCAACTTCCTCGTGCAGAAGCCCGACGAGCTCGCCTACATGCTGCGCGACTGCGGCGCTCTCGGCGTGGTCACGCAGGCCGAGTTCCTGCCGGGACTCATCGGCGCGGCCGCGAAGTGCCCGGCGCTCAAGGCGCTGTGGATCACCGACGAGTCGCCCAAGGAGATCTCGCATCCGATCGTGAAGGAGTTCGCGTCGCTGCGCAAGCCCGCGCCGACCGAGCTCCGGCCGGACCCGGTCGTCGAGAACGACGTGGCCGCCATCCTTTATACGTCGGGCACGACGGGGTACCCGAAGGGCGTGATGCTCACGCACCGCAACCTCGTGACGAACTGCGAGAGCTCGATCAAGCGCATCACGCTCACGCGCCGCGACGTGACGCTCGTCATCCTGCCGATGTTCCACAGCTTCGCCTGGACCGCGCTCGTGCTGACCGCGCTGCGGCTCACGCTCAAGGTCGTGATCTCGCCCGCGATCGCGCCGCCGAAGCCGTGGCTCAAGGCGATGGGCTCGGAAGGCGTGACTTTGTTCGCGGCCGTGCCGCAGGTGTACGCGGCGCTCGCGCGCGAGGCGCGCGACTTCAAGACGCGCATGTTCCTCAAGCTCTGGTCGTTCCGCAAGGTCCGCATCGGCGTCTCGGGCGCGGCGCCGCTCGCGCCGGCCGTGGCCCAGACCTTCGCCGACGTCGTCGGCCTCAGGATCATCGAGGGCTGGGGGCTCACCGAGACCAGCCCCGTCGCGACCGTCACGCCGCCCGGCGACATCCGCTTCGGCTGCGTGGGCACGCCGATCGACGGCGTGCGCGTGAAGACGATCGACGACGACGAGGGTGAGCTCCCGATCGGGACGGAGGGGGAGCTCTGCGTGAAGGGCGACTGCGTCATGAAGGGCTACTGGGGCCTGCCCGAGGCGACGGCCGCGGCCTTCACGAAGGACGGCTGGCTCAAGACCGGCGACGTCGGCGTCATCGACGCGGACGGCTACGTCGCGATCCGCGACCGCAAGAAGGACATGATCATCGTGAAGGGCCTCAAGGTCTTCTCGGCGCAGGTCGAGGCCGTGATCGCCGAGAACCCGAACATCGAGGAGTCCGCGATCATCGGCGTGCCCGACGAGGCCGGCGACGAGACGATCAAATGCTTCGTCGTGCTCAAGAAAGGCTGCATCCTCGAGAAGTCCGCGATCATGCAGTTCTTCCGCGACAAGCTCGACGCCTACAAGCGCCCGCGCGACGTCGAGATCGTCGACGCCCTGCCGAAGAACGCCCTCCAGAAAGTGCTCAAGCGCGAGCTGCGCCAGCGCGAGCTCGACAAGGCGCGCGCGCCGGCGGGGAAGAAGGGCTAGTGCCCCAGCGCCGCGTCCGCCTGTCGGCGGAGGCGCGCGAGGCCCTGAGGCGCGTCGCGGCCCTGCGCCGCGAGCCGGTCTGGCTCGTCGGCGGCGCGATCCGCGACGCCGCTCTCGGCCGCCCCGTCGCGGACCTGGACCTCGCCTGCCGCGGCGCGCGGCCTCTCGCGGCGGCGCTCGCGCGCGCGTTCAAGGGCGCGCTCGTCACCCTCGACGCGGAGAACTCCGTCTACCGCCTGGTCCTGCCGGCGGCGCGCGGGCGCGCGCTCAAGCAGATCGACGTGGCCGAGATCCAGGGCGCGGACATCGGCGCGGACCTCGCGCGCCGCGACTTCACAGCCAACGCCGTCGCGCTCGAGCTGGCCGCGCGCCTGCCGCCGGAGCCGCCCGCGAGCGCGTTCCTCGATCCGCGCGGAGGCCTGGCCGACCTCGCGCGCGGCGTCCTGCGCTGCGAGAGCGACGGCCCGTTCAAGGACGACCCCCTGCGCCTCCTGCGCGCGTTCCGCATCGCCGCGCAGACCGGCCTGGAGCTCGACGCGCCGACGCTCGCGCTGATCAAGAAGCACCGCCGCCTCGTGAGCCGCCCGGCCGGCGAGCGCGTCCAGGCGGAAGTGCTGGCCCTGTTCGCCTCCGGCGCCGCCGCGCGCTTCCTGCGCCTCATGGACTCGTGCGGGCTCCTGACCGCCCTCTTCGAGGACCTCGAGCCCGCGCGTCGCTGCGCCGAGGACTACTACGGCCCCGGCGGAGTGCTGACGCACACGCTCGACGTCTGCGCGCGCCTCGAGTTCCTGCTCGCGCGCTTCGCGAAGGTGTACCCGGACCTCGGGCGGGCCTTCGAGGAGCACCTCGCCGCGCGCGCCTCGGGCGGCGTCCCGCAGCGGGCCGTGCTGATGCTCGCGGCCCTGCTCCACGACGTCGCCAAGCCCGAGACCGCGCGCAGCGTCGACGGCCGCCTGCGCTTCTTCGAGCACGACACGCTCGGCGCCGAGCGCGCCGCGAAAATCCTGCGCTCCCTGCGCTTCTCGCGCGAGCACGTCGAGACCGTCGCCGCGATCGTGCGCCACCACCTGCGCCCCGGGCACCTGGCCGCCTCCGGCGGCCCCGTGACCGAGAAGGCCGCCTACCGCTTCTTCCGCGACCTCGGCGAGGACGCGCCCGGCCTGCTCGCCGTCTGCTGGGCCGACCACGCCAGCTACATGCCCGAGGCGCGCCTGCGCCGGCTGCTCGGCGCCGCCTGCGGCGACCCGCCGCGCCGCGACCTCTCGCGCGTCCGCCCCGCGGAGTCGCGCAAGACCGTCCTTCATCTCCAGCTCGTCTCGCTCCTCCTGCGCCGCTTCTTCGACCGGGACCGCGCGCCCGTCCCCGCGCGCTTCCTCGACGGCACCGAGGTCATGAAGGCCCTGAATATCCCGCCCGGACCGCGCGTCGGCGAGATCCTCGAGCGCCTGCGCGAGGCCCAGGCCGAGGGCGAGGTGAAGGACCGCGCCCAAGCGCTCGAGTTCGTCGCGAAGCTCAAGGCGTAGAACGGGAAAGGAACATGGACTTCTTCATCGTGATCGTCTCGGCGGCGGCCGCGGCCTATTGGTTCTTCCGGCTCCAAGAGCGCCGGCGCAAGGGCGAGCTCCTCGAGCAGTCGTTCGGCCGCGAAGTCCATCCGAAGACGGTCGCCGCGATGGTCAAGGAAGGGGCGAAGGGCGAGCTCGAGCAGGACGGCCAGTGGGCCAAGGAGAACGTCCGCGAGCTCGCGGAGCGCTTCCCCGGCCAATGGATCGCCGTCGTGCGCAAGGAGGTCGTCGCGATCAGCCGCGACCCGGACGAGGCCTGGACGGCCGCGCGGTCCAGCCGTCCGGAGCGCGCGCCGTTCGTGATGCGGCTCTCGTAGCCGCGCTCGGGGATTTGATATCCTCGCGAGATGGGCGGACTGCGCTCCTTCGGAGCCGAGCTCGTCGGGACTTTCGCGCTGACGCTGGCGGCGGCGGGAGCGGCGTGCCTCGACGCGGCGACCGGCGGCCGGATCGGCCCGCTCGGCGTCGCGCTCGCCTACGGCGGCGCGACGACGGCCATGCTCTACTCGCTGCCGATCGCGCACGGGCGCTTCAATCCGGCACTGACGCTCGCCAACGCGGCGCTCAAGCGCGCCGACCTCCTGCGCTCGGTGTTCGCGGTGACGGCCCAGCTCCTCGGCGCGGCCTGCGCCGGCCTGTTCCTGCGCGCGGTGCTCGAGGGGGGGCGGCCGGAGCTTCTGGGCGCCCCGTCGTACCTCGGGACCTGCGCGCCCGTCGGCATCGGCTACCGCGCCGCGACGCTCGTGGAGGCGGTCATGACGTTCTTCCTGGGCACCGCGCTGATCGCGTCGGAGTCGCGCAAGCGGCGCACGTTCGGGCCGCTCGCCGTCGGCGCCGCGACCGCGCTCGGCGTCCTCGTCGCGGGCCCGCTGACGGGCGGCGCGATGAACCCGGCGCGCGCGTTCGGGCCCGCGCTCGCGGCCGGGCGCTGGACGCACCACTACGTCTACTGGGTGGGGCCGCTCGCCGGGGCGGCTCTCGCCGCTTGGATCGCGCCGTATCTCGTCACTGAGGAGACTTTGCCATGATCGCCGCAGCCCCTCTCTCCGTCAAAGCCTTGGAGGATTCCTCCGCCGACCTCGCCGTCTTCGTCTACGAGGACGCGGGCCTCGCCGGGGCGAAAGCCCTGCCGAACGCGCTCAAGAACGCGCTGGCCGCGAAGCTCAAGGACGAAGGCTTCAAGGGCGGCGCGAAGGAGATCGCGCGCGTCGAGCTCGAGGCGTTCGGCCGCGTCCGCCGCGTCTTCGCCGCCGGCCTCGGCAAGAAGAAGGCCGCGGGCTCCGAGACCTTCCGGCGCGCGGCCGGCGCCCTGCTCTCCTCCGTGCGCGGCAAGCGCGAGGCGCTCGCCGTGGTCTGCGCGGAGCAGCCGCTGGCGATCGCCGAGGGCCTGGCGCTGGCGTCCTACAAGTACGAGGAGTACAAGAAGGGCGACGCGGACAAGCTCAAGACCCTGAGCCTGGTCGCGGACGCCGCGTCGAAAGGCGCGATCGAGAAGGCCTGCGCGAAGGCCGCGCTCGGCGCGGAGGCCGTCTTCCTGGCTCGCGACCTCGTCAACCGCGGCCCCTCGGACAAGACCCCGAAGAGCCTCGCCGACCTGGCCGAGTCCCTCAAGGGCCACGGCGTGACGGTCGAGGTCATCGACCGCAAGAAGGCCGAGGCGCTGGGCATGGGCTCGTTCCTCGGAGTCGCGCGCGGCTCCGCCCAGCCGCCCGCGATGGTCCACATGGTCTACAAGCCGAAGTCGGGCGCGAAGAGGCGCGTCGCGATCGTCGGCAAGGGCATCACCTTCGACTCGGGCGGCCTGTCGCTCAAGCCCGCCGCCTCGATGGAGGACATGAAGTGCGACATGGCCGGCGCGGCCTCCGTGCTCGCGGTCTTCAAGATCATCGCGCGCCTCGCGCCGAAGGCCGAGGTCCACGGCATCTTCGCCGCGGCCTACAACATGCCCGGCCCCGACGCGTACAAGCCCGGCGACGTCCTCACGGCGATGAACGGCAAGACGATCGAGGTCTGGAACACCGACGCCGAGGGCCGCCTCGTGCTCGCCGACGCGCTGTGCCTGGCCGCGAAGCAGGAGCCCGAGGCCATCGTCGACCTCGCGACGCTGACCGGCGCGGTCGTCGTCGCGCTCGGCTCGAAGGTCGCGGGCATCATGGGCAACGACCGGCGCCTCGTGGCCGCGATCCAGTCCGCGGGCGAGCGCGCCGACGAGCCGTTCTGCGAGCTGCCCCTCGTCGAGGACTACAAGGAGAACATCAAGGGCAACATCGCCGAGCTCCTCAACATCTCGAAGGTCAAGGGCGAGGCGGGCTCGATCATCGGCGGGCTCTTCCTGCAGGAGTTCGTGAGCGGGATTCCGTGGGCCCACCTCGACATCGCCGGCACCGCGTTCGCGGGCGGCGACTGGGCGTCGTACTCGCCGAAGGGCGCGACGGGCTCGCCGGTGCGGACCTTGCTCGAGTGGCTGGAGTCCTTGTGACGCGCATCAAGTCCCGTCCGCCGAAGCGCGCGCGCTCCGTCGAGCCGCCCCTCGAGCGCATGGAGTCGCGCGTGCGCGACATCCTGAAGGACCTCGGCGAGGACCCGCAGCGCGAAGGCCTCCTGCACACGCCTCACCGCGTCGCGAAGTCGCTGCGCGAGCTCACGAGCGGCTACCGCGTCGACGTCGACGCGATGATCAACGGAGCGCTGTTCACCGAGAGCTACAACGAGATGGTGCTCGTGCGCGACATCTCGTTCTACTCCCTCTGCGAGCACCACCTGCTCCCGTTCTTCGGCCGCGCGCACGTCGCCTATCTGCCCGATCAGAAGATCATCGGCCTGTCGAAGATCCCGAAGCTCGTCGAGATCTTCGCGCGCCGCCTGCAGGTCCAGGAGCGCATGACCCTGCAGATCGCCGAGACGCTCCACGACAAGCTCCGCCCCAAGGGCGTCGCGGTCGTCCTCGAGGCGCGCCACCTGTGCATGGAGATGCGCGGCGCCGAGAGCCATCACTCGCCGACGACGACCTCCTGCATGCTCGGCGTCTTCCAGCGCGACCCCCGCACGCGCAAGGAGTTCCTCGAGCTCGTGAAGTCCGCCGCGATCTGACGGGCCCGCCGCGCCTACTTCGGCGGGATGACCTGGGTCGAGAGCGTGCGGTGCGTGCCGTCGCAGAACGGCTTCGTCTTCGACTGGCGGCAGCCGCACCAGGCGACCTTCTTGCCCTCGGCGATCTCGCACAGCACCGGCGTCTTGCCGGTGTTCTTGCGCGCGTGGGAGCCGTCGCAGTAGGGCTGGTTCTCGGACTCGCCGCACGCGCACCAGGCCTTCTTGCCCGGCTGCTCGTCCTTCACGTACGGCGAGTACTTGATGCCGGACATGGGAGCCCCCTAGACCGTCTGCCCGACTTTCGAGACGTGGAACAGCGCGGCGTGCACGCCGAGCAGCGCGAGGACGACCAGGATCGCGAGATGCGGATAGGTGAAGCGCAGGCCCGCGTGATTGGCGCCGAGCATGCCGACGAGCATGGGCCCCGACAGATACGTGTTGATGCGCGAGAACTTGCCCGCGCGCGCGCGCACCGGGCCGGCCGCCTCGCCCGTGATCTTCCCGGAGAGCAGCCCCTTCTGCGCGGGCCAGATGATGAACCAGACGTTGAACCACATGATCGTGCCGAACAGCATGCCCCAGCTGATCCAGCGCGCGCGGTCGGAGAGGCCGCTCTCGACTCCCTGCAGCAGCAGGTTCGGCCCGAAGCCCAGCCCCGGCGTGTAGAAGTAGATCGACGCGAACAGGACCAGCCCCGACAGGAAGGTGGCCATCGCGCCCCAGCGGAACCACCACAAGGTCCGCGGCATGAGCTGGGGGTTCACGAGCTTCTTCGTCGCGTCGTCGAGCTTTCCTTGAAGCTGGGTGTTCACGAAATTGAAGAAGTACAGCATCCCGATCCAGGTGATTCCCGAGATGACGTGGATCCAGCGGAACGCGAATTCGAGCTTGGACATATCTTCCTCCCGGCCGCTCAAAACGGGCGGCTCTGTCGCGACACTTTAACCAATTCGGGCGAAAAACGTCAACGTTCTCGCGGGCGTCCGGGCGGCCGGGGGCGGCCTAATGCGCGGGGGCGGGCGCGTCCTGGCCGCGCCGTCCGCGGGCCGGACGCTTCGGCGTGACGCCGGCGGGGCGCGCCGGAGCGAAGCCCGGAATCTGGCCGGCCGCGATCGGCGCCAGCGCGGCGAGATGCTCGCGCGCGGCGTGCTTGTCGCCTTCCGCCATCGGCTTCCAATTGCCCGCGATCTGGGCGGCGCGGGCGCGCAAGGCGGCGAAAGCGTCCGCGCGCCCGCGCAGAGTCGCGAGCACGTGCGGGGGCTGCGGGGGCCAGCCGGCCGAGGCCGAGGTCTCCTGCCCGGGAATGAGCGCGCAGGACTGGCCGGCCGAGGTCACCTCGACCCGGCCGTCCTCGACGATGCCGACGAAGCTCGGCCCGAGGGCCGCGTCCTGGGAGACGATGAGCTCCGAGCCGTGGACGTTCGCCAGGACCACGGGCGTCTGGATCGTGAAGCTGTCGACGGGACTGACGTGCTGGACCAGCGCCGACAGCGAGCCGCCCGAGAGCTTGAGCGCGGTGAGCGCCCGCGTCAGGGAGTTCAGCGAGAGCTCGGTGGCCGAGGAGAGAACGATCAGCGTCTGCCCGTCGAGCGCGACCTCCGCGCTCGAGCCGGCGCCGACGCGGATCGTGTCGCCGGCCTCGAACGGGGCCCCGCTCGATATCTGGACGTACTGATCGCCGGGCCGCCCCGCGAGGCGCACGAACACCGACCCGAGCGCGCCGACGAGCCGCGCCTCGCGCGGCGGCGGCGGCGGCGGCGGGAGCGCGGCGGCGGCCGCGTCGCGCTGGGCCTGCTCGATCTCGCCCAAGGTCTTCAGGGCCTGGCGGCACGGCGCCATCACGTCGTCGTCGTGATCCCGCAGGCAGGTCACGGCCGCGTAGTCGTGCGCGCCGGGGCACAGGAGCTCGATCTCGTTCGCGCAGGCGTCCGTGACGTTCGAGACGTTGTCGCTGGCGCCCGCCGGCGACGCCGAGAGGAGGGACGCGAGGACCGCCGCGGCGAGGTTCATCACGGAATTAATAGAAAAAATGGAGCGCGGCCACAAGGGCCCGCGGTCGGCGCGGCTCTGACTATGCTGACGAAACGCTATTGAAATCCCAGCAATCCCGCGCCAAACTGGGATCGACGAACGGGAGGAGGAATGCGGAAGGCGGAGCCCACGGTCGACACGCGGGAATGGAAGGTCGTGCTCAGCGTCGCCGCCGTCTACTACGGCTTGGCGCGGCTGGGCCTGTCCATGGCCCTGCATGGGACCGCCTCGTCGCCGGTCTGGCCGGCGTCGGGATTCGCGATCGCGGCGGCCGCCGTGCTGGGTCCGGCGGCGTGCGCGGGCGCCCTGCTCGGGTCGGCGCTGGCCAACCTGCAGACGCTGCTGGGAAGCCCCATCGCGCCGCCGCTCGCGCTCGCGGCCGCCGCCTCCGTCGCGATCGGGCTCGGGACGGCGGCGCAGGCCTGGGTCGGAATGCGCGCGTTCGGCCGCTTCCTTTCCGCGCGCTGCCCGCTCGGCCGAGGCCGGGACGTCGTCCGCTTCGCCGCGCTGACGCCGCTCGTCTGCCTGATCAGCGCGAGCGCGGGCGCGACGGCGCTCGTCGCGCTCGGCCTCGTGCCGCTGAAGATTTTCGGCGCGTCGTGGCTCACGTGGTGGATCGGCGACGTCAGCGGCGTGCTGCTCGTCTATCCCCTGATGATCGCGTGGCTGCCGGGCGCGGCCGACGCGCCCCCGGAGTTCGCGCGTCCGGAGCTCGGGCTGGAGGCCGCCGCCGCCGCGATCCTGCTCGTGCTGAGCGTGTGGATCGGCTTCGGCGACGTCCTGGCGCGCGAGGCTCAGTATCCGCTGAGCTTCCTCCCGCTCCCGATGCTGGCCTGGGCGGCGCTGCGGCTCGGCGCCCGCGGGGCCACGGCGGGAGCCGTCCTGCTCGCGCTGCTCGTCCACTCGCGGACCCTCGTCGGCTTCGGCCCCTTCGCGATCGGCTGGTCGAGCAACGAGTCGCTCCTGCTGTCGTCGTTCTACGTGACGACGGCGGCGCTGACGGCGTTCCTCGTGCACGCGCTCCTCGCCGAGCGACGCCGCGCCGAGGCGGAACTGCGCGAGGCGCGCGACGCCCTCGCGCTCAGGATCACGCAAAAGAACGCCGACATCTCGACGGCGAACGCGACCCTGCGCGTCGCCGCGCTGGGGCGCAAGGAGGACGTGAGCCGCATCAAGCTGTACCGGCATCTCGTCGAGGAGCTCCCGATCGGCGTCGCGATCCTGCGCCTCGACGATCCCGACGACTTCAAGACCTGGCGCATCGCGGAGATCAACCCCGCGGGCCGGCGCTTGAGCGCGGCCAAGGACTCCGAGAGGGGGAAGCCCCTGTTCGAATTCGCCCCGGAGCTCTTCGACACGAACTTCCCGCGCGCGTGCCGCGAGGCCCTGCGAACGGGCGAGGAGAAGAGCGTGCCCGACTTCGTCAGCCGCGAGCGCGCCCCCGGCGCGCACTTCTCGATCAGCGTCCTGCCGCTCGGAGGCTCGCTCGTCGCGATGGTCTTCGAGAACACGACCGCGCGCGAGGCGCTGCGGCGCAGCGAGGAGCAGCTGCGCCTGATGATCGAGGGCGTCTCGGACTACGCGATCTTCCGCCTGGACGCGGAAGGCCGCATCGTGAGTTGGAACAAAGGGGCGCTGCGGATCACCGGCTACGACGCCGACGAGATCCTCGGGCATTCCTACGCCGTCCTGTTCACCGAGGAGGACATCCGCTCCGGCGCGCCGAACGCGCTGCTGAGGAGCGTGGCGTACGCGGGCCGCGAGGAGACCGAAGGCTGGCGGGTGAGGAAGGACGGCGCGCGCTTCTGGACCAACTCCGTGCTGACGGCGCTGAAGGACGACGCCGGGCGCCTGCAGGGCTACGTGAAGGTCCTCCGGGACGCCACCGAGAGGCGCCGGATTCTCCAGGAGCTCGAGGAACGGACGGCCGCCCTCGCGCGCTCCAACGCCGATCTCACGCAGTTCGCGTACGTGGCCTCGCACGATCTGCAGGAGCCCTTGCGCAAGGCCGCCGCCTTCGCCGAGCAGCTCCGCGCGCGCCTCGACGGCAGGCTGGACGCGACCGATCAGGACTTCATGGCTCGGCTCCTGCGCTCCGTCGACGGGATGAAGAGCCTCATCGACGCGCTCCTCGAGCTCGCCCGCGTGGCGTCGACCCCCGCGGCGCCCGAGCGCGTCGACCTGGAAGCCGCCGCGCGCGAGGCCGTCGACGGCCTCGCCGTCGCGCTCGCCGAGTCGGGCGGGACGATCCGCATCGACTCCCTGCCCGCCGTCGAGGCGGACCCCCAGCAGATGCGGCAGCTGCTGCAGAACCTGCTCGCGAACGCGATCAAGTTCCGCCGCCCGGACCGCCCTCCGTCCATCCGCCTCTACGGCCGGACCCTGCGCGACGGGAGCTGCGAGCTCTGCGTCGAGGACGACGGCGTCGGGTTCGACATGAAGTACGCCGGCCGCCTCTTCCAGCCGTTCCAGCGGCTGCACAGCCGCAAGGATTTCTCGGGGACCGGCATGGGGCTGGCCATCTGCCAGAAGATCGTCGAGCGGCACGGCGGGACCATCTCCGTCGAGAGCGCGGTCGACCGCGGGTCGACGTTCAAAGTCGTCCTCCCCCGCGGCGGCGCGGCGCGCGAGGACGAGCGCCGCGGCGCAGGAGCGAATTTATGGAAAATCGAGTGAGGGTCCTGCTCATCGAGGACGATCCCGACTACACGATGCTGATGAACACGTACATCGACGAGGCCTGCGGCGTGTCCGTCAAGTACGTGCTCGAGGACGCCGCGAGCCTCCAGGGCGGCCTCGATCTGCTCGCGCGCGAGGAGTTCGACGTCGTGCTCCTGGACCTGATGCTCCCCGACAGCTCGGGCCTCGAGACGCTCGACAAGGTGCGCGCGAAGGCGCCGGGACTCCCCGTCGTCGTGCTGACGAACATCGATCAGGAGGACGTGAGCCTGGAGGCCGTCGCGCACGGCGCCCAGGACTTCCTGAGCAAGGACAAGATCGACGCGCGGCGCCTGCGCCACGCGATCGGCTTCGCCCTCGCGCGCGACCGGCTGTTCCGCCAGATGGAGCTCCTCGTCGACGGCTCTCCCGACGGCACGCTGATCGTCGACCGCGAGCGCATGGTCCGCTACGCGAACGCCGCGGCCCTGGCCCTCTTCGGCAGGAAGAAGGAGCAGCTGGTCGGACGCCTCTTCGAGTTCCCGACCACCACGGGCAAGGCGGTCGAGCTCAAGCTCCCGGGTCCCTCGGGCGAGATCGCGGCGGAGATGCGCGTCGCGGAGATCGAATGGAAGGGCTACCCCGCGTGGCTGGCGTCCATCCGCGACGTCACGGAGCTCAAGAAGCTGGAGGAGGCCCGCGTCGAGGTCCGCGAGCGCACGCGCCTGGACCAGATGAAGGACCAGCTTCTGAGCACCGTGGCGCACGAGCTGCGCACGCCTCTCAGCGTCGTCAAGGCCGTCGTCGGCGACCTGCGCGACAGCCTGGCCGGCCCGATGAACTCGGACCAGACGGAGCTGGTCGCCACCGCCGATCGAAACGTCACCCGGCTGAAGCGCCTGCTGAACAACTTCCTCGACCTGTCGCGCCTGGAGTCCCGGCGCGCGCGCGTCAACCGCCGGCCGGTGGACGCGCTCCGGCTCATCCGCGAGATCGCCGACGGCGTCCGCCTGGCCAACCGGGGACGCAAGATCGTCCTTCTCTACGACCTGCCCGAGAGCGCGCCCGAGGCGCACGTCGACGCGGACATGATCGCCCAGGTCCTCGCGAATCTCCTCGACAACGCGATGCGCTACGCCCAGGCCCGAGTGCTCGTGCGCGCCGCGAGGGCCGACGCCGCCTTGGAAGTCAGCGTCGTGGACGACGGACCGGGCATACCGCCGGATCGATTCGCCGATCTGTTCAACAAGTTCGTCCAGCTCGACCGTCCGCGCAGCGGATCGGGATATAAAGGAACGGGGCTGGGTCTGGCGATCTCGCGCGAGATCCTGAGCCTCAACGACGGGAAGATCTGGGCCGAGAACGCGGCGGGGCGAGGCGCGTGCTTCCGCTTCACGCTGCCGTTGTCGGCGGCGCTGGCGGAGCGGCGCCGGGAGGAGCCCGATGCCGGGAATAGCGCGGACTAAAAGGATCCTGATCGTCGACGACGAGCGCGATCTCGTGGCGCCGCTGGAGATGCGCCTGTCGGCGTCGGGACGGTTCGAGGTGTCCTCGGCCTTGGACGGGGAGGAAGGACTGCGGAAGGCGCAGATGCTGCGGCCGGACGTGGCCCTGATCGACCTGACGATGCCCGAGATGGACGGCTGGCACCTGTGCCGCCGCCTGCGCGAGGACGAGCGCACGCGCGGGACGCGCATCGTGGTCATGACCGCGTGGGCTTCGCCGGACCTCGAGCGCCGCGCGTCATCGGAGGGCGTGGCGAAGATCCTGCTCAAGCCGTTCGAGGTTCCCGAACTGATGGCGGCGCTGGAGGGCGAGACGGAACCGGAAAAGCCTGAACGGGAGGCGAGACCATGAAGGGCACGAAGAGCCGGAGGACGCTCATCGCGGTCGTGGAAGACGATCCGGACTACCGGGACATGCTCTGCAGTTGGCTGAGGCCGCGCTACAGGACCGTCGATTTCGACGACGCGGAGCAGCTCCTGAACGCGCCGCGCGGGAGAGCCGAGGCGGAGCTCGTGATCACGGACGTCAGGATGCCCGGAATCAACGGCTTCCGCCTGTGCGAGCGCCTGCGCGCGGATATGCGCTACCATCGCGTGCCCGTCCTGTTTCTGACCGGGATCGACGCGAACGACGGGCTCATGCTCGGGCTCCAGGTCGGCGCCAGCGCGTACCTGACCAAGCCGGTCGAGCGCGAGAGCCTGCTCGAGCAGATCGAGAAGCTCCTCGATGCTCAGGCACTCTGAGAGGAGGAAAGCCGTCTAAACCCGCAGCATGCACCGCATCCTCAGCGTCGAGGACGATCCGGACTTCCAGCACCTGATCTCGCACATACTGCGCAACCAGGGCTACGAGGTCCATTACGCCTTCACCGGCCCCGAGGGCCACGAGAAGGCCCTCGCGCTCTATCCCGACCTCATCCTACTGGACATGATGCTGCCCGGCCTCAACGGCGTCGAGGTGGTCAAGCTCTTGAAGAAGAACAAGGCCACGCGCGACATCCCGATCATCGTCATGACCGCTTATCCGGCCGAGGTCAACTTCTTCGAGAGCGAGATTCAGGCGCTCGGCGCGGTCGAGTACCTGAGGAAGCCCGTCCAGACCGACGAGCTCGTCCCGCGCATCCGGCGCCTGCTCGCGGGGCGCGGCGCGAGCCCCCGGGCGGTGGTCTGGGATCGCGGGGCCTTCCGCATCGTCCCGGACTCGAAGTCCGTGTGGATCGGCGCGAAGATGATCGCGAACCTCCCGCCGAAGCGCTTCGAGGTCCTCTTCCACCTCATCCAGAGCAAGACTGAGGTCCCCTGGGAGACGCTGGTCGCCAAGATCTGGGGCCGCGACGGGACCAAGAACGACCTCGAGAAGGCCGTCCAGCGCCTGCGCGCCGACCTCGGAGACGAGGGCTATCGGATCTCGACGACCCGCGCCGGCTACCAGCTCATCGTCTGAGCGGCCGCGAAGAATCCTTCGCCAGGCCTGCAAGCGCTCGAAGACCTGACCGCGCTGACAGCGGGCCATTGAACTCCTCTCGCGCGCGCGCCAAACTGCATACCAGGCGAACGGCCGCGAAGAGGGGGCGAGCATGGAACGGCAGATCATCAGGGTCCTCTTGATCGAGGACGACCCCGAGTACGCGATGATGATGAGCGTGTACATCAACAAGGCGTGCGGCCAGTCGGTCCTCTACGCGCTGGAGAGCGCCGCGCGCCTGAAGACCGGCCTCGACCTGCTCGCGCGCAAGGAGTTCGACATCCTGCTGCTGGACCTCAATCTCCCCGACAGCCGGGGCCTCGACACGCTGATCCAGATCCGCGAGAAGGCGCCGGGCCTGCCGGCCGTAGTGCTGACGAATTTGGAGCAGGACAACATCGGGCTTGAGGCGATCGCCCACGGCGCGCAGGACTTCCTGATCAAGGCCAAGATCGACGGGGCCCGGCTGCAGCACTCGATCGGCTTCGCTCTGGCGCGCAACCGCGTGTTCCGCCAGATGGAGACGCTCGTCGACACGTCGCCCGACGGCATCGTGATCGTGGACCGCGATCGCATGGTCCGCTACGCGAACCCCGCGGCGCTCGCCTTGTTCGGCTGGACGCGGGAGCAGATGATCGGGCGGGCCTTCGAGCACGAGATCACGCCGGACCGGCCCGAGGAGCTCGCGCTGAATCCGGCGCCGGGCCGTGAGATCTCCGCGGAGATGCGCGTCGCGGAGATCGAGTGGAAGGGCGCCCCTGCGTGGCTCGCCTCGATCCGCGACGTCTCCGAGCTCAAGAAGCTCGAGCAAGCGCGCGCGGAGATCCGCGAGCACGAGCGCACGGATCAGCTCAAGGACCGGCTCCTGGGCGCCGTCTCCCACGAGCTGCGCACGCCGCTCAGCGTCGTCGACGCGATCGTCGGGGCCTTCCGAGACGAGCTGACCGGCCCGCTCACGCAGGAGCAGGCCGGTCTGATCGCGTCCGCCGACCGCAACATCGCCCGCTTGAAGAAGCTGCTCAGCAACTTCCTCGACCTGTCGCGCCTGGAGTCGCGGCGCGCGCGCGTCAGCCGCTGCGCGATCGACCCGCTCGCCTTGGTCCGCGAGGTCACCGCGGGCGTGCGCATGGCCAACCGGGAACGAGCGATCGCCGTCGACTGCGACCTGCCCGAGGCCTTGCCCAAGGTCCACGCGGACGCGGACATGATCGCGCAGGTGCTCGGCAACCTGCTCGACAACGCGCTGCGCTTCGCGCGGGGCCGCGTCGTCGTCCGCGCCGCGCCGGCCCCCGAGGCGGTCGAGGTCAGCGTCGTCGACGACGGACCGGGAATCCCCGCGGAGAAATTCTCGGACCTCTTCAACAAGTTCGTCCAGCTCGACCGGCCGCGCGGCGGGGCCGGCTACAAGGGAACGGGGCTGGGACTGGCGATCTCCCGCGAGATCATGAGCCTCAACGACGGGAAGATCTGGGCCGAAAAAGCCGCGGGCGGAGGCGCCTGCTTCCGCTTCACGCTCCCCTTGGCGGCGGCCGCGGAGGCGCGGGAGGAATCTCATGCGGGCGCAAACGCGTAGGAGCATACTGATCGTCGACGACGAGCGCGACCTGGTCTTGCCGCTCGCGCTGCGCTTGGAGGCGGACGGGCGCTTCGCGGTCGCCACGGCCTTCGACGGCGAGGACGGCTACGAGAAGGCGGTGCGCGGGCGGCCCGACATCGCGCTCATCGACCTGTCCATGCCCATGCTGGACGGTTGGCAGCTGTGCCGCCGCCTCCACGAGGACTCGCGCACGCGCCACACTCGGGTCATCATCATGACCGCCTGGGTCTCCAAAGACAGCCTGGAGAATCGGGCTCTCGCCGAGGGCGTGACCACGGTGCTGGTCAAGCCCATCGAGGTGTCCGACCTGATGCGGGCCCTCGAGGCCGCCGCGCCCGATGACGCCGCAGGAGAAGGAGGCGTCCGACAGACGGCGCAGCCGGGAAGTCCGCGGCCCAGCTCCGGCGCGCCGGGCGCCGCGGACGCGAAGCCGCTGGCCGACTTCGACGCGGAGATCATCGCGTGGGACCTGGACGCCGAGCTCGGAGGGGCCAAGGCCCATGAAGCGAGAGGCGCCGGAGAAGCCGCGGATGCCGATCATCGATTTCGCCGCTGACGCGCCTGACAATCGGGGATTGAATCAAGAGGCTTCGGCGCATATCGTATCGCCATGCCGACGCGCTCCCGCACAAAGCCGCGCCGCGACCCGCGGCGTCAGTACCGGCGCAAGCTCGTCCGCGTCCTGCGCGCGTTCCGCCGCGGCGACTTCGCGGCGGCGCCGCCCCCGGCCGGGCCCGAGGACCGCGAGATCGCGCGGGAGATCGAGGCGATCTTCGAGCTCAACCGCCGCCTCGCCCGCCAGCTCCAGGAGATCAGCGAGTCCGTCGGCAAGGAGGGGAAGATCCGCCGGCGCGCCGACCTCGGCGCCGTCGGCGGCTCCTGGGCCGAGTGCGTCGACTCGCTGAACACGCTGATCGCGGATCTGGTCCGCCCGACGACCGAGGTCTCGCGCGTGATCGGCGCCGTCGCGAAAGGAGACCTGTCCCAAAAGATCGGCCTCGAGATCGACGGGCGCCCGATGAAGGGAGAGTTCCTGCGCACCGCGCGCACGGTCAACACCATGGTCGACCAGCTGGGCTCGTTCGCGTCGGAGGTCACGCGCGTGGCGCGCGAGGTCGGCACCGAGGGCAAGCTCGGCGGCCAGGCGCAGGTCAAGGGCGCGTCGGGCACGTGGAAGGACCTGACCGACAACGTCAACACCATGGCGAGCAACCTGACGAGCCAGGTGCGAGGCATCGCGCAGGTGACGACGGCGGTCGCGAAGGGCGACCTGTCGAAGAAGATCACCGTCGACGTGAAGGGCGAGATACTCGAGCTCAAGGCCACGATCAACGCGATGGTCGACCAGCTCTCCTCGTTCGCCTCGGAGGTCACGCGCGTCGCGCGCGAGGTCGGCACCG
>Ga0209415_10002052_pt1 | contig 38168 bp, 34 predicted proteins | sample PeaSoiSIISIP2007_FD_187696 | JGI IMG/M metagenome (GOLD analysis project Ga0209415, IMG submission 187696) | Peat soil microbial communities from Weissenstadt, Germany - SII-SIP-2007 (SPAdes) (version 2) | ecosystem: Environmental > Terrestrial > Soil > Wetlands > Peat | place: Germany...
CTCTGGGAGAGCATCCTAACGGAAATACGACATTTCTGCTTGGGGAGAATACGACATTATCACTTTGGGAGAACATATATATTACTTATCGGCTGGCGACTCAGCCGGCTCTGGCTGCGGACAACCTTTGAGACACTCATTGTATGCATCCTTATTCTCCTGCATACACTAGGCGCGAGCCGTATCTGCTTCATTACCCGCTGGAAAACAACTCATCGCTCTTGATTCTTTATCGGCGACGCATCTTGACATTCGGAATAAGTTTCTGCAGAACTCATGGGAGGCAAGCACAGCAGAATACCGAACATCATGATCACCATGGTGAATCGCAGAACTCCTCCTTCTGGCCAATATGCTTTCACGTTTCTCAATCCTGCGGGAAGCGTATTACCATAAAATATCAACAGCCCCGATTATTGCACCGTGAACGCTGATTTCGCTGAGCAGAGTATACAGCTATTTCATGATGAAATCATTCGATTTCCAACAGATACAATCGCAGATCGGGAAGGGCAAATTGCTGTGCCCTCGGCCTACAGTTTTGATCGGCCTGATCCACGTTTCTCTCGCTCAGGTAAATTCCTGACAAGAAGTGATTAAATCCCCCCAAAAATATACCATAATGATAAAAGGATGTTCAATATTTGTCGGTGATAGCTAGGAGAAAATTTGTATAAAAAAGCGAAGCCCTGGCCGTTCCGTTTTTTAACAGGTTGTCATGTTCATGTGGACTACTGGACCTGGGGGCTGCCCATCCCGTCCTGCGAACCGCCCATCATCCCGCGATGTTGCTGCATATCACCGTGCTTTTCTCTCATCACGGCCATATACTTCTTCCTGCAAGCCCTGAGATCGTCATCGTCCTTTGCTGCTTGTACGCAGGTTTTGGCTTCCTGAAGGCTAGCGATCCGATCATCGAACATTTTCAAAATGCGGGCCTGTTTTTGTTCAAAAGTGGCGGCCGGCTCATTCGACTGTCCGTTTTGGGCCGCGAATGCCGGTATTGCACACACGAACGACAGTATTGCTGCAGCGATAAGCGTTTTTTTCATATTTCCTCCTTTTATGTTATGAGCGATTATTAAAACCTTTCAGCATATTGGCAATCCAACCGGATAAGTCTAGCAAACCACTGCCTATCCAACCTCCTTTCCTAATACCGCATAGTGTCACAATCTTAAACCGTAAAGAACGCGGAGGATGCAGAGAAATCTTGAATTATAATAAATACATGTACAATTTCTCAAATCGTTTCCCTCTGCGCTTTCCGACTATCGGAACACAAATATAGACACGATTGATCGAGAAGGGTTTAACGAGACCACATGAATAATGTGGAGGGATGAGATGGTACATCTGCCATCACCATGCAAGAAAGCCAAAGTCTGCGCCTTAATTCTCTCTAGGCGTATTCCCCCTCGATCTGCGACCGGAAGGATAGGTGCTTTTTGATTACGTAGAGAAACTCTTACGATTGCTCCTCCTTAAGCCGCTCGTGGACAAACGCGATGTGACCTCGAAGCACATAGAATTGATCGGCAAAGGACGCAGGTACTTTCATTCTGTTGACCGCCTGCTCGATGCGGTTGAGGCGATCTTGCAGTTCCACCCGTTCTTCGGCCTCCCTCTGTGAGATCATGTCGCGTTCAATGGCAAGTAGCGCGCGGTACCAGTGATAAATGATCAGGCGAATCCGCCAGCGGTAAAGCGCTGGAATACTGCGCAGAGCCGGGATCAATACTACAACCATCGGAACGATCACCACGAGGATGCGGTTCGCCAGGCTTGCCATCCAGAAGGGAAGAGAACGATAGAGGAAACTTTTACCGGATTTGTAGAAACGGAGCGCCTCCGGGCTCAGACGAAACTCGTGCTCCAGCGGCGCGGGAAATTCACCCTGGCGTCTGAATAATCCGGCGCCCCCGTGCACTTTACGGGCCGCTTCAAGCAGTAAATCGGAAAGTGCAGGATGGAGGCCTGGCCGGGCCACAAGCTCGACCGTGGGGCCTACAAGGCTGATGTCGCGGGAGGGAATGTCCTTTTCGAAGTCGATTGCTCCACGGGGAAGGTCGAGCTTGTTCAAATACACCATGCGCCGCACATAGGCATCGGCCTGGGAAAAGCTGTAGAGCCTGATCCCCGGGGTCTGGAGAAGGGAACGCATGACCTCCGGCGGAGCTGATTCTCCCATCAAGAAAACCGCATCGAGCTTTCCGGCGAACAGAGCTTTTGACGCATCTTCAGCATCAAGGTTCTCCAGTGCGGTCGATCCGCCGGGTTCGATGCCATTCGCGGCAAGGAGAGACAGCGCCAGAGCATGAGATCCACTACCCACGGATCCGATTGCAAGCCGTTTACCGCTTAATTGAGAAAGCAAGTCAAATGGAGACTGCCGAGCGACTGGAGGTCGTCAATCTTTATACCTGTAGCAACCCCACCTTGAACAAAGCCGAGATCCGCGCGGAAGGAGGGATCACTCAGCCTTTTCAGGTTCTCAAACGATCCCTCGAATGGCAGGATTTTCAATCTTACTCCGCTGCGAGCCAGTATTTTCTGATATTTCTCGGCATTTCGGTAGAAGATGCTGCCTTCAGGACCGCTTGTGATGGTGATTACGGGGCGCGGAGCCACATGAAAGAACCAGTAAATCGCTGAAATCGCGCCGAGGACGGTCAGAATGCTGGCGCACAGGGCGACTGTGCGACTGAGCCCAAGATTTCTGAGAATAACGTTTGGAGTTTGCTAATACCGAGTTTGCGATTGAGGGTCATGATTTCAACTTTATCCTTTGCGACAATATGAGCTCTCCCGACCTGCGACGGGATAGTTATTAATCATCTCAAGATAGATTGGCCAGAAAAGTACTTACCCTTTGTTGCCCCCTCAGTCAGAAAGATTCTATTACGGATAGAGTTTTCCTTCAATGATGAACCATTCCTGCTATTTTAATTGTACTCCTCAGCTAATTCCAAAACAGCCTCAGGGAGCTTGGTATCGCTCCCAAAATTCCGAAATATCTTTCAGGATACTATCGGATACAAGCTCGCCCACGCCGCTTTCAAACCAGTCCGCGGGCATGGAGCGCGTGTAACCGGGTTGCACAAAACGGTTGTCCATTAGAACAATGAGTCCGCGGTCAGTCTCGGAACGGATCACTCTGCCTGCGGCCTGAACCGCCCTAGCCATCGCGGGAAAGGTGTAGGCATAGTCGAAACCCGCTCCGTAGCGCTGCTGGTAGTAGTCGCGCATCAGCTCGCGTGTAAGATCGAAATTCGGGAGCGGAGGGCCGATCACGAATGCGCCGATCACCATCTCGCCTGGGAAGTCAACTCCCTCGGAAAACGTGCCTCCCTGCACTGCAAACACGATCGTTGGAGCAGTCTGTCCTCGAAGATGTGACAGAACTGACTCGACCTGGGACGCCCTCATGTCCCGATCCTGCTTCATAACAACGAAGCCGCCGGCCGGCTGAAATGCGCCATGCACCCTTTCCAGGAACTCAAAACTTGGGAAGAACGCAAAATAATTCCCCCTCCGCAAAGCGGATATTTTTTGAATGACATCGGCGATCCTGGGATAATTGCGCTCGCGATCCGTATATTTGGTTGAAATTTGGGGGATGATCATAAGCTTGCGGAGCTCCTTTGAAAAGGGGCTCGGAATCTCGGCTGTTTTCGTCGTTTCCGGGTCCAGCCCGGAAAGTTTCGCATAATAATCAAAGGGCTTCAAGGTTGCCGAGAATCCCACTGTTTGGTCGTACTCATCATAACAATCTTTCAGCATTGCGGAAGCATCGCAGCAGGTGATTTTTAGGATGCCGCCGGTCGCATGCGGATGGAACGTAACAAAGAACTCTCGGACATCGGGGTCTCCGGCATACGCGAGGGCTTCGGTGAATTCGGACCAGTAAAAGGAAAGCCTCAGAATGACATCGCGGGGCTGGATCACGGCGTCGGAATCGAGATAACGGGAAAGGAAAGCGCGTAGCTTCGAATCCTGCTCAAGAAAGGAACCCGTAGGCGGGTGGATTTGGACCGGCTCGGAACATGCTTCCGGCCGACAGGAGATAATCGACTGAATACAGCCGCTGAGAAGTTCCTCGGCCTCGATTCGAAAACGGGGAAAGACCTTGCCGATCTCGTCGCGCATCGATCCAAGGGTGATACTTGAAACTGAAGGGGAATAGTAGTCCATGGCGCGGAAGGGAAGGTTGTGAACTTCATCGATCACCAGGTTGGGTTTTCCCGATTGGTCGACCGAGATCATCGGCAATCGCCTTAAAGCAGACCTAGGAGCAAAAACATAGTTGTAATCGCAGATCACCATGTCCGCTTCCCGCGCCCCATCGAACTGCAGCTCAAAAGGACAGACCTCGTATGTTTCGCCCAACTCGCGAAAGATGCGCGCCTTCAGCTTTCTCTTCTTCGCGAGCACGTCCAGGATTCCATGTTCGCTGACTTTGGTGTAATAATTGCGGCTGTATTCACAATAGTCGGGGTTGCAGAGCGGTTCGTTCTTGAAGCAGATCTTGCCTTTTGCCGTAATCGAGAGGGATTTGACGTTTGCGCCCGTTTCCTGAAAACGCTTGACCACGTCCTCGGCAACGGAGTGTTGGCTGTTTTTCGGCGTAACATAAAAAACTGTCTGTCCACGGCTTAATGCCTCTTTGAGAACGGGATAGAGGACTCCCGCGGTCTTTCCGAGCCCGGTGGGAGCTTGAATCAGCATCCTGCTCCTTGACCGCATCCCCTGTTCAATGGTGTGCACAAGCCCGGACTGGCCCGGACGGAGGCTTTCAAAGGGGAAAGCAAAAGCAGCGGCAATTTTTTTGCGGCGGCCGGAGCGTTTCTCGGCTTTTCTGACTTCCTCGGCAAGCTCGCTGAGCCGTCTCTCCAGCCAATTCTGATAAACCCCAAGATCGAGTGTTTGTTCGAGGTTCTCCGATGCTCCATTGCGGGATGATACAAGATGAAAGGACAGGCTGGGCACAACATTGTGTTCGATCCAGTAGCAGTATCCATAGGTCCGGAGCTGCAGGCAATAGGGGTGTTCCATAGGATCAACGGAAAGCCTGTCTGCAAGCTCCCGGATATTAAAACCTGTTTTAATTTCCTCGATCCTCGGGATCTCGTGCCAGAAGATCCCATCCATCCTCCCCTCGATTAGGAAGCGGTACCCTTCCCGGTCAAAAGAGCCACTGATCAGAACTTCAGATTCGTAGGAAGGATCGGACTTGGCTCTTCTGCGCTGCACACGGGTGTGAATTTCCCGGCCCTCCATGGCCGCGCGTCCATTACCCGAATGAGCTTCAATGCTGCCGGTTCTGGGAACCGGCATCGCAAAATCGCGAATCGCGATGGTGATGACTTTCATGGTGCTGTCCGTTCTGCAGATTGCTTGCGGAAAAAATATTGTTCAGCCTTAAACCTGCATTCTCGGGTCAAGTTTGTCCCGCAGAAAGTCGCCGAGTATGTTAAAGCTGATTACCGTGATACTGATGGCAAGGCCGGGAAAGATCACCATCCACGGCGCCGAGGTGATATAAGCGCGGCTCAGGCTAATCATCGATCCCCAAGTGGGAGTAGGGGGCTGGACACCGAGGCCGAGAAATGAAAGCGCGGCTTCGAGAAGGATGAAACCGCCCACCCGCAGGCTGCCTGCTACGAGCAGGAGGGGAAGGGCGTTTGGCAGAATGTGTTTGTACAGGATCCTCGCTGACGATGCGCCCATTGCCCGGGATGCTTCTACGTAGGTCTGCTCTTTGAGTGAGAGGGTTATGCCCCGGACAAGTCGCGCGAACCCGGCCCATCCCACGAGCGTAATCGCAAGCATGGCGGAAGTGAGCCCCGGGGACATGACCGCGCTGATTCCGATAGCGAGCAAAAGGCTGGGAAAAGCGAGGAAGACATCGAAAAGCTGAGACAGGACCATGTCTACTCTGCCGCCGAAATAACCGGCGATAAGTCCGAAAAAAATCCCAATGCCGAGCGAAAAAAGGGAAGCCAGCACACCGACGGAAAGTGATATGCGTGAGCCGTATACGAGTCGCGCGAGGATGTCACGTCCCGTGCTGTCCGTGCCGAGGATATGGTGCCTGCCGGGAGGCTGCTTCAGGTTGTCCAGGTCCATGGCAAGAGGGTCATGACTTATAAAAGCCGGACCGATAAGAGCGGCGAGCACCAATGTAACGAGCAGAAGAACAGCGATGAATGCCGATTTATTGCCAATCAGGTCTTTGAAGGAAAGTGTATTCACCATGATTTGTCAGCGCCACGGACTCCTACCGTTCCTCCTTCATACGTACCCGCGGATCAAGGAATAAATACGAGATGTCCACGAGAAGGTTCAGGGTTACGAACAAGATTGCACCGAAGAGTACCACGCCCATGATTACCGGATAGTCCCGCTTGATGATTCCGTCGAGCGCGTAGCGCCCGAGCCCGTCCCAGCCGAAAATTGTCTCTGTGAGTACCGCGCCGTTCAAATAGGAACCGAGATCGAGACCGATGAGAGTGACAACGGGGATCAAGGAATTCTTCAATGCGTGTTTCATCACGACAACACCTTCCGATAGCCCCTTGGCCCGGGCCGCTGCGATATAGGGTTGGGACAACGACTCAAGCATGGACGAGCGGGTCACGCGCGCGATGTAGGACAGGGAAAAAGTGCCGAGTGTGACCGCGGGTAGTACGATATGGCTCAGATTGCCATTGCCCATCCCGGACGGAGGAAGCCACTGCAAATAGAAAGCGAAGACGAGCATGAGTGCAAGCCCCAGCCAGAACACCGGAACAGAAATGCCGCCTATGGAAAGGAGCGTCAAAAGTCGGTCCCACGCAGTGTCGCGGTGCGTTGCTGAAAAGATGCCTATGGCGATGCCGAAGAACGACGCAAAGAGCATGGCTGCTAGGGCCAGTTTGAGGGTGTTCGGAAACTTTTGCAGTAGGTCGTCGGCGACTTTTTGTTGGGTATACAATGATCGTCCGAGTTCGCCGGTTGCAATCAGCTTTAGATAACCGGAATATTGGTGAGTCAAAGGCTTATCGTGGCCCAGCTCGGCGCGAATACGGGCGACAGTTTCCGGCGAAGCCCGTTCCCCGACCATGCTAGTTACCGGGTCGCCGGGGAGGGAATGCATCAGGAAGAAAGTTATGAGAGTAATGCCGAGGAGGGTCGGGATGAACAGGAGGAGTCTTTTAAAGATATAGAACGCCATGGCTGGATGAATCTTACACAATTCCAGGAAAAACCGCAACGAGTAAAACCCGGGAACCGCCGGATAATTATCTGAGCAGTTGCCGCGACGTTTATGCTCACAGTTACAATCAGTGAGAAAAGGCAGCGCCATGATGTTCAATGGTAAGGAAATCCTATTTCCTGAGAAGAGTTCCTGACCTAATAGGCGGAGAATGTAATGAACCTTGATGCTGCAGCGACAGCCTGTGTTTCGTGCTGCTGCTCCCGCGCAGGCGAGGCTTGGTACCGTTCTCGCTGTTCTCATCAGAAGACGTTATCGGGCAGGCACGTCATGGTCAGCGTCGGTTTGAGCAACAAGCACTCCGTGAAAGGGAAGGCTGAGGAGGCTTAGCAGGGAACTTTCGTGCATAAGCTGCTAAAATCCGTATTCGACTTCCTGTTAAAACCTATTCGCAAATGACGCGCCCAATTCCTCCGGTTTCTGCGTCTTCTGTTATAAGAGAATATTGGTAATAAATGAACTCTTGTCGTCGTATGCCCCCTGACAGGACGAGGCTACCGTTTTCGCGAAACCGGCACGTAGTATTGCGTTCCCTGCTTCATATTCAGAATTTGCTTGAGCAGATCGTCTAGGTCTTCCCTGCGATGGACGAAATCAATGTCCGAAGTATTGATGACCAGGAGCGGGGTGTCGTTGTAGCGAAAGAAAAAGTTATTGTACGCCTCATTCACGGCTGCGATGTAATCGTGGCTGATTTCCTTTTCAAAAGACCTTCCGCGCTGCTTGATGCGACGCAGCAGCGTATCGGTGTCGGCCTGAAGAAAAATCACGAGGTCGGGCTTTATAATTTTGGGCTCCAGGATTTTGTAGACCTGCTCGTACAGGGGAAGCTCATGCTCGTCGAGCGTAAGATAGGCAAAAATGCGGTCCTTGTCGAAGAGATAATCACTGATCGTTATTCGCGTAAAGAGGTCGGGCTGTAACATTTCCTGCTGCTGGCTGAATCGGCTGAGGAGAAAGAACATCTGCGTCTGGAACCGGTACCGCGCGGTATTTTTATAAAAATCGGCCAAGAAGGGGTTCTCTTCAGCCCGCTCGAGGATCAGCCGCGCGCCAAGCTCGTCGGCAAGCAGAGAAGTCAAGCTTGTTTTTCCCACACCGATGGGGCCTTCGGTTACGAGATACTTCGTATGGAGAACGGCTTCCGTTTTTCTGTTCATCGGGTGTGCCTTATGAATCGCATTTCCTTACCCGGTGGGGATCCTGGAGTTCGCGCAACAACTGATCAACGGCTTTCAATAATTCCGGATGAACCGTATGAGGCGCAATCTCACAGAGCGGTACTAGTACGAATCCACGCGTCGCCATCAGCGGGTGAGGTATGGAGAGTTCGGCTGTGTCGATGACTTTGTCGCTGTACAATAAAATATCGAGATCGATGGTGCGGGGCCCCCACTGGACCAGCCTGCTCCGGCCTAGGGTATCTTCCACTACATGACATGCCGCCAGCAATGCTAGAGGAGACAAGTCGGTTTCCAGCTCGATCACGGCGTTTACAAAGTCCTCCTGGTTCGGATACCCGATCGGTTCGGTACAGTAAAAAGAGGAGACACGCTTCACCCGGCCGCTTTTTTTAAGAAGGTCGATCGCCTGCTGACAGGCAGCCATTTTGTCTCCTAAGTTTGAGCCCAGGGCGATGTATGCGATAGCTGACATAAATGCTTTCAAGCGCGTATCTGCGCGGATTAACCCCGACGATATTATGGCATTTTAGCGTACTTCTTGGACGATCCACGACTATCGTATTTAAAACTCGAACTGAAGGCCGGCCATTCTCATCTTAAACTCAGCGAGAACACGCTGCTCGTCTGTTCCTCCTTTTGATTCAAATGTAGCCGAAAATCGGATATAAGACCCTGCATCGTCCCAGGGAACTGTGCTTATGAGTTTTTCGGCAATAAGAAACTCCGAGAATTCCTCGGCATTTGCGAAGTGCTTTCGCCCCTTGACGCCAACTGGCATTTTTACATAGAGATAAAACGTTCCGGCCGGTATCTTTGCATTGAATCCCAGCTCCGCAAGAGCGGCTGCCATGGCACCGAGTCTGCGCTCGTACTTGGCAGTAATCTCTGTTGTGATCTCGGGATGGTCGAGGGCGTATACACCTGCTTTCTGTATCGCCTTGAACTGACCAGAATCATAGTTGTCTTTGACGTTCCCGTAGCCGGCGATGATCCGTTCGTTGCCCGCGACGAATGCAAGACGCCAGCCCGTCATATTGTATGACTTGGATAGCGAATGAATTTCCACACCCACATCCTTTGCTCCCGGAACGGAAAGGAAAGACAGAGGTTTGGAACCATAGGTGAGCGCCGCATAGGCAGCGTCATGCACGACGACGATATTGTTCTCCTTCGCGAAGTTCACCACCTTCTCAAAGAACTCTGTTGTCGCTCCTGCACCAGTCGGATTGTTCGGATAATTGATGTAGAGGAGCTTGGCGCGCTTCCGGACATCGGCAGGAATACCATCGAGGTTCGGTAGAAATTTATTCTCTTCCCGAAGTGGCAGATTAACCACTTCGCCGCCGTACCAGCGCGTATGCGTCCCCATGACCGGATAACCTGGGACGGTCATAAGCGTGACATCTCCGGGATTGATGAAGACTGCTGGGAATATGGCGAGGACCGGTTTGCTCCCGATGCCGTGCAGCACTTCTGTCTCGGGATTAAGACCGTTTACGTTGTAGACTTTTCGCATATAGCGGGCGGCGGCTTCCTTGAATTCCGGGATGCCGTTATCGGCGTAGCCGCGGTTCTCGGGTTTTTCCGCCTCTTTCTGAAGAGATTGGACCACGCCGGGAAATGCCATCTCATCAGGTTCGCCTACGCCGAAGTCGATGAGTTCGATCCCCGGGTTTGCAGCGAGTGCTGCTCGCTTCGCGCGCTTGATTTTTTCGAATTTATAGATTTTCTGCTCCCTGCCGAACATTTTCCCCCCGATACGCTCGGCAAAGAGAGATTGGATATAAGTTTCGTTCGATGTCTGCACTGCCTGTCTGCCCTCCTGACCTGGATAGTCAACTACTGCCGGATGCCTCAGCAACCCTATTTTTTAAACTGCCGAGTCCTCCTATCCGCACTTCGATCTCGTCGCCAGGCTTCATTGAACCAATGCCTGCCGGTGTTCCAGTTATGATGAGGTCGCCGGGAACGAGGGTCATGATCCTCGAAATAAAGCTTACGAGATAGCTCACCGGAAAAATGAGTTGCGAGGTCCGCGACGACTGCCGCAGCTCACCGTTAAGATATGATTCGATAAACAGGTCCTTCGCGTCAAGCTCGGTCTCGATCCAGGGTCCGACTGGGCAGAACGTATCAAAAGACTTGGCGCGGGTCCACTGGCCATCCTTTCTCTGAAGATCGCGGGCCGTTATATCATTAGCGCAGGTATAACCTAGGATATGGTTCGTTGCCCGATCAGGGCTGATGCCGGCAATCCGGTCCTTGATGACCACTCCAAGCTCGGCCTCGTAGTCCACCTGTCCGCTCATCGCAGGATAGATGATTGTCCCGCCGGGTCCGATCACTGATGTAGGAGGCTTGAGAAAAACGACCGGCTCGCCAGGGACGGCGAGCCTCATCTCTGCAGCGTGGTCGCGGTAGTTCAGTCCGACCGCGACGATTTTACCCGGCGTACACGGGGCCAGGAGTTTCACCCGGGAAACAGCATGAATTCCGCCGGTAGTTTTGAGGATGCCGTAAAAATCGCCATCGAGCTCCTCGATCTCCTCACCGGCCAGAATACCGGATGCCGATCTTCCTTCGATCTCAAACCGAACCAATTTCACCGGGAAGCTCCGGACTTACTGTTTTTTATCGATCCACTCGAGCAGCTTATCTTCCGGGAGAAATCCGGAAAGCACGGTTCCGTCGTCGCGCACTAACGTCGGTGTACCGTTGAAGTTGAGCGACCGGGCCAGCGCGATGTTCCGGTCCATTGCCTCGGTTGTGCAGTTCGCGGGCGGCTCAGGCACCGGTTTTCCCGAGAAAGCGTCATTGAGCATCTCCACCGATTTTGAGCACAGGATGGCCTGTACTTTCTTGGGAGAATCCTTATGCATCGGCAAGGGATGGAGAATTTCCACAAATGCAATATCGGACCTCTTGGCGATGATCTGCTTTATGATCTCGTGGAGTTTCCGGCAAAAAGGACAGTCAGGATCGGTGAATACGATCACTTTTTTTGTGGCAGTCTTTGAGCCCACAGTAAGTGAATCGCCGAGGGGAATCTTCGAGAGATCAACTTTCTGAGGGGTCTGCTGGGCCTGCATCTGCTTGAGATAAGCATCGAGTTCTATGAGTTGGATCAGGTATTTTCTCGAGCAATCGAGAAATATCGAGCCCCGCTTTTCACCTTTTTCAACATCGATCTGCCACACACCCTTAACTGGCGACTCTTTGACATCCACGGTGTTACCATCGGGGATGACTTTCTTGACGATGGCGTCTGCCTCTTTCATATCAAGCTGGGGGCATTCGGCGATGTTTTTATCACTCTTGCCCGCAGCCCGTGATGCAGGCGCGAAAAAAAACATCAACAACACTGCAGAGAAAATTGCAACACTTTGAAATCCTTTCATTGAAAACTCCCTTCTAAACGCTAAATGATTACTTTCTTGCACGAAAAACCGTTATTTCAAGCCCAGAACATCCTGCATATCGTATAATCCTGGCTTTTTCCCCACAACCCACCTCGCCGCGCGTAAGGCTCCGCGGGCGAACATATCTCGTGTATGGGCGCGGTGAGTGAACTCTATCCGCTCACCCATCCCGATGAAATATGCTGTATGCTCGCCGACGATATCGCCGCCGCGGATCGTCTGCATTCCGATCTCGTCTTTCGTCCGCTCCCCAATGATACCTTCGCGATGGTAATTAGCCACCTGGCGATAGTCGCGGCCGAGGGCCCTGGCCACGATTTCGCCCATGCGCACGGCGGTCCCGGACGGAGCGTCCTTCTTTAACCGATGATGGGCTTCGACTATTTCCACGTCGAAATCCGGTCCCAGTATCTTCGCAAGATCGGCGAGAATTTTAAAACAGACGTTCACGCCGACGCTCATGTTCGGCGAGAGCACACAGGGTACGTTCTGCACCAATTTCCCGATTTCTTCGAGCTGTTCTTTGGAAAAGCCTGTCGATCCGATGACCATGGCCTTGCCCGCGGCTGCACATGAGCGGATGTGCTGGAGGCTCACTTCGGGAAACGTGAAGTCGATGAGCACATCACCGGCTGCGAGGGCGGCGGAAAGATCGTCGGCGATCCTGACGCCGGTCGCGATTATTCCTGCAGGACCGCCGGCGTCCTGGCCTACCAAGGGGTGGCCCTTTTTTTCCAACGCCCCGCCGAGGGCGATGTCCTCTGATGAGGAGAGAATGTTGACGATGCGCGATCCCATGCGGCCGGCTGCGCCGGTGACGATAGCCTTGATCATGAAGAACTCCTTTTGCACCACAGCGTATCACGAACGAACGCCGGTCAACGTTTCAAAGCGCAGAATCCGGATTATACCGTTTACATCCGCGTTAACGGTCGCTTTTCCCTTGTCATATTATTCCGTAATCCTTCAATGCCTTCTTCAGCTTTTCCTTGTTTGCATCCGCCATGGGGCAGAGCGGAAGCCGAAATTCTTCGGCAATTTTGCCCATCAGGGCGAGTGCCGTCTTGACCGGGATCGGATTGGTCTCGATGAACATCGGCCCATGAAGTGGCTCGAGCTTGTAGTGAAGTTTAAGTGCTTCCTCCCGCTTCCCGGCAAAAAAGGCGTCGAACAGGGCGGCACAGTCGGCAGGGGCGATATTGGCCGTCACTGAGATAGCGCCGACGCCTCCCAGGCAGAGAAGCGGCAGTGTGGTAAAATCATCGCCGGAAATTACATCGAAGTCCCGACCGCACAGCCGGATTATCTCGCTCACTTGTTTCATGTCGCCCGTGGCTTCCTTGATGCCGACGATGTTCTTCTTTTCCCGAAGGCGGGCCACCGTCGCGGGAAGCATATTGACGCTTGTTCTTCCCGGTACGTTATAGAGGAGGATCGGGAGATCCACGGAGTCCGACACGGTTTTGAAGTGCTGGTAGAGTCCTTCCTGAGTGGGCTTGTTGTAATACGGCGTAATGAGCAGTACACCGTCGGCGCCGGCCTTTTTCGCGTATTTCGACAGCTCTAGCGTCTCGGACGTTGAGTTTGAGCCGGCACCCGCGATCACGGGCACTCTCTTATTCACCGCCTTGACCGTAAATTCCACAACCTGATGATGCTCCTCATGGGAGAGTGTGGCTGACTCGCCGGTAGTGCCGCAGGGCACCAGTACGTCAGTGCCGTTCTTGATATGAAACTCGATCAAATCGCCGAGTGCTTTTTCATCGATCTTCCCGTTCCTGAACGGAGTTACTATTGCAACCATGGAACCTTTGAACATAACAGCCTCCTCTAAAACAGTTGATGAGTTACGAGTCTCGAGTTGTGTGTTGCAACCACGCAACTCGTAATCCGAAACAGAAACTAAATATAAACCACTCCCTCGCAGATCACCTCAGCTGTTCCTGCAAGGTGTATATTGCCGAATCCGTCCGCTATCCGCTCGAAAGAAACAACAAGTTTTTCGCCGCCCCGGGTCTGCACCTCGACGGGAGAGACAACTGCACCCAGCGCCCCGGCGACGAGCGCCGCGGCAACGGAGCCGGTGCCGCAGGCAAGCGTTTCGCCCTCGACGCCGCGTTCGTACGTCCGTATCCATACCTTGTGTCTACCCTGGATCTGGATGAAATTCACATTGGTGCCGGCAGGCTTGAACAAATCGTGATAGCGGGTGGTCCTCCCGATACGGTCGACATCCTCGCTTTCAAGGTCCTTTGAAAGATAAACGAGGTGCGGCACACCGGTATTGATATAGTGACCCATGCGCAGGCCACTGTCGAGCGGAACCGCGATGTTCATGCGCAGGCCCGAGGCGCCTGTGAGCTGGACTTCAACGACATTCTTTCGCACCTCGGCGCGGATGATTCCCGCGAGCGTTTCGAAGGACAGGGTCTTTTTTGCTATTTTTTTTAGATAAGCGAATCGGGCGGCGCAGCGCGAACCATTGCCGCACATCTCCGCTTCACTCCCGTCGGCATTGAAAAACCGCCACTTGAAGTCTGCTTTCTTGGAGGGGACTATCACGATTAAACCGTCTGCACCGACTGAATAGCGCCGGTGACAGAGGGTAATCGCGAGCTCTTTCAGGCTCTTCCCTTTCAGGATTCTCCGGCGGTTATCGATCAACAGAAAATCGTTCCCGCTTCCCTGCATTTTGTAAAAAGGTATCTTTTCCATAGGAAGACCGCCTTGCCAGCCCGATTAAGGCGCGCCCCTCCGGCGCTATCCTTCCAGCCACCGCGGGATCTTTTCGCCTTTGACGAGGTCGTTGTAGGTCTCGCGCTCCCGGACGATGAAATACTCGCCCCCCCTCACCAAAACTTCCGCAACGCGCAGACGGGAATTATAATTTGAAGACATGGAAAACCCATATGCACCTGCGCTCATCACAGCAAGAAGCTCTCCCTGCTTTACCAGGGGTAATTCACGGTCTTTTGCGAGGAAATCCCCTGATTCACAGATTGGGCCGACGACATCGAATACCGCCTTCTCCGCGGAAGCGGGTTCGACAACCGGTCGGATATCATGATAGGCTTCGTAAAGGCTGGGACGGATCAAGTCGTTCATCCCCGCGTCCACGACCAGAAACTTCTTTTCCTCGCTGTCCTTATGATATATGACGCTGGTCACAAGGATGCCCGCATTGCCGACAATCGCCCTGCCCGGTTCTATCACCAGCGTGCAGCCGCATTCCCGAAGCAGAGGCTGCACCGCCTGAGCAAGCTCCCGGGGGAGCGGAGGCGTTTCGTCCCGGTATGTGATGCCGAGTCCGCCGCCGATGTCAATATACTGGATGCCGATACCGGCGGCTCGTAGTTCTTTTATGAACCCGATCACTTTTTCCAATGCGTCCACGAAGGGCTGGACCTCGGTGATCTGGGAGCCTATGTGCTGATGGACGCCAACAATCTCGACGTTCCGAAGTGACTGCGCCATCCGGTAGTACTCGAGCGCCTGTTCGATGGGGATCCCGAACTTGTTTTTCTTAAGGCCGGTTGAAATATACTTATGGGTTTTGGGATCGATGTTAGGGTTGACGCGGAGCGCAATCCTTGCCGTCGCGTGCATCTCGCCGGCAGCTCGATCCAGCGCCTGAAGCTCGTCGCCGGACTCGACGTTGAACATGAGAATTCCGATCTTGAGCGCATATTCGATCTCGTCCCTTCGTTTACCCACGCCGGCGAATACGATCTTCTTGGGGTTTATTCCGGCCCGAAGCGCGCGGAACAACTCTCCCCCGGATACAATGTCCGCGCCCGCGCCCTCCCTCCCGAGCGCCCGGAGCACTGCGCTGTTTGAGTTGGACTTTAGTGCGTAGCAGATGATGTGCGGAACCTTATCGAAGGCTCGGTCGAAGGCCTGAAAGTGATTTGTCAGCGTATTGCTGCTGTACAGGTAGAACGGCGTTCCCACGCGCTGGGCGACGGCTTTTACCGACACGCCCTCGCAGTGAAGTTGGCCGTTCTTGTATTGAAAGTCATGCATGGTCGATCCTGATCCACCGGAAATGGAATACGGAAAACGAGAAACCACTCTCATCCGGTATTTCGACTTTAGCGGTGATGCAACGAAAATTTTTCAACATATGCTTTTTTCTTGTCAGAAGGCGCGCTTTCGTTTCCCGATTGATCCACGGCGGTGACGAAATAATAATAGGTGACGTTGCTCTCGACTGTGTCATCAGAAAACGCTGTGCGGTCGATAATTTTGTCCGTCAGCCGCTTATATTTATTGCTGCGCCCGGTCGACCGGTACACATAATATCCAGCAAGGTCTGCTTCCTTGTTTTCGTTCCAGGTCAGGAATACCCGGTTCACTCCCGATACCACAGTCAATCCCGTCGGCATTTGAGGTGGCGTCAGTTTCCTCGGCGTTGCCGACGTTTCTGTGGAGTCCGGACTCTCGTTCCACGGCAAAATCGGGTTCGCCGTGGAACGTACGATGTAATAATAGGTATGATTATTCACGACCGCCGAGTCTTTGTAGGCCGTGTCCCTCAGCGGCTCTTTGTTCAGCGGCGTCATATCATATCGGCCCCTGTCAGTGCCGCGGTAAATATTATATCCGATAAATCCTGCGGCCGGCTTGCCATCGAGCCATGTCTTCACCGGCTCCCAGGTGAGATCGACTGAGCTATCAACGCCAACCGCCACGACTCCGCGAGGAATATCCAGAGGGAGAATCGGGACCAGGCGGATTTCTTCTGATTGACGACTGATGCCGCCGCGCGCGCTTAGTGCCCTGATCCGGTAACCATATGTCTGGCCGTTTTTTAAATGTGTGTCGCTCCAGGTCACCACGTTGTTGACCACTGTAGCTGGCGCGGGGTTCGACATATCGATTTCAGTGTACGGCCGGTAGCGGCCCATCCTGTTGTCTCGCCCGAGCTCTGTGCGGTAGATGCGGAACCGCACAATATCGGTGGTGCTCATGCTCCTGCCTTCAACATTCCGGGACGGTATGGGCCAGGATAAATACACGGTGGCATCCCGTGTTTCCGCTTTGATGTCCTTGACCGCTTCAGGCCTGGGGCTGTCTGGGATGAGGGGGTCCGTTTTTCTGCCACAGGCCGTAGTAACGGCCAGCATCAGCACAAGGCTGAACACGATACGCAGCTGGGTACGCGCGTTCATTTCAGCTTCTTTTTGAGCGCCGCAAGCCGTTTGCGCAGATTCCGGGGGGCGGTGCCTCCGAGCGAGGTCCTTCTGCTAACGGAAGACTCGACGGATATGGCGGTATACACATCCTCGCCGATCTGCGGCGAGAGCTTTTTATATTCCGCCAGCGGTATGTCGGTAAGCCCGCATCCCAACTCGGCCGCGTGCAAAACTGCTCGGCCGACGGTTTCGTGAGCCTGCCGGAAAGGGATGCCTTTTTTCACCAAGTAGTCGGCCAGGTCCGTGGCGGTAATGAACCCGTCCTCCGCGGCCCTGTGCATCGTTTCCTTGTGCACCGTGATGTCCTTCAGCATCTCGGTAAACACCGAGAGGGAAAGTGAGACCGTATCAGCCGCATCAAAGAGCGGTTCCTTGTCCTCCTGCATGTCGCGGTTGTATGCCAGCGGCAGTCCCTTCATGAGGGTAAGGAGCGCAGTGAGACTTCCATAGACCCTTCCGGTTTTTCCGCGCACAAGTTCCGCCACGTCGGGATTTTTTTTCTGCGGCATGATGGATGAGCCGGTCGTGAATGCGTCGGAAATGGTGATGAACCCGAATTCCGAAGACGACCATATAACGAGCTCTTCGGAGAGGCGCGAGAGGTGCATCATGATCTGGGCGCAGTCCGCAACGAATTCAATCGCAAAATCACGATCCGACACCGCATCCATGCTGTTCTCGCAGAGACCGCTGAAGCCGAGCTGTTTAGCAACATAGGCACGGTCAATGGGCAACACGGTGCCGGCGAGCGCTCCCGCGCCTAAGGGGAGCATGTTCGTCCGGCGGAAACAGTCCTCAAGCCGCCCGCGGTCCCGTTCGAACATCTCATAATAGGCCAGCAGGTGGTGCCCGAGGAGCACGGGCTGCGCCCGCTGCAGATGCGTATAGCCGGGCAGTACTACATCCTGATTCCGGTCAGCTGTGTCCACGATGACCTTCTGGAGTGACTTCAGAAGGTCATGGATAGCGGATATCTCGTCGCGTAGGTACATGCGTATATCGAGGGCCACCTGGTCGTTCCGGCTTCGCGCGGTGTGCAGCTTACCACCCACAGGGCCGATTTTCTCAATCAACCGACTCTCGATGTTCATATGGATGTCCTCGAGCTCCACGCGGAAGGAAAAGGTGTCTTTGGCGATTTCGCTCAGGATCTCTTCCAGGCCCCTGACGATCCGGGAAGATTCTTTCTTCGTGATGATGCCTGTTCTGGCCAGCATCATCGCATGTGCCATGCTACCGGCAATGTCATAAGGATAGAGTCTCCAGTCGTAGGCGATGGAAGAGGTGAACTCCTCCACGAGTACGTTGGTCTCCTCGGTGAATCGCCCGCCCCATGGCTTTGCCTTCGCTGCGGCCTTTTTGCCTTTTTTCGTTGAAGTGGTCTTCTTCGCCATTTTGATTAATTGCTCCACGTTCCGCGGTGATCGCTGACACTTCGCGGTTAAACTATTTCGCCACCTTGCTCCCGATGCGGAGCCGCAGTGCGTTTAAGCGGATGAAGCCCTCGGCGTCCTTCTGATTATACACCCGGTCGGCCTCGAAGGTGGCGAGCTCGGGATTATAGAGTGATATCGGAGATTTCCGACCGACGGTATCGCAGTTCCCCTTGTATAATTTCACCCGCGCCGTGCCGGTTACGTTTTTCTGCGACTCATCGATCGCAGCTTGGAGCATCATTCGCTCGGGCGCGAACCAGTACCCGTAATACACGAGTTCCGCATAGCGTGAGATCAGGCTGTCTCTCAAATGCATTACCTCACGGTCCATCGTTATTGATTCGACGGCCCGGTGAGCCGCGTGCAAAAGCGTACCACCGGGAGTTTCGTACACGCCGCGGGATTTCATGCCGACATATCTGTTTTCAACAAGGTCAACGCGTCCTACGCCGTGAGCGCCAGCAATGCGGTTCGCCTCAGCCAGGAGGGCAGCTGGACCGAAGCCTTTCCCATTGATGGCAAGGGGATTTCCCGCTTCATAGGCGATCTCGACATACTCGGCTTTATCAGGCGCCTTCTCAACAGGAATTGCCATCGTGTACATGTCGTCCGTCGATTCCCTCCAGGGATCTTCGAGTATGCCGCCTTCGTAGCTGATATGCAACAGATTCCGGTCCGTGGAATAGGGCTTGGATTTGGTTGCCGTCACCGGGATCCCGTGTTTCCCGGCATAGACGATGAGTTCCTCGCGGCCCTTCATAGTCCATTCGCGCCAGGGAGCGATGATCTTTACGTCTGGCTTGAGTGCAAAATAGGTGAGTTCGAACCGCACCTGGTCATTGCCTTTGCCCGTTGCGCCGTGGCAAACCGCATCAGCGCCTTCCTGCACCGCGATCTCGATCTGTCGCTTTGCAATGAGCGGCCGGGCGATCGACGTCCCTAGGAGATAACGTCCTTCGTACACCGCGTTTGCCCGGAGCATGGGGAATACAAAATCTCTGCTGAATTCCTCGCGAAGATCGTCGATATATATCTTGCTTGCACCGGTCTTTATTGCCTTTTCGCGGAGCGGTTCCAGTTCTTCGCCCTGGCCGATGTCGGCGGTAAAAGCGATGACATCACAGCCATAGGTTTCCTTTAGCCAGGTAATGATTACCGACGTATCCAGCCCGCCGGAATAGGCTACAACGATTTTCTTGATTATCTGCGCCAATTAAAGCTCCAGAGTAGTGGCCGGGCAGGGGACTAAGGTCACGGAATACAAGATGCTTGACCCTGTTACTATGCATCTGGACCCTGTTATTTACCTTCTGTAATTTTGACCTTTATCTCAACGCGGTCGTTGGGGTTGTCGTTCTGGTCCCGGGGCTGCGACACGATCTTGTCCACGACATCCATACCGCTTACGACTTCGCCGAAAACGGTATACTGCCTGTCGAGGAAGGGCGAGTCCTTCACGCAGATGAAAAACTGCGATCCGGCGCTGTCGGGATTCGCCGCGCGCGCCATGGAAAGGGTTCCACGTTTATGTGGCTTGTTGTTGAATTCAGCCTTAATGGTGTACCCTGGACCGCCCATGCCGTGGGTCCTCTTGTCCGGATTCTTCGAGTTGGGATCGCCACCTTGAATCATGAAGCCCGGAATCACGCGATGGAACGTGGTCCCGTCGTAAAATCCCTTTTTTGCAAGGTCGATGAAATTTTGCACATGCCCTGGTGCAACATCGGAGAAGAATTTCAGGGTTATGCTGCCGAACTTGGTTTCTATTACGGCGCTCGTTTCCGACATTATTTTAATCTCCTGTTTGGTGAATTTTTTCGGTGCCTGCTGGGCGATCGATTCCAGAGCGCCGAACATACCGATCGATAGAACTATAAGAATGATGATGACTCGTTTCATAAAACAGGAGCCTCCTCGTAACATAAAAGATTGAATTTCCCCATCGTGTGCCAAGATGTACAGTTTTACCAGAAAGCCAGCAATATGTCAAACGAAACCAGAGGCTTGCGCCTATTATATCCCTGTTTTAGAAGCCTTCACCACCCTTTTATGCCATCCCGGTGGATGCCAGAAAAAAGCGGAGGAGCCATTGACCGTGGCTGAGTTCTGCTGTTATACTTAATAAAACCGAGAGGGGTTCTGTGCATGGTTTGAAATCCCACGGATAAGAGAGATTTTCTCAGAATTCCGTTTGCAACGCAGGTTGAAGTTCGAAATGAAGGCTCGTTAATCCAGTCCGATTCGGGATCAATATCAGCATGAGCTGGCTTCGCATTTCAACCGAAGATACGTTACCTTCTGCAGGCAGCCTTTGCTCGGCTAACCCGATAGACGCGTTGCCATCGGAGCAGAGGGAGCCCAGTCCGAGGAGCCTGGCGGTTGAGTGCACAAAACTTGGCTTGGACAGTTGTCATCACCTTCAACAGCTTCTTATTTTCAATGCCGAAGACCCTGAACGGACTGAAGGGCAATTAATCGCGCACCTGGGGAATCCGCCGGCCCAGTTTATGTAGCAGAACCGTTTCGTTTCTGCGCTCCTGTGATAGGGCATGCAAACAACGCTTTCCATTTGAGGGTATTTCTGATACTATTTTCGTCGTATAAACCGGGAGACGCATTTTCCATCATGAAGGGAGAACTATGGTACAGAAAGCAAGCAGTGCACTGACGGATCTGTTGAATCAGGCGATCGCGCGCGAGATACAGGTAAGCGTGCAGTACATGTGGCAGCACGTCATGGCAAAGGGGCTCGAATCCGCTGAGATTGCTGATGTGTTTGAGGATGTCGCAATTACGGAGATGAAGCACGCGGAAAAGATCGCCGAGCGGCTTTTCTACTTCGACGTCGCCCCCACGATCAAGCCGAACCCCATCAAGGTAGGCGGGACAATGACGGAGATGCTCGATGCCGACGCAAAGGCTGAGGAGGAAGCAATCGACCTGTACAAGAGAATCATCAAACAAGCAGTGTCGGAGGGGGATACTACGACGAGGCTTCTTTTCGAGGAGATTCTCGCGGAGGAAGAAAGCCATCACGATACCTTCACGACTCTGCTAGGGAAGTAGAAAGTATGGTCGTATCCTCCTGGTTACGCGTTATCGAACCATAATCGTGAGCGTAGCCGTGCGGACAGCTCCCTTTCCGCCTATGCGCATCATAACCCGAATCTCTGACATGCAGTCTCTGGCCGATTCGATCAGGAACGAGGGTAGAACCATCGGGCTTGTTCCCACGATGGGTTTCCTGCATGAAGGCCACCTCTCTCTCATGCGACGAGCGCGGCAGGAGTGCGAGGTTGCCGCGGTAAGCATCTTTGTGAACCCCACCCAGTTCGGACCGGACGAGGATTTTGACCGCTATCCGCGCGACGAAAATGGTGACCGCAAGAAATGCGAGTCAGCGGGCATTGATGTCCTGTTCATACCCGCCGCCACGGAGATGTACCCATCAAAACCCACGGTGTTCGTGACAGTGGAAGGGATATCCGACCTCCTGGAAGGCGCGATCCGGCCCGGTCACTTTTGCGGCGTTGTCACGGTTGTCTCCAAGCTGTTTAACATTGTAAAACCGCACAAAGCTTTTTTTGGGCAAAAGGATTACCAGCAGTGCGCCGTGATCAAACGCATGGTGACGGGATTGAACATGGATGTGGAGGTTGTCGTGCTTCCCACGGTGCGCGAGCAGGACGGTCTTGCCATGAGTTCGCGCAACAGTTATTTGAACCCAGAAGAACGGCGCGCGGCAGCGGTTATCTATCGCGCCCTTTCATCAGCGGAGCAGCTGGTCAAAGCCGGTGTGAAGGAGCCGGAGAAGGTGAAGAATAAGGTTCTTGCCGTGCTGCGGGAGGAGCGGGGGATCGTGATTGACTATGTTGAATTAACTGACCAGGAAAGCCTTGAACCGCTCGCGAGCATGAAAGAGAATGCAGTCATTCTGGTTGCCGTCCGGCTTGGGCGGACAAGACTGATTGACAATCGTATACTGTAGATTGCGCTACCTGAGCTTCTGTCAAATCTCACGCCGCTTCGTGCATAGGGCATAAATATCGAGCTACACGATTACCACCTCGTACTGCTCCTGGTGGAGATTGGGGTCTGCCTTGATCACGATCTTCTTCAAAAATTCCTTTTCCAATTCCTCAACGCCCTGCCGCTCCTCATCATACAGCATGTCGGCGACAACCGAATTGACGGTGACCAGCGCTTTTTTCTCCTCCGCGTTCGTGAATGCCCTACGCAGTTCGCGTAACACCTCGTAGCAAACGGTGCGGCTCGATTTGACGTATCCGCGGCCGTCGCAGTATGGACAGGGTTCGCACAGGGTGCGGCCGAGGCTTTCCCGAATTCGCTTACGCGTCATTTCGATGAGGCCGATTGGGGAGATATGCGAGATCGTCGTCTTCGCCTTGTCGCTCGAAAGCGCCTCTTGGAGCGCCGAGTAGACCTTGCGGCGGTTGTCTTCCCGCTCCATGTCGATGAAGTCCAGAATGATGATGCCCCCGATGTTTCTTAAACGGAGCTGATAGGCAATCTCTCGCACGGCCTCGAGGTTGGTCTTCAAAATCGTGTCCTCGAGCGTCCGTTTGCCCACATATCTGCCTGTGTTCACGTCGATCGCCGTAAGCGCCTCGGTTTGGTCCACGATGATGTAGCCGCCCGACTTGAGCCATACTTTCCTGCCCAGGGCCCGTGATATTTCTATTTCTACTCCGTAATGGTCGAAGATAGGATCATCGCCATCGAAGGGTTTTACGCGCCGGCTGAGTTGGGGAATGTAGGAGTCAATAAACTCCTTGACCCTCTGGTATTCATCGGGAGAATCGATGATCATCCTGTCCACATCGCGGGTGAAAACGTCGCGGATGACGCGGAAAACCAGATCGAGCTCGTTGTGCATCAGCGCCGGTGCCGAGGTCCGCTCCTTTTTTTTGTGGATGTTCTCCCAGAGTCTACTGAGGAACTCGATGTCCGCAGTAAATTCCTCCTCGCTCCTACCCTGGCTGGCTGTACGTATGATGTAGCCCGTATTCGGCTTCCGGAGACGGCTTACGATCTCACGGAGGCGCTTCCGCTCTTCGCCGTTCTCGATGCGGCGGGAAACACCGATGTGATTCACGCCCGGCATCATAACGAGGTATCGACCCGGGATGCTGATATAGGTCGTGACTCGAGCGCCTTTGGTGCTTATAGGCTCTTTTGAGACCTGGACGAGAATTTCCTGCCCTTCCTGGAGCAAGTCCTCGATTTGGTTGGAGTGTGAACGCTTGCGCTTTGTTTCAACTTCGAGTTCCAGTCCCTCGTCGTCCATCATGGGAGTGTATTCCGAGGTGCTGTCGAAAACATCGCCGACATAGAGAAAGGCTGATTTTTCGAGTCCGACATCGACGAAGGCTGCCTGCATGCCGGGCAGGACCTTCATGACCCGTCCTTTATAGACGTTGCCTGCAATACCGCGGTCCTTCTTTCGGTCGATGTAAATTTCAGTGACAAGTCCATTCTCGAGAAGAGCTACACGGGTTTCTTCGCGGCCTGCGTTAACGATGATCTCAGATGACATGCGGTCTCCTTGGATTTATGAAGCTATATTCAGAATGAAATCCCCGACAAAAAAGAGTGAAATTTCATGATGCTACTATCTCGAAGTTCACGAATGACACGAGGGGTATAAAAAAACCAAATATTTCTTTAATGTTATCTATAATTCGCGGACTTTCAGTTAAGATCCCCGATTATATCAGGTTGGTACGTTCAGGAACCAGTTGCTATTTTATAATAAGTCGGCCCCTATATACAAGGACAAAAGAGAGCTTTTTTTCTTTTGGTAAGAGCTGGAAAGGATCGGTTCAATTCTCACAGGACAAGAAAATTCATGTAAAAATTTTTGGCATCAAAATTGCTTTATTAAGGTTATAGAAAGGATGGGGACTATGAGTTACTCCATAAGAAAAATCCTGAACAACGCTAAAACGGCTATTGAACTCGGGTACCGTATCGTTCGCGGAATCGATTACCAGACCTTGAGCCAGTATATTCTTAACATAAACAAACATAAGGAAGTTGATGCGATTCTTCATGAAGTATCCCATTGTTTGAAGGACATCCTGAATTACGAACTTTTCGGGTTTGCACTTATGAAAGGGAATTCCACGGACCTGTGGATCGATCCCCGTGTATATAGTGAAGAATTTTCCACTTTTGTGCAGCGGGATTTCGGTGGTCAAAAAACTGACTATACCATGCGATACTTTGAGAAAAAAACTTCGGAAAAACGTCATAATATTGACGTCATAGATGTAAATAGCATTATTTCTTATAAAATTATTGAGGGAAATTATTCTGCGAGGCTATATATTTCTCCGAAAAGAAAAATGCTCTATCACCACGATGCAATCATCGGCACAATCATCAACTCCATCAGCATAGCCCTGGAAAAAAACCTTAGTATTCAGCAGCTTGAGAACGCGGCAGCGATCGATCCTTTGACGAGCTGCTACAACCGCCGTGCGCTCAGCACGGTCCTCGAAAACGCTGCAGCCTATGCCCGGAGATACAAAAACGATCTTTCGGTCATCATGTTCGATATGGATAATTTCAAGGAGATTAACGATGTACACGGCCACTTGGCCGGCGATACAGTGCTCAGAGAGATAGCCACGCTGATACCTACTCTGGTGCGTAAGTCGGACTATTTCGTACGATACGGCGGTGAGGAATTTCTGCTGGTTCTTCCCGATACTTCGCTATACCATGCTGTGCAGCTTGCGGACAAGCTTCGCCAGGCGGTCTCGGAGCATACGATCAAGGTTGGGGATGCGAATTTGATTGTATCGGCGAGTTTCGGTGTAGGGAGCCTGGAAAATAAGCAGGATTGCGAGAGCCTTCTGCAGGAGGCCGATGAACGGCTGTATAAAGCCAAAGCAATGGGGAAAAATATCGTTGTCCCAAGCCTGCTGCCCTGTTTCGCGGACAGGAAATTTGTCGCCGGAAGTTTTGCTCGGAAGTGCACTCTTGCCCAGCTGGCATGATCTTAAGATCGGCAGTTGGAACCACGGATGAATGGACACGGAATTAGCCGACGGACAAGAATTAATAAATTAAATGTTTCTTTCCAAGAAGTGATTCTTTGCCTATTGATGTCTATCTCTGTCGTCAAGAGACGGTACTCCGCAGTCGACTACTTGCTTACAGTTATATTCATTCAAACCCCACTCATCGCAACTGAATGCTTATTTTAAGATGAAAGAAGGAAAAAAATTCCGGCACGGCATAATTTTCTCTCACGTCGGCTATTACGTTACATCCATGGGATCGCGCCATGTGCTCCCATCCTGGTAAAACATTCCAGTCCGCCTGATTCTGATCAACGATGCCTGTTCTACTTCCAGTGAAAAGAGCTGGGCAACGACGTCCTGCACGCGGGGCTTGAGCTGACCGTGGTCGATGAGCGTGACTTCAACTTCACAGTGATTGTCCGCCAATTTTACGGTTGCCGATTCAATGCACGGCCGGATGTCTTTCTGCTTTCCCTCCCGTGAAACAATCACCGATGTGCGCGACAGGAAGGAGACCAGACGGCCTTGAAGCTCATCCGCGCTGGTTCCGGGGACATCAATTTCATAACGATAACGGCTGATGCTGCCTGAGAGCGAGGGCGCTTTCGGAGGGATAATCCGCGACTCCAGAACCCGCAATCCATCGGGCAGGGCGCTGTTCAGCGCTTTCGTAGTCGCCAGCAGATTGATGAATGCCGAGGTTTCCATATCGAGATATTCCGAGGTGCTCTCCATTCCCACGGAAATTGCGGGGCCGAACCCGATCTTCGGATGGGGGTTAAAACCGTGCGAAAAGGCGACCGGCACGCCGGCCCGAGCTGCAGCCCGCTGAAAAAGGGTCATGAGGTCGAGGTGGGACAGAAAACGAAGACGGCCTGTTTTTGAAAATTTCACGCGTATGCGCTGGGGGGGGTTAACCTCTGCCGGATGGACCCGTCGTGCGCCGCCGGCATAGGCCTCCAGTTGAATGTTCTGATTTGTCTTCGTTGGTATGCCGAGCTGCGGTGTCCCGCCCTCAGGACACCCGATGCCGCAGGCCTCGCATTGGACACGACAGTTTTCCGTAACGGTCTCCTCCACTGCACGCTGGTATTCCTGCTGAAGAAACTTTTTCGTCACGCCGGTATGAATGAAATCCCAGGGCAACGGTTCATCCTGGTCAAACTTCCGGCATGCATATGCCGTAGGGTCCATGCCGCACGCACGGAACGCTTGCTCCCATTTCTTAAAATCAAAACACTCGGACCAGCCGTCGAACCGGCAGCCGAGGCGCACCGCTTCCTCGATGACCCTGCCGATATTGCTATCACCCCGGGCAAATGCACCCTCGATCAGACTGGTTTCCGGGTTGTGGGGCTTCAGCGCAATGCCTTTCTTCCGAAGGCCTTTTGCAAGATAGGCGTGCTTCGCCTCGATCTTCTCACGCGTTGCCTGGCCGAACCACTGGAATGGGGTGTGTGGCTTCGGAACGAACGTCGAGACCGTGATGTTGATCTGGACATGACGTTTGGACGCGGTTTTACCGAGCGTGAGAATATTCAGCGCCAGCCTGATAATACCGTCAAGGTCCTCCTCGGTTTCCGTGGGGAGGCCTATCATGAAATAGAGCTTCAGTACATTCCATCCGTTCGCGAATATCGTCTGTGCCGCGCTCATCAGGTCTCTATCGGTAACGGGCTTGTTGATCACACGCCTTAGCCGTTCAGTTCCCGCCTCAGGCGCGAGTGTGAAACCCGTTTTGCGCACGCCGGCCACAGCGTGGATCATTTCGGGAGTGAGCGTGCCGATGCGGAGCGACGGGAGAGACAGGGAAATGCAGTCGTCCTGGTAGGTATCGGCAAGATCCCTCATCAGCATCTGAATCCCGGAGTAGTCGCCGGAACTGAGAGAAGCGAGCGACAGTTCGTCGTACCCGGTGCAGCGAATCGACTCGTTCAGGAGGTCCTTGACCCTCCCGGTGCTTCGCTCCCTGTAGGGGCGGTAAATGATGCCAGCTTGGCAGAAGCGGCACCCGTGAATGCATCCACGCGCAACCTCAACGGTGACACGGTCATGAACGGGCTTCATGAGCGGCACGAGGGGCTTGTTGGGATAGGACACTGATTCGAGGTCCTTGATGAATCGCCTGCGGACGCTCTTTCCGCAGAGCGACGGAACATAAAAACCGGAGCGCTTCGAGAGCGCTTCTAAATATTCCGTCCTGCCGGAGTGCTGCTGGCGAAGCTCGATGATGGTGTGCAGATCTTCTTCCACTTCACCGATAAAAAAAACGTCTATGAAATCTGAGAGCGGCCCGGGATTTACCGCGCAGGGACCGCCTGCCATGACCACCGGATGTCCCTCAAACCGATTTTTACCTTGCAGGGGGATCCCGGCAAGCTCAAGACCGGCCAGAATATTAGAATAGGAAAGCTCATACTGGAGCGTGACCCCGATGATGTCAAACTCGGAGAGGGGGAGGTTCGACTCGAGGCTTCGGAGCGTTCTGCCCGAAGCGCGAAGTCGAGCCTCATAATCGAGCCAGGGGGAAAAGACACGCTCGCAGGCTGTGTCGGTCCTACTGTTTAAAATGTCGTAGAGGATGCGTAGCCCGATATGCGACATGCCGATTTCGTAGGCATCGGGAAAGAAGAGACAGACCTTGGTTTTGATTCGGGATAAATCCTTATGAACCGCGTTGATCTCGTTGTTGATATATCTGCTCGGCTTGGAAATGAGGGGGAGAAAATCTTCGTACAAGTGAGCTCCATTGAGGACGTAGAGAGCATGGGGCAGCGTGCGATTGTCGCGGCGTTGCGTGAGCTCTTGCGCCATGCCCTTCAGCCATTTATTAGTAAAACAGCATAAACCGTCTTGCCTGGATATTCAAGAGTAATCCGAGTGCAATAAAGGTCGTGATGATGGATGTACCACCATAGCTCACGAGAGGAAGCGGCACGCCGACGACGGGCACGATGCCCACTGCCATGCCGACATTGATGAACACATACAGCGATATCATGGAGACGATTCCTCCGGCCATGAGAACGCCGAGGCGGTCCTTGGCATTCTTTGCCGTGTCCACGCCGATCAGGAGCAGGGCCAGGTACAGCACGATCAGCACGCTCGATCCAACAAGCCCCGTTTCCTCGGCAATGACGGCAAAGATAAAATCCGTATGCCGTTCGGGCAGGAATGCCATCTGGCTCTGTGTTCCCTTGCGGTATCCTTTGCCCGTGATCTGGCCAGATCCTACAGCGATCTTTGACTGGTTTGCATGATAGCCGCTTCCAAGCGGGTCAGAGCTCGGGTCGATAAATGCCTTAATCCTGTTCTGCTGGTAGGGCTTCAAGGAGCCCCAGATCTTGTGCCGGACAGGCGATACGAGAAAAACCAGCGAACCGATTAGAGCCATGGTCAGCAAAATGACCAAGACCGACCGCAGGCGGATGCCGGCTAGGATGACGATCAGCGACGCAGTAAGCAAAAGCATGAGCGCCGTACCAAGGTCGGGCTGCTTGAGGACCAACATAAGCGGGACGAGGACCATGGCCACGGGGACAGCCAGTTCTTTCAACTCATAGCCGCCGCGCTTCGGGTCCTCGGCGAAGAACCGCGCGAGGGCCAGCGTAAGGGACAGTTTCGCGAATTCCGAGGGCTGGAACACGAAGGGGCCGATGGCGAGCCAGCGTTGCGCTCCCATGCCGGTTCTCCCAAAGACCATAACGAGGAGCAGTAGAAAGACTGAGCTGGCGTATAAAATGTATGCGTAGCGGCCTATGGAATGATAATCGGGGATGAGCATGAGGAACATGATGACGACGCCGATGGAGATCCAGACGGCCTGCTTGAAAAAAAGGGGCGATGGCCCGTGCACGGTATAGGTTGCGCTGTACACCGCGGCAAGCCCGAATCCTGAGATAGTCAGCACGAGAGCGATCATGCCCCAGGGCAGATTAGTGAACGATCTTTGACTCAACATTCTTCAAATACTCCTCAATGACCCGCTTCGCCACCGGTGCTGCCGCGCTCCCGCCATGCACTCCGTGCTCGACGATTACAGCGACTGCGATTTTCGGGTTCTCGACCGGCGCATAAGCGATGAACCATGCATGGTCCCTGGCCGCTTCGGCCAGCTTCCGGCCCGCGACTTTCTGCGCAATGACTTGGGCCGTTCCCGATTTCCCGGCCACCGTCGCAATCGGTGTCTGTGCGGCGTGGCCGGTGCCTCCGGGCTCTGCTACGACGCCGGCGAGGGCCTGGCGCACCAGATCCAGCGCGGCGGCATTAATGGTCGTTAAGCTCTTTATTTCGGGGGAAAACGTTTTGACTGCTCCGGTCTCCCGGTTTCGCGTTTGCTTCAGAAGGGTGGGGCGATAGAAATGCCCACCGTTCGCTACCACACTCATCAACTGGCATTCCTGAATCGGGCTCGCGAGGACATATCCCTGGCCGATGGAATTAATGAACGTGTCTCCACCGTACCATGCTTCGCCGGTCCGTTTCTTTTTCCAATCCGTTGTCGGGATCAGGCCCGGTTTTTCGTCGGGCAAGGGAATGCCTGTCAGGCTACCAAATCCGAGTTTTTTCGCATACTCGGCAACGCGGTCCCATCCGATCCGCTCTCCCATGGTATAGAAATAGACGTCGCAGGATTCGACAATCGCCCGGTGAAGCGAGATCGAACCATGGCCCTCCCGTTTCCAGCACCGGAAGGAGTGTCTTCCGCTCGAGAGAGACCCGTGGCAGGTGACCGTGTCATCGGGCTTGATCACACCATACTCAAGGCCCGCCAGCGCAACGACGATCTTGAAGGTCGAACCAGGAGGATAGACGCTCTGAATCGCGCGATTATACAGGGGGTGCGCTGGGTCGTTGGAAAAGCGGACCCAGTCTTTCGGAGAAATCCCGCGCGGGAACAGGTTGGGATCGTAGTTGGGGTGACTGGCAAGTGCCAGGATTTCACCAGTGTTGGGGTCCATGGCCACCACGGCGCCAGCCCGATCGCCCAACCCCTCCTCGGCCGCCTTTTGAGCGTCGAGATCGATCGTGAGGTACAGGTCTATGCCGGGCCGGGGCTCTTCGATTCCCAGGTCCTTCACTTTCCTCCCTCCCGCATTCACCTGGATCATTCGTCGTCCCGGCGTTCCGCGAAGATACTTGTCGTACACCTTTTCAAGGCCTGCCTGGCCTGTGAGCAGGCCGATATCGGGTTGGTCCTGCTTCCGCTGAGCTGGTGTGACTTTGCCGATATAACCCAGTTGCTGCGAAGCGAGTCCTTCATAGGGGTAATGCCTGCGATGTTCCGGCTCGATGATCGTGCCAGGAAGATCCTCCTGGTGCGACTCGACAAGAGCCACTTCGTTCCAGGGCGCTTCCTCCCTGATCTTGACAGGTTCGTAATTGGTCCGGACGGGCGCCGCGTCGTCGAGCGCCGTGCGTATGGAAGCCTCATCGATTTTCACAATCGAGGATAGTTTCCGAATCGTACTCTCTATATCCTGCGCGTCTTCCGGTACGAGCGAAATGTCGAAGGTGAGCACATTCTCCACTAGGGGCCTGCCGTAACGGTCGTAGATGATGCCTCGCGGCGGCCGGAGTTTTACGGGCCTGATGCGGTTGCTCTCCGCCTGCTCGTAGTAGTAGTCTCCCTTGATGGCCTGAAGGTACCAAAGTCGTGCGAACAGCGCAAGCGTAAAGACAGCGATGAATATCGCGAGCAGGGGGAGCCTTTTCTGAATATCAGCTGGATTGTCGTGCTGGTGCAGCATTTATAACTCCTTCTGGATATCCCTTCGTTTCAACAGGTGGAGAATGTCCCGCCTGTTAGCAAAACGAAGCAAAATGAAGCAGAGCACACTTGTATAGATCGCTTGGGGAACGAGGCGGCCCGCGATCATAGTGAAAAAGGGGACCTCTCCGGAGGTTGCCTGCAGGAAGAGCGAGATAAGAATGCCCTCGACCAGGCTGAAGACGGTCAGAAAGAGCACGATTACGGGATTGGAAATATCGAGCACCCGCGAGCCGAGCAATCCCGCGCCAAGACCCACAAGTCCCCTCGTCAATCCCGAAAACCCGAGCAGACTCGCGGAGCCGATGTCCTGCATCAGGCCGATGCTAATTCCAGCCAGCGCTGCTTCAATAGGGCCGGTAAGAAGTCCGATAATGAACAGGACGGCCAGTGACAGGTCCGGCTTGATTCCGAAGATGGAGAGGGGATTGAGGAGGGTGGATTGGAACGGAATTATAAGCACCAGAATAAAGGCGTATACGTACGGTTTCATTTCGTGAGTACCAGAGCTTCTTCCAGGCGGGAAAACCGGACGGCAGGCTCGACCAGGACGGTCTGGAATGCCACAGCCTCCTGTTTAACCACCTTGGTGACTGTTCCGACGGCAAGGCCTTTCGGATAAATGTCGTCGAGTCCCGAGGTGACCACCAAGTCGCCTTCCTGGATGTCGGCATAGTAGGAGACGTATTTCAGCGCGCAGTTAACCAGCTTGCCTTCGAGAAGGCCCTCCTCACGGTTCCGTTGAACCATAACGGCGACTGTGCTTCCGGGGTCGGTAAGGAGAAAAACTTTTGAGGTGCCGGGCAGAACCGTCTGGACCCTGCCGACCACACCGTCAGCCGTAATGACGGCCATGTCCTTCTGAATCTGGTCATTGGAACCTTTATTGATAGTGATTGTGCTCGAAGCGGGTGACAGCTCTTTGCCGATGATTTGAACCGCGATCGTGGAGAGCGGCTGCAACTTCCTGAAGTTCAGCATCTCCCTGAGCCGGTCATTTTCGAGAAGGAGTTCGCTAGTCACACCGGTTTCGATTCTCAGTCGGCCGATCTCCTCCTTGAGTTTTCGGTTCTCCTGCTCGGTGTTGACAAGAAAAATATACCCTCTGCCGATGGACACGACGGTGTTGAACGGCCAGATTATAATGCGTTCGAGGATTCCTGAGACGGCAAGGACCGGTCTTTCCAGGATCGTGAACCGTCCCTTCTTGACCTGCACGGTGACAAGCCAGAACAGGGTCGTGAAGAGAAGGAGAAGAGTAATGCTTTTTTTGTTTTTTACAATAAACCCATTCATCCCGCAGGCCGTTTCCGCACTACATCATGACCTTTTTGAGGATCTGCTCATCATCAAGGACCTTGCCGGCTCCGAGCGCCACGCAGGTGAGCGGGTCCTCGGCGATGATGATCGGGAGCGATGTTTCCTCGCGCAAAAATACGTCCAGTCCTTTGAGCAGCGCGCCGCCCCCCGCAAGCACGATTCCCTTATCCACGATGTCGGCTGAAAGCTCCGGCGGTGTATTTTCAAGGGCCAGCTTGATGCCGTTCAGGATCTGGCTGACTGTCTCCGCGAGCGACTCGCGCACCTCGTCGTCATCGAGGATGAGTGTCTTCGGGATGCCCGATACGAGGTCGCGGCCCTTGATCTCCATGGTGTGCCGTTCGTTGTCCGTTTTATAGGCAGATCCCAGTTCCAATTTGACCGACTCTGCCATCATTTCACCGATGAGCAGATTGTATTTCCGTTTGATGTAGTTGATGATTGCTTCATCCATTTTGTCGCCACCTACGCGGATGGCCTTGCTGTAGACAACGCCGTCCATGGATATGACGGCGATGTCCGTGGTGCCGCCGCCGATGTCGACAATCATGTTCCCCGACGGCTCCGATATGGGCAGGCCCGTTCCGATAGCTGCGGCCACGGGCTCTTCAATCAAGTAGACATCGCGTCCGCCCGAGGAAATCGCGGCGTCCTTGACGGCGCGCTGCTCCACCTGAGTGATGCCGGATGGAACCCCGATGACGATCCGCGGCCGCATGAAGGATTTCCGGTTGTGAACGCGCTGGATGAAGTATTTGAGCATTTCCCCAGTATAGTCAAAGTCTGAAATGACCCCATCCTTGATGGGTCGGATTGTTTTAACGTCGCCGGGAGTCCGACCGAGCATCCGCTTTGCCTCGGAGCCGACGGCAAGCACCTTCCCCGTTTTGGATGATATGGCGACTACGGAAGGCTCATTGCACACTATCCCTTTGCCCTTGACATATACCAGCGTATTTGCGGTGCCGAGATCGATGGCCATGTCGTTCGAGAACCAGCCCATGATAGAATTAATAAACATTGTCTCCAGAAGCTCCTTTCAAAAAAACCTTCAAACCCCGCGCCTGCGGAGCATATCAGTATGGTTGAGAAGACAGCCACCAGCACCGTCCGTGCTGCCGGATAACCCGGTTTCGTGACGCTGTTTTTCAGGGCTGTTGCGTATCAAGTGTTGACGCCGCGCCGGATGGATTTGCGACGGGTTGTTGCTGCGGTTCCCCCGATTTCCGCGTTGCAACAGGGGACTCCTGGACGACAACCGTTCGCGCAATCAGATCGCCGATGCGCATGCCCCGCTCATCGCCGATGGCTGCAAGGCATTCGGCGCCAATAACAAGTGGGCCGAGGGCCCATCCTGCATAGGGAATCAAAAAGAGAAGATAGGCTGCGGCAAAAGTAACATTTCTTATGATGGATTCCCGGTATGAAACGGAAGGACCGGAGATCTCCGACGTTGTTACGCGGATGCCAATCAGCTTTTTTCCGATGCTCTGACGATCATACAGGCCGTCGCGAATAAGGATATATCCCATGGCGGACAGAAAACCAAGTACGTCAGGCAGCCGGGACAAACCGACGATGAGCAGAAAATCCATAAAGCCCGCAACCGCTCTGGTTGTTAAGTCCGCCCGTTGCAAGAAACCTCCTGACCTAATCCGACTTATAGTAGCAGAATACCTCAGCGAATTCAAGAGCAAAAAGGCGACTGGCAGGTCCGGGATGAGGATTTGCCGCAGAATGTCCGCGTCGTCCCCATACGCGCCGGGACCATTTTCGGCAGAGCGGCTATACTGGAGAAAGCGGTTTACGTCACAAGTAAAAAGCCCGGGGACTGCAGGGAAACAGACGCGACCACGGGGAGACAGGTGAATGCCGCACAGCGCTGGGTACGGGTAATGCCTTTCCCTGAAGTGGTGGAAACTCATCAACCGGAGGAACATGCACGCCGATATGATAGCGGGAATCACGGGCGCCGTTATCGTCCTTCCCCCAGGGAGTGGCTTTTGCGATCATGGCAGGCGTGACCAATCTGAATCCGGAGCAGGCGCAGATCCTTATCGTAGGCATCGGCATAAACTTTATCGCCGGCCGGTTGCAAGATCTGGCCAATGAGTCGCTGAGACTGCACCTGACCGGCCGGAAGCTGTACCTGTGCTCCATGAAGGGCGATGTCCTGGAAATCCTGGGGCGAAGCGGGTATTTCGACCGGCTTGGCGAGGACAATATTTCCTGTCCAACGTCGAGGCTGTCAGGAAACTCTTGCTTACCAGGGTGGACCCCCAGGAAATGCTGCCCTTGCAATGCCCGAATCTTCAATGAATGCGAGAAGATGCCTGGCGTGGAAGGGGACCGTTTGCGATGTTGAGGATATTTCCCTTCTGGGTAAATGAATAGGAGCTTTTCAATTCGAAAAGGTGTATAATTCTCACGTTGATTCTTCGGGAAGAGAAGTGGAGTTTCCTGATGGAGGAAGATGTCCGTCCCGACCGCTATTTCACAGTTCTGGCATGTGCCCCCGAGAGGGAAAAAGGAGAAGAGTTATGTTGGAGAAACGTTCAGCGGGTGATAATATAGAGGCTCACTGTACAAAGTGCAAGCTGGCCCTTGACCACGTCGTCGTGGCTGTTGACGGCGACACGATCGTCAAGGTAAAGTGCAAAACGTGCGGAAGCACGCACAAGTTCAAAAATCCCGCGGACGTTAAGAAGCCTCGGACCGTTAAAAAGAAAGAGGACGCGGTGAAAGCTGCGGAAACCCTCTGGGAAACCTGCCTGTCCGAGGCCAGAGGCAAAGAACGCACGTATGATATGGGGGGCAAGTACCGTATCGGCGATGTCGTGCTCCACAACACCTTTGGCAAAGGTGTCGTGAGAAAGCTCTATATAAACAAATGCGACGTCCTCTTCAAGGATAAAGAACGCCTTATGGCTTCGTCGAACTGACGAAGCTGATTATTGCCGCGGATGTCGAGGGCCCGGAGGCGGCTGTTCGCGAAGATGGGCAACCGCTCCTGATGCTCACGGTGCCTGTGGGGTAAACATTCTGTAGATCGTTCACTCCTCTCTCTCATGTCCAAAACTCCCATTCTCATCACCTGTCCCAAAGGGATACCGCCTTTTCTTAAACAGGAGGTCCTTTCCCTGGGGCTCCCGGTTTTGTCCGAGAACATTGCGGGAGTTGAGACCGAAGGCACGCTTGATGACTGTCTGCGACTGAACCTTTTTGTGCGGACCGGACACCGCGTGCTTTTTTTACTCAGGCAGTTCAAGGCAGCCAATGCCGATGAGCTGTACCGGCAGTTGACTGCTATCACGTGGGAGAATTTTATCCCCGATGACGGCTATGTCTGCGTCACCTCGAGCGTGGAAAACGCCAGCATCAGGGACCCCCGCTATGCAACGCTGAAATGCAAGGACGCCATCGTCGACCGTATGAAGGAAAAGACCGGGCAGCGTCCCGACTCGGGGTCGGAGCGGAACCGTACGGTCGTCCACCTGTATTGGAAGGAAGAGCGGTGCACTGTGTACCTCGACACTTCGGGTGAACCGCTGTCGCGGCGCGGTTACCGGAAGATCCCTCTTAACGCTCCCATGCAGGAGACGCTGGCTGCAGCGGTCGTGCAGGCAACGGGGTGGGACGGCAGCGGCGCCTTTATCAACCCCATGTGCGGCAGCGGTACGCTTGCCATCGAAGCGGCGCTTGCCGGCCTCAACAGGGCGCCGGGACTGATACGGGGCAACTTTGGATTCATGCACCTGAAAGGCTATGACGAGAGGGTGTGGAGCGCGTTGCGCGAGAAAGCCAGGCAGGTATCGAGGAAATCCCTTTCTAACAGGATTATCGCAACAGACATCGATCCGACAGCTGTGGAGGCTGCCCGGAAGAACGCAACCACCGCCGGCGTGGAGCACCTGGTCGAATTTAGCGTGCGCGATTTCTCCGATACCCCGGTACCGGAAAGCGGCGGTGTGATCGTCATGAACCCGGAATATGGGGAACGGATGGGTGATCTTGCGAAGCTTGAAGTGACTTATAAGAACATCGGTGATTTTTTAAAGCATAAATGCAGGGGGTATACGGCTTACGTTTTCACGGGAAATCCGGCCCTCGCTAAAAAGGTTAGCCTTAAGCCGAAACAGACCTGGCAGTTTTTTAACAGCAAAATCGAATGTAGGCTGCTTGAATACGATCTTTATGAAGGCAGTAGGAAGATCAAGAAGCCGAAATCAACGACTGCCTAAGATCGCCTGTCGTTATTCTTCTCTATGATAAAATCTCCTCATGTCCCTGACATTGGTGTTGGTGCGTCTCAGGGTCTGTCTCTTGCCCTCCCCTCATGTAAAGGCACATCTGCCGCCTCATCATGGTCAATTATTTTTTCACATCCACCAATAAAAGCTCGACATCGTTTTCAGCAACTACATCAATTGTTGTTTCTTCGGTGATCATGGCCGCGCCCAAGGTCGGCACTTTCGTGCTGTTTACAGTTATCGGTCCTCCCTCCAGCACGTAAAGATAGATGCCGCGCCCAGGCTCAAGATCATAATGCTCGGTCTTCCCTGCATGCAGAAAACTGGATAAAACCCTGGCATCGGAAACGATCGGAAGGCTGCCTTCATTCCGGTTCGATACAAGCGGAAGGAATCGGTCAGTTCTACTCACCTTCTCGATTGCTTTCTGTTCAACGGCGGGTTCGAGGCCCTGTCTGGACGGATAGAACCACATCTGGATGAACCGCATCGGCTGGTCCGGACGGTTGTTTATCTCCGAATGCCACATGCCGCGGCCCACCGTCGTATGCTGTACCCCTCCTTGCTTGAGAATACCGCCTCTGCCGCGCTCGTCCGCATGCCTGAATTCCCCGGCGGCAACATAGGTGACGACTTCGTTGTCTGTATGGGGGTGGAGCGGCCAGACTGCGCCGGGTGTAAGCGTATCATCATTAAAGACGCGGAGCTCGCCAAAATCCTTAAATCGCGGATCATAGTAATCACCGAAGGCGAAATGCCACCTGCCGTGGAAGCTGCCGTTCTCAATCTCGCCATCGATTTGGTAGATGTTATTGGGATCACGAACCTGAACCATGGACTGCCTCCTTTCCGTAAATCAGGAACTCTATCCTCTTTTTACATTATACACCAGATAGGGATTAGGTCTCGCGGCTTGAGGCTGAAAGGTCGTTATGCTGCCAGTCTTACCCTCATGGTCACTGAAAAGGAGATTATCCTGGTCGAGATTGGGAACTATTCAGGGCCAGGGCAGAGTGGAGAGCTAGCTGCACTTGAACGATACTTTGAAGAAGCTATATCTAAAACCGCCAAAAGCAGGTCCAGACAATCGAGTACACTGAACCAAAAACGGTAAGGTCAGCGTACCCACCTGCTCCACAGTTTTGCCAAATCTCTTGTCCGCGATGCAGAGGCTCGCGGCGTCTCAACGACCATCGTGGGAACCCTCAAGGACATCAGAACAGGCAAAGACTGGGGTGATAGTGGGAACCAGAACCTGCATAAGTGGCCGTTCGACCGTATCGT
>Ga0209415_10002053_pt1 | contig 38156 bp, 43 predicted proteins | sample PeaSoiSIISIP2007_FD_187696 | JGI IMG/M metagenome (GOLD analysis project Ga0209415, IMG submission 187696) | Peat soil microbial communities from Weissenstadt, Germany - SII-SIP-2007 (SPAdes) (version 2) | ecosystem: Environmental > Terrestrial > Soil > Wetlands > Peat | place: Germany...
GCGGGCGTAGTTCAGCGGCAGAACATCAGCTTCCCAAGCTGAGAACGAGGGTTCGATTCCCTTCGCCCGCTCTCGGATATTCCTGGTCGGCACTCTTGATCCCGAGGAGGGTTCCGGCCGTCCCACCGGGCGAGTCATCCAACGATCCGGGGGGCCCACAACCGCGCCCCGTCAGCGTTAACTTCGCTGATCAGCCCGGTTGGACCTCCGGGTCAAGGCCAACATCCCCCGTTGCGACTTGCGCGCTGCGTACGGTCGCGTGCGGGCGCCTACGGGCGGCGCCGCGAGGGGGTGGGTCAAATGATCTCGAACCGTCTGGTCGACATCGGGCCGCTGGTCTTCGGGGGTGCCTTCGCCGTCGTGGCCCTGGTGGCCGCGCTGGCGCTGGTCCCGATCATCGTCATCATCGCCAACCGGGCCGAACCCGACGCCCGGGGCATGCGCCCCTTTAGCGTCTACCTGTTCGGCATGTCGTTCGTTGCGTTGCTGTTGGCCTATGGCGGCCTGACCATGATCGTGACGGCGTTGTTGTCGCTGATTGGCTCGCACCCCTCGCCCATCGCCGACAGTGTCGGCCGCGAGTGCGTCATCGGCGGCCTGCTCCTGGTGATCGGGGGCGGCACCATGAGCTTTCACGTGCGCAAGGGGCTGGGGGCGGCCAGTGGCGACAGCGCGGTCGACGGGCCGAACGCCCGGGTGCGGCACAGCTACATCGGTGCGGTGTCGTTCGTTTTCGTGGTGCTGGCCATGGTCTCGCTCGGCGTCGGCATCTACCTGATCTTCCAGTTGGCCGGGCCGGGCATCTTCGGGCAGGCGGGCGGCAGCCGCACCAACACGTTGCGCGTCCTCCTCGACTTCGCCTACCTGCTGGTCGCTTCCCTCGGAGTCGTCTCGGTGCACTGGCGCTGGTCGCCGCCCGGACTGCTACGCAGTGCGGCGCGTCCGGCAGCGGCACCCACCGCGCCGGCGTCCTGAACAGTGGCCTGAGGGTCCTTCCGGCGATTGAGGATGGCGATCGGCGGGAGAGGATCAACCCTCCGGGTGCCCCCGCCTTGACCAGCGGTCGGATCACGACCATCCGCCGTTGTCCGGGGCGTCAGTCTGATTCGGAAGCCAGCGCAGCCTTTCGGCTTCGACCGCGCTGTCGGGCTCGCGTCGGCTGGTCCAGGTCCACCTTTCGAAGTCGGACGGCGCTCGGTGTCACCTCGGCACATTCGTCATCGGTGATGAACTCCAGCGATTGTTCCAACGACAACTGAATGTGGGGGGTGAGCCGTACGAGCTCCTCCGCCGTCGAGGAGCGGTAGTTCGTGAGCTTGCGCTCCTTGGTCGGGTTGACGTCCATGTCATCGGTCCGGGCGTTCTCCCCCACGATCATTCCTTCGTAGACGAGGACGCCCGGGCCGACGAAGAGGGATCCGCGATCTTCGAGCGACATCAGTGCATAGGTCGTGGTGACCCCGCGGCGATCCGCGACCATCGATCCGTTCCGCCGCACGCGCAGCTCCCCGTGAACCGGGTCCCACCCGTCGAACACGTGGTGGAGGACTCCGGTACCCCGGGTGGCAACCAGAAATTCGGTGCGGAAGCCCACGAGGCCCCGGGCCGGGATCCGGTAGTCCATCCGCACCCAGCCGCTGCCGTGGTTCACCAACTCGCGCAACTGGCCGAGTCGCAGAGCCAGGAGCTGGGTGACCACGCCGAGGTACTCCTCGGGGACGTCGACGGCCAAGATCTCCATCGGCTCATGGAGCTTTCCCTCGATCAGGCGGGTCACCACCTGTGGTTTGCCCACGGTCAGCTCGAACCCCTCACGGCGGATGGTTTCGATGAGCACTGCCAGCTGCAGTTCGCCGCGGCCCTGGACCTCCCAAGTGTCCGGTCGCGGTGTGGGCAGGACCCTTAACGAGACGTTGCCCACCAGTTCGGAGTCGAGTCGCCCCTTCACCAGCCGGGCCGTCAGCTTGGTTCCCTCCTGGCCCGCCAGGGGCGAGGTGTTGATGCCGATCGTGATCGACAAGCTGGGCTCGTCCACGAGGATGGGAGGGAGCGGACGCGGGTCTTCGGGGTCGGCCAGGGTCTCGCCGATGGTGACCGAGGCGAAGCCGGCGACGGCCACGATCTCGCCCGGCCCGGCGGCGTCGATGTCGACCTGGTCGAGGCCTTCGGAGGTGTAGAGCTCGGTGACCTTCCCCTGCTGGACGGAGCCGTCGAGGCGACACAGGGCGACAACGGCGCCCCGCCGCAGCGTGCCGTGGTGGACCCGGCAGATGGCCAACCGACCGACATAGGGCGACGCGCCGAGGTTCGTCACCAGTACCTGAAGCGGATGATCGGGGTCGTAGGTGGGCGCCGGTACGTATCGCACGATGGTGTCGAACAGCTCGGCGAGATCAACGCCGACGGCATCTCGCTCGGCGGTAGCCCAACCCTTACGGGCGCTGGCGTAGAGCACGGGGAAGGCGATCTGGTCCTCGTCGGCGTCAAGGTCCAAGAAGAGCTCCTCCACCTCGTGGACCACCTCGGCCACTCTGGCGTCGGGCCGGTCCACCTTGTTGATCACCACGATCACAGGGAGCCGGGACTCGAGTGTCTTTCGGAGGACGAAGCGGGTCTGGGGTAGCGGACCTTCCGAGGCGTCGACGAGGAGGAGCACCCCATCGACCATGGCCAACGCGCGCTCGACCTCACCACCGAAGTCGGCGTGCCCGGGCGTGTCGACAAGGGTGATCTTGGTGGCTCCGTAGTGCACGTTGATGTGCTTGGCGAGGATGGTGATGCCCTTTTCGCGCTCGAGCTCCCCGGAGTCGAGTACCCGATCCACCACGTCCTGGTTGGCCCGAAAGGCCCCGGTTTGCCACAGCATGGCGTCGACGAGGGTCGTCTTGCCGTGATCGACGTGCGCCACGATCGCCACGTTGCGGAGATCGTCACGAACATTCATGTGTGTTCAGCGTACCGGCAGCCGCAAGGGTACCGACCCGCCCACCTCAGAAGGCTGGCCGGTGGCCCGACTGCGCCCGCACTCCTACCGGCCCAGGATTGCGTTGAATCGTGCCTCGACATCGCCAATGCGTTCGGGATGGGTGAAGAGGTAGAGCACGTTCTCCTCGACCGCAGTCAGGATCTCATCGGCGACCTTTTGGGCCGATTGGAGCCCCGGCTCGGAGGACGCGTCGAAGTCGGGCGGCGGCTCCCCGCTCGGCCGTCCGATTCCCGTCGCGACGCGGCCGGGCATGACGACCGTCACCCCGACCGAGCTCCCCGCGGCCTTCAGGTCGGCGTGCAGCGTCTCGGAGAGCGCGAGAAGGCCATGCTTGCTGACGTTGTAGGGGGCGATCCCGCGCACCGGGGTGACCGAGGCCATCGATCCCACATTGACGACGTGGCCGCCGTCTTCGTTCCTCATGAGCAGCGGGACGAAGGAGCGGATGCCGTGAATCGCGCCCCACAGGTTCACGCCGATCACCCGGTGCCAGGTGTCCAGCGAGATCTCCCAGGTCGGTCCGCCCGCCACCACACCGGCGTTGTTGCAAAGCAGGTCCACCCGCCCGAACCGCTCGATCGTCAGTCGGGCGAGCTCGTCCACCTGGGACGGGTCGCTCACGTCACACACCACGCCCAGGGTGTCGGAGTCGCCCCCGCGCAGGTCCGCCGCGGCGCGCTCGGGTTGACCCTGGGCGACGTCGCTCAGCACGACCTGCATGCCTCGCCGCGCCATCGCTTCGGCCAGTGCCAGCCCGATGCCGCGGGCTCCCCCGGTCACCACCCCCACACGGCCTGAGAACTCACGCATCTCGAGCCTCCTCGTGTTCGGTCGAGTGCCCGGAGCGGCCATGCTACGAACCGGGCGCCTCCGACTCGGCGGTTCGGCCGAACGGGGTGCCGGACTGCAGACGCCCGGACGGGCACCTACGACCCGTTCCCGCCGGACCCCCGGAGGAGCGATCGGTCCAGCTCGCGCACGGAGCCGACGCCGAGGAGGCTCATCGTTCGCGCGATGTCGTCGCGGAACCACCCGAGGACCCGGTCGACGCCCCGCTCGCCCGCAGCACCCAGCCCGTAGAGGTAGGCCCGGCCGGCCATCGCGGCAGTGGCACCCGCCGCCAGTGCCTTGACGATGTCCGAACCCCGTCGGACCCCTCCGTCACAGAGGATCTCGCTGCGGTCGCCGATGGCGTCGGCGACCGGCGCGACCAGGTCGAAGGGGGCGGGAGCGCCGTCGAGCTGACGACCCCCGTGGTTCGAGATGCAGACCACCTCCACCCCGGCATCGGCGGCACGGACTGCGTCCTCGACACCCTGGACCCCCTTAAGCACGATCGGTCCGTCCCAGACACTCCGAAGCCAGTCGACGTCGGCCCAGGAGAGTGCCGGGTCGAACTGGGCGCCGACATACTCCGACAGCGTGACCGGGGAGGTCCCGTCACCGACCGACCGGCCCACCACGTTGGCGAAGCGGATCGGTTCGTGCCGCACGAAGTCCCAGGTCCAGCCGGGGTGGCGCGCACCGTCCAGCAGCGTGCCGAGACCGAGGGCGGGCGGCAACGAGAACCCGCGGCGCACGTCGCGCTCGCGGCGACCGAGGACGGCGGAGTCCACGGTGAGGACGAGCGCTTCGTAGTTGGCCGCTGCGGCGCGCTCGATCATCTCCTTCACGAGCCCCCGGTCCCGCCAGACGTACACCTGGAACCAGAGGCGACCGCCGCTGACCGCGCGCACCTCCTCGATCGAGCGGGTGCCGAGCGTGGACAGCGAGTAGGGCAGACCGGCCCGCTCCGCCGCCCGGGCGACCGCCAGCTCGCCGGCAGGATCGGCGATCCTTGTGAACCCGGTCGGTGCGAGCACGAGCGGGTAGGCGACGGGGCGGCCGAGGAGCACGGTGCTGACGTCGACCGTCTCGATCCCCCGCAGCACGCGAGGGGCGAAGGTGACCGATTCGAACGCGGCGAGGTTGGCGCGAAGCGTCCGCTCGTCCTCCGCCCCGCCGTCGACGTAGTCGAACACCCCTCCGGGCAGACGGCGCTCGGCGATTCGCCGGAGGTCCTCGACCGAGGCGGCCCGGGCCAGCCGCCGTTCGACCCGGTCGAGCTCGATCGACCGGAACCGCACGACCGAGCGGAGCGTCTTCCAGGGATTCATGTGGGTTCGAACCTCGCGCGCGACGTCGGTGCCGCGATGCCGCCGCGGATCTCGCCGAGCCAGGCCGGGAGCGCGCCCTTGCCCCGGATCCGGACCACGAGGTTGCCAGCGTCGAGCCGGCGGCCGAGGCCGTCCGGGCCGCCCGGGCGAGCGAGTTCGGGGGGCGGGCTCGTGCGATCGGCATCGGGTGGGCGCGGGTCGACGTTCTCGTGCGCGATCTCGACCCCTCGGGAGCCAGGCCCGTCCGCGGGGCTCACCCGGCTCCGCCGACCGCCCCCGGCCCGGCGGGCTTGGCCGCCCGGAACCGGAACTCGTACTCGCCTCGATCGACGGCCACATCGCAGAACCCCATCGCGCTCAGCCGGTCGACCACCCGGTCCGGGTCGATGGGCACGAACAGGTCATCGACGTGGGCCTCTCGGGTCCCGTCGTTGTCGTAGCCGTCCGAAGCGACGAGGACCCCGGCCGGCCGAAGCACGCGGAGGATCTCCCTGAAGACCTCGTCCTGGGCTCCCGGCGACTCCACGTGGTGGAGCACCCCGAAGCACGCCACCGCCGAGAATCGGTCGCCGGCGAAGCCGGTGTGTCGGGCGTCGCCCTGGACCACCTCGACATTCGATCCGCCGAGGCGTGCGGCGAGGTCGGAGGCCAGCACCGGGTCGATCTCGATCGCGGTGAGCCGGGCCGTCCGGACGCGCAGCAGGTCCGTCGTCAGCCCTGGGCCGGGGCCCACCTCGAGCACGTCATCGCCGAGGTCGGCGACCTGCTCCACCCAGGGCAGGAGGTGCTGCTCCAGCATCTCCCGCCATCGGGGACTGGCCAGGACCTCGAGGTGCCGCTTGTTCATCGGGCCGCCTCGTCCCTCACTCGCGAATCCTCTTCGTGTCTCCGGGGACCGGTCGATCCCGCGACTGTGCTTTAGGGGATGTGGATGTCATGTCGCCGACGGGCCGTCTCGCGCTCCTCGTCGGTGAGATCGGCGTCGCGCACGGGGACGACGACACTCCAATGGGGGCCCACGGGGCACCGCTGGATCCGGGCGATGCCGAGATCGAGACCCTTGAGGTTGATTCCCGGGACCCAGATGGTGGTCGAGAGGTGACCCCGCCGGCAGCGGACGGCGACGTTTCCGCCCAGCCGGTAGCCGCGCCGCCGGGCCAGCAACGTGAAGGCGACAACCAGCCCGATCATGACCGGCTGGACCAGCCGGCGGAGCGTGGCTTCGGGTCGGACGCGCTTCACCACCCGATCCTCGCGCGGGATCCGCCGAGGGACCCGCGCCCGGTCAGGACTTCGTCGCCGCCAGGTCCCTCGCCTTGCCGCCCGGAGCCGAGACGACCATCTTCACCAGCTCCTCGGTGATCCTCGGCTCCAAGCCCTCGGTGTGGCCCTTGTCGAGCCGGACCACGTCGGCGATGACCCGGCCGTCGCGGGCGTCGGGAAACACGAACACCTCGGCGGTCCCGGGGCGCGGCAGCTTCCCCCAGCTCGGGGTCGAGCCGTCGCCCCACCGGGTGTCGTGGATCTTCCCCGCCTCAGTGTCCACGACATCGGGGAGCCGGACCTTCGGGCCGGCCCCGTAGCGCTCGGCCCAGGGCGAGGTCTCGGGCAGCGAAGCGATCTCGTGCTCCCCGGTCGTGTAGATGAAGGAGAGATCGGTGGTCGGGGGCTTGGGCGGCCCGAGGGCACGCTGGCGGGCGAAGAATGACTCCATCGCCGCCCGGTCGGCTTCGCTGCGCGGTGGGCCGAAGTTGGCGGCGCGCTCGGCCGGGCCGATCCGTCCGCCCGACAGGCTGAGCCAACCGTCGACCCGGTCCGCGAAGTAGTCGTCGGACAACAGCCGCAACGAGGTGGCACCGCCCTGGGAGTGCCCGACCAACCAGAAGGAGCGGATGTTCTCGATCCCGAACCGGGCGAAGACCGCCTCGACCACGCTCTTCAGGTAGTCGTCGTCGGCCTCGGCCGCCCAGTGCCGGCTCGGCTCGGTGGTCGCCGCGCTGGGGGTGGCGATCACCAACCGGTACGCGTCGACGTAGTCGTAGGCCGGGAAGTACTCCCGCTGCCACGCCCCGACCGATCCCCCCCCGTGCAGACTCAGGAGGAACGTGACCTCTTCCCCCGCACGCAGGTCATCCGGCAGGTCCAGGTAGCACTTCCGCCCGGTCCCCTCGTCGACGATGGTGTCCCTCGCCATCCCGCCTCCCCTCGCTCCGGCCGACGATACGCAGCGAGCCCGGTCGTTGCAATCGTTCCCATCCTGGGCCCCACCACCCGGCGCGGCGCTTCCCAGGGGATACTTCCAAGGGAGACGACCGGTGAAGCTGAAGCTCGACCTGCACGAGATCTACAACCGGGGCTACGACATCGACCGCGCGCTCAAGGACGTCATCGACGAGGCGGTGGCGAAGAAGGCGACGCTCGTCGAGATCATTCCGGGGAAGGGGTCGGGCCAGCTGAAGAAGCGGGTGCTGCGGTTCCTCGACCAGAAGGAGGTCAAGGCCCTCTACCAACGCGTCGAGAAGGACTCGCACAACTTCGGGCGCGTCTTCGTCCACTTCCGATGGAAGTAGGAAGAGGACGACATCGAAAGTCCGATACGACCTAATACCGAGCCTCGAGCCAATCGCCGACGAAGTTGAACAACTCGGACTCGGTGTCGCCGAACTCGTTGGGTGATGTCTGACAGACGGTGCACGGGTTGGACGTGTGTTCAGCTCCCTCGAAGTTGATCAGCACCGCGTTGGATAACCCACCCCAAATCCGCATCTTCGGCCAGAGCCCATCAAACGGGATGTCCTCGACCCGAAGGTAGCCCCGACGCGCAGGAGCCGCCGGCCGAAGCCGGCGGCTCCCACTCCCCCGCAAGGAGGGTCAGGCCGTGCGAGCCAGCTTCGAGGGCACCGGGTCCTCGTGGCCGTGGTGCACGGTCACCGGTCCGGCCCCGGGGCTGGTCTGGTAGATCGGCCCAAACGGCGCGACCCCGATGTAGGTCCCTCCGGGCAGGACCACCGGCGGTGCCGAGTTGCTCATCTTGTAGAGCTGCTCGCCCTCGTAGCCGAAGTGGACGGACGAGGTGTACGAGTACGGCACGTACCCGGGGTTGACGAAGTTCTTGCCGTCGTTCGCGATGGCGTTCAGGAGCCCCTGGCGGGTCAGGTTGCGCCCGGCCGCCTGCAGAGCCTGCACCACCGTGTATCCGACGCCCACTCCGACCAGCTCATCGCCCGTGAGGCCGTTCTTGGCCAACAGGGTCGGGTCGTAGTCCTGGAGGAGCTTCTTCGTCACCTGGACCCACGGGTTGGAGGTCTGGTTCTCGAAGGGCCCGTATCCGGCGGTGATCGCCCCGTTGAGCAACGCCTCGGTGCCGGCCGGTGGGGAAGAGATCGCCTGGGCGCCGATCGACCCCGGGTCCCCGCTCACGCCGTCGATGATCAGCTGCGGGTGGTACCCGAGCGTGTTGGCAGCGGTGAGGAAGGCACCGGTGAAGACCGGGATCGAGGCCATCATCACGACCTGCGCGCCCGCCTGCTGGAGCGCGGCCACCTGGGTGTTCACGCCGGCCAGGAACGCCGCGACGCTGGCCGTGTAGACCTGGCTGCTCACGACGGCGCCCGACTTGATCTCCATGTGGGCGCCCTTCAGGAAGTCGAAGCCGAACTCGTCGTCCTGGGTGAAGAAGCCCACCTTTTCACCCTTGAAGTTCTTGGCCACGTACGAGCCGAGGATCTTGCCGTCGACCGTGTAGGGCGGCTGCCAGCCGCTCGACCAGGGGTACTTGGCTTCGCTCCAGCAGTTGCACCCCGAGAGGATGAACAGCTGGGGGATCTTCTGGCTGTTGAGGTAGCCCTGGACGGCCAGCTGCGTGGGGGTCCCGAGCGACGCGATGTCGGCGAAGATGTTGTCCTGGAGGACCAGCTGGTGCGTCATCGTCGAGGTGATGTTCGGCGTGTACTGGTCGTCCAGGTAGGTGTAGTTGATCTTCCGGCCGTTCACGCCGCCGTGCGCGTTGGCCCACTTGAAGACCGCGTCGATGGCCGGCGCGATGTCGCCGTAGTTGGAGGCGACGCCGCTCAGCGGCTCGGTCGCACCGAGCGTGATCGTCGTGCTCGTCACGCCGGGTGTGGCGGCGCTGGCGGCTCCTGCCGGCGTTCCGCTCAGACTCAAGGCCATGGTGCCCCCAAGGGCGGCCACGACGGCCCCGGTCACGATGACGCGCGACCGGCGGACCGCCGATCGCAACGAAAGTCGCTGCATCAATACCCCCTCTGGGTTGTCTGTCTTTCGGTGAAGGATCAGGACGTCTCCCGCTCCGGCATGGTCGACGGCGTCCCCGGCCCGTCGTTGTTACCCGTCGGTACGATTGAGTCTCGTAACGGTAACGCAATAGTAACTAGCGGATCGGCCGAGAAGTAGGCGCCCACCCGGGCGGCGATCCAGCGGAGCCCGCCCTGGATCCCGGTCGGGGCGGCCAGCATCATCACCACCAGGACCAGGCCGAAGATGACGATGGCCAGGTTGGCGCTGACCAGCTGATTGGCGTGCAGGTCGCCGGCCAGCGAGGTCGCCCACTCGGTCGGCAGGTACACGACCAGGATCGCCCCCCACCAGACCCCCATCAGACTCCCGGTGCCCCCGAGGACGACCCCGGCCAGGAGATAGATGGACAGCGAGAGGGGGAACTCCGCCGAGTTGGTGATGCCGGCGGAGAGCACGAACAGGGCCCCGGCCAGGCCGGCACAGGCCGAGCTGACCATAAACGCGATCACCTTGGTCCGGGCGACATGGATGCCCGCGAGCGACGCCGCGATCTCGTCGTCGCGCACGGCGCGGAAGGACCGGCCGAACCGGCTCTTCACCAGGTTCGCGAGCAGGATCAGCACGACGAACGCGGCCAGGATCTGGACCCAGGCGAGCCACTGTTGCGGGTTGATGTCCGAGGGCCCCGAGGGAGCGGGGGTCTGGAGGCCCTGGTCACCGCCGAAAATGCTGTTGTACTGGTTGGTGACGTAGGGCAGGCCGACCGCGACCATGAGGGTCATGCCGGCGAGATACGGCCCCCGCAGCCGGGTCGCCGGGATCCCGATCACCGCCCCGGCCACCGCGCTGACCGCTGCCGCGATGAGCAGCTCGAGCACGATGTCCAGGGTCGTGTGGGCGTACAGCAGCGCCAGTGTGAACGCGCCCACCGCCATGAACCCGCCCTGACCGAGAGAGATCTGGCCGCTGATGCCGGTTAGCACGGTCAGCCCCGCGAGCGCGATGGCGTAGAAGGCGATCTGACCGACCTCGTAGTCGTTGAACGCGCTCAGCCAGTTGGTCAGGAAATAGGCGGCGACGCCGGCGACCACGGCGAAGGTGAGGTGCCGGAGCATCGGTTGGCGGGGGAGCCGGAACCACGGCTTGGCCACCAGCCGCTGCACGGCCCGGCGGAACGCACCCATCAGACCCGCCGGGCGGCCGGGCGGGCGAAGATCCCCTCCGGCCGGATCATGAGGGAGACGATCACGAGGGCCAGGGCGGCCATCGGCTCGAGCGAGCCGCCGAGGTAGCCGCCGACCCATGCGAGCGAGAGCCCGGTGAGGAGCCCGCCGACGAGCGCCCCGACCGGGCTGTCGAGCCCGCCCACCACGGCGGCCGTGAACCCGTAGATGAGGATCACGTCCATGAAGGTGGGCGTGAGGTCGGAGTTCGGCACCACCAGCACCGCGGCCAGGACGCCGGCCGCCGCGGCCAGCGACCACCCGAGGGTGAGCAGGGGCTGGACCCGCACCCCGAGGAGGCGGGCGGCCTCCGGCGCGAACGCGACGGCCCGCATCCGCAGGCCGAGGTTGGTCCCCCGGAACAGCACCAGCATGACCCCCATCAGGAGGAGGACCGCCACCACCCCGTAGAGATTGAAGGGAGAGAAGGCGATGTGGAAGCTCCCGAGCTGCTCACCGCTCTCGGCGAAGGGTGCCGGGTAGCTCCGGTTCGTCGCACCCCAGATCGCACCGGCCAGGCCCTCCAGGAAGATGAGGAAGCCGAAGGTCACGATGATGGCGTTCAGCGGCGATCGGCCCTGGATCGGCCGAATCAGCACCCGCTGGGTCACCGCGCCGAAGATCATCGCAATGATCAGCGCCAGCAGAAGGGTCAGCCAGTATCCGAGGCCGTGGTGGAGGATGGCGTACGCGATATACGTCGACAGCATCGCCATCGCGCCCTGCGCGAAGTTGACCACGTTGGTGGCCCGGAAGATCAGGACGAGACCCAGTGCGACCGAGGCGACGATCATCCCGGTGGCGATCCCCCCGAGGGTGATGTTGACGAAGAACTGCACGCGCCTGCTCCCTTAGTACCCGAGGTAGTGGTGTCGCAGCTCGGCGTCGCCGGCCACCGTCTCCGCTCGGTCGCTGACGACGACGCGGCCGAGGTTGATGACGACGGCGTGTCCGGCGATGGACAGCGCGCTCCTGGCGTTCTGTTCGACGAGGACCACGATCAGCTTCGAGGTGGTGGTGAGGTCGCGCAACACGGCCATCAGGCGGGCGGTCACGATGGGCGCGAGGCCGAGCGACGGCTCGTCGAGCAGGAGGACCTTGGGCTTCGCCACGAGGGCCCGGGCGATCGAGAGCATCTGGCGCTCGCCTCCCGAAAGGGTGTTCGCGTGCTGCCGGCGCCGCTCGGCGAGCGGCGGGAACAGCTCGAACATCTCCTCGATCACGGCCGCGCGATCGCGTCGCCCGAACCGCCAGAGTGCGCCCAGGCGCAGGTTCTCCTCGACGGTCATCTCCTCGATGACCGAGCGGCCCTCGGGGACATGTGCGATCCCCTGCCGCACGATCCTTTCGACCGACAGGTTGTCGATGCGCCGCCCGTCGTAGCGGACCGATCCCTTGCATTTCACGAGCCCGGAGATCGCCCGCAAAAGGGTGGTCTTGCCCGCGCCGTTCGCCCCGAGCACGGCCGTCACCTGGGACTCTTCGGCCTGGAACGACACGCCGCTCAGCGCCTGGACGGCGCCGTAGGCGACCGAGATGTCGTCGATCTCGAGCACGGCCACGACTAGGTCCCGCTCCCCGACACGTTCGAGACGTCCTGGCCGAGGTACGCCGTGGTCACCTCGGGGTTCTCCTGGATCTCGGCCGGCGTCCCCGTCGCGATGACCCGGCCGAAGTTCAGGACCACGAGCCGGTCACACGTCGACATCACGAGGTCCATGTGGTGCTCGACGAGCAGGATCCCCATGTTCGAGACCAGGCCCTTCAGGAGCTGGCCCAGCTCGTCCATGTCGTCGGACGACAGCCCGCTCGCCGGCTCGTCGAGGAGCAGGAGCGTGGGCTCGGCGATGAGCGCGCGGGCGAGCGACGCCCGCTTCTGGATCCCGTAGGACAGCGAGCCGGGATAGGCCCTCGCGTATTGCGCGATGCGCAGCTCGCCCATGAGTTCGAGCGCCCTGGTGCGGATCCGGGCCTCTTCTCGACTGGACCGCCACAGCCCGAACATCGCCGAGGCGAAGTCCGCCTTCGAGTTCACGTGGTACCCCGCCATCACGTTTTCGAGGGCGGTCATCCCCTGCCAAAGGCCGACCCCCTGCAAGGTGCGCGCGATCCCGAGTTTGGCCAGGTCGTGCGGCTGGTGGCGCCGCATCTCCTTGCCCCGGTAGGTCAGGGTCCCAGAGTCGGCCCGCACGAAGCCGCAGATCACGTTGAACAGCGTGGTCTTCCCGGCGCCGTTCGGACCGATCACCCCGACGATCTCCCCGGGGGCGGCCGCCAGGGAGACGCCGTCGAGAGCGACGAGACCACCGAAGGTCACGGTGATCTCGTTCATGGCGAGGCCGCGGTCCTCTACGTTCGACATCCCCCTCCAGCGAACTCGACGCCCGGAACTCGCCAGCCGGGACGGGTGCCCCCACGACGGCGCCCCGGGTCGTGCCGGCCGCTCCTCCGGCCCATGTGCCGACGCCGAAAAGTATGGGTTAGGCGACCGGAACGCGCAATCGACGAACGCTAACCCGGGAAGCCGGTCGGCACGGGTCGCCTACGCGCCGGCGCTCCCGGCCGCTAGCTTGCGGTGGTCCCACGAGACCGTCCGCTCGGGGTGCACGATCACGCCGACCCGGTTGTAGACCATCCCCTCGACCGCGCCGCGGTGATCCTGCTCGCGGTACGGCGAGACATGTCGCTCGAACACGCTGATGCCGATCTCGAAGAGCCGGTCGCGGTCCTCCAAGATCTCGGCCTTTCCGACCAGCTCGACCCCTCGCAGCTGGTCGTAGGACTCACCGTCCTCGACGAGACAGGTGATCCGGGGATCGCGACGGAGGTTGCGCACCTTCTGGGACTTCGCCTTGGTCTCGATCGCGATCGCACCGTCCAAGAACCCGTACCACATCGCCACCGCATGGATCGTGCCGTCGTGATTGAACGTGCACATCGTGAGGGTCCGCGCCTCGACCAGGAACTGGTGCGCCTCCTCCGGAGACATCTGGACCTGCTTGCGGCGGTTGACGCGGTCGCCGTAGGGCGCCGGCGCTGGATCACTCAATGGTCCGCCCCGGACGCCGGGCCATCGGCCGATTCCCAATAGTTCATCTGGGGGTCACCTCGGGTTTCCGGACGATTCGCGAACCGTTCATCTGCCGCTCCTACGGTACCGTCGATGGCTTCGAGCTGCGCTGACGACCAGAGGTCGAGCGGCTGCGCCGGGCCACCAACCGCCCGGGCACTGTGGAGCCTGAGCGCCGAGGCGGCGGCGGGGACATCCCCCCCTCCCCGTTCGTCGCCCCCTTCGCCCTCCCGCTGCCGCGCCGGGTCGCGGTGAGCGCGGTGGCCGAGCCTCGCGACGGGACCGTCCGCGACTCGCGACCGCTCGTGCTCGTGGTCGACGACGAGGAGTCCTACCGCCAGGCGCTCGCCTCGGGGCTGTCCCAGGAGGGATTCGCCGTGGAGTGCGCCGCCGACGGCCACGAGGCGCTCCGGCTCTTCCACCGCATCCACCCCGACCTCGTGCTGGTCGACGTGATGCTCCCCGACCAGTCGGGCGTCGAGTTGTGCCAGCGCATGCGGGCACTGGCCCCCGTGCCGATCATCATGGTCACCGCCAAGGACTCCGAGGTCGACGTGGTGCTCGGGCTCGAGCTCGGCGCCTCCGACTACGTCCCGAAGCCCTTCCGGCTCCGCGAGCTCGTCGCCCGGATGCGGGCGGTCCTGCGCCGCGGGGTGGCCACCAGCGCGATCGCCAACGAAGAGGTCCTCCAGTCCGGCCCGATCCGCCTCGACAACGGTCGCCGGGAGGTCACGGTCGAAGGCAACCTGGTGGAGCTGTCCCGCAAGGAGTTCGACCTCCTCGCGCTCCTCATGTCCCACGCCGGGCAGGTCGTGACCCGCGACCGCTGCATCGACCGGCTCTGGTGGGACCAGGACCTCGCCGACACGAGGACGCTCGACACCCACATGAAACGCCTCCGGCGCAAGATCGAGAAGGACCCGGCCAACCCGCGGCACCTCGTGACGGTGCGGGGGGTCGGCTTCCGCTTCGAGGGCTGAGCCCCCGGCCATCGCTCCGGCCGGCCGCGCCGGGCCGGATACGCTCGTCGCCATGCAGAAGGGCGGCCGGGTGGAGGACTTCGAGCTCCCCGACGAGACGGGGGCGCCGCGGCGCCTGAGCGACCTGGTCGCCGACGGGCCGATCGTGCTGTTCTTCTATCCCGCCGCCATGACGTACGGCTGCACGAAGGAGAGCTGTCACTTCCGGGATGTGAGGGCCGAGATCGAGGCCGCCGGGGGGCACCCGGTCGGCATCAGCGCCGACCCAGTCGAGAAGCAGAAGCAGTTCTCCGACCTGCACTCCTTCGGCTATCCGCTCTTGTCCGACACCGACGGGACCGTCGCCAAGCAGTTCGGCGTGCGCCGGCGGATCTCCGCCCTCGGGAACCGCCGCGTCACGTTTGTCATCGACACCGATCGCACCGTCCTCGAGGTGATCCACTCCGAGGTCTCGATGTCCACGCACGCCGACCGGGCACTCGACGTGCTCCGAGCCCGTGCCGCGGCCTGAGGGCAAAGCGGCCGGCGACCTCCAGATCACCGACCGCACCTCGCTGCGGCGGCTGCGCGAGCGCGGCACCCATGACCGGGCGGTCGTCGACGCCATCTTGGACGAGGGCCTCCTGTGCCACGTCGGCGTGGTCGACGACGGGACCCCGGTCGTTACGCCCATGGCCTACGCCCGGGTGGGCGACCTCCTCTACCTGCACGGCGCGCCCGCCAACCGCACGCTCCGGCTGGTGGCCGACGGCGCGCCGGCGAGCGTGACGGTCACGCTGCTCGACGCCCTCGTCCTCGCCCGCTCGGCCTTCCACCACTCGATGAACTTCCGCTGCGTGATGCTGTTCGGCGCCGGTGCCGCCGTCGAGGAGGACGACGAGAAGCGGCGGGCCAGCGTGGCGCTCCTCGAGCACATGGCCCTGGGCCGCAGCGGCGACGCCCGCCTCCCGACCCCCTCCGAGCTGCGGGCCACCCTGATCGTGCGCTTCCCGATCGACGAGGGCTCGGCCAAGGTGCGCACCGGCGGCCCGAAGGACGACCCCGAGGACATGGACAGCCCGATCTGGGCCGGGGTGGTGCCCTTCGACCTGGTGGCGCGGCCGGGGGTCCCCGAGGACGGCCTCCCCGCCGGGACGGTCACCCCGCCGTACGCGGCGTCCTACCCGTCGCGGCGCGCCTCGACCGGGCGCAACGGCACCGCCTGACGCTCGACTCCGCCGGCCGGCCCGACCGTACGCTGCCCCGATGGCCCGCCGGATCCTCGTCGACCCCGCGCCGCTGCGCGAGAGCCGCGACTTCCGGCTCCTCTTCATCGGCCAGCTGGTGTCGACGCTCGGGTCCCAGCTGACCGTTGTCGCGATCCCGTTCCAGATCTACGCCGAGACCCACTCGTCGTTCCAGGTCGGGGCGATCAGCATCGCCCAGCTGGTCCCGCTCGTCATCGGGTCCCTCATCGGCGGATCGGTTGGCGACGCCGTCGACCGCCGTCTGCTCCTCCTCCTCTCGAGCGTCGCCCTCACCTTCACGAGCGGCGGGCTGGCGTGGAACGCGCTGTCCGCCCACCCGTCGGTGCCGACGCTGTACGTCGTGAGCGCGCTGGCGGCCGGCCTGACCGGGTTCGCCAACCCGGCCCGCAACTCGATCGTCCCCCGCCTCGTGGGCCAGGAGAACCTGGTGGCGGCGCTCTCGTTCCTGCAGGTGCTGTTCCAGGTGGGGGCGGTGGCCGGGCCGGCCGTGGCCGGCCTGCTCATCGGGCATACCGGCATCGCCTGGGTCTACGGCATCGACGCCCTGACCTTCTTCGCGGCGATCGTCGCCACCGTGATGATGCGCCCCATCCCCCCGGCCGACGGCGCCGATCGGCCCGGAATCCGCTCGATCGTGGACGGCATCCGGTTCCTCCGGGGCCGCCAGGTGATGCAGGGGGCCTACCTGATCGACATCAACGCCATGGTGTTCGGCATGCCCCGGGCGCTGTTCCCGGCCATTGGCCTGTCGGTCTTCCACGGCGGCCCCGACGTGGTCGGCTACCTCTTCGCCGCACCGGGGCTCGGCGCGCTCGCCGGCGCGCTCACCACCGGGTGGGTGGGGGGGATCGACCGGCGGGGGCGGGCGGTCATCGTGGCGGTCGTTCTCTGGGGGCTCGCGATCACCGCGTTCGGCTTCTCGCGGGTGCTGTGGCTCGCGCTCGTCCTGCTGGCGGTGGCCGGGTGGGCGGACGTCATCTCGGCGGTGCTGCGCAACACGATCCTCCAGACGGTCGTGCCCGAGCATTTCCGGAGCCGGATCATCGCCATCCAGCTCGCCGTGGTCCAGGGCGGCCCCCGGGTCGGGGACCTCGAGTCGGGCGGCGTCGCCACGCTGGCCGGCACCCAGTTCTCGGTGGTGTCGGGCGGCGTCCTGTGCGTCGTCGGGGCGGCCGCCCTCGCCGTCGCCATGCCGGTCTTCGCCCGCCACCGGACGAGCGAGCTGCCGGGGCACCGGGTCGAGCCCGACCCGCTCGCCGTCGGGCCGATCACCGAGGACGGCCTGGCCGAGCCCTGAGCGCCCCTGGGCGGCACGGTCCGCCGTAGGGTGCGGAACCGGCCCGAGGAGGTCCTATGCCGTTCGTCTCCCCCGACCAGATGATCACCGGTGAGCCGTTGCCGGGGTGGCACGGCCGGTTCTTCCACGCCGAGCACATGACCTTCGCCCTCTACGAGATCGACGCCGCCGCCCCCTCGCTCCACGAGCACCACCACGAGAACGAGGAGGTCTGGAACGTGATCGACGGCGCGATCACCCTTGCGGTCGGAGACGAGAAGCGCACCCTGCGGGCGGGCGAGGCGGCGATCATCCCCCCGAACACCCCACACTCGGCCACGATCGTGGGCGCCTGCCGGGTCGTGGTCGCCGACCATCCCCGGCGTGACGAGCTCCCCGGGGGGATCGGGCAGCCCGGCTAAACGCTCCGGTCGACGTCGAGGGGCCTACACCCTCGACATGTTCTCGAACCGCGCATACTGGCTGAGGAAGGCGAGGTGCACCGAGCCGGTCGGCCCGTTGCGGTGCTTGGCCACGATGATCTCGGCGTCACCCCGTCGTTCGATCGGGATGTCCGGGTCGTACTGCTCCTCCCGGTAGATGAACAGGACCACGTCGGCGTCCTGCTCGAGCGAGCCCGACTCGCGCAGGTCCGACAGCATCGGTCGCTTGTCCTGGCGGGCCTCGAGGCCGCGGGAGAGCTGGGACAGCGCGATCACCGGGACCTCGAGCTCGCGGGCGAGGATCTTCAGGCTGCGGCTGATCTCGGCCACTTCGACCTGCCGGTTCTCCGCCTTGGCCCTCCCGGTCATCAGCTGCAGATAGTCGACCATCACGACACCGAGCTCGCCCTCGGTTTTGCGCAGCCGCCGCGCCCGGGCCCGGATGTCCATCACCGTGACGTTGGGGTTGTCGTCGATGAAGATCGGCGCGCTGTCCAGGCGGCTCACAGCCACGCCCAGCTTGCGCCAGTCGGCCTCCTGGAGCCGGCCGGTCCGGACCCGCTGGCCGTCGACGTGAGCCTCCGAGGCGAGGAGTCGCTGGCAGAGCTCGAGGTGGCCCATCTCGAGGGAGAACAGGAGGCTCGGCTTACGCAGCTCGATCCCGACGTGGGCGAGGATACCGAGGGCCAGGCTGGTCTTGCCGACGGCGGGGCGGGCGCCGACGATCGTGAGGGTGGAGGGCTGGAGCCCGGCCAGGATGCCGTCCAGGTCGGTGAAGCCGGTGGCGATGCCGGTGACTGCGTCGCGCCCGTGCGACAGCTCCTCGATCCGGTCGAGGCTCGGCAACAGCACGTCGTGGAGGGACTTGATGCTCTCGGTAGTGCGTCGTTGGGCGACGTTGAAGACCTTCGCTTCCATCTCGTCGACCGCGGCCTCCACGTCCTCCGGGACGCTGTAGCCGATGTCGGCGATTTCGCCGGCCACTCCGATCATGCGGCGGAGCAGGGCGTGCTCCTCGACGATGCGGGCGTAGTGCACCGCATTCGCGATCGACGGCGTGTTGGCCTGGAGCGAGACGAGGACGGCCGGGTCCCCAACCGATTCGATGAGGCCCGATCGGGTCAGCTCGTCCCGCACCGTGACCGCGTCGATCGGCTCGCCCCGCTCGAAGAGGGCGATGATCGCCCCGAAGATGTGCCCGTGGGCCGGCTTGTAGAAGTCCTCGGCGCCGCAGGTCTCGATGGCGGCCGCGGTCGCGTCGTTGGACAGGAGCATCGCGCCGAGGACCGACTCCTCGGCCTCGAGGTTGTGCGGGGGGACCCGGGGCGTCCCGATCGGCCGGATCGGGCGTGGCCGCGTGTCGTCGAGCGCCTGCACCATGGTGCTCATAACCCTGACCGGTCCGGCTGTGGGACGGAAGGCGCGAAACCTGGGGATTCTGACGACAAAACCCCTGGTGATGCCTGTGAGCGCGCCTGTGGACGGGCGGGGGACCACGGGTCGCCAACTGGGGATGGGGCGAAGAGCCGCCCTGAGGTGACGAGGGGCGCGTTGGTCACCCTCGAAGGGTGACGGGCGGGTGTGACGAGGACCTTGCTGCGCCGGGCTCAGCCGGCCGCAGTGACCTCCACCGCGACCTGCACTGACACGTCGCCATAGAGGTGGATCGGAACCTCGACGGAGCCAACCGACTTGATCGGCTCGTTGAGCCCGATGGACGCGTGGTCGATCTCGACGCCCTTCTGTGCCGCCACCGCTTCGGCGATCTCGTGCGCGGTGACCGAGCCGAACAGCCGGCCTGTGGATCCAGCCCGAGCCGCGATCGTGATCGTGGCACCGCCAAGAACGGCGGCCTGTGCCCGCGCCGCCTCCTCGCTGGCCGCCGACCTCAAGTCGCGGGCCCGACGCATCGACGCAGCCTGTCCCTCCATGGTGTCGGTCGCCTTGAACGCCTGGCCGTTCGGGAGCAGGAAGTTGCGCGCGTAGCCGTCGGACACCGTGACCATGTCGCCGCGGCGGCCGACGCCGTCCACATCCTCACGCAGGAGGACGCGCATCAGGCTTCGACCTCGTCGGGCTCACGCTCGGCGGGCTCGTTCGCCTCGGCCACCGCCACCGGCTCCTCCACCTCGGCCACCGCCACCGGCTCCTCCACGCCGACCCCGTCGGACGTCACGGTCTCGTCGCCGGCCGACGCGGTCTCCTCGGGTTCGGCATGACGAGGGCCACGGCGGTCGCCCGGTCCCCGGCCGTCACGCCCGCCGCCCCGTCGACCCCCCGGCCGCTCGGTCACGGTCCTCTGCGTGTACGGGAGCAGGACGAGCTCGCGCGCGGTCTTGATCGCCATCGCGATGCCCCGCTGGTGCTGGGCGCAGTTGCCGGTCACCCGGCGCGAGCGGATCTTGCCCCGGTCGCTCATGTACTTGCGGAGCATCGACACGTCCTTGTAGTCGACCCACTCGATGTGGTCCCGACACAGCGCGCATGGCTTCTTCTTGATCCTTCGCCCCGCGTCCTTCGGCGCGCGCCGCGTGGTGGTGTTGCGCATGTTGCCCCGCGCCATTAGAACGGCTCCTCGTCCTGGCTGTAGCCGCCGCTCGGCTGCTGCTCGCGCTGCGGGGCGGGCCGCGAGCCGCCGCGCCCGCCGCCGTCGCTCGGGCCGCGCCGGTCGTTCTTGGTCACCTGGGCGGTGGCCCAACGCAGCGAGGGGCCGACCTCGTCGGCCACCACCTCGATCTTCGAGCGCTTGTCCCCGTCCTGGGACTCCCAGCTGCGTTGCTCCAGCCGGCCGGCGACCATGACCCGGGAGCCGCGCTGCAGCGACTCGCTCACGTTCTCGGCCATCTCGCGCCAGCACACGACATCGAAGAAGCTGACCGCCTCCTCCCACTCCTGGGTCTGGCGGTTCTGCCAGCGCCGATTCACCGCCAGCCCGAAGGTGGCGGTGGCCTGGCCGGTGTTGGTGAAGCGGAGCTCGGGATCCCGAGTCACGTTCCCCACCAGCACGACTGTGTTGTCCGTGGGCATGTTCCCCTCCTTCTCGGCCGCCCGCTCAGCCGGCGGGGCTCGCCGACGCCTCCGGAGACGCTCCCCCGGCGGCACGCCCGGCCACCCCTTCGGGCAGCCGGATCACCTTGTGACGGATGACCTCGTCGGCCAGCGACAGCAGCCGGTCGAGGTCGTGCACGGTCTGGGTCTCCCCGGTCAGCTCTATCAGGACGTAGTAACCCTCCCGACGGTGCTTGACCTCGTACGCGAACGGTCGGCGGCCCCAGCGGTCCACGGTCCCCGGGTTGCCGCCGGAGGATCGGATCGAATCGAGGGTCCGATCGACCACGCCCTGGATGGCCGACGGATCGGCCGCGGCGTCGAAGATGACCATGACTTCATACGGCCGCATGCGGGCCTACCTCCCTCTGGACCGGGGTCGACCGTGACGCCCGGGCCCCGCGCGGTGCGGGGCAGGGTGATCGTGGACGCCACGCCGGAGCGGGGCGACGATCGGCGAAGCGATGTTAGTGCACGGATGCCATGGACCCCGCCGGGGCGGCGGTCAGTCGGGGCGGGCGGCGTCGGGGTCGAGGGCGGTGCGGAGCTCGTCGGAGGACGTGTAGCTCTCCGACTGGTTCGGGAAGGCGCCGCTGCGGACGTCGGCCGCGAACGCGGCCAGCGCCTTCGTGGCGTCCTCGGCCAGGTTGGCGTACGGGCGGACGAATTTCGCGACCCGGCCGGTCCCGAGGCCGAGCACGTCGTGGAACACGAGCACCTGGCCGTCGCAGCCCGGACCTGCGCCGATGCCGATCGTTGGGACGTCGACCGCCGCGGTCACCGCCGTGCCCACCGCGTCGGGGACGCTCTCGATCACCATGGCGAAACAACCCGCTTCCACCAGGGCGGAGGCGTCGGCCAGCAGCGCTGTCGCGGCATCGACGGCGCGCCCCTGGACCCGCATCCCCCCGATCGCGTGCACCGACTGGGGGGTGAGCCCGATGTGGCCCATGACCGGGATCTCGGCGTGCACGAGGGCCTCGATCGCAGGAGCCCGCTTCGCCCCGCCCTCGAGCTTCACGCACTCGGCGCCGGCCCGGATCAGGCGGGCGGCGTTCCGGACCGTCTCTTCCAGGCTCACGTGGTAGCTCATCCACGGCATGTCGCCGACGATCAGGCACTCTGGCTTGGCCCGGGCGACGGCCGCCACGTGGTGGGCCATGTCGTCGATGGTCACATGCAGGGTGTCCGGGTAGCCCAGCACCGTGTTGGCCACCGAGTCGCCGACGAGGATGAGGTCCACGCCGGCCGCCGAGGCGATGGCCGCGGTCGGGTAGTCGTAAGCCGTGACCATCACGATGGGCTCGGCCCCGTCGCGGCGCTTTCGGCCCCGCAACGTGCGGACATTCGGCTTCGGGCTCACAGCGCCCGCCCGGCCCGCTGACCCTCTCCGCGCCCGCCCGCCGGGTACTTCCGGATGAGGTGGTGCCAGGCGCAGTCCGGACACACCTCGACGTCGTAACAGAGCACCGGGTCGCTCCGGCGGCGGAGCCGGTTGAGCTCGGTGGCGCTCCCGGGGCACCGCCCGCCGGGAGGCAGGCGGCTCCCGAACACGTAGGTGACCTCGACGGTGTCGGCCGCCTCGCAGATCGGGCACCGCTCCCGCATCGGCTTGCCCACGTTGCGGGCGGCCCGCAGCAGTTCCGGGTGGGCGTCGCACACGTCCTCTCGCCCGAGCCGCCCCTTCTGGACGTCGCGTACGACCGCGTTGCGCATCAGGCGATATTCGACGCGTGCCTCCGCGGCGCCGCTCGTGTCCTTCGGCGCCTTCTTCGGATCCTGCGTCACCGTCATCGAGGAAAGAGGCTAGCCCTCGGGGTCTCTCCGGCCACCTCCTTTTCAGGGGCGCCGGCCGAGCGGTTCACGCGGCGGGTCGACGGCCGGGAGGCGGCGCTCAGAGAGCCTGACCAGGGCGTTCTTTCCACAATTCGACCGTGATTCGGGCGGCCCGGGCCCGTTCTCTCCCCATGGAGTGGGACTGCCCCAGCTGGGGTTGCCACGGCGCCCTCTTCGTCGAGGGCGACCCAAAGGACGGCGAGCACGTGTGGTGCCGGCGCTGGCCCGGGACGCACGCGTCGGTCTGCGGTCGGCGCATGCGTTGGGATCGAGCGCGTGCCTCGTGGTTCCTGGTGCGCGACGAGGAATTCGACAAGGAATACAGCCTCGCCGAGAGCTGAACACCGGCAGGCGGCTCAGCGCCGGTCCGAGCCCGTCCCAACGTCGGCCCGGGGACAGGTTGTTCGTGGCCTGACACCCGTCACGAAGGCGAGGCCGGCGGTTTCGGCGGCTGGTCGGGATGCGTTCGCCACCGCTCCTGGTGGCTGCTCCAGATCATCGCCCGCCCGCAACTGCGGGGGGACTCGTCGCCGGGACGGGGTTCGCACCAGGTCACCAGATCGTGTCGAGGCGGCTCTTCGACGAAGAGACGCCCACGACACCCCCAGGTGGGGCACTCCCACTCGAATCCAGGATCGACGAACACCGCTGCCACGGTAAGAACTCAGCATCGTCGCCACCAGGGCCGAAGTGCCCTCGGCGCGCCTGTTTCCACGGGCCGGGTGCCAATACGACCCCCTGACGGTGATGTTCACAACCGAAACGCCGTCGGCGGAGGTAGTTGCCTTCTACCGCGATTTCGGTTGCATCGCTATATCGAGTCGATATACTTCCCCGCGATGTTGGACCTGGCGCTCCTGGGCGTGCTCGAAGATGGTCCGCAGCACGGCTACGAGCTGCGGAAGCGCTTGAAGACGCAGTTCGGCCTGCTCGCCAACGTCTCGTTCGGGTCGATCTACCCGGCCCTGTCGCGGCTGGAGAAGAGCGGGGCGGTCGAGACCGTCGAGGCTCCTCCCCCGCTGGCGCTCGCCCCGCCGACCGGGTCGCTGAGCGGCGAATGGGCGGCCATGCGGGCCAGGCGGCGCCCGGGTTCGAGGGGCCGGCGGTCTCGGAAGGTCTACCGGATCACGCCCACCGGGAAGCAGTTCTTTCTCACCCGGTTGACCGAGACGTCCGTCGACGACGCCCGGAGCTTCTCCCTGCGGCTGGCGCTGGCCCGTTACATGGAACCAGACACGCGTCTCGCCCTCTTCGAGCGCCGTCGCACCCAGCTGCGCCAGCAACGCGACGAGATCCCGAACCCGGACGACCCCGAGCTGGACCGGTACGCCCGTTCGGTCGCCGAACACATCGCTGATGGGGTCGAGCAGGACATCGCCTGGCTCGACCGTTTGATTGAAGCCGAGCGCGGCTCCGGGGACGCGTCGGCTGAACCCGGTCGGCGGAAGACCCGCCGATCGGCATGAAAGGGAGACACATGACAGGCATCCGCGTGGCGATCGCCGGGGTCGGCAACTGTGCCAGCTCGCTCATCCAGGGGATCTCCTATTACAAGGAGGCCGACCCCAATGAGTCTGTCCCCGGGCTCATGCACGTCGAGCTGGGCGGTTACCACGTCCGCGATCTCGAGCCGGTGGTCGCCTTCGACGTCGACGCGGCGAAGGTCGGCACCGACCTGTCCAAGGCCATGTTCGCGGGACAGAACAACACGATCCGCTTCGCCGAGGTCGGCTACCTCGGGGTGACGGTGCAACGGGGGCCGACCTTCGACGGGCTCGGCCGCTACTACCGGGACGTGGTCGACGAGTCGCCCGCGGCCCCGGTCGACGTCGCCCAGGCGCTGCGCGCCGCTCGTGCCGACGTCCTCGTCTCCTATCTGCCCGTCGGCTCCGAGGAGGCCCAGCGGCACTACGCCGAGGCGGCGCTCCAGGCCGGGGTGGCCTTCGTGAACGCCATCCCGGTGTTCATCGCGTCCGACCCCGAGTGGGCCCGGCGGTTCCGCGACGCCGGGGTCCCGATCATCGGCGACGACATCAAGAGCCAGGTCGGCTCGACCATCGTGCACCGGATCCTCACCCGGCTCTTCGAGGACCGGGGGCTCGTCCTCGACCACACCTACCAGCTGAACGTCGGCGGCAACATGGACTTCCGCAACATGCTCGAGCGGGACCGCCTCGAGTCGAAGAAGGTCTCGAAGACCCAGGCCGTGACCAGCCAGATCGAGCACGCCCCGCTGCCGGCCGACGACGTCCATATCGGGCCGTCGGACCACGTCCCGTGGCTCGCCGACCGCAAGTGGGCCTACATCCGGATGGAGGGTCGCAACTTCGGGGACGTGCCCCTCAACCTCGAGCTCAAACTCGAAGTGTGGGACTCCCCCAACTCTGCGGGCGTCATCATCGACGCCATCCGGTGCGCCAAGGTCGCGCTCGACCGCAAGCTGGGCGGGCCGCTGCTCGGGCCGTCGGCCTACTTCATGAAGTCGCCGCCAGTGCAGTACCGCGACGAGGTGGCCCGTGAGATGGTCGACGACTTCGCCGCCGGAGGCGACGCCGGAGTCTGGCCGCCCGACTGAGGCTCAGCCGGCCGGCCGGGTCGCCCACCACTCGAGCAGCCGCCGGGTCGCCTCCTCCTCGCCGAGCGGGCCCTCGTCCAGTCGCAGCTCGAGCAGGAAATCGAGCGCCCTCCCGATCGTCGGTCCCGGCGGGATCCCGAGCAGCGCCATCACCTGGTTGCCGTCGAGGTCCGGCCGGATCGCGTCGAGCTCCTCACGCTCGCGCAGCTCGACGATGCGCGCCTCCAGCTCGTCCATGCGGCGACCGAGGGCGCGCGCCTTCGCGGCGTTGCGGGTGGTGCAGTCACTCCGCGTCAGCTCGTTCAGCCGGTCGAGCAGCGGCCCGGCGTCCCGGACGTAGCGCCGCACCGCCCGGTCGGTCCACCCCAGCTGGTAGGTGTGGAACCGCAAGTGCAGCTCGACCAGCGTGGTGACCGTCTCCACGTCGTCGTTCGGGTAGCGGAGCGCCTCCATGCGTTCGCGGGTCATGCGGGCCCCGACCACCTCGTGGTGGTGGAAGGTGACCACGCCCTCGGGGGCGAAGGCCCGGGTCTTGGGCTTGCCCACGTCGTGGAACAGCGCGGCGAGCCGCAACACCCGGTCCGCCGAGGTGCGGTCCACCACCGCGAGGGTGTGGGCCAGCACGTCCTTGTGCCGGTGGATCGGGTCCTGTTCGAGGGCGAGCGCGGGAAGCTCGGGGAGGAACTCGCCGGCCAGTCCCGTGCTGACGACGAACCACAGGCCGGTGGAGGGTTTCTCCACCATGACCAGGCGGTCGAGCTCGGCCCGGATGCGCTCGGCCGAGACGATGGCGAGCCGGTGGTGGCCGCGCTGCACCGCCTCGACGAGGTCGGGTTCGGGTTTCAGGCCGTACCCGGCCATGAACCGCGCGGCGCGCAGCATGCGCAACGGGTCGTCGTCAAAGGAGACCGTCGGCCCGAGCGGTGTGCGCAGCACGCCGGCGGCCAGGTCGTCCAGTCCGCCGAACGGGTCGACGAGCTCGAAGTCCGGCAGGCGCAGGGCCATCGCGTTGACGGTGAAGTCGCGCCGTGACAGGTCGGTCTCGATGTCGTCGCCGAAGGAGACGTCGGGCTTGCGCGAGTCCGGCCGGTAGACCTCGGCCCGGTGGGTGGTGATCTCGTAGCGCCTGCCGCCGGCCTCGCACCCGATGGTGCCGAAGCGCGCCCCCTGGGTCCAGACCGCCTCCGCCCACCCGCTGACGATCTTCTCGATCTCCTCGGGGCGGGCGTCGGTGGTCAAGTCGAGGTCGTAGGCGTGACCGGACTCCGGGACCGACGCGCGGTCGACCAGGGCGTCGCGCACCGAGCCGCCCACCAGGTACAGGCGCTTGCCGGCGCCTTCGAAGCGCGACGCCAGCACGCGTGTTTCCTCGACGAGATGCCCGAACCGCGCGGGAACGGTCGGCGACACCGTTCCACGGTAGTGGACCCCGGTCTCGGTCCCGTGACCGGTTAGCGTTGATCGGTGGGATTGCGCAGCGTCCGTTCTGCCCTGGCGGCGGCGGTCGCAGTCGGTGCCGCAGCCCTCGCCGCGCCGGGCGTCGCTTCGGCCGCCTCGAGCGGCTCGCCGGCCCTCGAGCTGCTGGGCCAGAGCGCTGCGGTCACGCCTGTGGCACCCGGGGACCCCGCGCCGTTCGAGGTGACCGTCCGCGTGTTCGGCGCGGTGCCCGACGGGGCCGAGCTCGGCCTCAGCTTCTACGACAAGCTCGGCAGCCGCTCGGCGTTCGAGCAGACCATCGGCACCACCCCGAACGGGCTTCTCCAGACCGTCGCCCCGACCGCGCTGTCGGGGCTGAAGGCCGTCGACGGGGGGTACCAGTTCTCGGTCACCGTGATGGCCGGCGTGCCCGAGCGTTCGGGGTCCGACACGGTGGGGCTGTTAGGGGCGCGTGGCCGCGGGTGCGTCGCGGGCAACGGGACGTGCTCGGGCGTCTACCCGGTCGTGGTGACGCTCTTCGGGTCCGACGGCGCGGTGCTCGCCCACCTCACCACCTATCTCGTGTTCGCCGAGGCGAGGAGCGCCGACCCCCTCGTGTTCTCGTGGGTGGTGCCGATCGGCTCCCCGGTCCGGATCCGGACGACCGGTCCGCTCGACCGGGCGGTGCCCGCACTCGGCCCCTCCCGGGTGTCCGACCTCGCCGCGCTGACCGGGACGCTGGCCGCCAACCCGTCGGTGCAGGTCACGCTCGACCCGAGCGGAGCCACGGTCGACGGGCTCGTCGCCAGTCGCGCCCCGGGCGCACGGGCCGCCGTCGCCGGCCTCCGGACGGTGGCCGTCGCCGGGCCCGGGCGGGTGGTCGCGGGGTCCTACGTCCCGATCAACCTGGCCGAGCTCGGCACCGCCGCGCTGGGCGGGGTGCTCGGCACCCAGACCCAGGCGGACGCCGCCGCGCTTGGCGGAGTGCTCGGCGGGCTCCCGCTGGCCGACCAACCGGACCGGGCCATCTGGATCGCCCCGGGCGGGGTGAGCGCGTCGATCGCCAAGGGGCTCAGCGAGGTCGGGGCGACGTCGTTGGTGCTCCCCGATGCCGACCTGCCGGGCGACACCGAGGGCGGCAGCGCGACCTGGGCGCAGCCGTTCCAGCTGCCGCTCGGGCGGCAGTCGGTGACCGCGGCGGTTTCCGACGGCCAGCTGTCGAGCCACTTCACCGACGCGCCGAACGACCCGGTCCTCGAGGCCACCCAGGTCCTCGCCGACCTGGCCATGATCCAGTCGGAGCTCCCGAACGCCCGCGCGACCCGCGGCGTGATCGCCGTCCCCCCGGCCGGCTGGGACCCCGACCCGCTGTTCGTCACGGCCCTCGTGAGCGGCCTGGCCAACGATCCGGTCGTGTCGACGGCCACGCTCACCCAGTTCTTCTCGACGGTGCCGGTCGGGGGCAACCAGGCCGACACCACCCGCCACCTCGCGGCCTCGGCCGACGGCGAGCACCTCACCTCGGCGGAGGCCTCCGGCCTCGTCGCCGCCAGCGGCCAGATCGACGGGTTCCGCGTCGCCACCCGCGTGGGCGCCCCGACCGTCGCCGACCAGCTGGAGGAACTGCTGCTCACCTCCGAGTCGAGCGAGCTGCGCCCCGCCGCCCAGCGCAGCGGGCTGGCCACCTTCGAGCGCCACCTCGACGCCGAGCTCAGCGCGATCCAGGTGGTGCAGAACACGGTCACGATGACCGCCCGGACGGCCTCGATCCCGATCACGATCATCTCGAGCGCCGACTACCAGCTGACCGCGACGCTCACCCTGTCGAGCCCCAAGCTGCAGTTCCCCGACGGGGCGACCCGCATCCTGCACATCGACCACCCGACGAACTCGGTGCAGGTGGTGGTGCGGGCCAGGACGACGGGCGACCTGCCGCTGACGTTCACGCTGACCTCCGCGGGGGGCGAGCTGGTGATCGCCCACGGCCGGCTGACGGTGCGTTCGACCGCGACCTCGATCGTCGGCATCGTCCTCACGGCGGTCGCCGCGGTCGTCCTGCTCGGATGGTGGGCCCGCACCTGGTCCCGCGGCCGGCGCCGGCGACGGGCCCGGGTGAGCACGTGAGCGAGACCATCGAACGGGCCGGCGACGGCGCGGCGGCGGACGACGGTGGCGGTGGCGAGGGGCGTCTGCAGCGGGCGACCCTCGGCATGGCGGTGGGCACGGCGGCTTCCCGGCTCACCGGGGTCGGGCGGATCCTGGTCCTCGCCTACGCGCTCGGCTTCCACCATCTCGCCGACGCCTACAACCTGGCCAACACCACCCCCAACATGCTCTACGACATCGTCCTCGGGGGCGTGCTGTCGGCCACCTTCATCCCGGTCTTCGTCGACCGGCTGGCGACGCGATCGAACAAGGAGGCGTGGCGGGCCATCTCGGCCGTCACGACCCTGGCGCTCGTGGTGCTGGTCGCCGCCACCGTCCTGTTCTGGCTGCTCGCCCCGCTCCTCATCGACGCCTTCACCGCGTTCGGCCACAGCTCGGGCGCCTCGCCGGCCCTGCTCGCCAACGAGCGGACGGTCGCCACCAACCTGCTCCGCTGGTTCGTCCCCCAGGTCTTCTTCTACGGGGTGATCAGCCTGACCACCGCGTTGCTCAACGCCCGCAACCGCTTCGCCGCCCCGACCTGGGTGCCGATCGCCAACAACCTGGTCTGCATCGCGGTGCTGCTGTGGTTCCACAACGTGACGGCGAACCCGTCGCTCGGCGGCGCGCTCGCGCACGGCCACCAGCTCATCCTCCTCGGCCTCGGCACCACCGTCGGAGTGGCCGTCCAGGCGCTCCTCCTCGTGCCGAGCTACGCGCGCGCCGGTCTCGGCCGGGTGCGGTTCTCCTGGGACCCTCGCCACGAGGCCGTCCGCACCGTGGTTCGCCTCGGCCTCTGGACCTTCGGCTTCGTGATCGCAAACCAGGTGGCTTTGTACGTGGTGCTCGCGCTGGCCGTCGGGGCCAAGGGCAACGGGACGGTGTCGTCGTGGACCTACGCGTACGCGTTCATGCAGATGCCCTACGCAGTGGTGGCGATCTCGGTCATGAGCGCGGTGACGCCCGACCTCGCCCGCTTCTGGGCCCTGAAGGACGTCGCGGCGTTCCGGCGGCGTTTCACCGGTGGCCTGCGGGCGGTGCTCTCGATCATCCTCCCGGCCGCCGTCGGCATGCTTATCCTGGCCAAGCCGGCCATCGCCCTTCTGCTCGGGCATGGGGCGTCCCGACCGCAGCAGACCGCGGACGCCGGCTCGACGCTCGCCATCCTGGCGGCGGGGCTGCCCGGGTTCTGCTGCTTCCTCTTCGTCGTCCGGGCGCTCCAGGCGATGCAGCGCACCCAGGTCGCCTTCTGGCTGTACCTGGTCGAGAACGGCCTCAACATCGTGCTGGCCGTGGTCCTCGTCCACTCGATGAGCGTGCGGGGGCTGGCCGTCGCGCTCTCGGTGGCCTACAGCGTGGCCGCGGTCATCGGGGTGGCCGTGCTCCGGGGCTGGCTCGGCCACCAGCTCGGCGGCTGGCGGGCGTGGGCCCCGCTGCGGGGCTCGGCCCTCTCCACGCTCATGATGGGCGGGGTCGTGCTCGTCGTCTCGAACCTCTCGGGCGCGTCGCACGGCGTCGGGCTGCTGGTCCGGGTGCTCGGCTCGGTGGCGGCCGGCGCGGTCGCCTACGTCGGCACCGCGATGTTCCTCGCCAACCAGGACCGCCGGCGGGACCCGGACCCGCGACCCCCCAGCCCGTTCCGCCGACCCCCCCGGCCGTGGTGACCCCCAGATGGCAAACTCGGCGCCTGTCCAGAGGAGAGAGGTGTCCATGGCCCGGGTCCGGATCGTCACCGACAGCGCCTGCGATCTGACCGAGCGCATGGCCGCGGACCACGGCATTGTGGTGGTCCCACTGAGCATCCGGTTCGGTGACGAGGAGCTGGTCGACCGCCGCGACCTCACCCCGGCCGAGTTCTGGAAGCGCTGCGCCGACAGCCCCGCCCTGCCCGAGACCTCCGCTCCCCCGCCCGGGGCCTTCCAGGCCGCGTTCGAGGCGGCCCGCGACGACGGTTGCGACGCGGTGGTCTGCGTCACCATCTCCTCCGAGCTCTCGTCGGGGACCCACCAGAGCGCCCAAACCGCTGCGGCAGCACTCGGTGACTTCGACGTCCGGGTGGTCGACACCCGCACCGTGACCATGGCCCAGGGCTTCGTCGCGTTGGCCGTCGCCGAGGCGGCGGCCGGCGGCGCGGACGCCGACCAGCTGAGCGCGCTCGCCACCGAGGTGGCCGGGCGCACCCGCGTCTACGGCGCGATCGGAACGCTCGAGCACCTCCAACGCGGCGGTCGCATCGGCGCGGCCCGGGCCATGCTCGGCTCGATGCTGTCCATCAAGCCGGTGATCCAGGTGACCTCCGAGGGCATCGTCGCCGAGGAGTCCAAGCAGCGGACCCGCTCGCGGAGCCTCGAGTACCTGGCCGACAAGGTGCGCGCCCTCGCCCCGCTCGAACGCCTGGCGGTGTGCGACGGGGCGTCTCCCGACCTCGACAAGTTCCTCGAGCTCCTGGAGGGAATCGAGATCCGCAACGGCGGGGTCGTCACGGTCGACCTGGGGGCGGTGGTGGGGACCCACACCGGCCCGCAGACGATCGGCGTCTGCGCCGAGCTGCCCGCCTGAACACCTGGCCAGCGGCGGTCCGGCCGGGGGCGCCGACTAACCTTCGCCCCCATGGCGCAGGACTCGGACCCGGGATCGGTCGCGGCCCCCTCGGTGTCCGAGGAGTGGTCGAACCGGGCCGTCGACGCGGTCGAGCAGGTCGTCGACGTGGTCCACGACCGGGTGCTTCGCCCCGCCCTGATCGCCGGACGGGCGCTCGTGTTCGGGGTCGTCATCTCGGTGGTCGCCCTGGTGGTGCTGGTCCTGCTCGCCGTCGCGGTCGTGCGGCTGCTCGACGTCTACGCCTTCGGCGGCCGGGTGTGGGCCTCCGACGCCCTGTTCGGAGCGGTCCTGTGCGGCGGCGGCTTCGTGGTCTGGTCGCTGCGCACGAAGCGGCGCGGCTCGGACCACTGAGCGAGACGCCATGACCGAGCACCGCAAGATCCTCATCGCGGGCTCCGGCCCGGCCGGGCTCACCGCCGCCGTCTACTCGGCCCGCGCCCAGCTCTCCCCGGTCCTCATCGAGGGCGAGCCGTCGTCCACGAGCGACCAGCCGGGCGGCCAGCTGATGCTGACGACCGAGGTCGAGAACTACCCCGGGTTCGAAGACGGGATCCTCGGCCCCGAGCTCATGGCGGCGATGCGGGCCCAGGCCCTCCGGTTCGGCGCCGAGATCCACACGGCCAAGGTCACCCGGGTCGACCTCTCGGGTCCGCCGTTCTCGGTCTGGGTGGGCGGCGAGTCCGGCGACCCCGACTACCAGGTGGAGGCCCTGATCGTGGCCACCGGGGCCCGCTCGCTCATGCTCGGGGTCCCGGGCGAGGATCACCTGCTCGCCCACGGCGTCTCGACGTGTGCCACCTGCGACGGCTTCTTCTTCCGGGGCCAGGACATCGCGGTGGTGGGCGGCGGCGACTCGGCGCTCGAGGAGGCCCTCTTCCTCACCCGGTTCGCGACCTCGGTGACCCTCATCCACCGGCGCGACCAGCTCCGGGCGTCCAAGATCATGCAGGAGCGCGCCTTCGCCCACGAGGGCATCACCATCCGGTGGAACTCGAGGGTGGTCGAGATCCAGGGCGAGAACAAGATGACGGGGCTCCTGGTCGAGGACACGGTGACCGGCGAACGGGCCGAGCTCCCGTTGACCGGGCTCTTCGTCGCCATCGGGCACGAGCCCAACACCGCCGTGCTGAAGGGTCAGCTGGAGCTCGACGACATGGGATACGTGCGGACCTTCGGGGGCGCGGTCACGAACGTCGAGGGGGTGTTCGCCTGCGGCGACCTCCAGGACCACTACTACCGCCAGGCGGTCACCGCGGCCGGCTCCGGCTGCATGGCCGCCATCGACGCCGAGCGCTACCTCGAGGCCCGGGGCTCCTGAGGGGAACAACCCGTGGCCCCGTGGCGTTGGTCGGAGCAGGTGCCGGTTCGGCCGGTGAGGACGCCCGGGAAGGCCCGGGCGAGGACAACGAAGAAGGCCGGACGGCCAAAGGAGAGGAACCGATGAGCGGGAAGATCGTGCAGCTCGACGACGCTACGTTTGACGAGCATGTCAAGGCCTCCGAGGTGCCCGTCCTGGTCGACTTCTGGGCCGAGTGGTGCGGTCCGTGCAAGGTGATCGCCCCGATCCTGGAGGAGATCGCCGAGGAGCAGGGCGAGAAGATCTCGATCGCCAAGCTGAACGTGGACGACAGCCTCGAGGTGACGCGTCGTTACGACGTGATGAGCATCCCGACGCTGCTGCTGTTCAAGGACGGGGAGCCCGCGGCGCGTCTCGTGGGGGCGAAGCCGAAGGGCCAGCTCCTCCAGGAGATCTCCGCCTACCTGTAACGACCCTCGACGTCCTCCCCCTCACCGAGGGGTCGGTGGGCGACGCCGTCGCCGATGTGCGGGCGCGCCTCGCCGAGCTCGGCTTCGCGACCGAGGAGGACTCCCCCAGGGAGTTCGGCCCGGCCACCCGCGCCGCGGTCGAGGCCTTCCAGCACCGCCGCGGCCTGCGGGTCGACGGGATCTGCGGCCCCCAGACCTGGGCGACCCTGGTCGAGGCCGGGTTCCGGCTGGGCGACCGGGCCCTCTACCGGCGGGCGCCGTCGCTGCGGGGGGACGACGTCGCCGAGCTCCAGCAACGGCTCGGCGCGCTCGGCTTCGACAGCGGGCGGGTGGACGGCATCTTCGGTGACGCTACCGCCGCGGCGGTGCGCGACTTCCAGGCCAACGCGGGCGTCACGGTCGACGGCGTGGTCGGCCCGGTCACCGTCGGCGAGCTCCTCCGCATGCGGGCCCGTCACCGGCGGGCCGAGCTGGTGACCGACGTGCGGGCCCGGGAGCTCCTGCGCAGCTCGCCGCCCACCCTGGTCGGACGCCACGTCGCCATCGGCGAGCCCGGCGGTCTGGCCGCCACCCTGTCGAACCTGCGCCGCAGCCTGGTCTCCTCGGGCGCCCGGGTCACCGCCATGCACCACCCGGACGACTCGACCCAGGCGCGCGAGGCCAACGCCGGGGACGCCGACGTGCTGGTCGGCCTCCGGCTGGACCCCGAGGCCAGCGGCTGCACCACCGCCTACTACGCCGGCTACCGGACCGAGTCCGAGGCCGGCCGGCGGTTGGCCGAGCTGGTCCAGGAACTGGTCCCGCCCTCCCTCGACATCATCGACGGCGGGATCCGGGGGATGTCGGTGCCGCTCCTGCGGGAGACGAAGATGCCGGCGGTGCTGGTGGAGCTGGGCCCCGCCGCGGTGGTGGTCGAGCGGAGCCGCTCGCTCGCCACCGCGCTCACCGGGGCGGTCGAGGCCTGGGCCCGGTCGATCTGGGAGTGACGGGAGCGTGAACAACCGCCACCCCGAGTGGCGGCCGCCCGAACAAACCCTCAACCAGATGGCGTTCGGAACAATCCACAACGTCATGCACAGGTTGTGGAAGGAGCTGGATGAGGGGTCGAGGGTTGAGAGTCCGCGCGGCCCGGGTCGGCGGACTCAGGCGCCGGCGGACCCCACCATGGTGCGGTAGATCCGCTCCAGATCCTCGAGGGTGGCGAACTCCACCACCAGCCGGCCCCTGCGATTCTTCAGCTCCACCTTGACCCGGGTGTTCAAGAAGGCGGCCAGGAGTTCCTCTAGCTCCAGCAGCCCCGGCTCCGGCAGGGGGCGCGGGCCGCTCCGCCGGCTGGTACTACCATTGGTACTACCCGCTTCTGTTTTCCCAGCTGAGAGGCGGTCTTGGATGGTCCTGATCTCGTCCTCGACCGCCCGGACGGTGAGGCCCTCGGCGATGATCCGGGCCACCATGGACTCCTGGAGCGCTCGGTCGGGGGTGCCGAGCAGCGCCCGGGCGTGGCCGGCGCTGATGGTCGCGTCGGCCAGGGCCCGCTGGACGCCGGACGGGAGCTGAAGGAGCCGGAGGGTGTTGGTGACGGCCGCCCGGCTCTTCCCCACCCGCTTCGACACCTGCTCATGGGTGAACCCGAAGTCGTCGATCAGCTGCTGGTAGGCGGCGGCCTCCTCCAACGGGTTGAGGTCCTCCCGGTGCAGGTTCTCGACGAGCGCCTGCTCGAGGCTCTGCGCGTCGCCGGCACCGGACTGGGCGAGGACGGGGATCGTCTGGAGCCCGGCCCGGCGGGCGGCCCGCCACCGTCGCTCCCCCGCGATGAGCTCGTAGGCGTCGGGCTCCCCCGGCAGCTCCTTCACCAGCACCGGCTGCAGGACTCCCAGCTCCCGGATCGAAGCCGCCAGCGACGACATCGCCTCCTCGTCGAAGTAGGTGCGGGGCTGGCGGCTGTTGGGCCGGATGTTGCCGATGGGCACCTCCCTGAGCGCCGAGGCCTGCTGCCCGGGCACCTCAGTCGGGATCAGGGCGCCGAGGCCCTTACCCAGACCGCTTCGGCGCGCCATCGCTCACCTCCTTCGCCAGCTCCCGGTAGGCGATCGCCCCCCTCGAGCTCGGGTCGAACACCGTGATCGGCTGCCCGAACGACGGCGCCTCCGAGAGCCGCACGGTGCGCGGGATGATGCTCCGGCACACGATGTCCTTGAAGTGGGTCCGCACCTCGTCGGCGACGTCGATGGCCAGGCGGGTCCGGGCGTCGAACATCGTCAGCACGATGGCGCTGATCTCGAGGCCCTTGTTGAGGTTCGTGGCCACCAGCTGCACGTTCCGGATCAGCTGACTCAAACCCTCAAGTGCGTAGTACTCGCACTGGATCGGGACCAGGACCTCGGTCGCCGCCGCCAGGCCGTTCACGGTGAGGAGGCCGAGGGAGGGAGGGCAGTCGATGAGGACGAAATCGAAGTCGTCCACCACCGTGTCGATCGCCCGCTTGAGCTTCAGCTCTCGGCTGAAGGCGCTGACGAGCTCGATCTCCACCCCGGCCAGGTCGATGGTCGCGGGGGTCACGAACAGGTTCTGGACGCTGGTGGGTTCGATGCAGTCCTCGATCGGGGCGTCCCGCATGATGACGTCGTACATCGACGCCTCGAAGTTCCGGGTGTCGATCCCGAGCCCGCTGGTGGCATTCCCCTGCGGGTCGAGATCGACCACCAGGACCCGGTAGTCGAGCTCCGAGAGCGCCGCTCCCAGGTTCACCGTTGTGGTGGTCTTCCCGACGCCACCCTTCTGGTTGGCGATCGCCACCACGCGGGGGAGCGCCCGGGTCTTGTGCCCGTTCGAGGTCGGCAGATCCCCGAGGCGTTCCATGGCCAGTTGCGCCCGTTCGGCGAAGTTCGGCTCGGGTACGGCTCGGGCGTGCGCAGGAGCGTGGGCCGGGACCGGTTGCTCCGGCTCGGGTTCAGGTGCCGGCACCTCCTCGACCAGTTCCTCGACCGCCGGGCTCACCTCGGGAGCGCCCGGATCCGCCGGCAGCGGGGAAATGGGGGCCGGCTCGAGCTCCTGCTCGGTCACCGCCGCCTCGACTGCGGCTTCCGGCTCGACGACCGCCTCGACTGCGGCTTCCGGCTCGACGACCGCCTCGACCACGACCTCGGGCGCCCCCAGGGGCGGTTCCACCCCGGCAGGCTCGAGTTCCGGTTCAGGCTCTCCCTCGCGATCCAGCTCCGGCTCAGTGTCAGCCGGGGGTTCGGGCTCAGGGGTCGGCTCGACCTCGGTAGGAGCTTCGGGTTCTTCGAAGAACCGCTCCTCGGGGGCCTCTTCGGCCTGCTCGGAGGGCTCGGACGTCCGTCGACTGCGGTCCCGGCGCCAGATGGGCATCAGGCGGTGATTGCCAACTGCGGCACGGACCCATCCTTCCCTTCCCCATGGCTGGGGTCAAGGCTTTCGCCGGGTTTTGATGCCTGTTTCACGTGAAACACCCGATCCGGACCCGCGGGACGGCGGCGGCACCGGTTCCACGTGAAACACCCTCAGAACAGGGGCCGCTTCCACGGAACGCCCGTGCGCCGGGGGAACCGCTCCGGGCAGGGTCCCTGCTGGCGGAGCACCGCATAGGCGGGCTCGGTCACGGTCAGCCCGACCAGGCCCAGCTTCGCCAGCTCGGCGCCGGGCCACCGACTCCCGGCATCGGGGGGCTCCGAGACCACGAGCAATCCCCCGTCCTCGAGGAGCGGACTCCCACACTCCGCAACGGCCGCAGGCGGGCCGAAGAGCCTCGCCGTCACGATCGAATGTCTCGCTCGATGGTCGAGGTCCCGCCCGAGCTCCTCGGCCCGGACGGCCAGCACCTCGACCCGTGATTCCAATCCGCAATGGCGGACCGCCTCCCGGAGGAACGCGGCCTTGCGGACCGAGGCTTCCACGAAGGTAAAGGTCGAGGGCTGCGTCGCCGCAAGCACCAGACCCGGGAGCCCGCCACCGGTGCCGAGGTCCACCACCCGGTCGTCCGGGCCCAGGCCGGCATTCCGAACCGACGCCACGGCGCGGGCGAACCCCAAGGAATGCTCGAGGTGCGGGCCGAGGGGCCCGGAGCCGATGAAACCCTCCCGCTGCGCCAGAGTGAGGGACTCGAGGACGGGGTCCGGGATCGCCTCGGCCCCGCCGGCGGGCATCTAGTCGCCCGGGGCGATCACCACGTGCCGGGCCGAGTCCTCGCCCTCCGACCGGGTCGACAGACCCTCGATCTCGTTCACCGTGTCGTGCACCACCTTGCGGTCGGCCGGGGACATGGGCTCGAGGGCCCGCTGGGTCTGGGATTCCAGCACCTCGTCGGCAATCTGCTTGGTGAAGCGCTGGAGTGCCGCCACCCGCCGTTGCCGGTAGCCGGCGACGTCGACGACGATCCGGTCAGTCCGGGTGGGGAACCGGTGCTGAACGACGGTCCGGAGGACGTCCTGAAGCGCGGCCAACGTCGCGCCCCGCGGGCCCACCAGCAATCCAAGCTCGTTCCCGTCCGCGGCGACCTCGACCGTGTCCTCATCGAGGACGCGGGTCTCCACCGATGCGTCGTAGCCGTACGCATCGAGGAGGCCCTCCATGAACTCCTTGGCCGCCTCGGCCTGCTCTTCCAAACTCACCCCTTCGGCCATCTCGGCCTCCTTGTCCTGTCGACCTTGCTCGCCGCTGGCGCGGCCGTTCTCCCTTGACCGCGTCCGGGTCTCGGCCGAACCCCCCGAACGCGAGGAGCGGCGCCGGGTCGACGCAGCAGCGGGGGAGACCTCGGCGCCCTCGGTTCGGGCCCCATTCTCTTGCCCTCCACTTGAGGGTTTCCGCCGTTCGCCGCTCCGGTTCTTGCCGTTGGAGCCACCGGTCGCCTTCCTCGGACGCCGCTGCCGCTTGGGCCGTGGCCCCACCGGCTGGACCCGCGCCCGGACACGGGCCTCGCCCCGGGTCCGCCCGAACAGCCCGACCTTCGGCTCCGAGAGCACGATCAGCTCCGCGTCGGCCTCGGCCACTCCCAGCTGCTCGAGGGCCAGCTCCTTCGCTTCTTCGAGCGTTCGGCCCGAGATCTCAACCCACTCCACCGACTAGCGCGCCTTTCGCGGTCGCTTCCCTCGCGAGCGCGAATGGGAGTTCTGC
>Ga0209415_10002054_pt1 | contig 38135 bp, 26 predicted proteins | sample PeaSoiSIISIP2007_FD_187696 | JGI IMG/M metagenome (GOLD analysis project Ga0209415, IMG submission 187696) | Peat soil microbial communities from Weissenstadt, Germany - SII-SIP-2007 (SPAdes) (version 2) | ecosystem: Environmental > Terrestrial > Soil > Wetlands > Peat | place: Germany...
GGCGGGGACGACGGGGCTCGAACCCGCGACCTCCGACGTGACAGGCCGGCGTTCTAACCAGCTGAACTACGTCCCCGCATTATTCAAGGCGTGAATTTTAGAATAGCACACGAGCTTGCAGCGACGCGTAAGTGCTCATTCATTCATCTCATCTGATTTCTCTGGAACCCCCTGAACCCACCGGAACCCCCTTGTGCTTCACAAAATGCCGTGATAAGATTCCGGATCACGTTCAATCGTGGGGATTATAGGGTTGCAGGGATACAGGGATTACAAGGAGAAATCAATGCGCCAAGTCATGCTCATTTTGGGGATTTGTCTACCTCTCAGTATCGCGTCGGGTCAAACCTTCGGAGCCATCACAGGTGAAGTGAGGGATCCGAGCGGAGCGGTCGCTCCGAATGCTGCGGTTACAGCCACCAACGTGGCAACTCAAGTTTCACGGTCTACTACTACCAACGATGCCGGCGTCTATAGCTTCCCGGATCTGATTCCTGCTACGTATCAGGTCAAGGTCAGCACTCCTGGTTTTCAAACCGCGACGAGCACCGTCGAAATTCAAGTGCAGCAGACGGCCCGGGTGGACGTCGCACTCACCATTGGACAATCGACGCAAACTGTCGAAGTGAGCGCGGTTGCCGCGGCTCTTACGACGGAAAGCGCCACAGTTGGCACGGTCATTCCGGAAAAAAACATCAATGAGCTGCCTTTGAATGGACGTAACTTCCTGCAATTGGTTGCACTTGCTCCCAACGTGACCTACGGATTTGCCGCTCCCAGCATCGCCTCCAGCCGCCAGGGCGGCGACCGCGTGAATCAAAATATCTCGGTTGCGGGTATGCGCGGGACCTGGAACAACTACACCCTGGATGGTGTCGCGGACACCGATCCAAATTTCAATCTTTACATCCAGGTCCCGTCGATTGATGCGATCCAGGAATTCAAGGTCCAGAGCGGGATCTACCCTGCCGAGTTCGGACGGGAGGCTGCCCAGATTAACGTCTCGACCAAATCCGGAACCAACAGCTTCCACGGATCGGGTTTCGATTTTCTTCGCAATAGCGACCTTGATGCGAAACCCTACGATTTCATTGGCACCCGGCCACCGAAGAACCATTTCCAGCAAAATCAGTATGGCTATTACTTGGGCGGTCCCGTGTGGATTCCCAAGGTTTTCAATGGGAAGAACAAACTCTTCTTCATGTCGAACTGGGAGGGCTTCAAGAACGACCTGACGAACGAAGGTCTTTTTACGGTTCTTCCCGACGCCTGGCGCAATGGGGACTTTTCTCAGCTCAAGACGGTTCTGATGGATCCGAATACCCGCGTGCAAAACGGCACTACGTATACGGCTACGCCCTTTCAAGGCAATATAATACCAACTACCCGCTTGGATCAGACCTCGCAAGCCCTGCTGGCGTTCGTGCCCCACGCGAATATCAACCCTTCGAACAGCGCAACCCCCGCCAATAACCTCGAATATGCGCAGGACAACACGGTTGACAAGAATCAAGTCACCGAGCGCATCGACTACAATCAAACCTCTAACATGCAATGGTTTGGGCGTTTTGGCTGGACCAACGAGAAAACCGTCAATCCGCTTCTGCCCCAACAGGGATTCACGCTCAGCACCAATTCCAAACAGTACATGGTTTCGAATGCCTGGGTTTTGTCGCCCAACAAAGTGAACGAAGCCCGCTTTGGATACACGTCGATGTTCAACGCCGTGGCGGATGCCTTGAGCGGCGTAACGAACGTAGTTGCGAACTTGGGCCTTCCCTTTACGCCGGAGGTCCCCCAAAGTTGGGGCGTTCCCGCGGTCAGCATGGGGAATGGGCTCAGTAGCTGGGGCGACAACACCAGCGCTCCTTTCGTCATCAACGACAGCATCACGCAGGTCTTGGACAACTTCTCCTGGAACGTCGGCAAGCACTCGCTCCGGTTCGGGGGCGAATATCGATACGACATCTTCGACCAGTACGGCAACCAATACACGCGTGGGAATCCCCAGTTCAACGGCAATTTCACGGCCAACCCGCAAAATCTGGTCGGGGGAAATTCGGGGGCGGATTTGGTGTTGGGCGATTTTTACCGTCTCGATCTGGCGCTGCAGCTCGCGCAAGGTCATGACACCTCCAATAGCATCGCGTTGTATCTCGACGACACCTACAAGATGACGCCTAAGCTGACGGTCACCGCCGGTCTGCGTTGGGAAGTGGTTCAACCGTGGCTCGACACCCTGCAGAACGAGACGAACTTCCAGTTCCAGGGACCGCTTCCTCAAACTGCGAACGTGAATCCAAGCCTCTATCCCGTTTTGGTTCGTGCCGGCACGAACGGGAACTTCTATCAGGGCCTGAATTACAACTACGTCAACACTACGGGGATAGGCCAGCCGGGACCCGTTGCGGTCGCACGGGACGGCCGTATGGGCAGCCGCATGGTCAATACGGACTGGAACAATTTCGGACCCCGGTTTGGCATCGCCTACAGCCCTAACTCCAAGTGGTCTTTCCGCACCGGGTTTGGCATTTTCTTTTCGCAGGAAACCGCGAACTCGAAGTTCGATGTGAATCGCTCCACGGCCGGCCGCTTGACAGACCTGCCGAACCCCCAGATCGCGCCGACGGTGAACTATGGGAATTCCTACAATCCGGCCCTGGTGCCGTATCTGTTCAACCCCGGATTGACGTGGGCTATCCAGAAAGACATTGCAACTCCGTACTCCATGATGTATCTGTTCAACATCCAGAGGCAGTTTGGCGCGAGCACCATGCTCGAACTCGGCTACCAAGGGGTGCAGGATCGTAAACTCCAAAATCAATACAATGCAGACGCCGGCATTCCTGGAGTGACAGCCGCGCAAAGCCGCGTTCCGTTCCCGATGTATTCTTCCGGCCTTGAATTGACGGAGGGATACGGCCGGGGCAATTATAACGGCATGTCGACCAAGCTGAGCCAGCGATACAGTTCAGGCTTGACGACGCTGGTTGCGTTCACCTGGTCGAAGGCGCTCGATAATGGAAGCGCCATTCGCGGAACAACTGGCGACCAATACCCGGAGAATCCGTACTGCGCAATAAAATGCGAGTATGGACCGTCGGGCTTCAATACGCCTCTTCGCCTGGTGACATCGGTGCTCTACGAGCTGCCGTTCGGGCAAGGCAAGCAGTTCCTCAATCACACCGGGGCCGTCAACCATATTGTGGGAGGCTGGCAGCTCACCACCATCTTCACCGCCCAGAGCGGCCGGCCGCTGAATACGGTGAGTTGGGACGCGGGCGGCCAAGTCATTCAACCCAATTCGAACCGGTTGAATTCGACCGGCATCAGCCCCTACGCCGCCAATCCGGGCCCCAACGGGTATTTCAATATTGCGGCCTTCTCCAATACGGTGGCCGCAACGTGCGTCGGGACGGTTACGCCGGGCTGCTACAACGGAACCTTCGGCAACATCCAGCGTAACAGCCTGATCGGGCCTTCGACTTGGGATGCGGATTTCTCGGTTTTCAAGAATATCCTGATCAGAGAAGGTTGGAACCTCCAGCTCCGGATGGAAGCATTTAACGTGTTCAACCATCCGGCAATGGGCAACCCAAATGTGTCGTGGGGCGGCAGCAGTCAGACCCCGGCGCCCACCTTTGGGCTGATTCGAGACACTACAACCGCGGTCGGGACCGCCTACACCATGCGTCAGATTCAGGTCGCGATGAAGTTTACTTTCTAGCCCGCAAAGGGTGCGGCGGCACTCTCAGTTGGTTCTGGAAATCGGCCGGCCACCTTAAACGGGTGGCCGGCTTTTCGTTGCGGGGCGCGGGAATTCGGCCCGGCCAGCACCCCGCGCTATTCCTTGAAGACATTTGCGCCGAAATTCCTGGCGTCCGGTATAATGTGCCCGAATGTGCTCGATGCCCCGCGGATTAGTCCGCTGTCTGAGCCTCGCTGCTAGTTTCTGGCTGCTCGAGCCCTCCCCGCTGGTATTCGCCGCGGAAACCTCCGCCGCAACGGTCGCACTGGACTTGAATCCCGCGGTCAAAGCGGGAAACGATCTGCCGCGCCTGCGCAGCTTGCTGGTGAGCCGGCACGATGAACTGATCCTCGAACACTATTTTCACGGCACGCGCGCGACGAACTTCGCCGACGTGAAGTCGGTATCGAAAAGCATCATCTCGGCGCTGGTTGGAATCGCAATAGATCGCGGACTCCTGTCCGGTGTGGAGGAAACCATCGGTCGTTTCTTTCCGGAATTATCCGCCCCAAAAACGGACGCGCGAAAGCGGAAGATCACGATTGAGGACCTCCTGACCATGCGCTCGGGGTTGCAGTCCACCAGCCGCTGGAACTACGGCGCTTGGGTGCAGAGTCCGAATTGGGTGCACTTCATCCTGAGCCGCCCGCTTCAGAGCGTTCCCGGCGGGCGGATGGATTACAGCACCGGGAACACCCATCTGCTGTCTGCCATCTTGACGAGTGTGAGCGGCGGCGATACCTGGAAATTCGCGGAAGAAGCGCTGGCGAAACCCGCCGGCTTCACGCTGGCCCGCTGGTTTCAGGATCCGCAGGGCATCTATTTCGGCGGCAACGAAATGCTTCTGACGCCGCGACAGATGATCAAGTTCGGGGAGCTGTACCTGCATCGCGGCCGCATCGGCAATCGCCAGGTGGTTCCGGCGGCGTGGATAGAAACGTCATTCGTCCCGCGCACTGAATCACCAGTGAGCGGGCAGCTCTATGGATACGGTTGGTGGATTGGCGAGATGGGTGGGCATCGTACGAACTATGCGTGGGGATTCGGCGGGCAATATGTGTTTATCGTCCCGGATCTGGACCTGGTAGTAGTGACCACTTCGTCCCCCAATGTAGGCGAAGACCGGCGCGAACATCGGGCCGCCGTCCAGGATCTGGTGGAGCATCTGGTGATCGAGCCGATCGCGGCCACGAAATAAAGGCAAATGAAGACCGCAAGCCGGCGAATCCGGAGCCCGACCGATGTACACTAAAGGACCAAGGAGATTCGTCCATGAACCGCCGAGATTTGCTCAGGACCGGCGGCATCGCGCTGGCAGGATTCGGTCTCGCTAGCTGCGGTCCGAAGAAAGTTCTCTCCGCGACGCCCGCGCGCCCGGCGGCGCGGGGGCCTCTTGTACAGGGCCAAGGGCCGATCAGCCTGGCACTACCGAGGGTCTCCTGGGAGCGCGTCATCCGGACCACGATTGGTCTGCGTCCGCATCGCGACTCGGGCTTCGTTCTCAGAGCCGAAAAGTTCGACGCCAAGACGGTGGTCCATGACTACGGTTTCGGTGGAACCGGCATGTCGCTCGCTTGGGGTTGCGGGGCGATGGCCGCCGATATGGCGCTGCAGCAAGGCGAGCGGAAGGCCGCGGTGCTCGGGTGCGGTTCGCCCGGCCTGACTGCGGCCCGGCAGCTTCAGCGGCGCGGTTTCGAGGTCACCATCTACACCATGACCGTGCCGCCGGAGACGACCTCAAACATGTCATGGGCGGGCTTTACGCCCACTTCCGGCCTGGTGTCCAAGGACAAACGCACACCGGCGTGGGACGCACAGTTCCGGCAGGCCGCGGAAATCTCCTACCGGCAGTTACAGCTCCTGGCCGGCGCTCCCGGCTACGGAGTCTACTGGATCGACAGTTACAACGCCACCGATAACCCGAATCCTCAGCCGGGCGGAGGCCGTGGCGGACCCGAGGAAGGCGACGATTTGCTGCCGGAGCCTATTCGCACCGGCCGCGACCGTGAAGTGCTGGGACCCGGGGAACATCCCTTTCCGACCAAGTACGCGGTCCGCAGCTCGGCGCTGGCGATTGAGCCGTCCATCTACCTCGAGACGCTGGTGCGCGATTTCATCCTCTTCGGCGGGAAGATCGTGATCCGCAAGTTCGATACGCCGCGCGATTTGATGTCGCTCGCCGAATCGGTGATCGTAAATTGCACAGGTCTCGGATCGAAGACGCTGTTTAACGATGACGAGTTGATCGCCATCAAGGGCCAGCTAACCGTGTGCGTACCGCAGCCGGAAATGAACTACAGATTAGCGGGCCGCCTCGCAAACAGCACCGTTGCGGCGGGCATCAATCCCCGGAGCGACGGACTGGTCATCGGAAACATGCAGGAACGCGGGAACTACTCGCTCGAGCCCAACGTGGAGGTGAGGCAGCGGAACATGGACGCAGCCATCCAATTCGCCTCGGCGATGCGCGCGGTAACAGGCAGTGTTCGAGTCACGAAGTCGGAGCGTCCACCGGCGATCCCTGCCCTCGAAAGCTTCTACGGGATCGAGTCCTAGAGAGCCCGCAAAGGGCGCGGCACCGCCAAACGAGTCAGGAACTGTTTCGCGCAGCACTCCGTTTTGCGCGGTTCCTCAGAAGAACCGTAGCGATCGACCTATCGCTGAGCTTTCCCGGCTGCCGTGCCCGCAGATCCGGGAGCAGCCACTTGCCGCGCGAGCAATTCTTCAGTGGTCGGCAAGCCGGACACGTTCCATCCGCCGCCCAGGGCCTTCACCAGAGAAACCGCGGCAGTCATGCGGCGGGTCGTGATTTCGACGGCGGTTCTCTCGTTGGTAAGCGCCGCCTCCTGGGCGACGATCACCTGGAGATAGTTGGTGATTCCGCCCACGTATTGGAAGTTCGCCAATTGCAACGAACGCTCCGCCGACTGGACCGCCCTCGCCTGTTCCGTGGATTCCCGATCGAGAATACGCAGCGCCGCCATGTTATCCTCCACGTCCTGAAATGCAGTCAACACGTTTTGCCGGTATACTTCCACAGTTGCGTCGTAGTTGGCCTGGGCCTGCATGGTCAAGCCCCTGCGCTTGCCCGCATCGTAGAGCGTCTCGGTGAGCGACGAGCCGATCGAATACAAGGTGCTGGGCCATTGGAACCAGTTGAGGAGACTGCTGCCTTCCAAGCCCACGGCTCCGCTCAGGGCCACCGTCGGATAGAAAGCGGCCTTGGCCACTCCGATCAATGCATTGGCCGATGCCACTCGCCGCTCCGACGCCGCGATATCGGGCCGGCGCTCGAGCAGTTCGGACGGCAACGCGACCGGAATCACGGGGAGTTTAGCCGTGATCGGGGCCAGGGGAATCTCCAATTCCGACGGCGGTTTGCCCAGCAGGATCGCGATCGCGTGCTCGAACTGCGCGCGCGCGACTTCGGTATCGGTAGACTGCGCCCGGGTCGTTTCCACCTGTGTCTGGGCCTGCGCTACGTCCACTTGCGAGGCCACGCCCTGGTTGAAGCGGCTATTGGTCAAATCCAGCGCCCGTTGATAACCGACCACGTTCGAATCGAGCAACTGTTTTTCCGCATCCAGACCGTGAAGCTGGAAATAGTCGATCGCCACCTCCGCCTGAAGGGTGAGCCGGGTAGACTCGATCGTAGCTGCCGTGGCCTGCGCGGTGGCGACATTGGACTCTATATTTCGACGGACCAGACCCCAGACGTCGGGTTCCCACGAAGCATCGATGGGAATTTGGAAATCGCCGACATTGCCCAAGGAAACGCCACGGGACCCGGGACGGTTCGCGGAATTGCGCGAGTCTGTGACCGCGACATCTCCCGACATCGTCGGATAGAGGCTCGCTCGTGTCACGCGAATGGCCGCCCGGGACGCCCGGAACTGGGCTTCCGCCTGAGCCAGGGTGGGGCTCGAAACATTAATCTGCTCTTCGAGCGCATTCAAGCCCGGATCCTGAAAGATCTCCCACCACTTTCCCTTCAATTCGTCATCTTTGGGTTCGCCCAGTTTCCACCCCGGCGTTTCCTTGAAACCGGCAGGCAGCTGTTCCCGGTAGTTATCCGTGGAAGGGACCGAGGGCTTTACATAGTTGGGACCCACCGTACACGCGGGCATTCCCAGCCCCAGCAGGGCGATCGCGGTCCAGCCAGCCGGGAGCGCCCAACCGGCGCGCGCACGACTTCTTCCTTCCAGCTTTGTCATCGCGCCAACTCTCGATGAATCCACGGTTCGATGTATCCCGGACAGTTGATCAATTTAATATTCTCCCGCGTCTGCTCAGCCAAGAAGTGCACGCTATCCGGATCCACCAGCGTGACTTCGCCAAGGTCGATCAGGATCGGCTTTTTCGTTCTGCGAGCCTTCCTCAGTTGCCGCCTGAGTTTCCCCAGGCGACTCCGGCAAAAGTTCCCCGCGATTTCCAGGATGACTGGTCCCGCCAGATCGTATTTGGCCGCCCTCTTCACCACGGATATCGTTTCATTGCCTTCACAACGCCTTGTAAAGCCTACTTCGGCTTTCGCCTGCTCATCTCAGTGCTCAAGTCCGCCGCGCGTTCTACGCCCGATACGGCTCCGGAGCAGTGTGCGGGACTCTCACGCGGTCGCGCCCGCGTACCCGCGCCCAGCGGAGCCGCATCCGATCGAGGTACAAATAAACGACCGGAGTTGTATACAACGTCAACGCCTGGCTGAACACCAGGCCGCCCACGATCGCAATTCCCAACGGCCGCCGCATTTCCGACCCGTCGCCATGCCCGAGGGCGAGCGGCATGCCTCCCAGCAGCGCCGCCATGGTGGTCATCGTAATCGGCCGGAAGCGCAGTAAACAGGCTTGGAAGATGGCCGCGTCCGGTTTCAAGCCCTGGGCTCGTTCGGCCGAAATCGCAAAATCGATCATCAGAATTGCGTTCTTTTGCACGATCCCAATCAGCAGGATAATGCCGATCAGGGAGACAATATTCAACTCGTTGTGCGTGGCGAACAGCGCGAGCAACGCGCCGACGCCGGCCGAGGGCAGCGTGGACAGAATGGTGATCGGATGAATCAGACTCTCATACAGCACGCCTAGAACAATGTAGACACTAACGATCGCCGCGGCAATCAGCAAGGGTTCGCTCGAAAGCGAATCCTGGAAAGCCTGCGCGGTTCCCGCGAAACTGCCGTGGATGTTCGACGGCAAACCGGCCTCGCGCTCCACTTCCTGAATCACCGGCACTGCCTGGCTCAGCGAGGTTCCCAGAGGAAGGTTGAACGAAACCGTGACGGATGGAAACTGCCCCTGGTGATTCACCGAGAGCGCCGTGTTGCTGGGCGCATAATGGGTGAAGGCACTGAGCGGAACCTGCCCGTTGGTCCCGCGCACGTAGAGGTAACGCAAGCCGTCCGGATTTTGCCAAAAGATCGGGTCCGCTTCCATCACCACGTGGTACTGGTTCAGCGGCTTGTACATCACCGAGACTTGCCGCTGCCCAAACGCGTCGTAGAGCGTGTTATCGATCGCTTGCGGTGAGATGCCCATGCGCGACGCCGTCACCCGATCGATCACCAGGCCCGCTTCGAGACCCTTGTCCTGTTGGTCCGTGTTCACATCGGCGAGCTCCGGCCGCGCGCGAAGCTTGTTGTACATCACCGGAGCCCACTCATTCAGATCTTTTACGCTGTCGCTTTGCAGCGTGTACTGGAATTGGGCGCCGGTCGCCCGGCCCCCGATGCGCAGGTCCTGTATCGCCTGCAAATATAGGCTGACGCCGGGGATGCGAGCCACTTTCGGGCGGATGCGCGCGATCACCTGATCCGCGCTGAGGCCGCGCTCCGCGAGAGGTTTCAGCGTGACGTTCATATTTCCCTTGTTCACGCCGCCACCCCCGCCACCCCCGCCGCCGGAACCAACCTGAGCGCTCAAAGTCTCCACCGCCGGATCTTCCATCACGATCCTGACCACTTGGCCGACACGGTCCCGCATCGCCTGGAAGGAACTGGATTGGTCCGCCAAAATGGTTCCGGACAGCCGGCCTACGTCCTGCTGCGGGAAAAATCCCTTGGGGATCGTCACATACAGGTAGACCGTGAGGGCAAGGGTGGTCAGCGTAACGGTGAGCATCACCGGCTGATTCTTCAGCACCCATGCGAGAGTCGTCTTATAGCCTCTCCGCAGCGTTTCCACGGTTCCGCCGCTCAGGCGGTAAAAGAAGCCGTGCCGGACACCTTCCTGATTACGCAGAAGCCGCGAGCACATCATCGGCGTCATGGTCAGCGACATCGCGAGCGACAGAGTAATCGCCGCCGAAAGCGTAATCGCAAATTCGCGGAATAGGCGCCCTACAATTCCGCCCATTAGCAGGATTGGAATGAACACGGCGACCAGAGAAATGGTGATTGACATCACCGTGAAACCGATCTCCGCGGCGCCGTGCAGCGCGGCCTGCATCGGCGTCATTCCACCTTCGATGTGGCGAGTTATGTTCTCGATCACCACGATCGCGTCATCCACCACGAATCCGGTGGCGATGGTCAGGGCCATCAGGGAAAGGTTGTCGATACTGTATCCGCCCAGGTACAGTAAGCCAAACGTGCCCACTAGCGAAACCGGGACCGCTATGCTCGGGATCATGGTGGTCCGGAGGCTGCGCAGAAACACAAAAACCACCATAATGACCAGCCCGATCGAGATCCCCATGGTCCGCTGGACGTTGCGGACCGACGCGCGAATGGTCTTGGTCCGGTCGTTGAGCACTCTCAGCTTGATCGACGCCGGCATGGACGCCATCAACTGCGGAATTACGGCGAAAATACGGTCCACTGTATCCACGATGTTGGCGCCCGGCTGGCGATTAATATTGATGACAATGGCTGGTTTTCCATCCACGAATCCGACGTTGCGCAGGTCTTCGACCGAATCGACCACCGTGGCCACATCCGAGAGCTTCACGGCGGCTCCTTTCCGGTAGGCAACGATCAGGCCCGCGTACTCCTTGGCCTTTAGCAACTGATCGGTGGCGGTCAGCGTCCAGGAGCGCGCGCCATCCGAGAGTTGACCCTTCGGTCGATTCGCGTTGGCGCTCGCCAGCATGGTCGCGACATCCTCGAGCCCGAGTCCAAAATTGTTCAGCAGCGTCGGGTTAACTTCCACCCGGACCGCCGGCAGCGAGCTGCCGCCCACGAAAACCTGCCCTACGCCTTTCACTTGCGAGAGCTTCTGCTGGAGGATGGTCGCCGCAGCGTCGTACATTTGACCCTGTGTCAAGGTCGGCGAGGTGAGTCCTAGTTGGAGAATCGGCGCGTCGGCCGGATTGATCTTGCGCCAGAAGGGATTACGCGGCAGGTTAGCCGGAAGCTGTCCGCGCGCCGCATTGATCGCGGCTTGGACGTCGCGGGCCGCCGCGTCGATATTCCGGTTGAGGTCGAACTGCAGCGTGATGCCGGTTGCGCCCAGCGTGCTGGTCGACGTCATCTCATTGATTCCGGCGATGCGGCCGAACTGGCGCTCGAGCGGCGTTGCCACCGCGGATGCCATCGTCTCCGGGCTCGCGCCGGGGAGGCCGGTCGAGATCTGGATGGAGGGAAAATCCACCTGCGGGAGCGGGGCCATCGGCAGAAAGTTATAGGCCACCGCGCCGGACAAGCCCAGGGCGATGGTCAGCAGCGTGGTTGCCACCGGCCGATGGATAAAAGGCGCCGAGACACTCATGCGTGTGTCAACCCCACTGCGTGCGGATCCCGGTCGGGAATGGACGCGTCACGCCCGCTCACACGCCTGGCCAGGCGGTCAAACCAAAGGTACACCACCGGCGTGGTGTAGAGCGTCAGAAGTTGGCTGAAGATCAATCCTCCGACAATCGAAATTCCCAGCGGCCGGCGCAGCTCGGCTCCGACACCGGTGCCCAAGGCGAGCGGGACGCCTCCGAGCAGTGCGGCCATGGTGGTCATGATGATCGGGCGGAAGCGGAGAAGGCACGCTTGATAGATCGCGTCCAGGGGGTGCATTCCTTCTTTTCGTTCCGCTTCGAGCGCGAAATCGATCATCATGATCGCGTTCTTTTGCACAATCCCAATCAGCAGGATGATGCCGATCAGCGCGATGACGCTAAAATCCTGTCCCGTCAGCATCAGAGCGAGAAGCGCTCCCACACCCGCCGAGGGTAGAGTGGAAATAATCGTCAACGGATGGATGTAACTTTCGTACAGCACGCCGAGCACGATGTAGACCGTCACCACCGCGGCCAGAATCAGAATCGGCTCGTTGGCGAGCGACGCCTGGAAGGCGGCCGCAGTGCCCTGGAAGCTCGCCGCGATGCTGGCCGGCATTCCGAGGTCCTCTTTGGCCTTGTTGATCGCAAGCACCGCGTCGCCGAGCGATGCGCCTGGCGCAAGATTGAACGATGCCGTTACCACTGGGAATTGACCCTGATGGTCCACCACCAGCTGGCCGTTCAAATTCTCGAAATGCGTAAACGCACCCAAGGGCGCTTCGCCGCCCTGAGCCGAGCGAATGTAAATATTCTTGAGCTCTTCCGGATTCTGCTGGAAATCGGGCTTGATCTCAAGCACCACGCGATACTGATTCAACTGCGTAAACATGATGGAGATCTGACGCTGGCCGAAAGCGTCGTAGAGCGTGTTATCGATCAGGTTCGGCGTAATCCCGAATCTGGACGCCGTGTCGCGATCGATCACCAGGCGCGCCACCAGGCCGCCGTTCTGCTCGTCGCTGGCCACGTCCCGCAACACCGGCAGGGTCTGCAGGGCCCCCATGAACCGCGGAATCCAGGACGCCAGCTCGTTCGCGTCCGGGTCCTCCAGGCTGTACTGGAACTGCGTACGGCTCACGCGATCCTCCACAGTCAGATCCTGCACCGGCTGCATGAACAACTGGATGCCTTCCACCTTGGCCAGTTCCGGTTGCAGCCGCCGGATGACGTCGCTCGCGCTGAGTTTTCGCTCTTCGAGCGGTTTCAGATTGATCTGAATGCGGCCGCTGTTGACGGTCGTGTTGGTCCCATCGATGCCGATGAAGGACGAAAGACTTTCTACCGCCGGATCTTTCAGGATCTCCCTGGCCAACTCCTGCTGCCGCGCGGCCATCGCCGGGAACGAAACCGTCTGCGGCGCCTCCGAGACCCCCAGAATGACGCCGGTATCCTGCACCGGGAAGAAGCCTTTAGGAATCAAGGTGTACAGCAGGAAGGTGGCCCCCAAGGTTCCCAAGGCCACGAACAGGGTGGTGGTCTGATGCCGTAACACCACTCGCAATGTCGTCCCGTAAAAGGCGATAATCCCCTTGAATCCGCGTTCCGACAGACGATAGAGGCGTCCCCGTTCCGAGTCGGGCTTGTGGGTCAGCAGACGCGCGCACATCATGGGGGTCAGCGTGAGCGAAACCGCCGCGGAAATGAGAATGGTCACGCTGAGCGTAACCGCGAATTCGCGGAAAAGCCGGCCCACGATGTCGCCCATGAACAGCAGCGGAATCAGCACCGCGATCAGCGAAACCGTCAGGGAAAGGATGGTGAAGCCGATCTGCTCGGAACCGATGAGAGCGGCCTCCATCGGCGCATCGCCCCGCTCAATGTAACGCGCGATATTCTCGATCATGACAATCGCGTCATCCACCACGAAGCCGGTCGAAATGGTCAGCGCCATCAAGGTCAGATTGTTCAAACTGAACCCCAGAAGGTACATGAGGGCGAACGTCCCCACCAGGGAAAGCGGCACGGCCACGCTGGGAATCACTGTGGCCGCGAGGGTCCGCAGGAATAGGAAGATCACCATCACCACCAGCCCAACCGTGAGCATCAGCTCGAACTGAACGTCCTCCACCGAGGATCGAATGGTGATCGTGCGATCGGTAAGAATTGTGAGATTGATCGAAGTAGGCAGGGACGCCTGCAGAGTCGGCAACAGCCGCTTGACCCGATCGACCACCTGAATAATATTGGCGCCGGGCTGCCGCTGAATGTTCACGATGACCGCCGGCGAGTTATTCATCCACGCGGCCTGCCGGACATTTTCGGCGTCGTCGATCACGTTGGCAACGTCGGAGAGCGTCACCGGCGCCCCGTTGCGATAGGCCACCACCACGGGCTTATAATCCGCGCTGGTCAGCAGTTGATCGTTCGCGTTGATGGTGTAGGCGTTTCGCAGGCCGTCGAAGTTGCCCTTGGCCTGGTTCACGTTCGCCGCGGCAATGGCCGTGCGCAAATCCTCCAGGTTGATGTGGAATGAGGACAGCGCCATTGGATTCGCCTGTATCCGCACCGCCGGCTTTTGACCGCCGCTGATGCTCACCAGGCCGACGCCCGGCAACTGCGAGATTTTCTGCGCCAGGCGCGTATCCGCGAAATCTTCCACTTTAGAGAGCGCCATCGCAGTGGAACTCAGCGCCAGCGTCAGAATGGGCGTGTCGGCCGGATTGGTCTTGCTGTAAATGGGCGGATTGGGAAGATCCGTGGGAAGAAACGTTCCGGCGGCATTGATAGCCGCCTGCACCTGCTGTTCAGCGACGTCGATGTTCAGGTCCAGCGTGAATTGCAACGTGATCACGCTGGCGCCCGAGGAGCTGGTCGAGGTCATTTGGTTCAGACCAGGCACCTGGCCGAACTGCCGCTCGAGCGGCGAGGTGACCGAAGACGCCATCACGTCCGGACTCGCGCCGGGGTAGAACGTCACCACCTGAATGGTCGGATAGTCGACCTGGGGCAACGCGGAGACCGGCAATTGACGGTAAGCCACCCCGCCGACGAGCAACAGTCCCGCCATCAGGAGGGAAGTCGCCACCGGCCGAAGAATGAAGGGACGGGAGGGGCTCATTGCCTCACTCCGCGGACGCGGCCGCGCCGATCACGCGCGCCGTGACTCGGGTACCCTGCTGCAACTTATCGATGCCGTCGATCACCACCACTTCTCCGGCCGCAAGGCCCGTGTCGATCATGGCCTGGTCGCCTTCGGTTAGGGTGCTGGTCACGTTCCGTACCTCGGCGGTGTTATCCGGTTTCACGACATAAACGAAGGTCGCCTGGGGGCTGCGCTGGACCGCCGCGGTCGGCACCAGAATCGCGCCATGCTTTACGTCGAGAAGCAGACGTGCATTGACAAATTGGTTCGGAAACAGCGAGTTGTCCTGGTTTTCGAACTGGCCCTTGAAGCGCACCGTGCCCGTAGTTTGGTCGATCTGGTTGTCGATCGTCAGCAGCCTCCCCGTCGCGATTTTCTGTTTCATGTCGCGATCCCAGGCCTCGACCGGGAGGTTCGGATCCGTCTGCATCTTCTTCTGGACCACCGGCAGGCTGTCTTCGGCGATGTTGAAATCCACCGCGATGGGCTGCAATTGCGTGATCACCGCCAGACCGTTCGCGTCACTTGCGTGGACGATGTTGCCTTGGTCCACCAGACGCAGGCCTATGCGGCCCGTGAGCGGAGATCGAATCTGACTGTAGGTAAGCTGCAGTCTCGCATTATCGATCTGCGCCTGGTCGCTTTGGATCGCGCCCTCCGCTTGGTTCACAGTCGCCTGCTGAGTATCGAGCTGCTGCTTCGGAACGGCCTCCTGGGAGAACAGCACCTGGTAGCGCTCCAAATCAAGCTTCGCGTTCTTGAGCGCGGCCGTGTCTTTGGCCATCTGCCCTTGAGCCTGCTCGAGTTGGACCTGGAAAGGCCGGGGATCGATCTCGATCAGCAGGTCGCCTTGTTTCACGGTTTGCCCTTCGGTGAACGCGACCTTCATGATCTCGCCATCGACGCGGGTCTTCACCGTGACGGTATTGAACGCGATCACCGAGCCTAGACCGCTCAAGTAAACCGGCATGTTCCCGCTCCGCGCCGTTGCGGCGACGACTGGGACACCTCGCCCGGCGTCTCCGCCCTTGCCTCCACCTTTCTTCGCGGGAGGCGCTTGCGCCGCAATGAAGCGGGGATAGTAGAAATAGGCCGCCCCGCCGGCGGCGCACAAGATCAGCAACCACACCCACCAATGGCTCTTCTGCTTCCTGGGCTGGACGCGTGGGGGAGTCACAGCGATGGGCGACGCTTCTTGTTGTTGGGAACTCATGCCTGCCTTGCCGGCGAACCGAATTGATTTAAACGATTATACGCCCCGGGAGGGGTGCTTGCGACTGCTAAAAGGGGGCACGCGCGGGTATGCCGTTTGGGAACATAGCGAATGGACGTCGCCAACTAGATTAACTTACAACAACATAGGGACTCCTGCGAGGACGGAGATTCGCTACCGGCCACCGCCGCCTCAACCGTTCTCCCATGCTTCTTGGCAGGGCAGAAAAGCTCGACCGGGCCGACTGCGTGTCAACCATACTCTCTGGGGAAAATATTCGGAACCATTACCGGCGAGAAAACCATCAATGGTAGTATCAAGTCGGGTTGTCCGCGGCCGTCGTCGATAGAATCGACCCGTGTTCTGAGACGGTGTTGCTGTTCGCCGAAAAGTCTGGCAAATTCGCAACACGCTCCATCGCGTTAAATTGAAGTTGCTGTACCATTTTTGAGTCTGGCTCCTGAGAGAACGACCCTTGCGGGAGGAGCGGAAGGAAGGCGCTTGAGAATTTCGGTACTGGGTGGCGACGGCTACTGTGGATGGGCGACGGCACTTTATTTGTCGGCTAAAGGGCATTCGGTTTCGATCGTCGACAACTTCGCACGCCGCCAGTGGGATCACGAACTGGGAGTGCAAACCCTGACCCCGGTCCAACCGCTTTCCGTGAGGCTGAAGGCTTGGCAAGAGTTGACCGGAAAAACCATCGATCTGTTTGTCGGGGATGTGACCGACTATGATTTTCTCGCGTCCACCATTCAGGCATTCAGCCCGGAAGCGGTGGTTCATTTCGCCGAACAGCGGGCCGCCCCGTATTCGATGATCGATCGGAAGCACGCGGTCTTCACCCAAGTTAACAATGTGGTGGGCACCCTCAATTTGCTGTTCGCAATCCGGGAACTGCAACCGGATTGCCACCTGATCAAGCTCGGGACGATGGGCGAGTACGGGACCCCCAACATCGATATCGAGGAAGGCTACATCACCATCGAGCACAACGGGCGAAAGGATCTTCTTCCGTTTCCCAAGCAGCCGGGCTCGTTCTACCACCTTTCGAAAGTGCACGACAGCCACAACATGATGTTTGCCTGCAAGATCTGGGGTTTGCGAGCCACCGACCTGAATCAAGGCGTGGTCTACGGCACGCTGACCGAGGAAGTGGAACGCGACGAGGCGCTGATCAATCGATTCGACTACGATGAGGTTTTCGGAACGGTTCTCAATCGCTTTTGTGTTCAGGCCGCGATCGGTCATCCGTTGACGGTGTACGGGGAGGGCGGGCAGACGCGCGGCTTCCTGGACATCCGGGACACGGTCCGTTGTATCGAGATCGCCTGCCTCAAGCCGGCCGCCCCCGGCGAATGCCGCGTGTTCAATCAGTTCACCGAGCAATTTTCCGTGCTGGATCTCGCGCAAATGGTGCAGGCGGCGGCCCGGAAGATCGGTCTGATGGTGGACATCCATCATATTCCGGACCCGCGCGTCGAGGCGGAGCGGCACTATTACAACGCGAAGCACTCGAAGCTGGTCGACCTGGGGCTGCAGCCCCACAATCTCTCGGATTCTCTGCTGGATTCGCTGATGAACATCGCGGTCAAATACAGCGACCGTATCGACTCATCGCTGTTCCTGCCCCGGGTCCAATGGAGGAGCCCGCGAAACGATCGCCAACAGCCCCGCGCCGAAGTGGCTACGGTCACGCTGTCGGAGGACACGCTTCTAAGCGAGCGGGAGTAGCACGGAGGGCGTTTCCGCAACCCATTTTAGGGGCTGGGTTGCTTGAAAAAATGATACCTGCTAAACCAAGTACGTGACCGTGACCGGCTATGTGTTCCTGGCGGCAGCAGCGAGCCCCTTCATTTACTATCTGATCGCGATCTACAGTTCCTGGCGATTCTTTCGACGGCCGCCGCGGACTACGTTCGCCGGTCCCGCGAGCCTTCCGCCGGTCAGCATCCTGAAGCCGATCCGCGGCAGCGATCCGGACGCCTACGAGAATTTCGCGAGCTTCTGCCGGCAGGATTACCCTAACTACGAATTGCTCTTCTGTGTCGACGGCAAACAGGACCCTGTGGTCCCGCTGCTCGACAGGCTGATGCGCGAATTTCCGGACCGGCCGATTCGGGTTCTCTACGGCTCAGGCAGGCAGGCAGCCAACGACAAGGTGTCCAAGCTGGCGCGGCTAGTGAGCGAGGCCGAGCACGAGGTACTGGTCATTAACGACAGCGATGTCCGAGCAAGGCCGGACTACCTGCGTGAAATCATTACGCCTCTCTGCGATGCAAGAGTGGGGGCCACCACTTGCTTGTACGTCACCACGGGAGAGAAAACATTTTCGGATCGCCTTCAGACGGTTGGCATGATGTCGGACTTCTACGCCGGTGTACTGGTGGACTGGCAGCTCGAAGGCTTGAAGTTTGCGCTGGGACCGACCATTGCCACGACGCGATCCCGACTGGCCGCGTTCGGGGGATACGAGGCGATTGAAAACCGCCCGGCCGACGATCTTCTCGTGGGCCGCTTCATCGCCGAGCAGGGCTATGAAGTCGCATTGCTGCCATACGTGGTTGAAACCGTCGCCGATTTTCACTCGCTGAGCGAACTCACGCACAAGCGCCTGCGCTGGATCGTGGTGATGCGGCACATGCGCCCGTGGGGACACCTCGGCCTGCTCTTCACGCAGGGCTTGGCGTGGTCACTCGCGGCGATTGCGGTTCGTCCCTCCACCGAAGTCGCGTTCGCCTACTTGGGAGCCTATCTCGCGCTGCGGTTCGCGATGACCTGGATGATTGGAGTGCACGGCCTGGGGTCTTTTGGGCTGGCGAAGAGATCGCTGTGGAAGACGCTGCCCCTGATCCCCGTGTGGGACGCCATGGCGCTTGCGATCTGGCTCGCCAGTTTCACTCGCCGCAGCATCCGGTGGCGCGGCGCGGATTATCACATCCGCGATGGGCTGCTGGTTCCGGTATTCCCGCCTCAGGCTACGGAGTAATTCGCGTCACAACGGAAGGCCGTGGAAGCGATTGCCGATCCCGAGCGAGGAGGCCACGGCCTCCTGTGACGCTACTGAGTAAAAGCCCGCAAAACGGAGCGAGTCGTCGTCGTTGTTTGGCCTTGTAACGAGGGTGCCGCCGCACCCTTTGCTGGCTATCGAGTAAGTCAAGCCGCGTCGCCTATTGCTTGGAGGTTTCCGGCGCGCGGGAATGTGGGCTTTCCCAGTCCGGGCGTGGATCGCCGATGAAGCCATCGCGGTTCGGCATCTTAACCTGAGGGAGCGTCTTCGCGTTCATGGCTTCGTCCTCGCGGATGATTTTGTTCAACGAGAGCACATAGGCCGTGACTGCGTAGACTTCGTCGGCCGTCATGCTTCCGGGCTTGTTGAACGGCATCGAGCGATTGATATAGTCCCAAACGGTGGTGGCGTAAGGCCAGAAGCTGCCCACGGTCTTCATGGGTTTCTTGGTGTTGAGTGTGCCCTGCCCGCCCACCAGTTTGTCGTTCGGGCCTTCCGTGCCCGTCTTCCCGTGGCAGGCAGCGCATTGGGCGGCGTAGACCTTCGCGCCTTCGACGGCGGTGCCGCTCCCCGGCGGCAACTCCCGCCCATCGGGATGGATGGCGTCATCCCAAGCCTTGATCTCTTCCAGGCTGGCGGGGCGCCCCAAGCCGTAGGTTGGCGACTGGGCGTATGTCGGCAGGACGACCGCCGCTATCAGAATCGGCAGGAACCAGGCTGTCTTAAGCAAGGGCGTTCTCCACATTCCCATCCTTGTTGACCTTCCAACTTTGGATGGCGTTGAAATGGTAATTCCAGTTTTCCCCTCGAGCCTTTACCAGAGCCTCCAGCGGCGGCTGCGTATCGCCGTGTTCGTCGGTGCACCGGGATTGCAGAACCACCTCGCTCCCGTCCCATTTCCAGGCATAGCGGAAACGCGTATACGCGATGGGAAGCACGGGCGACTGCAACGCCGCATCCTTCCAGGTGCGTCCGCCATCGGTTGAGACTTCAACTCGCCGGATCGCGCCGCGGCCGGACCACGCCAATCCTGAAATTTCGTAGAAACCAGGACCTTGCAGCTTTTGGCCAGCGGAAGGAAACGTGATGAGCGACTTCGGGTCCATCTCAAAAGTGAACTGGCGGGCCTTGCCGGTCGGCATTAGGTCGGTGTACTTCGACGTCTCTTCACGCGTCTGGTAGGGCGCGTCGACTACCTTAATGCGGCGAACCCATTTAACGCTGATGTTGCCCTCCCAGCCAGGCACGAACATCCGCACCGGATAGCCCTGCTCCGGACGGATGGCCTCGCCGTTTTGGCCGTAGGCGAGAAGCACATCGTTCATGGCTTTCGCGAGCGGAACGCTGCGGGTCATCTTGGCCGCATCGGAACCCTCGGCGACGATCCAGCTTGCGCCCGCCTGGACGCCGGCCTCACGAAGCACCAACCCCAGATTCACGCCGGTCCACTCCGCGCAACTGGTGAGCCCGTGCGCTTCCTGAACCGTGCCCTCTCCCCTCTTGCGGAAACCGTTGCCGGAGCATTCCATGAAATAGATCCGGGTAACCGACGGGTAGCGCTTCAAATCGTCCATGGTGAGCACCAACGGACGATCCACCATGCCGTGGATCATCAGGCGATGCCGCCGGGGATCGATATCCGGAACTCCCGCGTGATGGCGCTCGAAATGGAGCGACGACGGAGTAATGATGCCGGTCATCGCCTGCAGCGGCGTGAGCGAGGATTGCCCCTGCGGGATCCGCACTGCGCCTTCAAAGCGCGAGCGTTCGCCGTAGGCGCTGGCTCGTCTGCCCTGCACCTTGGTGGGATCGTCCGGCGCCGGGGGCTGAACGGCCGGCGTTTTGGCATCGTCCGCGGCGAGTCCCGCTTCCGCGCCCGCCACGAGAGCCGCGCCGAGCCCTACGCCGCTCTTGAGAAAGCGGCGGCGATTCGAAGGTCCAGATTTCATATTCTCTCCTGCTCCTCAGTAAACATCGCGCACAACGCAGCGGGCCGCGACTGTTTTCACTCACCGGCGAGAGCGTCCCGCGCTGTGCGCTCGTAAAGAACGCGACCCTGGTCTTGCGATTCACCCATTGTGCCTTAGTAAATCGGGGTTGTCGAGGGTAGTCGAACGGGGATTCGCGAGGGTGATCTCTTCCCGTAACGGTCGCCGAGGATGCTTTCGCCTTTCGGCAATCGGGGCGACACCGTGCGTGTATTGTGGTGAGGCCCGGCTTGTCACGTATTCAGAATTGGGAACCAGCGCTAATCGATGAGGCCCCTCGCCTTGCGGCAGGCGCTATTGAATTCGAATTCCGTTGGCGATCTTTTCGGCCTGGGTCATTGTGAAGTTGCCGGTGATCACCGCGGATGCGGCAATGGGCGTCCGCAGCACTGGAGCCGCAGCCACTTGGCCGTCGAGCAGGATTGCCACGGGCTTTCCGATGTGGTTCGCAGTAGCCGCGCGCATTTTTTCCGCCCCAGACGCACTAAACTCGACGCCGACGCTGTAATGCCCTTGGCCGCTCGAAATGACTCGGGCCGCTGCAATATCACTATTAGTAACAACGACCTCATCGTGAAGGTAGATCGATCGGTCGGAATCTGGCACTTTCACTTCACGCAGGCCGGGGGCCGGCCTGTCTTCGGCCAGCCTTACTTCAAAGCGAACTGCCGCCTGCAGATCGCTAACGAAAGGCGACCACCCGCGCGAGCCAAGGAACAAGGCGGCGATTGCCATTAACCCAACTGATGCGAAGATGGCAATCCGCGGCCCAAATGCCACCCCGGCGGGTCGAGGGGCACCGGAAGCTGCCGCAATGACGGCCTGACGGCGAAAATCACGCTGGCCCGAGTTCAACGTTGGTTCATGCTGAACGGGGTCCGCGTCTTGCAACAATTCTCTAATAGGTTTCATTGGTGTCTCCCAGGAGAGCCTTCAGTGCGCCCCTCAAATCGCGCCTACCCATTGACAGGTGCCAACGAACCGTGATGATGCTGATCCCCAGAAGTGACGCAATCGCCGGAATGGCCAACCCCTCAAGTTCGTACATGACGACGACGGCACGACGGCGGGGAGGCAGGACGTTGAGTGCTTGCCATACGGCTGTCTTGGCAATCAGTGCCGCTTCGAGGTCTCGGCTGCCGTTCCTTAAGGGGCTGCCCCAGAATGTTGCTGGATTGTGGCGGTCGCGAACGGATACCTTCCGCCACTGGTCACGGCGGATGTTGATGAGAACCCGCACGAGCCATGCCTCCTCATTCGCGGCGCCAACGGGTATGGAAGTCGGGAATCGGGCCGCCTTTAGAAACGTTTCCTGTACCAGGTCGAGAGCATCATCGGTGCTAGGTGCGAGTCGCCTCGCCAGGCGGTAGAGACGGTCGTGGTGGACATCGAACAAGGATGCCAGTCGCTCGACCGGGCCGCCGACTACGGCGACCGGTAGGGCGCTGGCCATGCACTGTCCGTTCATATCTTGTTAAACGGCCGAGGAACCTATTTAGTTGGCCCATTCCCGATTTTCGCGGGGGTTGTCAAGCATGATAGACCTCGGGCTCGGCGTGCGGGACCCTAACCCCGGCGCGCCCGCGCATCCGCTCCCAGCGGAGCCGCATCCGGTCCAGATACAAATACACGACCGGCGTCGTATAGAGCGTCAACGCCTGGCTGAACACCAGACCGCCCACGATCGCAATCCCCAGTGGCCGCCGCATTTCCGACCCGTCGCCGCGCCCAAGGGCGAGCGGCATGCCTCCGAGCAGCGCCGCCATCGTCGTCATCGTGATCGGCCGGAAGCGCAGCAGACACGCCCTAAGGATGGCGGCCTCCGGTTTCAAGCCTTCGCCTCGTTCGGCCGAAATGGCGAAATCGATCATCAAGATCGCATTCTTTTGCACGATCCCGATCAGCAGGATGATGCCAATCAGGGAGACGATATTCAACTCGTTATGTGTGGCGAACAGAGCGAGTAAAGCGCCGACGCCCGCCGAGGGCAGCGTGGACAGAATCGTGATGGGATGAATCAGGCTCTCATACAGCACGCCGAGAACGATGTACACGCTGACGATCGCCGCGGCAATCAGCAAAGGCTCGCTCGAAAGCGAATCCTGGAAAGCCTGCGCCGTTCCCGCAAAACTACCGTGGATGTTTAAAGGCAGACCAACTTCCCGTTCCACTTCCTGGATCACCAACACGGCCTGGCTCAGCGAAGTTCTCAAGGGGAGATTGAACGAAATGGTGACGCACGGGAACTGTCCCTGGTGGTTCACCGAAAGCGAGGTGTTACTCGGCTCATATCGTGCGAACGCACTGAGCGGAACCTGCTGCCCGTTGTTTCCCCTCACGTAGAGGTAACGTAGACCCTGCGGGTTCTGCCAGAAGATCGGATCGGCTTCCATCACCACGTGGTACTGGTTCTGCGGCTTGTAAATCACCCCAACCTGCCTCTGCCCGAATGCATCGTACAGGGTGTTGTCGATCGTCTGCGGAGAAATTCCCATCCGCGCTGCCGTCAGCCGATCGATCACCAGCCCTGCTTCGAGCCCCTTGTCCTGCTGATCCGACATGACGTCGGCAAGCTCCGGTCTCGCGCGGAGTTTGTTGTACATGACGGGCGCCCACGCGTTCAGATCCTTCACGCTTTCGCTTTGCAACGCGTACTGGTATTGAGCGCCAGCCACGCGGGCTCCAATACGCACGTCCTGCACCGACTGAAATGACACCGCCAAGCCAGCGATGTCCGCCGTCTTTGGGCGGATACGCGCCATCACCTGATCCGCACTGAGGCCGCGCTCGCTCAGCGGTTTCAGCGTAACGTTCATGGCTCCGTTGGTCATGCCGCTGCCTCCCGGCGTTGACGCCACCAAGGCGCTCTGCGTTTCGACTGCGGAATCATTCATCACGATCTTCACCGCTTCAACGACGCGATCCCGCATCGCCTGGAACGAGCTGGATTGGTCACCTTGCAGTCTCACGGCGAGACGACCGATGTCCTGCTGCGGGAAGAATCCCTTGGGGATGGCCACATACAAGTACACCGTGAGGGCGATGGTGCTGAGCGTCACCACAAGAGTCAAAGGCTGATGCCTCAACACCCAGCCGAGCGACCTCTCATACCCCGCCCGCAGCCGCTCGAGGGCTCCGCCGCTGAGGCGATAGAAGAAACCATGTTTCACGGCGGCTTGATCGCGCAGCAGCCGCGAACACATCATCGGCGTTATCGTCAGCGAGATCACAAGCGACAGAGTAATCGACACCGAAAGCGTGATCGCAAATTCGCGGAACAGGCGCCCGATGATTCCGTTCATCAGAAGAATCGGAATGAAGACGGCGATCAGAGAAATGGTGATCGACACCACGGTGAAACCGATCTCCGCGGCACCGTGGAGCGCAGCCTGCATCGGCGTCATTCCCTGCTCGATGTGGCGCGTGATGTTTTCAATGACGACGATCGCATCGTCCACCACGAATCCCGCGGCGATGGTCAGGGCCATCAGCGAGAGATTGTCGACACTGTATCCGCCGAGGTAGAGAACACCGAACGTTCCGATCAACGAAACCGGGACCGCGACGCCAGGGATCATCGTGGTGCGGGCGCTGCGCAGAAAGACAAAAACCACCATGATGACCAGTCCTACGGAGATCGCCATGGTCTTCTGAAGGTCGCGCACAGATGAGCGAATGGTCGTCGACCGGTCATTCAGGACCCGCATCTGGATGGACGCCGGCATGGAGGCCATCAACTGCGGCAGCACCGCGAGGATCCGGTCCACCGTTTCGACAATATTGGCGCCTGGTTGACGGTTAATCGTGACCAGGACGGCCAGTTTTCCATCTACGAAGCCGATATTGCGCACGTCTTCGACCGAGTCAACCACCGTGGCGACATCGGACAACCTCACAGCGGCTCCATTGCGATAGGCGACGATCAATGGCCCATACTCTTTCGCGGTCAATAACTGATCGGTTGTGGCCAGCGTCCAGGAACGCGTGCGATCAGCAAGTTCCCCTTTTGGGCGATTTGCGTTGGCGCTAGCCAGGGTCGCCGCCACATCTTCGAGCCCGAGGCCGAAGTTGTTGAGCAGCGTAGGATTGACTTCCGCACGAACCGCCGGAAGCGAGCCGCCACTCACAGAGACCTGTCCCACGCCTTTCATCTGCGAGAGTTTCTGCTGAAGTATGGACGAGGCCGCATCATACATCTGGCCTGTACTCATAGTTGGCGACATTAGACCCAATTGAAGAATGGGCGCGTCGGCGGGATTGATTTTGCGCCAGAACGGATTGCGCGGCAGGTTCGCGGGGAGTTGTCCCCGTGCCGCGTTGATCGCCGCCTGAACGTCGCGCGCCGCCGCGTCGATATTCCGGTTCAGGTCGAACTGCAGCGAGACGCTGGACGATCCCAGTGTGCTGCTCGATGTCATTTCATTGATGCCGGCGATGCGGCCGAACTGGCGCTCGAGCGGAGTCGCGACGGCCGACGCCATGGTTTCAGGGCTCGCTCCTGGAAGTCCGGTGGAGACTTGAATGGATGGAAAATCCACTTGCGGGAGCGGCGCCATCGGCAGGAAGTTGTAGGCCACCGCGCCCGACATGCCCAGGGCGATGGTCAGCAGCGTGGTCGCCACCGGGCGCCGGATAAACGGTTCCGATAGATTCATCCGTTAAGGCATCCATTGTGGCTTAGTCGATCGGCTTTTGTCGAGGGAGAACGCTCGTTTTCGCGCGACTGCGGCCACGGACGCGTGCCGCGGCAATTGGCGTTTCTTTTCTCTTCAGACCGTCCTGGGCGCGCGACGGGCTACAATTGAGGTCTCCGCTCCTTTCGAAGGGCAACCTTTGCCGATCATTGCAACTCAAAATCTGACCCGGTGCTTCGGCCCCAAAACCGCTGTGGACAACCTGACTTTATCCGTGAAATCAGGCGAAATGTTTGGACTGCTTGGTCCCAACGGAGCCGGGAAAACGACCCTCATCAAGATGCTGACCACCCTGTTGCCCCCGACGCGTGGAACGGCGAGCATCGGAGGTCTGGATATTCTTCGCCAGCCGGGCGAAGTTCGCCGGATCATTGGCTATGTCCCGCAGTTGATTTCCGCCGACGGCACACTGACCGGCCGTGAAAACCTCCTGATCTTTTCAAAGCTGCACGATATCCCGCGCGAGGAGCGGAAACCACGTATCGACGACGCGCTGAGCTTCATGGGTTTGGTGGACAGCGCCGACCAAGTGGTCCGCGAGTACTCCGGCGGAATGATCCGGCGGCTGGAGATAGCACAATCCATGCTGCATCGTCCGCGCGTGCTATTCCTCGATGAGCCGACGGTGGGCCTGGATCCCGTGGCGCGCAATTCAGTATGGGAACACATCGCAAAATTGCAGTCTGAGTTCGGTACCACGATTTTCTTCACAACTCACGTAATGGAGGAAGCGGACGCTTTGTGCCAGCGGGTTGGCATTATGTCCTCGGGCAAGATGGCGGCCCTCGGATCGCCGGCGGAGCTCAAGGCTGTACTGGGGAAAGACGACGCCACCCTCGAAGACGTGTTCATTCATTTCTCCGGGGATATCCTCGATACAGGAGGAGGCTTTCGTGCAACTGCAACAGGGCGCGAGACTGCCCGACGGCTGGGTTGAATCCGCGCCGGCGCCGTCCGCAAGTCCGTGGCAGCCATTTGTGCGCTTCCTTTACAAGACTCTGGTAATCGCCGAACTGGAACTCCGCAAACTGCGTCACGATCCGACGGAGCTTTTCACGCGCGCCATCCAGCCGGCCATCTGGCTCCTGCTCTTCGGACAGGTCTTCGCCCAGGCCCGCGGCATACCCACGCGCGGCCTCCGCTACCTGGATTTCATGGTCCCCGGCATCTTGGCGCAAAGCGTTCTTTTCATCGCCATCTTTTATGGCATCGCGATCATCTGGGAGCGCGATCTGGGCATCGTCCAGAAATTCCTGGTCAGTCCCACTCCCCGCGCCGCCCTGGTGCTTGGAAAGGCCCTTTCCGCCGGTCTGCGCGCCCTGTCGCAGGCGCTGATCATCTACGTCCTCGCGTTGTTTCTGGGCGTGAAGATGAACTGGGCGCCCCGAGCGCTGTTGGGTGTGGGCACCATGGTCATCCTGGGAGCCGCCGGGTTTTCCACGTTCTCCCTGATTGTTGCCTGCGTCGTGAAGACACGGGAACGCTTCATGGGAATCGGCCAGGTCCTGACGATGCCGTTGTTTTTCGCGAGCAACGCGATTTATCCGATCTCCATCATGCCGCACTGGCTGCAGGTGTTTTCGCATCTCAATCCGCTGACCTACGAAGTGGACGCATTTCGGGCGCTGATGGTGGCGGGCGGATCGAGTGAGTTCGGCCTGCCGCTCGATTTCGCCGTGCTGGTGGGACTGACGACGTTGCTGGTAGCGCTAGGGGCGCGGCTCTACCCGACCATTGCGCGGTAGCGGCCGGTCACGCCTTAGGTTGAGCGGCGGGACCACCGTGCGATAACGGCATCCAAGCTGAGAGGCGAAGGATCGACAGTCGACAGAACCCAGGCCCCGGCCGCCATCAGGTAAACGGCGTACTGGAAGTGCGAAAGCCCGGAGATGCCCATCGCCGTGGCGAACATCGCCAGCAGGACCGCGGATCCCGCAGCCGCCTGGCGACTGAACAGGCCCAGCAGCATGGTGATGCCGAAAACGCTCTCGAGAACCGTGGCCGTGACGGCGAGCGTCGGAATCAGGGCCGCGGGCATGAACGAATTGACCTGCGCCGTGTAAGCGGTGAAATGCGCAAAATCACCCCAGCCGACGCCCGGAGTGCCCGGCGCGCCAAAGGAGCCCAGCCGGTCCGCGACCGCCAGCAGAAAATCGAGCGCGATGATGATGCGAGGAAATGTGCCGATCCAGGCGACCCGCCCGCTGGTGGCCGCCAAGGCCCCGGACGTGAGTACAAACGGCCAAACCCACTGATTGAGCGGCGCGTTTGCGTGAAAACGGTTATACGCAATCCATGCGAGTTGGACGGCCAGAGCCACCCACAGAGTCAACAAAGCGGCGCGTTTCATCGGGAGCATATTTTTCCGGCCGGATCCCGGCGTCTTCAGGCAGGCATCGAGATCGTCTTGCCTTTTTCGGCGAAGACGAGCGCCAGAAATCTGGTTCGCTTGGTCTTGCTCGCGCTCGCCGACACCAGATGCACCGCGCCTGGCGGTTCATAGAACATCTCGCCGGTGCGGTAGGTCCGCTCTTCTTGCCCCTTCAATTGAAAGCGAAGCTCGCCTTCGAGCACGTAGCCCAACACGAATCCGGGGTGGCTATGTGGCTTGGACGCCGCACCAGGCTCTTGGATCACCTCCACCGCGGTAACGGTCCAGTTGTCGAGTGCCACTGGCGGCAGGTCCTGTAGAAACACGGGTGGCCGCGCGGCGGGCTGAACCTGGGCCTGAGCTTGGGCTAGGAAGGCGCCGGCCATGGCTCCGGTTCCTTCGAATAAAACGCGTCGAGTGATCATGAATCCAGCATAGCCCGCAAAGGGCGCGGCGGCACCCTCAGTGCAAACAAGTAACTATGCCGCCGCGCTCCGTCTTGCGGGCTGTTACTCAGAAGGCGGATATTGGCCTGCTCGAAAGGTCCACCTATCAATTTTTTGTGGTACCCCTCTGGAACTCATGAAAAACGGCGCGGCAAGATCGCGCAACACGGTCGGGGCCGGCCAGGGTTCCCGCCACTGTGAATCGAACAGGCTCGGCGGACATCTAAAGGGTTATGGGTTTGCCCTCGAAGGACGTCGGCCCGCCGCGACCCGATTGCCGGCACGATAATCTCGAATAGAAGGAGACCGCATGTCCATCCGGCCAGTGAAGCGGCTCGTCAAGGCCAAACCGACGCTCGAAGGCGCGGGAGTCCATCTACGGCGTGCATTCGGTTTCGGAAATACGTCCGATTTCGACCCGTTCCTTCTGCTCGACGATTTCCGGAATGACGTTCCCGACGATTATTTGGCCGGTTTCCCGTGGCACCCCCACCGCGGAATCGAGACCGTCACCTACGTGCTCGCTGGAACCGTGGAACACGGGGACAGCATGGGCAACCACGGCGCCATTGCCGCCGGCGACGTCCAATGGATGACGGCGGGCAGCGGGATCATACACCAGGAAATGCCGAAGGGCGATCCTGAGGGCCGGATGCACGGATTTCAGCTCTGGGCGAACCTACCCGCATCGCTCAAGATGACGCCGCCGCGTTATCAGGAAGTGAAAGCGCCGGAGATCCCCTTGATCACCGATGACGATGGGACCGGCGTGCGTATCGTATGCGGGAGTTTTTGGGGCAAGAAGGGTCCGGTGGATGGGATCGCCGCCGATCCAATCTACCTCGACGTTTCCGTGCCCCCGGGACGGCGGAAGACGCTGCCGGTCGAAACCACCCGCCACGCCTTCGCTTACGTCTTCGCCGGGTCCGGGAAGTTCTGCAACGCATCCGGCCCCCTCGCGGTGCCCACGGAAGGCGTCGGATGGTCGGACAAAGTGCCCCCCGCGGAGGCCGACAACCGGTCGCTCATCCTATTCGACCGAGGCGACGAAGTCACGGTACAGGCCGGGCCGGACGGGATCCGTTTCCTCCTGGTCTCGGGAAAGCCCCTGCAGGAACCGGTGGCCTGGTACGGACCGATCGTGATGAACACCCAGGAACAACTCCGGCAGGCGTTCGAGGATCTCGACAAGGGCACGTTCCTGAAGACGGCCCAACAAAAGTAGGATCGCTGGTGTCCTGAGTCATTACGCGGTGGGGGCGGACGCCCTCGTCTGGCTCTGCCAACGCGTTCAAACGGGCCGACGAGGGGCCGGCCGCGGTCCAGGGGGACCGCCCCACCTGCCTGGTCATTGCGATCCCGCAGAGCGGGAGAGGAATCTGCTTTTTGTTCGCGTTTCGCCAATACTTTAAAAGCAGATCCCTCTCCCGCTCTGCGGGATCGGGATGACTGGTGTTGTAGTTATGACTCCGTGGGAGAACTATTATTCAATGAACTTCAGGGCCGCGAGACTGGCTGGGGTCATTCTCAGGGTCGCCGATAATGGGAAAGTTGAATAGGGGGCCGTCTTAATGCCTCCCCGGATCGTCATTCTAAGAGACAACTAAACCCGCAAAGGGTGCGGCGGCACCCCATCTCAGCCATGTAAGATGCCGCCGCGCTCCGTTTTGCGGGCTGTTATATAGGAAAACGTCCACCATGCCGGCGATGATTTCATGAAGCCAACCCCAGCCCCGCTAGCCGAAAGCCGCGCGGCAAAGATCATTCGGGAGGTCTTCGAATCGGGACGGCCCATCACGTACATCCGCTCCTCCGAAGAGCAGCGCGTCGGGAGGGTGTTGCGCGAAGTTGGCCGGAGCATGCCCAAGGCTTTTGAGGAACTCGCCCGTACAACGGAGCCTCGCTCGGGGGAGACGCTTAGGGTTCCCGCTAGGTTGGAGGGCCTCGCTGGCCCTGTGCGGGCTTTGCCGGTTTGGACCTGGACCCTCACGGAAGGACTGCGCCGGGATGGCGAGGCGCCCGAGCCGGGGACTCAATCGCCTCGCGGCGCTCTCGACTTCATCTCCGGGTTTGGATCCGGGCAGCAGGGCGGCGCGATTTTTCACTTGAAGGATTTCCACGAACCGTTGCGGGAGTCGCCGGAGATCCGGCGGCGGCTTCGCGACGTGTACGAGACCGGACTCGATCAACGGAAGTTCGTGGTGATCAGCTCGCCGGTCCGATTCATTCCGGAAGAGCTCGAGCGCAGCGTGATCTTCATCGAGCTTCGTCCACCCGATGTGGTGGAACTGGTTGCGTTCCTGCGGGAGGAATTGGAGCGAATGCCGCTCCAGGGCGAGGGCGCTCGCGCGAGTGAGGAAGTATTGCAGCAGCTCGCGATCGCTTTACAGGGACTGACCCTCGACGAAGCACGCTACGCCCTACGCCGCGCCCTCGTAGCGAGCCCGCGCCTCGGACCCGAGTCGCTCCCGGCGGTGCTCGAAGAGAAGCGCCTCCTGATCAATCGCACCGGCGTGATTGAGTATGTGTCCAACGGCACTCGAATCGAGCAGGTGGGCGGCCTGGAAGGCCTAAAGAAATGGCTACTCGAACGCCAAAAGCTCTTTCAAATGCGCGACAGCCTGGACACTGAAATCGTCCCCAAGGGAATCCTCATTATGGGCATTCCGGGCTGCGGCAAGAGCCTGTGCGTCAAGGCGGTGGCGAATCAGTTCCAGCTTCCTCTGTATCGAGTGGATATGACCGAGATCTTCTCCGGACGGCACGGCAAGCCGGAAGGAGCGTTCGTCGCAGCCTGCAAAATGATGGAAGACATGGCGCCCGCCGTACTTTGGTTCGACGAAATCGAGATGGGACTCAAGGCGACGGAATCCGGCGGCGAGCAAGGCCGAATTTTCGGGTTCTTCCTCACCTGGATGCAGGAGAAGACCCGCGGGCTTTTCGTCGCCGCCACGGCCAACCGCATCCATCTGCTCCCCGCCGAAATGATTCGCAAAGGGCGGTTCGATGAAGTGTTTTTCGTGGACCTGCCGATCGAGGAGGAGCAAATCGAAATTTTCAAGATTCACCTCCAACGCCGGGGACAGGATCCCAGCCGCTACAACCTGGTCCAATTGACCAAGTTCACCACCGGGTGGACCGGAGCGGAGATCGAACAGTGCGTGGTATCCGCCCTGACCACCGCGAGGCTCGCGGATCGCGAGATCACGGACCAGGATCTTATCAACATCGCGGTCAAGATTGTTCCACTCTCCCGCACCATGAAGGAGCAGATCAATCAGATCCGGAACTGGGCCTTCGAGCGTGCCGTTCGCGCAACTCCCCGTCCCCTGGGCCGGTAGAAGAGGCGCGAGAGTCGCGGTGAAACTCATGGAGCCTGCGTAGGAGTGGCGGCCACTCTCCAATCCGATCTCGCGGAAGGTACGCGCCGGCGCGTGACGCGGCGGCTGATGCCCTTCCTGTTCCTGCTCTACGTGGTCGCCTACATCGACCGCATCAACATCGGCTTTGCGGGACTTCAGATGACCGCCGATCTCCATTTCTCCGACGCCGTCTTCGGCCTCGGCTCTGGAGTTTTTTTCATCGGGTATTTGCTGCTCGGCATTCCGGGCGCCCTTCTGGTTGAAAAATGGAGCGCGCGAAAGATGATGGCGGCGACCATGCTGGTGTGGGGCGCGGTCGCATCCGCAACCGGGTTCATCCACACCGCGCCGCAGTTCTACGTCATGCGTTTCCTGCTGGGCGTGACGGAGGCGGGATTCTTCCCAGGCATGATCACTTACTTGAGCCACTGGTACCGCCCCGAGGATCGTGCGAAAGCGGTCGCGATGTTCATGACCGCCGTTCCGGTGGCGCAGGTGATCGCCGGTCCCGTTTCCGCGGCGTTGATGAAAGCCCACTGGCTGGGCCTCCCGGGCTGGCGATGGCTGCTGATCATCGAGGGCGTGCCCGCGCTCGGGTGCGGAATCGCAAGCTTGAAGTTTCTGACGGACTGGCCATCCCAGGCCCGCTGGCTGACCGCGCATCAACGTGACTGGCTTACGGCGCAACTCGAAAGCGACCGCATCCCGACGAGTACGGGAGGATCGCTGGTTGCCGCGGTTCGCCAAACCGACGTGCTGCTCCTGGGCGCCGTATATTTCGGCAGCACAGTGGGACTCTACGGTCTCGGATTGTGGATGCCGAAGATGCTCCAACGGGTGGGAGCGTTGAGCGCGGTCGAGACGGCGCTGCTTTCGGCTCTGCCGGCGATGGCCGCAATCCCGGCCATGCTCCTGTGCGGCTGGCATTCTGATCGCACGACGGAACGGCGCTGGCACACATCGATCCCGCAGTTGAGCGCCGCCGCGGCATTCGCCGGCGCAAGCTTTCTGACGACAAACGTTCCGATCGCTCTGGTCCTGTTCGCGATCGCTTCGGCAGGAATCATGGCGGCATATTCGCCGCTGTGGGCCATGCCGCGCAGCATACTGGGCGGGGCTTCGGCCGCCGCGAGCGTAGGGATTATCAACGCCTTCGGCAACCTGGGAGGATTCGCCGGTCCGTCCTTGATCGGATGGCTGAGCGCGCGAACCGGAGCTTATGCAGGCGGGCTGTGGGTGATGGCGGCCGCGATGTTTCTCTCAGGCGGGCTAGTGTTGCTGGTCCGCGCGCGGCCACTGCCAATCCGGGACGCCGCGGAGAGCGGGTGACGGCGCCTGAATCTAATCCTTCTGAATCATGACTTCGGTCGATTTGACCACTACCCGCACGGCATCGCCCTTCTTTAGCCCCAGTTCCTCCCGCTGCTGCGGGTGATGACGCTCTCGATCAGGTTGTCGCCTACCTTCACGACCACGTGGGCCATGATCCCGCCGAACTTGATGTCTTCAACGACGCCGGGCAGCTGGTTTCTCGCGGATAGTGCCATGTTGAAATCATACACGACTTTGTCGTGTTAAGCTTACTTTATCGGTTGGCGACAAGAGGTACCTCCCATGACCTATCGAACGAGGTTAACCCTTCGAATTTCAGTTTGGGCCACGCTGTTCGCCGGCGTCTTGGCCGCCCAGACGCCTCCAATTCCATCCGCGCCCGCGACGCTTGCCGTCAGCGGCGACGTTTCCTCGCCCGTCACGCTCAAGGCGGACGACCTGGCAAAGATGCCGCGAGAAACCGTCCCGGTCACCGAGGAGGACGGGTCGAAGGTGGCGTACGAAGGTGTCCTGTTGCGCGAGATTCTGAAGCGGGCCGGCGCGCCGTCGGGGACACAACTTCGCGGCAAGGCGCTTTCCACGTACATCATCGCGAAGGCCCACGATGGATATCAGGTGGTGTTCGCGCTCGGCGAAATCGACGCGTCATTCGGTAACCAACAGATCCTGGTTGCCGACAAACGGGACGGCAAGCCATTGTTCGGCTATCAGGGGCCCTTGCGGCTGGTGTGCCCCAACGACAAGGCGGGTGCGCGGTCGGTGCGAATGCTTGAGACGCTCGAAGTGGTCCGCCTGCAGAAATAGTAACGTTGTTATGTGATGGTCAAGTGATGGTTGAAATGCGAAAGGTGACGCCGCGCCTTCTCCGTGTGACCTTGGTGGCCTGCCTGGTTTTCATGGGCGTGGTGTGCGCGGCGTTCCTGCGCAAATCGGTGCCGGCCGCGCGAGCGGATTCCTACGATTGGAATCTGCCAAAGGGCTTCCCGAAGCCGTACGTTCCCGCGGACAATCCGATGACAGCCGCCAAAGTGGAACTCGGCCGTTACCTTTTCTACGACCGGCGGATGTCGGCAAACGGGAGCATGTCATGCGCCACTTGCCACATACAGGAGCGCGCCTTCACGGACGGACGGCCCGTGGGCGTCGGCGCATTCGGAGAATCGCATTCGAGGGGCGCAATGAGCCTGGTGAACGTTGCCTATAGCGGCGCGCTCACCTGGAGCAACCCGACAATGACCCGCCTGGAGGATCAGGCCCTGGTCCCCTTGTATGGAGAACATCCGGTGGAACACGGGTTGCGCAAGGGAGATTTTGTCTTGCCTATGTTGCGCTCCGATTCCAAGTACCGGCTCTTGTTCGAACGCGCATTTCCGAACGATGCGGATCGGATCACCATCGAGAACGCCACTAAGGCAATCGCCAGCTTCCAGCGAAGCATCATTTCAGCCCGCTCGCCGTACGACCGCTACCACTATGGGGGCGATGATCAGGCGGTGACGGAGGCGGCCAAGCGTGGCGAGGTGCTGTTCTTCAATCAGCAGCTCTCCTGTTTTCGCTGCCATGGCGGATTCATGTTCAGCGATGCGGCAGTTTTCGAGGGCCGCGAAACCCGAAGCGTCGAATTTCACAACACGGGTCTGTATAACCTTTCCGGGCCGCTATCTTATCCCGCGCCGAACGTAGGCATTTACGAGTTCACCCACAATCCCGCGGACGTCGGCAAATTCAAGGCCCCAACGCTCCGAAATATCGCGGTGACGGCTCCTTACATGCACGACGGAAGCATAGCGACTTTGGAAGGTGTGCTCGATCACTACGCAGCGGGAGGACGAACCATTCACGGCGGCCCGAACGCCGGCGTAGGGCACGACAATCCCAACAAGGATCCTCTCATCGGTGGATTTGAGTTCGCCGCGCAGGATCGCCGGGATCTGATTGCGTTTCTCGAATCGCTGACGGATGACGCGGTTTTACACGATCCGCAATTCGAGAATCCGTGGTAGATCGGGATTCAACGCAAGCGGCGTCAAGGTAGCTCGCAAAGGGTGCGGTGGCACCCTCATTTCAGGCGAGCAACTATGCCCCCGCGCTCCGTTTTGCGCGCTGTTATTAGGAAGGCAGTCTCGTGTACGGACCCCCCCGCCCGGTTAGCGGACGGGGGATCCGGTGCTGTCTTCGTTACCAGCGTTTTTCGCGGCGTTGGCCGCCACCGCCGCCGCCGAAGCCACGGTCGGTTTTCGGACGTGCTTCGTTGACGTTCAACGCTCGGCCGTCGAGTTCCCTGCCGTTCAGCTCCGCAATGGCGCGATCCGCTTCCGAATTGGAGCTCATTTCTACAAATCCGAAGCCCTTCGCCCGGCCGGTATCACGGTCGGTGACGACGCTGACGCGTTCCACTGTGCCGTACGCCTCAAACATCGCTCGCACTGCATCTTCGGTAGCCCCAAAGCTGAGGTTCCCTACAAAAATATTCTTCATTTCATTTCCTTGTGAATTTTAGACTGGTGAATCGGGGCAGGATCGGACGAGGGCGGTTGGACCGGACCAATGCGAAGGTGCCAAAACACAACTACAAATTTAGTGTACCACGGAAACGGCGCAGCCGCTAACGAAAAGAATCACGGCGGGGCGCGTGACACAGAAATGGGGGAACTGGCGAAGTGCACGTCAGTCGAACGAATCTGAGCGTACCTGTACTTACAGTTGCCGATGGCGGGTCCGCCCCACCAAGCAAACCGAATCCGCATCAATTCCAAGTCGTGCGCTATTCACGGCGCGCCGCGAATCCAATTCGGGCTGGTACCGATATTCCCGCCTCGGCGAACGTTATTGGTCCACGGTCGGAATCGAAGTGAACGCCGAACCGCTGAAACGCAGCCCCAGTACCGCCAGATTCCCGGAAGTCACGGAAAAGGTAGCGATCCCACGATTCCCGATCATGCCGCTTAGGTTGGGAAGGCTGTTCAAAACCTTGGCCGTGTGAGTGTTCTGCGGCAGGACCAAAGTGGTGGTCCCTATCTGTGTGCCGTCCGCTTTCTGAACCGTGATCGTCACCGTGATGGGGACCGAGCCGGGGTTCGCGATCGCGGCGGCGGTGGTGTACGCGGTTTCGTCATACACCAGCGTGCTCATCGAATGGTCGGCGCCGGAAAAAGGCACTACCGCTTCCTGATTCGGGATCCCCGGAACGCTCTGCCGGAATAGACCGTATCCGATGATGCCGGGAGGAGGGACCGCAATTACATATCCCTCCTGTAAAGGACCGGTGTTGAGGGCTTCAATGATAGCCGTGTCATCCCCCCCGAGCGTCAGCGTGGTGGAGGCACCGCCGAGCGACGGAATGGTCAACGGAGTTCCGTCGTCTTTGGTGAAGGCCACCGGGAAGGTTACCGTAGGGCCTCCGATGTTCGTGAAATACACCGCCGAGTACCAGCCTCCGCCGAATGCGAACTGGGAAAGGATTATGGGGGCTGTCACCGCGTCAGCCGCCAGCTTCTGGACCTGCGTCTGCGTCAGAGCGGTCCCAAAGACCGCGACCTCATCGATCAGACCTTCAAATGTTCCCACGGACGGCGCCGCGGGTAACCCCCCCCCAATCGCGAATGAAGCTGTGTTCAGGATGGAGCCGGCAACCTGCGGCTGGTTCGGATTGCCCTGCGTGGCCACCACAGCGCCGTCGAGATAAAGCTGGATACCCGCCTGCGTACCGCTGCCGTCATAGGTGGCGACCAGGAAATGCCAGGCCCCATCGTTGACGCTAACCATGGATTCGGCCAAGGTTATCTTACCCTGCACATCCAGGAGCAGGCCGAAGCGACCCCCACCCTTGATCGAATTTGGAAACGGAAACGCGTTATTGTCGATAAACAGCAAATAGCCGGTCTGGCTGGAGTCGACTTTGCCAACGATCGGCATGAGAGAAAGCCCCTGGTCGGCCGTCTTGACCCAAGCCATCAGTGAGAAGGCGTGCGAGGTGTCGAAAGAAAGAGGGCCTCCAGTGCCTCCGGGAATGGTGAAGTACTGGCCTTGATAGCTGTTCAGGATCGCTGCCTCGCCGAGCGCGTCGCCAATGGGAGCTCCTCCGCCGGCCTGAGTGTAGCCCGCCGGATTCGTGGGATTTCCATTTATGAGGGTCAGGCCCGCACCGGCTTGGCTGTTCTCGTTGCCGTCGAATTTCCAATAGGCCAAGGGATTCCGCTTGAGCACGTCATTGGTAAACTGGACGTTCTGCCCTAGCGCCAGCGGAGCTGCAAACGCCGCCGCCATGATCAGTCGTGACGTGAGTTTCATCATGATAATCTCCTCGTCTTCCGGCCTCTACCGGTCCACAGTCGGAATGGAAGTGAACGCCGACCCGCTGAAACGCAGGCCCAGTACGCCCAGGTTTCCGGCGCTCACATCAAAATAGACGTCCCCGCGATTCCCGATCATTCCGCTCAGGTTTGGGAGACTGTTCAAGACCTTGGCCGTATGGGTGCCCGGCGGCAAGACCAGTGTGGTGCTGCCGATCAGCGTGCCGTCCGATTTCAGGACCGTGATCGTCACCGTAATGCTGACCGCGCTGGGATTGGCGATCGCGACCGCCGTGGTAAATGCGGTCTCATCCCAGGTCAAGACGCTGTGCTGGTGGTCGGTTGGGGTAAGCGGCACCACGGCTTCCTGATTCGGGATCCCCGGAACGCTCTGCCGGAACAGACCATATCCGATGACTTGCGGAGGCGGGAACGCAGTTACATAGCCCTCCTGCAAAGTACCGTTGTTAGGAGCTTCGATGATCGCCGTGCCTCCCGGCGGGATGGTCAGGGTGGTAGTTGCGCTACCAATCGACGGGATCACCAGCGGGGATCCGCTGTCGGCGGTGAAACTCACCGGGAAGTTCACAGTGGCGCTGCCGTCGGTGTTGGCGAAGTAGACTGCCGAATACCACCCGGCGCCGAAGGCGAACTGGGAAAGCATTCTGGGGGCTGTCACCGCGTCGGCCGCCAGTTGTTGGATCTGCGCCGCCGTCAGCGCGGTTCCAAACACCGCGACCTCATCGATGAGACCTTCAAACGGAACCACAGTACCACCCCCACCGCCACCGCCACCCCCACCGCCACCGCCACCGCCACCGCCGCCACCCCCACCT
>Ga0209415_10002055_pt1 | contig 38131 bp, 29 predicted proteins | sample PeaSoiSIISIP2007_FD_187696 | JGI IMG/M metagenome (GOLD analysis project Ga0209415, IMG submission 187696) | Peat soil microbial communities from Weissenstadt, Germany - SII-SIP-2007 (SPAdes) (version 2) | ecosystem: Environmental > Terrestrial > Soil > Wetlands > Peat | place: Germany...
CTCGAAAGAAGTCGTCGAGCCGGTCCAAACAGAAGCCATCACGCTTTGCTTGATGCGTGTGCGGGGAGTTGCCGGAGTCTGTGCGGACAGTTGACCGGCAATCCCGGTAACCAGGGGGACAGCCGCGCCGGTTAAGAATGTTCTTCGTTCCATCCGCGCAATATATCATACTTGCACGGTAACCGGATCAGCCGGAGCTTTTCTATATCCACGTGGGTCTCGTTACACCTTCGCCGGAGGCAGCGTCGGAGCCGTCGCCAGCAGGGAATCCTCGAAGGATAAATCGGGCTTGGGGAATTCGTTGTGGCGCAGGTACCAGCGGTAGCCTTCTTTGAGGCCCGTTAAGAAGTCGGTCGGCTTGAATTTGAGGATGCGCTGGGCCTTGGCGGTCACCTGCGTTATGGGCGGCATATCGTAATACACCGCGAAATACAGTTTTGGGCCCATGGGATGACCGCCCATACGGAGAATATATTCGCGCGGAATGCGTACGAATTTCACCGGCTTTTTGGCGGCTTTGGCGAAAGCTTCCACGGCTTCGGCCTGGGAAATCGGCCGAGGGTTGGCGATGTTGAAGGCGTGCCCGGAGGCGGCGGGCTCATCCATGGCGCGCAGGCTGGCTCGCACCAAATCCTTAACGTAGACGAACTGCATCAGGCGGCGGCCGTCGCCGGGAAGAATAATGGGCCGTCCGGCGCGCAGGCGGTCCCAAAAGAACGCCTCGCGATAATACGGGTTGCCTTTGCCGGGTCCGTAGACATAGGGAGGCCGCAGCGTGACTACCGGCAATCCATTGCGTTGATGCAGCCGGAACAGGGCCCGCTCACTCATGGCCTTGTTGCGGACGTAGAGGTCGGCCGCGTCGTCCGGCGCGAGGGCGTCGCCCTCATGATGATTCAGGCCGTCGCCGTAAGCCGCCACGCTGGACATGAAGATGTAGCGGTGCAGATTGTCTCCCGCGGCGCGGACGGTGGCCTCGATGTGGCCGGCGGTGGTGCCGCGCTCCCAATCGTAAACGTGATCGAAGACGACGTGGGGATTCTTGCCCGCCAGCGCGGCTTTGACCGCCTGCGCGTCGTTGCGGTCGGCGACGATGTTCGCGACGCGCCGCCCCAGATCGTGCTTGGGCCGCCGGTGCAGCACCGAAACCGCGTGCCCCTTCTTGAGCAGCTCGGCGACGAGCAGCCGGCCGAGATACCCCGTTCCTCCGATAACCAGGCAATTCATGCTGGCTGTAGCGCGGCTGTTAGTCGTAATACTCCAGCCCCAAGTGAGTGATCAAATCCTCGCCGCGCATCCAACGCAGCGTGTTCTTGAGCTTCATGAGCTGGATGAAGATATCGTGCTCCGGGTAAAGGCCGGGCGCGGTCATGGGAGCCTTGAAATAGAACGAGAGCCATTCCTGAATGCCGCGCATGCCGGTGCGCTGGGCCAGATCCATGAACAGCACCAGGTCCAGGACCAGGGGCGCGGCCAGAATCGAATCGCGGCACAGGAAGTCGATCTTGATCTGCATGGGATAACCGAGCCACCCGAAGATGTCGATGTTGTCCCAGCCTTCCTTGGCGTCGCCGCGGGGCGGATAGTAGTTGATCCGGACGGCGTGATAGAAGTCCTTGTAGAGCTCCGGGTACAACTTGGGTTGCAGAATTTGATCGAGCACGCTCAGCTTGGTCTCTTCCTTGGTCTTGAAAGAGCCCGGGTCTTCCAAAACCTCGCCGTCGCGATTGCCCAGGATATTGGTCGAAAACCAACCGCTCAAGCCCAGCATGCGCGCCTTCAATCCGGGCGCAATCAGCGTCTTCATGAAAGTTTGACCGGTCTTGAAATCCTTGCCGCAGATGGGAATGTTGCGCTCCCGCGCGAGATCGAGCAGGACCGGCGTATCCGTGGTCAGATTGGGAGCGCCGTTGGCGAAGGGGACTCCGCTCTTCAGCGCGGCGTAGGCGTAGATCTGGCTGGGCGCGATCTCCGGATCGTTCTTCATGAGGCCGCACTCGAAATCTTTGAGGGTCTGGTGCACGGCGGCGGGCTTGTGATAGACCTCGGTCGAGGCGCACCACACCATCACCAGGCGCGCGCAATTGTGCTTCTTGCGAAACTGCTCGATGTCGTCCATCAGCATTTGCGCCTTGTCCATCTTGGTTCCCTCGGTCTTCACGTTGGGACCGTTGATGCGGCGGATGTATTCGGGATCGAACACCGCCTTCATGGGACGGATGGCGGACAGCGGGTCCTTCACTTGCGTCAGGAGGTCCTTATCCAGAACCTTGGCGTTGGCCGCGGCTTCATACGCCGTGTCTTCATAGATATCCCAGCCGCCGAAGACGAGATCGTTCAAGCCGGCAAGCGGCACGAAATCCTTGATCAGAGGCGACCGGCCATCGGTGCGCTTTCCCAAGCGAATGGTGGAAAGCTGCGTGAGTGAACCCACCGGGACGCCGAGCCCCCGTTTAACGGCCTCGACCCCGGCCATAAAGGTTGTGGAAACAGCGCCGATTCCAGGAATTAATACACCGAGTGTTCCGTCCGCTGGCGCAATCTGGACGTTATCTTTTGCGGGCAATGCAGTGAGCTCCTTACGGGGTTCTTCGAGCGGCGAATTCAAATGGCCGCCAAGAACGCGAGGAAACTACTTCGTAAAGGAATATCTTAACATTGTCGGCGGAACCGCGCGACTCTCTGGCGGACATAATTTTTGAGCGACAACGATTCGCCGCTCTTGTGAGCGTCCACACTGGAGCCATGGAGAAGGTCACGCAGAACGACGGCAGGAAATTCTCGGCGTTCGAGTCAGCAATCCGTTTGCGGCGTGAAGGCGGCGACAGGGGCGCCGACGCTGCTTGCTTGAAGCGTGCGCCACGCTCACTTCGCAGCGGCAAGCGCTTTTTCAGTGGGCAGATCCGAGGAATTCCATCCGCCTCCCAGGGCTTGAATCAACACCACGCTGGAGGTCATTCGCCGCATTTCGAGCGTTACCGCGGTCACTTGAGCGTTCAGCAGCGTCGCTTGGGCCGTGATCACGGTGAGATAGTTTACCGTGCCCGCGGTGTATTGCGCGGTGGAAACCGTCAGGGCGCGATTGGCGGCCTGAATGTTGTCCTGCACCTTCACGGCCTCGCCTTCCAGAATCCGCAACGCCGCCAGGTTGTCCTCCACTTGCTGGAACGCGGTCAAAACGGTCTGCCGATACGCGGCCGCAGTGGCGTCGTAAGCCGCGCGCTGCTCATCGACCACGGCCCTGCGGCGGCCCGCATCGAACAGCGTCTCCGATAGCTGCGGCCCCGCCGACCACACCCGCGCCGGCCAGGTGAACCACTTGAGCAAGCTGGAGGCTTCCAGTCCCACCGACCCGGTCAGCGTCAACATCGGATAAAACGCGGAGATGGCGATGCCGATCTGCTCATTGGCGGAGGCCACGCGCCGCTCCGCCGCGGCAATGTCGGGCCGCCGTTCGAGAAGCTCCGACGGAACGCCCACCGGCACCGGCGGAGGCAGCTTCGCCTCCACCGCCTCAGGAATCGTCAACTCCGCGGGCGCTTTTCCGGTCAGCATTGCGATGGCGTGCTCATATTGCGCTCGCGCCACGCCCAGGTCGATCAACTGCGACTCCAAGCCGTAGAGCTGTGTTTCCGCCTGCGCCACGTCCAGATCCGACGCCACACCGCCGTTGAAGCGATTGCGCGTCAACGTAAGGTACTCCTGATAAGAAGCGTCCGTGCGCTTGAGTAAATCGGCTTCCGCGTCGATCCCGCGCAAGCTGAAATAATCCTGCGCGAGTTCGCTCTGATATAGCAGCTTGGCGTTTTCGAGATCGCCCTCGGTGGCTTGCGCCGTGGTTGCGGCGGCGGTGATGCCGCGCCGGATGTTGCCCCAAAGATCGGGTTCCCAGGAGGCGCTGAAGGGAAGATCGAACAGGGTGCGAGTAGTGGACGGAAGGGACAAGCCGCTGGAGGCGCCCGCCGCGTTTCCACCCAAGCTCGTATTGGTGATTGCCGGATTAAAGCCCACGGTGGGGTAGAGCGCGGCTCGCGCCACGCGAACAGCGGCCTTGGCCTCCCGATACAGGGCTTCGGCCTGCAATACGTTTTGATTCGAAATGCTGATCTGCTCTTCGAGCGCGTTCAAAGCGGAATCGTTGTACACCTCCCACCACTTGCCCTTGGCGTAGGCGTCGCCGGGCTGCGATTGCTTCCAGCCCTCGGCTTCCGCCTCCTTGAAATTGGGAGGAGGCTGCTCCTTGAACGCGGGCGGGGCTGGCAGGGGAGGAGCGTGGGTGTAGTTCGGTCCGACCTTCGCGCAGCCCGAGAGCAGCGCAAAGGCTGCGAGGGCGGCCAGAATACGGAGTCTCGCAGGCCGAGGGCCTGCGCCACAGGCCGTGCTCATGCCTCCGACCCCAGCGGCTCGGCTTGCCGCTTGCGGAAACTCTGCACCCAATGTTGCAGGCGGTCGAAATACAGATACACAACGGGAGTGGTGAACAGAGTCAGCATCTGGCTGACGATCAACCCTCCGATGATGGTGATGCCCAGCGGACGCCGCATCTCCGATCCGGTTCCGTGGCCCAGCGCCAGCGGGAGCGCGCCCAGCAGCGCCGCCATGGTGGTCATCGTAATCGGCCGGAACCGTAGCAGGCACGCCTCATAAATCGAATCGTGCGAGTTCTTGCCCTCCTTGCGCTCCGCCGCCAGGGCGAAATCGATCATCAGAATGGCGTTCTTTTTCACCAGACCGATCAGCAGGATGATCCCGATGATGGCAATGATGGTCAGCTGGGTGTGCGTCAGCATCAGCGCCAGCAGCGCCCCCACGCCGGCCGAAGGCAAGGTGGAGAGAATCGTGATCGGGTGAATGTAGCTCTCATACAGGATCCCCAGCACCAGATACACCGTCAGCAGCGCCGCGCCGATCAGCAGAGGCTCCGAGCCCAGCGAGTCCTCATATGCTTGGGCCGTTCCGGCGAAGCCGGTTTGAATGTTGGACGGCAGCCCCACGGTGCGCGCCTTCTCATTGATGGCTTCCTCCGCGTCGCCCAGCGCTACTCCGGCCGGCAGATTGAAAGAGATCGTCGCAGCCGGAAACAACCCTTGATGCGCCACGGCCAGGGCGGTCAAATCCGGCGCGGAGTGAGCGAACGCGCTCAGCGGAACATGCTGGCCCGAAGGCGAGTTGACGTAGATGCTTCTCAGGATGTTGGGATTCTGCCAATACCTGGGCGCCGCTTCCATCACCACGAAATATTGATTGAGAGAGGTGTACATGGTGGAAACGGGCCTCTGTCCGAAAGCGTCGTACAGCGTATTGTCGATGAGCTGGGAAGAGATGCCGAACCGCGACGCTGTGTCGCGGTCGTAATCCACGTACATTTCCAGTCCCCGATTTTGCTGGTCGGTGTTGACGTCGGCGATGATCTTGATAGTGCGCAAGGCGCTCAGCATTTTGGGAGCCCAGGTGTTGAGGTCCGAAACCTTGTCGCTGCGCAAGGTGTATTGATAGTCCGCGTTGCTCTGCCGCCCGCCCACTCGCACGTCCTGCGCGGCGGTCAGATACAGGGTCGCGCCCCGAACCCGCGCCAGTTGAGGCCGCAAACGATCGATGATCTGCTGCGCCGTTTCCGTACGCTGACCCAGCGGCTTCAGCGACATGAACACGCGCGCCGTATCGGTGGCGCGGCCGGTGCCGCCGCCGGCGAAGCCCATTACAGTGTCCATGGTGGGATCGGCGTGGAGGACGTTCTCATACTGGACCAGTATCTTGTCCAATTCCTGAAAGGAAGTGTCCTGGTCCGCCTGGATATTCCCGTTCAACCTGCCGGTGTCCTGCACCGGAAAGAAACCCTTGGGAACGCGCACAAACAGGTACACGTTCAGCGCGATGGTGGCCAGCAGAATCAGCAGCGTCACGAAGGAATGCCGCAGCACCACTCGCAGCGCCTTGGCGTATTGGGCCACCACCCAATCGAAGGCCCTTTCGGAGAGCTGGTAGATCCTGCCGTGCGTCACGTGCTCCCGCAACAGATGAGCGCACATCATCGGCGTGGCCGTCAGCGAGATCACCATGGAGATGCCGATGGCCACCGACAGAGTTACCGCGAACTCCCGGAACAGCCGTCCCACGATGCCGCCCATCAACAGCAGCGGAATGAAAACGGCCGTAAGGGAAATGCTGATGGTCAGCACCGTGGAGCCGATCTCCTCCGCTCCCTTGAGCGCGGCCTCGAAGGGTTTCATGCCCTGTTCCAGATATCTGGAAATGTTCTCGATCACCACGATCGCGTCGTCCACGACGAATCCGGTGGAAATCGTCAGAGCCATCAGCGACAGGTTATCCACGCTGAAGCCCGCCAGATACATAATTCCGAAGGTGCCGATCAGCGACACCGGAACCGCCACGCTGGGGATGAAGGTGGTCCGCGCGCTGCGCAGGAAAAAGAACACCACCAGCACCACCAGGACCACCGAGATCACCAGGGACCGTTCCACGTCGAAAACCGAAGCGCGGATGGTCACGGTTTGATCCAGCGCCACTTGCATATTGATGGCGGCCGGAATCGCGGCGTGAAGCTGCGGAAGCGCCGCCCGCACCCGATCCACCGTGTCGATGATGTTGGCGCCGGGCTGGCGGTAGATGATCACCAGCACGGCCTTTACGGCGTTGGCATAGCCCGAGTTGCGGACGTCCTGCACCGAGTCGATCGCTTCCCCGATGTCGGAGACCCGCACCGGAGCGCCCTTCGAGTACGCCACAATCAGAGGCGCATAGTCGCTGGCCTTGAAGATTTGATCGTTGGCGCCCACCTCCCACATCTGCCCATCGTTTGAGAAATGCCCTTTGGGAGTATTCACGTTGGCGTTCGCCAGCGCCGTGCGGACCTGTTCGAACCCCAGGCCGTACTTGTCCACCGCGTCCGGGTTCAGCTCAATCCGCACGGAAGGGAGCGCGCTGCCCCCCACCTGTACCTGGCCGACGCCCTGGATCTGCGACAGCTTCTGCGAAATGATGGTGGAAGCCGCGTCGTACATCTGCGCCTGATCCTGGGACTTCGAGGTCATGGCGATAATCATGATGGGCGAGTCCGCCGGATTGACCTTCTTATAGGTCGGGTTGCTGGGTATGTTGGACGGCAAATAGCTGCGCGCCGCCGCGATGGCCGCCTGCACGTCGCGCGCGGCCGCGTCTATGTTGCGGTTCAAATCGAATTGCAGCGTGATCGAGGTGGAACCCAGGGTGCTTGCCGAGGTCATCTCCGTCACTGCCGCGATGTGTCCGAACTGCCGTTCCAGCGGAGTCGCTACCGAGGAGGCCATGGTTTCCGCACTCGCTCCCGGCAGGCTCGCGCTTACCGAGATGGTCGGGAAATCGACGGCCGGCAGCGGCGACACCGGCAGCAGCCGGAACGCCACCGCGCCCGCCAGAGCGATGGCCACCGTCAGCAGCGTGGTGGCGATGGGACGGCGGATGAATGGCTCGGAGATGCTCATGCGGTTCTCGAAAACCTTTGCGCCAATCGCTCAAACCAGAGATAAATCACCGGCGTGGTGAAAAGCGTCAGGGCCTGGCTGAAAATCAATCCCCCGATGATGGTGATGCCGAGCGGACGCCGCAGCTCCGATCCGGTGCCGGTTCCGAACGCCAGCGGCACTCCCGCAAGCAGCGCGGCCATAGTGGTCATCATGATGGGCCGGAACCGCAGCAGGCAGGCTTGATAGATCGCTTCGCGCGGCGGCTTGCCCTCGACGCGCTCCGCCTCCAGCGCGAAGTCGATCATCATGATCGCGTTCTTTTTGACGATCCCGATCAACAGCACGATTCCGATGAGCGCAATCACGCTGAAATCGTTGTGGGTGAGAATCAGCGCCAACAGCGCGCCCACTCCCGCCGAAGGCAGCGTCGAAATAATCGTGATGGGATGAATGTAGCTCTCATACAGAACGCCCAGCACCAGGTAAACGGTGATCAGCGCCGCCAGAATCAGCACCGGCTCATTCGCCAGCGACGTCTGAAACGCCTGTGCCGTCCCTTGCCACTGGGTCTGGACGCTGGCCGGCATATTGAGCTCGTCCGCGGCCTTGTTCACGGCCGTCACCGCGTCGCCGAGGGAAGCGTCGGGCGCCAAATTGAACGAAAACGTGACCACTGGGAATTGACCCTGATGATTGACGGTAATGGGAACCGTGGTCAGCTCCATGCGCGAGAAGGTGCGCAACGGAACCTGCCCGCCGCTGGCAAAGACCGCCGAGGAGGGTGCCGGAGCGCTGAACACCGCGCCAGAAGCCGACGCCCCCGATCCGGTCACGATGGAGCTCGACGCTGCTCCCGCCGAGTTGACCGGCCCTTGCGAAATCCCCGTCGTCGAAGTGCCTCCGGAAACCAGGCCGGAACCGCCGCTTGAACTGGCGATGGCGCCCGGCGCACCCGTTCGAATATACAGGTCCCGAAGATCCAGCGGCGTTTTCTGAAAGCCCGGCATCAGCTCCAGCACCACGTGATACTGATTCAGTTCCGTGAACATGGTCGAGACCTGGCGCTGGCCGTAGGCGTCGTAAAGCGTCTGATCGATCACCGACGGGGTGATCCCCAGGCGCGAGGCCGTGTCGCGGTCGTAGACCAGTTTCGCTCGCAATCCCTGGTTCTGCTGGTCGCTGGCCGCATCTCGCAATGCCGGCAGCTCCTGCAACTTTGCCAGAAAACGCGGCGCGTACGTATTCAGCTCGTCCTGTCCCGGATCTTCCAGGGTGTACTGAAACTGCGTGCGGCTCACGCGGTCTTCCACACTCAGGTCCTGCACCGGCTGCATATAAAGCGTGATTCCGGACACGGTGGCCAATTCCGGCTGCAGTCTGCGGATCACGTCGGAGGCGCTGATCTTGCGCTCCTCCACCGGCTTCAAATTGATCAGAATGCGCCCGCTGTTGAGGGTTTGGTTGGTGCCGTCGACGCCGATGAAGGACGACAGGCTGTCCACGGCGGGATCTTTCAGAATCAACTGCGCCAGGGCCTGTTGCAGCTTGGACATCTGCTGGAAGGAGACCGATTGCGCCGCCTCCGATACGCCCTGAATCACACCCGTGTCCTGAATCGGAAAGAATCCCTTGGGAATGGTGTAGAACAGATAGATCGTCAGCGCCAGCGTGCCCACGGCCACCAGCAACGTAACGGTCTGGAACCGCAACACCACTTCGAGCATGCGGCCATACAGCCGGATGACGGCGTAAAAGGCGTCTTCCGACATCCGGTACATCCGGCCCTGCTGGTTCTCCGGTTTGTGGCGAACCAGCTTCGCGCACATCATGGGAGTCAGCGTCAGGGACACCACCGCCGACACCAGAATGGTCACGCTCAGCGTCACAGCGAACTCGCGGAACAGGCGCCCCACGATGTCGCCCATGAACAGCAGCGGGATCAGCACCGCGATCAGCGATACGGTCAAGGACACGATGGTAAAACCGATCTGGGCGGAGCCCTTCAGCGCCGCGTCCAGCGGATTCTCGCCCTCCTCGATATAGCGGCTGATGTTTTCGATCATGACGATGGCGTCGTCCACCACGAAGCCGGTGGAAATGGTCAGCGCCATCAGCGTCAGATTGTTCAGGCTGTATCCCAGCAGATACATTACGCCGAACGTGCCCACCAGCGAAAGCGGCACGGCGATGCTCGGAATAACGGTCGCGGCCACGTTGCGCAGGAACACAAAGATGACCATCACCACGAGGCCGATGGTCAGCATCAGCTCGAACTCCACGTCTTCCACCGACGCGCGAATGGTGTTGGTGCGATCCGTCAGCACTTCCACTTTCACGTCCTGCGGCAGGGTCGCCGTGAGCACCGGCAGAAGTTTATGAATGCTGTCCACCACGGAAATGATGTTGGCTCCCGGCTGCCGCTGGATGTTCACGATGACAGCGGGCGTCTGGTTCTTCCACGCGGCTTGCCTTACGTTTTCGGTGTCGTCCTTTACCACCGCCACATCGGTCAGCTTTACCGGCGCGCCGTTGCGGTAGGCCACAATCAGGTGGGTATAATCGGCGCTCGAAAGCAACTGGTCGTTGGACCCGATCTGATAGTCTTGAAATTCTCCGTCGAAGTTCCCTTTTGCCTGATTCACGTTCGCCGAGGTAATTGCGCTACGCACGTCTTCCAGATTCAGTCCGTAGGATGCCAACTGCGTTGGATTGGCCTGAATCCGCACCGCCGGCTTCTGGCCGCCGCTGATGCTCACCAACCCCACTCCCGGCAATTGCGAAATCTTCGGAGCCAGGCGCGTGTCCGCCAGATCCTCCACCTTCGAAAGCGGGATCATGGACGAACTCAGGGCCAGCGTCAGAATGGGAGTATCGGCCGGGTTGGTTTTGGCGTACAGCGGCGGCACTGGAAGATCCGGCGGAAGATACGTTCCCGCCGCATTGATGGATTGCTGCACCTCCTGCTCCGCCACGTCGATGTTCAGACTGAGCAGAAACTGAAGAGTGATGACGGAGCTGCCATCGGAGCTGGTCGACGTCATTTGCTGCAACCCGGGCACCTGACCGAACTGCCTCTCCAGCGGCGCCGTCACTGACGCCGCCATCACGTCCGGACTCGCGCCCGGATAAAACGTGATCACCTGAATGGTCGGGTAATCCACTTCCGGAAGCGCCGACACCGGCAATTGCCGATAGGCCACGGCGCCGACCAGCAGAATGCCCACCATCAGCAGGGAGGTTGCTACCGGGCGCAGGATGAAAATGCGGGACGGATTCACTACCCCTTGCCTCCAACCAGGGGCGCTTTGGGCGATCCTTGCTGCGGCTTGGGCTGCTCGCCAAGAATCTGCACGTTCACCTTGCTCCCTTCTTCCAACTTGTCGGCGCCCGTCATCACCACCACGTCCCCGGCAGCCAACCCGGAAGTGATTTCGGCGTCGTCTCCCTCAGTGGTGCCCACCTGAATGTTGCGGACCGTAACCGTCGAATCTGGTTTGACCAGATACACAAAAGTGGCGTTGGAGTTGCGCTGGATCGCGGCGGTGGTCAGCAGCACCACGCCGTTCTTCTGCTGCACCAGTATCTTGACGTTCACGAACTGGCTCGGGAACAGCGAACCGTCTTTGTTGTCGAAAGTGGCTCGCATCCGCACCGTTCCGGTGGTCTGGTCGATTTCGTTGTCCACCGTCGTGAGCGTCCCCTGCGCGAGTTTCTTGGTGTTGTTGCGGTCGTACGCATCGACCTCCAGCGTTTCGCCCGCGCGCATTTTTTGCAGCACCGCCGGTAGAAGGTCCTCCGACAGGGTGAAGATGACGCTGATGGGATCGATTTGCGTGATCACCACCAACCCGTTTGTATCGGCGGCGTGCACGATGTTGCCTGGATCGACCAGGCGCAAACCCACCAAGCCCGTGATCGGCGCCGGGATGTGGCAATAATCCAAATTGACCTTGGCGGCGTCCACTTGCCCTTGATCGGTCTTGACGATGCCCTCATACTGCGCCACCATCGCCTTCTGCGTGGCGAGCGTTTGCTCCGGGACCGCCTTCTGCGGCACCAACAGCTCATAGCGCGCCTGATCGATGCGGGCATTGGCCAGCAGCGCCTGGTCTCGCGCGAGCTGCCCTTCCGCCTGCGTCAGGGCCGCTTCATAAGGCTTCGGATCGATTTCGAACAACGGATCGCCCTTTTGGACGATTTGGCCCTCGCGATATCGAACGCTCATCAACTGGCCGTCCACGCGGCTCTTGATGGTGTCGGTATAGATCGGCGTGACGTTTCCCAGCCCCGGGTCATAGACGCCGATGTTGCCTCTTCTGGCGCGGGCTGCAACCACGGGAATGGTGTCGCCGCCGCCGCCTTTCTTGCTCGTCTTGGTGCCCGAAGTCGCGCTGGCCGTGGCTCCCCCGCTCCTGTGCCAGTATTCGAAGCCGGCCGCCGCGGCCAACACAAATAAAAGGAGTACCCACCAGCCCCCGCTCGACCGGTGGGCCGCCGTGGACGCACCCTTGTCAGATTGGTGGGGGGCCGGGGGCTGAGGGTTCATCGGAGCGGACGTATCGTCTTCCATAGGGGGGTCGATGTCCTATTATGCTGCTAAGTTGCCGAATTTTTCTTAGCTATTTGGCTAGACGCGTAAACCAAATAAGGGCAACTGCCGTCTGTGCCGCTCTGCTCAAATTTTCTATGCCGAAGAGCGGTGGGGCAGGTCCTCGACCTGCCGATTTCGTCAGCGCAACGCATAATCCGCGCTCTCTCTGATCCCCAGGCGTTTCAGACTCCGGTCGATCCACTGGCGCGTCAGCTTCTCCTGCACTCCGTTCAGCGCAAGCCGCGCCCGCAGGACATCGAAGTCAACACGATCCAGCGCCTGATCCTGATTGAAGCAGGAGAACACCACAGTTTCCTCGCCCGTTTCCGGATTCCGGTGGAGCTGCAAACACTGCGCGCAAATTTCCTTCATCATGCACTGCATGGGGGAGTTGATGCTGGCGATCCCATGAATCTGCGGACTCAAGAACGGCTTGAGAACGCCGTGCCGGGCCCGCTGCACCGCGCGCATCATTCCATCCGAGCCGATCACGATAAGCCTGCTGGCGGAGCTGAGCGCAATCTCCACGGGTCCGAGTTTGCCGCTGCCGTACGCCGCGATCGCTTCGACGATGTTGCCGGTGAACGTCAGGTCTCCTGGACGCTCAGGCTGGAATCCTGGAGGCTCATCGCAGCACCATACCACCACGTCGCTGGCGCGCTCGATCTCCTCCACCTTGAACCGGTCCACCATCTTCTTGTATCCGGCGAAATACAGGACTCGGCTGCCCACCTCGCGGAGTCTTTGCCCGATGGAGAACAGCACCGCATTGCCGAGCCCTCCTCCGGCCAGCAGCACCGTCTCACTCGCGGGTGTTTCCGTGGGCGTACCCGTCGGACCCATCAGGATCACCGGCTCGCCCGGCTTCAGCAGCACGCACAGGTCCGAGGACCCGCCCATCTCCAGCACGATGGTCGAGAGCAATCCGCGCTTGCGATCCACCCACGCGCCGGTCAGCGCCAGACCTTCCATCGCCAAGCACGTCCCGTTGTCGCGAGGAGCGAGTGTCTCGTAATTCTGCAAGCGGTAGAACTGCCCGGGCTCGAACGATCTCGCCGCGAGCGGCGCTTTCACGATCACTTCCACGGTGTTGGGCGTCAAGCGCACCACTTCCTGAACCACCGCGCGCAACTCCGCGTCGAGATACGCGACCAATTCCTCGGGCGAAGGCTTGGCCGGTTCACGGCGCGCCAGGATCCGTGAGATCACCGGATAGCCTTGCTTGGCGCTGGCCATCGCCTTGACGACGTTCCCCGCGAAGGATGGATGCAGGTCGCCGAAGAAGCTGATCGCTCGCCCATCGGGCACGAATGACGTCAGCACCCGCACAGCCGCCGGCTTCGCGACCCTTTCGGGCTTCACGGGATTTCCCTCTTCGTCGACGGTTTCGTAATATCTCCCGTCGAGCTTCAGCTTTCCCGGCTCCTCGCGTCCCAGCACCGTGTTCGGCTGCGTTCCCGCGGCCACCAGGATTGCCTTCGCGGGCAGGACCACGGTTTCGCCGGAGGGCCTTTTCAAGCGCAGCGCCGAAGCGTGGCCGTAGTTGTCGATCTCCACGGCTTCGGGTGTCAACTCCTCGGCGAACTGGACGCCTTCCTCGAGCGCCTTGGCGACTTCTTCATGATTCAGAGTGTAGCTCGGGGCATCGATCAGCCTGCGCCGATATGCGATGGTCGCGCCGCCCCAGGAATTGAGCAAGCCGATCAGATCGGCTTGGCGGTCTTCCTTCGCCGCCGCCTTGCGCTCCGCCCGGATGGCCCGGCCGTGCTCCAGAAATTCCTCCGCGGTGGCGGTCTCCTCCGCGCTCCAGCCGCCGCGCACTTGTGCCACGCCGAGCTCGCCCGCGAGCGTTTCATAGCGCTCCAGAAACTTCTCCACTTGCACGACGTAATACGCCAGCGACTCGGTTGCGGTGTCGATTGCCGTCAGCCCGCCGCCGATCACCACGATGGGCATGCGGACTTGCAGGTTCGCCACGGAATCGCGCTTGGCCGCGCCGGTCAGTTGCAGCGCCATCAGGAAATCGGAGGCCTGCCGCACCCCGCGAGCGAGGCCATTCGCCATGGGCACAATGGTCGGCCGTCCCGCGCCCGCGCACAGTGCGATATGGTCGAAGCCCAGATCGAACGCGCTGTCGATGGTCAGCGTGCCGCCGAAGCGCACGCCGCCGTACATAGCGAACTCGCGCCGCCGCTCAATCAGCAACCGCACGATCTTCAGGAAGTTTTTGTTCCACCGCACCGTGATGCCGTATTCCGCGACGCCTCCAAAACCCGCCATCACGCGATCGTCCAGCGATTCGGAGATCGCGGCGATGTCGCGGATCAGTTGGAAGGGAGCGCGCGTCCCGGTGGCGTCGACTCCCGCAATTTCCGCGGCCAAGGGTTCGATCTTCAACCCGTCGATGCCCACCACGGCATGACCGTCGTTCATCAGATGATGCGCCAGCGTGAACCCGGCCGGCCCCAGTCCAACCACCAGCACCTTGCGGCCGGTGGAGGGGCGCGGAAGCGGACGCTCGAAATTTAGCGGATTCCAGCGCGTCAGCAGGCTATAGATTTCGAAGCCCCACGGCAACTCCAGAACATCCTTGAGCGTGCGCGTTTCAATCTGCGGGATGTCCACCGGGTCCTGCTTCTGAAACACGCAGGATTTCATGCAGTCGTTGCAGATGCGATGCCCCGTGGCTGCCGCCATAGGATTATCGACGGTCACGATCGCGAGCGCGCCCACAGGGTTGCCGCGCTGCCGAACAACATTCATTTCCGAGATTTTTTCTGAAAGCGGGCACCCGGCGAGAGTCACCCCGAAGACGCTCTTGCGGAATTCGCCGTTCTTCTCACGCAAGCCAGTGGAGCAGCTGTCCTTGGCTTGGTTGTGGCACTTGATGCAGTAGTGAGCCTGATCGATCGCGGCTGTGTCGTCCATGCCCTGATCCGTCAACTTGAAGCCTTCGCGCTCACGCCAGTGATCGGGACTCAGCCGCAGCTTTTGAACTTGCCCGAACAACGGAGCGCTCTCGTAAGAAAGCATGCTCGTCGGAGCCATCCCCGACTCCCGAACGTTCGCAGGGACGAGCCGGCCCTGTTCGGGCTTTTCCGCACCAGCGCCCGTGATTGTTTCCACGGGAACCAGATGCAGCATGTCCAGCTTATGCGGAGTCTTGAACAGGACTCCGTGCTTGTGTTTCGCGCGTCCCTGGGGCGAAAGCGTAGCCCAAGCAGCGTAGCGGGCCGCCAAGCCGATTTCCAGCTCGTATTGAGATTCGGCTTCCAGCCATCGCGATACATGCGTCGCAAACGCAAGCTCGGCCAAAGGCTCGCCGAAGCGTTTCGCCAACTCATCCGCGATAGCCTCGCCATCGATCGCCGAGGCCTGCTCCGCGGTCATTCCGCCGGTCGTTCCACCGAGTGCCCGCCGCTGCACGAATTTGCGTTTGATCGCGTACAGCGGCGCGAGCTCATTCTCCCGAGCCTGCAACGCCGCCAGCTCCGCCGCGATCCCGAACAATTCCCCGATGAAATCTTCCAGATGCGCCGCGAGCTCGATGATCAGTTCCGACTGGGCCTTGTTCTCCAGCGCAGCCCCAGTAGTCGATGCCCCCCGCCGCGCCGCGAGCAGACGATGATGCAGATCCGGGCTCGCGCCTTCCAGATGCGCCAAAAAGCGGGCGTCCAGGCGCGCCAAACCCTCACGGGTATAAAGGTCCTCAACCACAGGAAAACTGTTCATGAAATTCGCGGCCGTGCGCTCTTGGCGACTGCCGATATGGATTCTTTCTCTTACGATACCACGCTACCTTTGAAGCGCTGCGAACACGGCCAATCCCGCATCGCCCGACTTGCGAAGAGCCGCCAGCAGCTTGTTCCGATCGCCGGTCGCGGAGCTGGCGAAAGATCTCACTTGCAGCAGCCATTCGGCCGGATACTCGCTCTCGACGCCGCTCGACCGCAGATACTCGACCGCACGCGCAATCAAAGCGTCGCGATCCTCACCCGGCGGAATCAATTGGAACAACCCATGCAGCACCGTCATCTTCTGGTGAAACGCGTCGATGTCCGCGCCGGGAGGCTTCCATGCCCGAAACTCACTTTGGAATGCCACCAGTGTTTCGCGCCACTCCGCCGTGCCGAGCGCCATGCGCAAATGCCCGAAGTCGCCGGAGATATGCGTCGCATCGCCGGATACGAAGTAGCTCTCGACGTTCAAAAATCCCAGCGCTCGCGGCGGTTGCAGCTCCTCATTCTCGATGGCCGGAAGCGCACCTCGAAACCCGTGGCTCGAACGGCCGCCATTGAACCATTCGATGAACCGCGTGGCGTCGCCGAACTCCTCGTTGCAGCGCGGCGAGCTCATCTGCGCGAGGATCAGCTTCCGTGCGCCCTCCGCCAGCGCCGGCTCGTGAGTTTGCGCGGCGAGCCGTTCCAACCCCGACCGGAGTTCGTCCGCGGTCATGGTAAAGGAGCGGTAGTCCGGCGCGATCATCCCCATCTTCAGCGCCAGGGCGCCAACCAGCAGACGGAGATCCTCGGGCGGCAGTTCTGTAATTGTGGCCAAAACCCTCGCGAAGGTTGCCAATTCACCCGGCGACCGCGCCCGCGCCAGCGCCAACATCAGGTCCGAAGGCGCCAGGCCGTCGGCCATGAGGCCAGCAGCCGTTTCGTAGTACGCCGACACATCCGCGATCATGGGATCGTCGCACGGCCGCGCTTCCAGCGCTGGATGCTCGACGCTTTGAAACAGCTCCCGGGCGCGCGCCGCGTCCGTAGTCGCCATCAGCTTGATCACGCGGCTCTCGAGCGAAAGCGCATCCAATCCCAGCGCTCCCGCGGAGTCGCGCAACGCAGCCCTGGTGTCCGATCTGACTCCCGGCAGAGCGGTCAGCCGCACCGGTTCGCGAGCGCGCTTGGCGGCTTGAAACGCTTCCTCCAGCAACTGGCGCCGCTCAGTCGGTGTAGCATCGTCAGGAATATCGCCCCGCTCCACCAGCTTGACCACCGCGTCGGCAAAGATCTCCGGCGGAGCTTTACGCGCCAGCTCGACAATGCTTTGCGTTTGCGCAGAAGCAAGCGCGGCGGAGAAGGCCAGGACGGAGAGTTTCCAAAACATCAGAAATTTACGATGGACGCGAACGAAGCCGGATCGAGACTCGCGCCGCCGACCAGCGCGCCATCCAGCTCCGGCTGCGCCATCAGAGCCTTGACGTTGTCGGGCTTCACGCTTCCGCCGTAGAGAATGCGGCAGGCTTCGGCGGCCTCCGCCCCGAACCGCAGGCCGACTTGTCCCCTCAGGAATCGATGCGCCTCCGCGGCGATTTCGGGAGTAGCGGTCTTCCCCGTTCCAATCGCCCATACCGGTTCGTACGCAATGGCGATGCCGGCGAATTGTTCCGGCGTCAACACGCCGAGTCCTCCGGCGAACTGCGCCTCCAGAACCGAATCGGTGGAGCCCGACTCGCGCTGCTCCAGCCTCTCGCCCACGCACACGATCGGCCTCAGTCCCGCTTCCAAAGCCGCGGCCGTTTTCTTGGCGACCGTCTCTTCCGTCTCGCCGAAATACTGCCGCCGCTCGCTGTGCCCAACGATCACCCAGCGGCACCCAATCGCGGTCAGCATCTGCGCCGACACCTCGCCGGTATAGGCGCCCTCCTTCAGCCAGAAAACATCCTGCGCGCCAATCTCGATATTGGTCGCCCCAGCGGCCTCGATCGCCGCCGGCAGATTGACGAACGGCGCGCAGACAACGATATCCGCATGAGCAGCCGCAGCCACCATCGGAGCCAGCTTTGCGATCGCCGCCGACGTCTCCGCCGCGGTTTTGTACATCTTCCAATTGCCCGCCATGACGGGTTTGCGCATGATCCTTCCAGAATACCTTCAGCGCGAAGGCCGCGGCGGCGTTCGATCTCCTGCTCCCAGGGTTCTTTGCATCAGAACCGTATCGACCCATCGACCCAGCTTGAATCCAACCGCCTTTAGAGTGCCCGCATGCTCGAACCCGAATCGCTTGTGCAACGCGATCGATGCCGCGTTGCCGCTGTCGCCGATCACCGCCATCATCTGCCTCCAGTCTCCGGCCTCGCAGCGTTCGATCAATGCCGATAGAAGCGCGCTTCCGATTCCGCGTCCATGCAAGCCGTTCGCCACATAGACGGAGTCCTCGACAGTGTGCCGGTAGGCCGGCCGAGGGCGGTAGAAAGTCGCATAGGCGAAGCCGACGACCTGCTCGTCGACGATGGCCACCAGATAGGGCAAGCCCGCGCTTAGAATCGCTTGTCTCCGCCGAAGCAGCTCGTCCACCGTCGGAGGGCTTTCTTCAAAAGTTGCGAGCCCATGCAAAACGTAGAACGCATAGATCCGTTGGACCGCTTCGATATCCGCATCGCCCGCATCCCGGACCAGAATTCGGCTCGCCATCTCACACTGGAACTTATTCGTATCGCAACGCGTAGAGGGGATCGACCCGACTCGCACGCATTGCCGGCAACCATACAGCAACCAGCGCAACGCTCAACAGTATCATCGGAACCACAAAAAAGACGAGGGGATCCCACGCCTTCACACCAAACAGAAGGCTGGCAAGCAAGCGCGTCAAGCCGAAAGCAGCGGCGAGCCCGCTCGCCACGCCTGCCAGAACCAATCTCAGGCCCTGAATCACCACCATGTTTCGGATGCGGCTCGATTCCGCTCCCAGGGCCATCCGGATACCGATTTCGTGAGCGCGCTGGGCCACCGAGTACGCCATCAATCCGTAAATCCCGATCGCCGCGAGCAGCAGCGCGGAGCATCCGAAGATGGTCATCACCAGCGTATTGAAGTCCTCGGCCGCCGTGGATTGCGATAGGGTCTGCTCCATCGTGCGAACGCCGGCCACTGGAAGGCCTCCGGTGGCCTCGCGCAGCTCCTTCTGAATCGTGGAACTCAACGACATGGGCGCAACCCTAGTCCGGATCGCCCAAGCCCACGGGACGAGATGCAATAGTCCGCCTGGCGTGACCGAAGGCACGAAGAGCATGGGGCGCGGGTCGCGATTGAGGCCGCGGTCGTGAACGTCGCCTGCCACTCCCGCGATCTGCAACAGAGGTCCATCTCCGATCGTGATGCGGCTCCCCAGCGGATCGGCGTTTGGCCAGAACTGCTTCGCCAGAGTCTCATTCACGATCGCGACAAGCGGACCGTTCTCATCGCGCTCCGTGAATGTGCGGCCGCGCAGAATAGGGATCTTGAAGGTTTCGAAGTAGCCCGCGGAAACCTCCGTCCATCCCGTGATGCCGCCCGAGGCCGGCCCTTGGGAACGGCCGGCAATTTGGAAGCCTACCTGTATACGGCTATCCAAGGGGATGCAACACGCCGTCGCCGCGGCCTCGACGCCGGGAAGCGCGCGGATGCGGCGGACGCTCTCGTGAATTGCTTGGGCAACCTTCGCCGGATCTGCGAATTGAGGACCCGTCAGCGACATGCGCATGGTCAAAACATTGTGCGCGTCGAAGCCGGGATTCACCTGCCGGACCGCGAGGAAGCTTCGGATCAGCAGCGCCGCCCCGATCGACAGCACCACCGCCAACGCCATCTCGGTCGCCACCAGCAGGGCCCGCGTTTTGTTATTCCGCAAGCTGGTGCCGCTGCGATTGCCACTCTTCTTCAACGTGCCGCTCAAATCCGCGCGCGAGGATTGCAAGGCGGGAACGAGTCCAAACACAATGCCGGTCAGAATCGATAAGGCGAGGGTGAATAGCAACACCCGCCAGTCGAGATTCACGTTGACGCCGCCCGTCCCTATGCGCGGGATGCCGGGGCTGAGTCTCAGAATGGCGCGAATGCCGGCATAGCCCGCAGCCAGACCCAAAATTCCGCCGGCCAGAGAGAGCATCACGCTTTCCGTAAGAAGCTGCCGGATAATCCTGCCGCGTCCCGCGCCCACCGCCGCACGAATCGCAATTTCACGTTTCCGGCTGGTCGCGCGCGCCAGCAGCAAGTTGGCCACATTCGCGCAAGCGATCAGCAGCACCAGGCTGACCGCGCCCAAAAGAATCAGCAACGAATTTCGCACGCCGCCCACGATGGCATCCTGCAAAGGCTGCACAGCGAAACTCGCGCCCGGCGATAAATCCGTCCACTTGCGGGCGTATTCCTCGTAGCTGGCCCGCAACTGCGCATTCGCGGCTGCAATGGTAACTCCGGGTCTCAGCCGCCCGGCGACATTGAAGTTATGGCCACGGTCGTTACTGTTGGGGTCGAGCTGGAATGGAAGGTAGACGTCCGGCGGCTCGTAGATTTCGATATCGCCGGATAGCAGAGATCGTTCCGCAATCTGGCCGCCTTGGAGATCGGGGCCCATCACGCCGATAATTTCGTAGCGGTCGCCGTTCAGTGCGATGCGCCTGCCGATAGCCTTGAGATCGCCGCCGAAATGCCGCTGCCAAAACGAGTAATCGAGCACAACGGTCTTTGGAGCGTTCGGCAGGTCGTCCTCGGCCGTGAATGTGCGCCCGAGCTGCGGCTCTGCGCCGCACAACTGGAAGAAATCCGCGCTGACTGGCATCGTCGGAATCTGTTCCGGGAGGGAATCGCCGGTCAAATTGGCGACGTTGAATCCGTAAGCCGAGATGTACTGGAACGCGTCGTTGTGCTGCCGCCACCAATTGAATTCCGCGGGGGCGGCGCTTCCGCTCCGGATCCCTTGTCGATAGGTGTTCTGAAACATCACGATCCTGCCGGGGTCGGAATAGGCGAACGGTTTCAAGAGGACCGTGTCGACCACCGAGAAAATCGCGACGTTCGTTGCGATGCCAAGCGCCAGTGCAGCGATGGCGGCGATGGTAAAGCTCGGCGCCCGAAGAAGCATGCGGGCAGAGTGCTTCAGATCCCTCAGAAAAGCATCCATGACGGTTAGACGAAAGGTATCACAAGGTGTCCCGAGAAGCACGGTTGACGTGCCCGAGGCAAAGAACGGCCCTACGCTAGCCGCAAGTCCTGGAATTGCTTGATCAGTTGAAAATCCGAGCGTACGGCGGCGATCTTTTCGCCCCTCTGCTCGATGCGCGATTCCTCGGTGATCCCCAGATTCTCCGAAGCCATCTGCAAGTACTCGACCTTCGCCGGATCGATGCCCATGATGCGGCAGCAGGTCGCATCCACGGCCGGAAGATCGCGGCCCATCACCAGCACGCCCACCGGCTTGGGAGTGCCCTGAATCGGCCCGTTTCCTTCCATGCCCACGATCCCGTCCACGATGGCGAAGCTGCGGTGGAAAATCCGGTTCAACTCCACGATCGACTCCGGAATGCCCACGTGATGCAGCTCATTCTTGGGCCAGCCGTAAACCGCACCCGGCACCAGTCCGAAGAAATTCTTCATCGAAAGCGTCGCTCCGGCCCAATGATGCGTCTTCATCTTGGCCAGCGACACCACCAGATCCGCGCGCAGCGCCGTGTTGGGCAGATAGATCCGGTTGCGGTCGGCGAAATTCATCACCGGACTCACGTCGTCGCGATTCAAATCCACGAACAGCGAATCGAATTTGTCCAGTTCGCCGCGGTATTGAGCCATTTCGGCCAGCGCGTAGGTGTCGCGGCGATGCCCCGGCCCTTCGCCGATAAGCACTTCCGCCGCGCCCAGTTTCGAAAACGCTTCGTACGCCGCTGCGATCACCGCGACATTGGTGTTGATGCAGGTATTCGGATCAAACTCCACCAGGTTCGGCTTCAGCAGCACTCTTTGACCGCGCACCTCCAAGCCACAGGCGCGGATTCCGGCGGTCATGCGCCCAGCCAGATCCACCGTGTACGAGGCCGCCTTCACCACCGTCACCGCCGAGGTACCCGGCAGCTTTGGCCGCAACGATGCGGTTCTCCTCGTCTCCCACGCCGCGTACCCAGCCAGCGCCGCCGCTCCCGCTATCGGAAACAAGTCTCGCCGCTTCATCTTCATGCCGCCACCTTCAACAACGAATGATTCCCGTCGGGATCTCCCAGCGCCTCCAGCGCCGTGATCAGCACGTCGGGCGAGACCTTCGAGTCGTGCGCGTCCACATTGCGCGCGTCCACACTGCTCGCGTTCACATTGTGCGGACCTGGGAAAATTCCATTCACTCGCATGGCGATGGTCAGCCACGCCCGGGCCATCGGCGAGGCCGTCTCGCGTAGCATCTTGCCTGCAAGGTCGATCGAACGTCCCACTTCCGCGCGTCCTTGCAGCCCCACCAGAGCGATTCCCGTGGTCTCCGGATACGACCGCAGCTCATCGCCGCGCGCCGTCCGGTTTCCGTAGTTCCAACCTCCGTCGGTGCAGCGCACGTCCAGGAGCATCTCCTCGCCCATCCGGACTCTCTCTCGCAACTCCGCCGTCGGGATTTTCGGAGCGGCTTTCTTGAGGGCGACCAAGGCCATGGAAGTGGGCTCCACCCAGGAAGAAGTCTCCAGTTTCCAGGGCCATCCCTTGAGGCTGAAATCGCGTTGATCTTCCACCTTTCCCATCAGGGAGCCCACGCGAATAATGATGCGTTTGTACATCTCGGACTCGTCTCCAGCCGCGGCGAGCAGCCACTTGACGCCGTTTTGAAACGGACCTCCGAATTCGCCGCGCGCCGCGGCCACCGTCACCGCCAGCGCCGTAGTGGCATGCGGGAATCCAACCTCCGCCGACGGCCGCCAGCCTCCGTCCTTTTGCTGCCAGGTGGACACCAGCTCCCAGGCTCTGTCCGCCTCAGGCTGCCCATGCAGGGCCAGCGCCGCGTAGAGCGTCGGTTCCAGCCAGCTCTGCTTACCGGGGAAGTAAGGCCAGCCGCCATCCGCGTTCTGCGCCTTCCGGAGAGCGTTCACGCGTGTTCCCAGGTAGGAATCTGCCACACCGGGATAATCGGCAGTTTCGATTTCCGCCTTCACCTGCTTCGGACGCGACTTTTTCAGTACGTATGGTACTATACGGGCAGGTCTGAGTCTTCTCAGATAGATAGGGCTTCCCATGGCCGCTTGGTCCTATTTACTGAGGTAAGGCGTTTCGTTTAGAGTAGGTAGAGTAGCCACCTGAGGACGGCACGAGTGAATCAGCTAATCCTGCAATATTCTTACCTGCAAGTGCTGGACTTGTTAACTACGATCGCCTTCATGATCAATGGAGTAAGAGAAGCAAATCCTCTGGTTCGCTTGGCCGTTCAGTATTCACCGCACCCTTTGGGCGGTTTGCTCATCGTGAAACTGGCGGCAATGGCGCTGGGCGTTTATTGCTGGACCCGCGGGCGGGAACGCCTGCTCATGCGAATGAACATGCTGTTTGCGATCCTGGTCGCCTGGAACCTGGCCGCGCTGATCATGGCCACCGCCCAGCACTCCAGTTTCTAAAATTGGGAACATCCTCACTCCTCCGGTGGGACGCTGGGAGTGCGCCCCAAAACTGATATGGAGCGGCGTGTCCAATTGCCGGCGTTATGCCAAACTAAGAGGTGACTTCGTGAACGCCGCAACATATCTAGCCGGAATTGTTCTGGCGCTCGCTCTGGGCGCAGCGCTAGCCGGGCTGTGGCTGCGGAATCGACAACCCTCCGCTAACGCGGCGGAGGAATCCGCGCGGCCTCTTGCGGAGGGGCTGGCTCGCCTGGAGGCCCAGATCCGCGAGTTCGAGCTCCAACGCCAGCACAGCCTGGGGGGCCTGGAGCATCATCTCACTTCGCTGAGTAAGGAAACCGTGGCGCTGTCGCAAGCTTTGCGATCGCCGAATACGCGAGGGCGCTGGGGCGAGTTGACGCTACGCCGCGTGGCGGAGCTTGCCGGCATGGTTCCTTATTGCGATTTCACCGAGCAGGAATCGGTCAACGGCAGCAGACCGGACATGATCGTGAAGCTGCCGGGAGGCCGCACTCTGCCGGTGGATGCGAAGGCCCCGCTATCAGCATATCTCGACGCGGAAGCGGCGCCTGACGACGCCTCGCGCCGCCTCGCTCTGGACCGGCATGCGCAGCAGCTTTCGCGGCACGTGCTCCAGCTGAGCGGGCGCGAATACTGGAGCGGTTTTGAGACCGCGCCGGAGATGGTGGTGTTGTTCCTGCCCGGCGATCATTTCTTGAGCGCGGCGCTGGAGCGTGACCCGGAGCTGCTAGACCGCGCGCTGGCGAGGAAGGTTCTAGTGGCCACGCCAGTGACGCTGATCAGCGTGCTCAAGGGCGTCGCTTACGGTTGGCGGCAGGAACGGCTGGCGAAAAATGCCGAGGAATTGCGGCGCATCGCGTCGGAGTTCTACGACCGCATGCGCATATTCGCCGAGAGCTACGCGGCGTCGGGCCGCGAGCTGGCCAAGGCCGTGGAGGCGTACAACCGTTCCGCGCGCTCCTGGGAGTCGCGCCTCGAGCCTTCGCTGCGGCGGATGCGGGAGCTGGGCGTGGGCGGCTCTGCCGAGGTGCCCGAGCCGCAACGGATCGACACGATTCCTCGCGAGCTGCCGGCGGCCGCGGCGGCCCCGGATCGGCGGAGGGTCGAGCCGATCAAGTGAGGTCGGGAGCCCGTCTGTGGCGCGGGCCTCCGGCCTGAGGGCGGGTGAAGTTGGCTCCTAACGTGCTCTTGACTCCACGGGAGGAAAGGCAATGGAAAGCAATGTTGCTACTGCCGACTATGTAGAATCTCATTCTGAGAGGCTTTATCCTAATCGTGAGGCGCACTCCTCGGGCGTGTCCTGGGGAGCGGTATTTGGCGGAGCCTTCGTGGCGGCCGCAGTCTATTTGATTCTTCTTGCGTTAGGCGCAGGACTGGGGTTGTCCGCCGTTTCGCCCTGGTCGAACAACGGTGCATCGGCATCCACCATAAGCGGCATGGCCATTGTGTGGCTGCTGATCATCGAAATCATCGCCTCGGGGATGGGCGGCTATCTCACGGGGCGGCTGCGCACAAAGTGGGCCGCGATTCACACGGATGAGGTCTACTTTCGCGATACCGCCAACGGATTTCTGGCGTGGGCCGTGGCTCTGGTGATAAGCGTGACGTTTCTGGCGTCGGCCGCCACCACCATGATGGCGGGCGTCGCGCCCCTCGGCGCGGACGAAGGGGCTGGGATCGCGGCCGCCACGGTTGATTCCAACGGTTATTTTGTCGACACTCTGTTCCGTTCCGATCAAATTACCGCGGAGGAGAGGGACCCCGCCGCACAAGCGGAAGCCGCGCGCATTCTTATGAACTCTCTTCGGCAGGGTCAAATATCACCGGTAGATCAAGAGTATTTAGCCCAGCTCACCGCCGCCAAAACGGGAATCAGCGTTCCGGAGGCCAACCAGCGGGTCGCGAGCATGTTCGCGAATGCCATGCAGGCCGCGGATACGGCGCGCAAGGCGACCGCTCACCTGCTGCTCTGGCTATTTCTTTCCCTGCTGATGGGTGCGTTTAGCGCCAGCTACGCGGCAACCATCGGCGGGAGACAGCGCGATCACGTCAAGGCCGTTTAGGCCATTCCTCTAGGAGGCTATCATGCGTTCGATTTTACTTTATCTGATTGGTATACCGATTCCGATCATTCTGCTGCTGGCGTTGTTCACGCATCATTTTTAGCAGAAGACGGAAAAAATTTCAGCCTGTTCTGCCGGCCTGGTGTCTGGATGATCGGTTTACGCGCGGATCAGCGCCAGGCCGCTTTCCGCGATCCGAAACCCTGTGCAGGGGCTGCGCGGATTCGGTCTCGGGCGTCGGGCGCACGTACGCCTGCAAAAGGTGACCGCCGTGCGCCGTTCCGTCACTCTTTCCCACAATTAAGATGCGCATGAACCACAGGCTTGCCGTCCTTCAGCGCGACGTCTCCAATCAGCGATAGGACTTCAAGCTGCTCGCCCAGTAGCGCCGCTGTTTCATATTTCTTCGTTTGCCAGTTGAACCAGCCGACCTTGGCATGCGAAAGCGCTCCGATCACCTTGAAGCTGTTGCCGGCGAGGTGATTCTCTTCAGCAAAGCGATTGAGACTGGCGGCGACCTCTTCGCCGGTTTCAAGAATCACGATATAAGTTCGCGATCCTCCCGCTTCGATCATTCGATGTTTCATGTGCGAGCCTCGTGCGCGGGAATCGCCACAATCGGGCGGCCGTACTGAGCTAATATTTGACCGTGCGCGACTTCTTGCTCTTTCTGTCCCGGCAGGGATGGCTTCGGAAGTGGATGGAGTCCGCCAACGCCTCCAAAATGCTGACTCGCCGCTTCGTGGCCGGCGAGACACTCGAAGACGAATTGGCTGTTTGCGCCCGGCTCCAGAGCGAAGGCATGCTTTCCTCGCTCGATCATTTGGGCGAAAACGTCAGGTCGCTTGATGAAGCCGCGGCGTCCCGCGATTTCTATCTGGAAGCCTTGGATCAGATTGCGGCGCGCGCGCTGCCTTCGACGATCTCCGTCAAGCTGACGCAGATGGGGCTCGATTTCTCCGAAGACGCGTGCTCCGAGAACGTTCGCGCGCTGGTGCGCCGGGCGCAATCCGCGGGCACGCGCATCGAGATCGACATGGAATCGTCCGCGTACACCGAGCGCACGCTCAAAATCGTCGAGCGCCTGGCCGAGGAGTGCGGCTGCATTCGCGCCGTGATTCAGGCATACTTGTTCCGCAGCGAGGCCGATATCGAGCGTCTAAACCAGATGGGCATTCCGGTGCGCCTGTGCAAGGGCGCTTACCTTGAGCCGACCAGCGCCGCGTTCGCCGAAAAGAAGGACGTCGACCGGAATTATTTGAAGCTGATGAAGATGCTGCTCGATCGCGGCACATATCCCGCGCTCGCCACGCACGACGAAGACATTCAGAATGAGGCGCAGCGGTACCGGCGCGAGCGCGGCATCGGCGCGGATAAGTTCGAGTTCCAGATGCTCTACGGCATTCGCCGCGATCTGCAACGGCGGCTCGCCGGCGAGGGCTATCGCGTGCGCGTCTACGTACCGTACGGAACGGCGTGGTATCCATATTTTATGCGGCGCCTGGCCGAGCGCCCCTCGAACGCGATGTTTCTGATACGGAATTTCTTCAAATGAAGTACATTCCCCGCACCGCCGCCGGAGTGCTCTGTTGTCTGTGCGCCATGACCGCGCAGGAGCGGACGCCGCCATCTGAGACTTCACGGCCTCAAACCTTCCGCGCCCAAGCCAAGGTGGTGCAGGTGCCCGTCATTGTCATCGGCAAAGACGGCCGCAACGTCGACGATCTCACGTCCGGCGACTTCAGAGTGCTGGACAATGGCGTCCCGCAGCAGGTCACGATGGACGACTTCATTTCAGGATTGGCACCGCTTTCGGTGGCGATCGCCGTTCAGTCCTCGGGAACTTCGAAGCTGGCTCTGGCGAAGATCCGGCAAGTCGGGAGTATGATTCAGCCCTTGGTGACGGGAACCAAGGGTCAGGCGGCGGTGGTGACGTTCGACAAAGAGATTACCTGGCTCCAGGACTTCACGCGGGATTCCGGCAAGATCAGCGGTGCGGTGAAGAGCGTGAAAGCCGGAGAAGCCGGAGGCGCGCGGATGTTCGACACCATCGCGCAGGTCGCGGACCGCATGCAGCCGCGCCCCGGACGCCGCGTGCTGCTGCTGATTTCCGAGGACCGCGATCGCGGCAGCGAAACCAAGTACCAGCAGGCCATGGAAGCGGTGGAGCGCGAAGGCATCCAGGTTTTCGGAGCGCACTATTCCTCCTATGCGATGAGCTGGATCTCAAAGCCCGAAGATTTTCCCGATCAGGGCGAACTGAACGCGATCTTTTTCGCTCAACTGGCACGGCTCGCGACGACGAACCCGGTGCAGGCGATGGCGCTCGCCACGGGAGGCTCGGATTTTCCATTCTTGAGGGAGCGTGGAATCGAGGACGCGATCCAGAGACTCGGATCCGAAGTTCATAGCCAGTACATCCTGAGCTTTCCGCAGCGGGGGGATGCGGCAGGATTGCACAAGATCGATGTCTCCGTGCCGAATCGCGCGGATCTGAAGATTCGTTCGCGACGCGTGTATTGGGCGGACTGACAACCGCTTACTTTGGTCGCGGCTCAGAATCTGTTCGTGACGGAGCCGCCACCAGAGGAAGCGGTCAGCGGCTCCGTCCCCGTAATCTCAATCCCGAATGCGTCGACGCCGAAAACCTTGCGGGGATGATTCGTCAGCAGCCGCACCGTGGTGAGCCCGAGGTCCGCCAGAATCTGCGCGCCGATGCCGCTTTCGTGAATGGGCCGGGTTTCCCCTCCCGGCGCATGCTTGCGCTCGCCCAGCCCGGTTTCGTGAATGTACACCAGGACACCGCGGCCCTCCTCGGCGATTCTTTCGAGTGAGGCCTGCAAAGCCGCATGACAATCGCATTCAGTGGAGCCGAAGACGTCGCCGGCGACGCAGCGGGCGTGCATCCGTACCAGCACGTTCTCGCGGCCGATGACGTCGCCGCGCACCAGGGCGATATGCTGCTCGCCGTCGATGCTGCTGACAAAGGTGATGGTCTTGAAGTCGCCGAACTCGGTCCGCAGGCAACCTTCGCCGCGGCGCTCCAGAAACCGCTCGGTGCGATGGCGGTAGCGGATGAGGCTGGCCACGGAGATCATCTTGAGGCCGTGCTGCTCGCAGAAAGCAACCAGCTGCGGCACGCGCGCCATGGTACCGTCCGCGTTCATGATTTCGCAGATAACTCCGCCGGGTTCGAGCTTGGCCAGCCGCGCGAGATCGACGGCAGCTTCGGTCTGGCCGGCGCGAACCAGCACTCCGCCTTCGCGGGCGCGCAGCGGAAAGACGTGGCCGGGACGAGCGAGATCGCGAGGACGGCAGCCGGGGCGGATGGCGGTTCGAATGGTGTGGGCCCGGTCAGCCGCCGAGATTCCGGTGGTGATGCCTTCGGCGGCGTCGATGGACTCGCAGAAGGCGGTGCCGAAGCGCGAGGTGTTCATGGGCGAGACCAGCGGCAGATGGAGCGCGTCGCAACGCTCCGGCGCCAGCGCCAGGCAGATCAGGCCGCGGCCATGCAGAGCCATGAAGTTGATCGCCTCGGGCGTGACGAACTCGGCGGCCAAGGTGAGATCGCCCTCGTTTTCGCGGTCTTCGTCGTCGACCACGATTACCATGCGGCCGGCGCGGATTTCCTCAATGGCCTCGGGGATGGAGGAGAAGGACATGGCTTCCATCTCAGCATATCCAAGTAGACGCCGGCCCCGTTGCGTCTGCGGGCAGGAGATTGCGTTACACGTAGCTGGCGGATGTCATAATTTGGTGAGCGGACCAATCCAACAGTTGCCTGCCAACCCCGCCGTGCCCGAAGACAAACGTATCGCCGCCAGCGCGCGCACGGCTCTTGCCGGTGTGGCCGCGCTGGCTCTCCTCTTCAAGATCCTGCTGGCCTCGAAGACTTACGGCACCAACGACGTTTACGTCTACGAAGAGTTCTCGGTCTGGACCCGGTATCTGGGCGTTTCGCTGTATCGCCTGGATCCGCAATTCAATCACCCACCGTCGATGATTTACCTGCTGCATTTTCTCAGTTGGCTGGCCGTCTCGACGGGTCTGCCGTTTTCGTTTTGGCTTCGCCTGCCGGGCATTCTCGCGGACGCAGGGAATGTCTGGCTCGTCTGGAAGCTTCTGGAAGCCCGCGTCCTGGGGGGTGATCCAAGCGGAGCGCGCTCCATCTTCTGGTCCCTGATTCTTTTCGCCGGCGCTCCGACGCTGATCCTGATCTCTGGATTTCACGGGAACACAGACTCGGTGGTGATGTGTTTTGTGCTGCTCTCGATCTATCTGGTCGAAAGAGATGCAAGCGCGTGGGCCGCTGGAGCCGTCTTTGGCCTGGCGCATTGTGTCAAGGTGTTTCCCGTGATTGTGGCGCCGGTTATCCTTCTGAATCTTCCCGGCATCGGCCGGAAGGTGAAGTTTTCCGCGGCGGCGGCCGTGGTGCTGCTGGCCGGCTGGTCGCCCTTCCTGTTTCAGGATCCGAAGGCGGTCATCGGACAGGTTTTCGGGTACCGCAGTTTGTACGGTCATTGGGGGCTCACCTATCTGGCGCTGCAACTCCCAGCCAGCGCGGCGTGGGCGGATGCGCTCAATGCGTTTCTCGAGCGCTGGGGAACATATCTCGCGCTAGGGTTGGTGTGGTTCGTGTCGTGGCGCATGAACCGTGCGCCGGCCCGGCCCCAGCTCCTCTCTCAAGCCGGTCTAGTCTTCTTGCTGTTCCTAGCGGTTTCGAGCGGATTCGGCGTGCAGTATCTTTCTTGGCTGGCGCCTTGGGTGGTCGAACTGGGATGGGCGCCGGCCGCGATCTTTTACGCAGCCAGCGGCGTTTTTCTATTTCTGGTTTACAACTACTGGGCGCAAGGCCTGCCGTGGTATCTGGCCGACGCCATCAATGTCGGAGATTATCCGGACTACTTCGCCCACGCCCAACTGATTTGCTGGTTCTCGGTGCTGGTCGCTTTAGGGATCTCGTGGAGGCGGATCGGCAGCGCCGCGGGTTGGAAGAGGATGCTCCCGTTCCCGCCGCTTGCGCCGGGGTGGCGAATCGCGGGCGGGCTGCTTGCGGCCTGCGTCATTCTGTGGATTGTCCCGGCGCAGCCGGCCACGCCTCCGCCGCCGGGGGGAAAAGACGAACGCGCCGTTCGAGCCATCACCGCGGCTAGCGACCTGGATCTCTCAGAATCGCTGGCCGTCGACGGCCGCTATGAGGATTCGATCCGGGCCGCAAGGGAGGCTTTAGCGTTAAAGCCCGATTCCGCCGAAGCTTACGCCGATATCGCCTCCGCCTATGCAGCCCTGGGAAAGTGGAAGGAAGCCGGCGAGAACGCGGAGCACGCTCTCCGCCTGGATCCGAATTTCACGCCGGCCCGAAACGTTCTGGCCCTGGCTGCATCAAAGCAATGATAGCGGCCCAAAAGTCCTTGCACGGTATCTTGAAAAGGCTGCTATAGTATTAGCGTCTTTGCCCGCATCCGTCTCATTCGCGAGTGCTCTCCGGCCGCCTCTGTGCCGCCTCCTTCCTGGTTTCGGTTCCCCTGCGCAGTCTGACAAAGACGACTTCAACTCTTAAAGGAACATTTCACATGACCAATATCTTTGTGGGCAACCTTAGCTTTCAGACCACACAGGATGAATTACAAGCGGCGTTCGCCCAGTACGGCGCTGTGGAGCGTGTCAACATCGTAACGGATCGCGACACCGGACAGCCTCGCGGCTTTGCTTTCGTCGAGATGACCGACCGCAGCGCGGCCGAAACCGCAATTTCACAACTGAATGGCGCGGATTTGAACGGCCGTGCCATGAACGTCAACGAAGCTCGTCCCAAGCCGCAAGGCGGCGGAGGAGGCGGCTACGGCAACCGTGGCGGTGGTGGCGGCGGGGGCCGTGGCCGCGGCTCACGCTGGTAGATCCTTTGTGGGGCGGGTCCCCGGACCCGCGGCCGACGCCCTCGTCGGCCTTTGGCGGCATTGACCGCTTCCGCCAAGCCGGACCTGGGGGTCCGACGCGGACGGGGCGTTCGCCCCACAACAAAACAAGCGTCCGCTAAACCGCTCGGCCGCCATAATTGCGCTCGTAGTAGTGCAGATACTCGCCCGACTTCACTCGCGACACCCAAGCTGCGTTCGCTCGGTACCAATCGACAGTCGCTTGCAAGCCTTGCTCGAACGGCATCTCCGCGTTCCATCCGGTTTCGCGCATCAGCTTCTGGCTCGATAGCGCGTAGCGGCGGTCGTGCCCCGGGCGATCCGTCACCGTTTGCATCAGGCTCTCGGGCTTGCCCAGAGCCGCCAGGATGGTACGCACCACTTCGATGTTCGGCAGCGCGCGGCTGCCGCCGATGTTGTAGATCTCGCCCGGCCGGCCGCGCTCGATCGCCGCTAAGATGGCGCGGCAATGGTCGTCCACGTAGAGCCAGTCGCGAATCTGCATGCCGTCGCCGTAAATCGGCAGGGGCTGGTCCGCGATCGCATTAGAAATCATCAGCGGAATCAGCTTCTCGGGAAACTGATACGGGCCGTAGTTATTGGACGCCCGGGTCACTGTCACCGGCATCTTGTAGGTCGTGAAATACGACAACGCCAGCAGATCCGAGCCCGCCTTGGATGCCGAATATGGGCTGCTGGCCCGCAGTAGATAATTTTCGTCGGCTTCATGCGGAAACTCGACGCTTCCGTACACCTCGTCGGTGGAAACGTGCAGGAACCGCGGCGTCTTCAGCAGGCGCGCAGCTTCGAGCAGCATGAACGTGCCCCGAAGATTGGTCTCGAACACCGGCTCCGGCGAAAGGATGCTGCGGTCCACGTGAGACTCCGCGGCGAAGTGTACGATCACGTCCGGCTTCGCCTCTTCCACCGTGGACCGAACCAGAGCGGCATCGCAGATATCGCCATGCACGAAGCGGTAGCGCGCGCCGCTGCCGGTGGATAAGTGCGCCACTGACGCGAGGTTTTCTAAATTCCCGGCGTAAGTCAGCTTATCCAGATTGACCACTTGCGATTCTCCATCGCCCATCAGCATCCGCACAAAGGCGCTGCCGATGAACCCGGCCCCTCCGGTCACCAGAAACCGCATTATTTGTGTTGTATCTCCCAGTCGTAGGCGATGGAGGAATCGTCGTACGGAATACGGCCTTCGTCCTTGGGATTGTAGAGGCGATTGGTGACGTAGACCAGGAACGCGGCGCCTTCGCCGACAACTTTATATCCATGCCCCACGCCCGGCGGAATACGGATCTGCCAGGGCTTCAGAGCTCCCGCGTACAGCGTGTTCTTCACCCCATAGGTGGGGGAATCCGGGCGCATATCCACCAGCGCCACCTGAAACATCCCTTGCGCGGGAACCCACAAGTCGGTTTGATGGCGGTGAAAGTGAAACGCCTTGATCGTACCGGGATAACTCAATGCAGCCGAAACCTGCGTCGTTTCCGGCGGAAAATCAGCAGCCAGGCCTTGCCGCAAGCGAGTCACTTCCAGGAAGTATCCGCGGTCGTCCGGCCACAAATCGAACGGCCGGATTTCGACGCCGTCGATGCGGTCCTTGGAGTCTGGAGTGCGGAGAATGCGGCCGATACCCGGCTCGCAGTGCGGGGTTTCGATAGAGACTGACGGAGATATCGTTGCGCTCACCTTATTAAGATTAGCGCAAGCCTTACACTCGCCAATGGTCCGGGCGCCAGTTCTTAATGGCTTCCTTGACCTGCTTGCGATTCCAGTTGCCGGCGAGGGCACGTTGCGCCAAGTCCGCGACTTCGCCGTCTGATGCGAACCGCAGTCCGATCAACTGATTTTCGGTCAGATCGCCGATACGCCCTTGGAACGCCGCGGGGGCAAGCTCCTTCAGGCGCAGCCGCTCTTCCAGGCGAATCACACGATCCTGGACCTTCAGTGCGTAGAGCCGGATCTTGAACAGGGCCACCAATGCCCAGAGCGCCACGACAACGTGCGCCGCGGTGTACCAACCAGGGTTGCGGATTACCTGCACGATCGTCGCGATCACGAAGAAAACCGAAACCGGCGCCAGGAAGAAGTGAAACGGCGGGTCGAACTTCGCGTGGTTTTTGAGGGATTGCTCTTTTTGTGCCATGAAGGTTATCCTACTTCACCAGCACCACCGGCGGTGACGATGCAAACTTTCAAACTTACTCTCGAATACGATGGCTCCAAATTCTCCGGCTGGCAGCAGCAGATCAACGCCCGCACGGTGCAGGGCGAGCTGATTGCGGCGGTCCAGGATTTGTTTCGAGTGGAGTCCGACATCCAGGGCGCCGGCCGGACCGACGCGGGCGTTCACGCTCTCGGCCAAGTGGCGCACTTGAAGCTTAGGACGCCAACCCGGCTTGCTCCGGAACAGATTTTCCGCGAGCTGAACAATCGCCTTCCTTCGAGCATCGCGGTGGTCGAGCTCGTCTCCGCGCCGCCGCGTTTTCATGCTCGCCACGACGCCGTCTCGCGTGCGTATTTCTATCAGATCTCCACTCGCAAGACAGCCCTGGCGAAACGCTACGTATGGTGGGTGAAGGAACCTCTGAGGATAGAGCCCATGCGCAAGGCCGCTGCTCTGCTGGCCGGCCGCCACGATTTCGGCGCGTTTCGCGCCCCAGATCCTTCTAAACCCGGCGAGTCGACAATTGTTGTGGTGGATTCCGCTGAAATCGGATTGGACGAGCATTTGATCGTGTTTCGCGTGGAGGCGTCCCACCTCTTGTGGAAGATGGTAAGACGATTGGCCGGAACTCTCGTCAAGATCGGTAAAGGGGACGTGACGGTGGAACAATTCCGGGATCTTCTGGAACCGGAGAAACCAGGGCGTTCGCAGCCTCGTCCGACGCTGGATATCGCGGCTTGGACCGCCCCCGCCTCCGGACTCTTCCTGGAGGCGGTAAAGTATCCATAGCAGTTTACCAACAACTTGACGAAACGCGACCTGCCTTCCCGCGCATCCAACGGACAGAAACTAAAATGAGACTCATCTATAAACTTGCGACAATTGCAGCGCTCTGCGCTCCGCTGACGTTTGCTCCACTCACGTATGCCCAAGACACCAGCGGAGACGGCATGCTGGCGGGAAACAGCTATCGCTTCCGCTATGTGGCGCCTGTCAATTACAACAGCAGCACCGGCGCCATCACGGAGGTGGTTGCCGCCGAAGGCGTGATCAACTTCCTCAGCGGAGGCACTTACACCATCGCGCAAGGCAGCACGTTCATCGATAACACCGAGAACAGCGGAAAACCGCAGGAATTTCCAGTCGCCGCGTCCACCAGCGCCGCCGGAACCTACGGGATCAGCGCAGCCGGAATCGGCTACATCAGCAGCCCTCTTGCGGTGATCAATACCTGCTTCGAGGGGGCGTACGAGTACGGAACTTATACGGATGGCATCTTCACCGGCTCGGCCACCGAATTCGGTCTCAACGATTTGTTCGTCATGATAAAGCCGGGGGCGCCTCCCACCAACTCCACTTTCACCAGTCCATACTGGCTGGGATCGCTGAATTTTTCCGGCGGCACCGATCAATTGCTGAAGAACGCGCTGGTGGAGATCAATCCCAATGGCAGCGGCGGACTAGGGACACTCAACATTTCCGGACAGACCTTCAATCAGGGCGGCAACCCCCTGACGCAGACAGTGACCGGCGCGACGTATAACTTCGCTGCCGACGGCGGCGCCACTCTCACCATTCCGCTACCGTCCGGCGTCACCGCCGCCAACGCGCTGTTTACTGCCACCGGCGCCAACGCTGAGCTCATGTACGTCTCCGCCGACGGCAATTTCGTGCTGGGATGGAATCCCAACGGGTTCGATATTGTCTTCGGCGTGCGCGCGCTAACTGGGGCCTATCAGGATAGCCAGTTCAGCGGGCTCTACTATCTCGGAAATTTGAGCGACATCCCGGAGCAGTGCGGCGCGGAATCTTACTGGGGATCGGAACTCTCGTACGGCAATGAAAGCGAGGTCATCCACCAACGCTTGTTGTCGCAAGCTTGTTCCTACACGGGCGCAGTCACCGACTTCGGGACCGACGACTACACCGGCCTCGAGACCAATGGGATCATCGACGACGCCCTCGGGAATATTTACGGATTCGGCGCGTCGGAAAACGCGTTTGTTGCAATCGGCAGCGGCGGCTACTATTCGCTCACGATCGGGATCCACGCGCCCAGCCTCTCCGCATCGGGCGTCTTCGTGAATCCCACGGGAGTGCTCAACGCGGCCAGCTGGGACCCGGTTACGGCGAGCTTCGCTCCGGGCGAGTTGTTCACGCTGTATGGAACCGGCCTGGCTTCATCGACCCTGGCCAATGCCGGTGGAACGCCGTTCGGCACCTCGCTGGGAACCACGCAGGTTCTGGTGAACGGAGAGCCTGCGCCGATTTACGACATCAGCCCAACCAAGATCGACGCCATCATGCCGTATGCGACCGCAGACTCCACCACCGGCTACGGCACCATTCAAGTCAACAACGGAGGTCTCCTCTCCAACCAGGTTCAGGTCTATCTGACGGACGCTGAATCGGGAATTTTTTCGCAAGGTGAGGACGGTATCGGCGAGGCCATCGCCGAGCACGCCAACGGCTCTTTCGTGACTGAGAACAATCCGGCGCAGCCCGGCGAGACCATCGTTCTGGCCCTGACGGGCATGGGAACGGTCACGCCTGCAATTACGGATGGCGCCCTAGGACCGTCCGGTCCGCTGAGCTACGCGGACGTTTATACCAATACAACCAATTGCACGGCCACCACGCCGAATTGCAACCTGCTGGTACTGTTCAACGATTACATCAACAACTCGACTCAGCAGCAGGCTACGGTCGCCTACGCCGGACTGTATCCAGGCCTGGCGGGACTTTATCAGATGAACGTGACGGTTCCCACAACCGTCGGTCCGGGCGATGTGTACATTGAGGTGGTCACCGATGCCGCCGACGTCGAGCAGGTGACAATTCCGGTAAGCGGCGTCAGCGCCGCCGCGAAGATTCAACCGCGCCAGGCTCTGCCCGTGTCGCGGACAGTGCAGCGGGCGCTGGCGCGCAAGGCCAGGAAAAACGCGTTGACTTCGAGCGCGCGGCCGAGGGTGCCGGTTCACCCGGCTCAATAGGCGGTATTGCGTCACTCGCGGCAGATGCCGCGCTTGCTGGAACGGATGAACTCCACCAGGTGGCGCGCCGGTTCGCCGGGCACTTCGGCTTCAATTCGATCGAGCGCCGCTTCGAGCTTGAGCCGGGAGCGGTATAGAATCCGGTATGCAGCCTTGAGCGCCTGGATCTCATCGGCAGTGAAGCCGGCGCGCTTCAAACCCACCAGGTTGAGCCCCTTGGCCTCGACGTTATAGCCTGCGTAGAGAAAATATGGCGGTACGTCGCTGTTGACGCGCGTATTTCCGGCGATCATGGCCAGGCGTCCGATCCTCGAATATTGATGGATCACGACGCCCCCGGAAATAAACGCGTCGTCTTCGACCTCCACGTGCCCCGCCACCAGTGCGCAACTGGCGATCACGGTGCGATTGCCGATCCGGCAATTGTGGGCGATGTGCCCCGACGTCATGATGTAGTTCTCGTCGCCGATGACGGTTTCCGACTCCGGGGCGGTGCCGCGCGAGATGGTGTAATGCTCGCGGATGATATTCCCGTTGCCGATGCGCAGGTAACTGCGCTCCCCGGTAAAATTCTTATCCAGCGGATCGGTGCCCAGGACCGTCCCGGCGGAGATCTGATTGCGCTCGCCCAAAGTGGTCCACCGCTTCAGGTACACATATGGTTCGAGAACCGTGCTGGCGCCGATTCCGCAGTCCTGCTCGACGATGGCGAACTCGCCCACCACCACTCCCGCGCCGATATGGGCCTCGGGATGAACGCGCGCGGTGGGAGCGATTTGGGCGGAGGGATCAGCCGGCATTCGTCGCGTAGCGGGCATTCATGAAGGGACGCCTAGGTTATCAGATGCAGAACCGAGAATAACGCCAGCCACAGGACGCCGAGAAAGTGCCAGTAATAGACGACTACGTCGACCAGCTCGCGGCGAGGATATTTGCGCAGCAGCACAATCCCCAGCATCACCATGCCTCCCACCACGTGCAGCGCGTGGAAGCCCGTGAACAGATAGAAGAAGGAGCTGTGGGGGTTCTGCGAAAGGTACACGCCGGCCCGCACCAGTTCCCGCCAGGCCGTGATCTGCGACGAAAGAAATCCCGCGCCCAGGCACGCGGTGATCACGAATAGATGCGAGGCCAGGCGGTGGTTGCCGCGCCGGAACACGCGCCGCGCCCATTCAAACGTCACGCTGCTGACCAGAAGGACACCGGTCGAAAGCCACAGAGTAGGCGGAAGAGCGATCGGGTCCCAGAATGGCGGCGTCCGCGAGCGCCAATAATATGCGATGATCAGCGACGCAAAAAGAGCGAAGATGGATCCGCACGTCGCTAGCAGGAAAACCCGGTACACTCCGGGCGGCGAATTATTCGGATTTTCGAGCGAAGCGGCGAGAACGACCACGTCCGCCGTTTTCTCCGCGCGGTCGCTCAGCAGCCGTGCCATGGTTTCATTTTACGCCGGTGCGGACCTCGGAAGTGATCCCTCCGGAAGATTAGATTCTTACGTCAGAGATCTTAAACAAGACTACTCCAACATTTGGTTAGGCGGCGAGCAGATCAACGATTTCTTG